>Ga0224495_10002072_pt1 | contig 13468 bp, 6 predicted proteins | sample SF_Jul11_sed_USG_FD_168128 | JGI IMG/M metagenome (GOLD analysis project Ga0224495, IMG submission 168128) | Sediment microbial communities from San Francisco Bay, California, United States - SF_Jul11_sed_USGS_4_1 | ecosystem: Environmental > Aquatic > Marine > Sediment | place: USA: California... | reverse complement strand
GCCCAGGGTAATCATTGTGTTTACCGGCATAACGTCATTAAGAACTGTTACAAGGTCGATGATAACCATGATGATGGAATTCAATCATGGAGTGTTGGTCCGGGGGGAGTAGGCACCGGGACCGTCAGGAATGTGCTAATAGAGGCAAACTTAATCATCAATCATTCCGATCCCAACCAGAAGTACAAGGGCACGCCGCAGGGTATAGGCTGCTTTGACGGTTTCTATGAGAATTGGGTTATTGCCAACAATATTGTGATTGTCGACCACTGGCATGGTATTACTCTTGGCGGGGCAAGGAACTGCAAGATAATCAATAACACCGTAGTTGACATAAACCAGGAATCTCCCGGCCCGCCCTGGATAGTGATTGACAAACACAAAGACGGCAGGGAAAGTACCAACAACATAATTCGAAACAACCTGGCCAAGCAGTTCCTCTCGAAGCCCGATATCGGACAAATAGACCACAACATAGTCATTACGGATTATAACGACTTTTTCGTCGATTATGCAAAATTTGACCTTCGACTCAAAGCCGGGTCCCCTGCATGTGATGCCGGCTCTAACGAAGGAATAACCACTAAGGACTTTTCTCGGAATAATCGATTGCACGGCAGGACAGTTGATATTGGAGCCATTGAGTTTGTGCCTGAAAGCAGGTAATCCACCTGTCCGAATCCCTGCATGTTTTAGCCTGCCCCTACCTGTATCGGTTGACAGAGATCCAGACTCCCTTCTCACTTTTCCCTTCTACCTTCTGAAATCCGCTCCGCAGTCTTCCCTCACTTCATTCTTTTTGACTTTTCAACCAACTTACCGTAGATAACTCGATACTTATGTATATGTAATCTGCCCAATTCATCTACTAATTTCGCATCCTCTTGCCATAGTCTCCTGCTTGCTTTCCGGCTTCTTATATAACCTCCACCCATGTGCTGGGGGGATTCCTCTTTCCCTTTTCAATTCTTTTGTGATGCCTCGCCAGCCTGCCCTGTGGGAACTCGTTGAAGAAAACCCTCTCCCAAGTGAGTTTACCCCGAGCTTGGAGTTCACCCTGAGTGAAATCGAAGGGAAGGCAGAGAGTTGTCGTTAATAAAAAAATGCGTTTGTATTATTTTATTGACGGATTTGGAGATTTGTGGTATTTCATAGCCGCAGGCCATTAGAAACAACTGGGGTGTAAACCAACAGATTTCGGCTAAAAAGACGGTTTATCATCAGGATTAAAATATCAAGCGTAACCTAAATGGTAATAGGTGTAATTTTTTTAGTAAAAAAAATGAAAAAAACTGAAAAATCCCGTAGCTTCCATAGTGTACACATCTCTGAAATATGGTGCAGTATGTTCTCATGTATTGCGGTAGTTCTTTTCTGTTTTGTCTAAGTGCCGGTCGTCTGTTCCAGGAACCGGCTAAATAATGGATTAAGGGGGGAAGGAGGTATCAAGGATGAATGAGAGAGGAAATTCAAGCCTGTTGGGGAAAATTACTGTAGTGCTTGTTATATGCTGTTTGGTAATAGGCAGCTTTGTCGTAAACACTGCTGCCGCTTTGCCCGGCTCGGGGACGCAGCAAGATCCATGGCGGATAGAGTCTCTATCGGATTTCGATGAGTTTGCGGCTGATGCGAATTATTGGAATGGATATAGCAGATTACAGACGGATGTAAATTTGGAAGGGAGGATATACACCAGTGCTGTTATTGCTCCCGATGTGAATAACTTGGATTCTTCATTCGAAGGAGCTGCCTTTGTCGGTGTCTTTGATGGGAACGACCTTAAGATACTCAACCTGACCATTGATGACGGCGGAGCCGGTAACGATTATCTGGGGCTGTTTGGCTATATCGATGGAGGCCAGGTCATGAACCTGGGCATTGAAGGTGGTTCTGTCAGAGGTAATATTGCCGTCGGCGGCATGGTGGGCGGAAATTTGTACGGCACAATCACAAACTGCTACAGTACCGCCTCGGTCAGCGGAGGAGATAATTCGGGATTGATCGGCGGCCTGCTGGGCTTTAGTTACGCCGGCAGTGTTTCTAACTGCTATTCTACAGGTGATGTCAACGGTTCTGAAGAAGTCGGAGGACTGGTGGGCGATAATTTTTTTGGTAGTTTCTCGAACTGTTATTCTACAGGCGATGTCAATGGTGTTAGGTACGTCGGCGGCCTGGTGGGGGTAAATTATGACGATGTCTCGAACTGCTATTCTACAAGCGATGTAAGCGGGCTCGGCTTTGTCGGTGGACTAATCGGGAGAAACACTGCCCTTGTCTCGAACTGCTTCTGGGATACTAATACACAGACCCACGGAGTAACTAAAAGTATTGGTGAGAACATAGGCACAGCTACCAATGTGGCTTCTCTTACAACCGCACAAATGCAGACAAAAAGCACCTTTACCGATGCCGGCTGGGACTTTGTGAACATCTGGGACATCTGTGAGGGAAAGAATTATCCAGGATTTCTATGGCAGATTCCTATAGGTGATTTCATCTGTCCCGATGGCGTAAATTTCGTCGATTTTTCGTTTTTCGCAGGCCATTGGGCCGAAGACAACTGCGGAGCATCGAATGATTGCGATGGCACAGACCTTGACCGGTCAGGAACTGTCGAGAACAATGACCTTAGAATCTTTGCTGATAACTGGCTCAGAGGCCTTTAACAATTGATTATGGTATAGAGACTATCGAGCATCAAAAACTTGTCCGCCTCAGGCGGATCGAACTTCATAAATCTGCCTGCCCCGTGAGTTTACCCTGTGGGATAGCGAAGCGTTATCTCACTTGAGTGAAATCAGGGGTTAAAAAAAAGCACTTTTTTTCAGAGAATTGTCGGTTTTTGCTGCCTTTTGTTTGGTATTCTGTTAACATTCTTTGGTGTTTGCCTGACCCCTTAGGGGCCGGCAGGCAAACGTAAACCGCCAGCAGGCGAAGAAGACATTTCAATTTGCACGTCGTAAGCCACTGAGAGTCGGAGAATATCAACTATAGACGCCGAAAAAAGCGTAAAACCAGATGAAAGCCGTGCGAAACCATTGTCTGACTTTTGTTTTGTTCATGGGCATAGCGGGATCGCGTATTGACAGCCGCAGGACAAAACCTTAAAATGTCTGTTTAAAAGTAAGCACAGCATCGATTACCTGGAACTGTGCTTTAGGAGCATCCTATGGCAAGAGGTCGGGTCCGTTACTATTTTTATCATAGCCGGCGGGGAGCGATATTACTTCTGCTGTGGATGTGTCACTGCGCGGCTTTTGTCCACGGGGCGTCACTACAAACGTCTTCGGCAGACCAGGAGCTTTTTCGAAGCGATAAAGGCCTGGCACGTCTGTCCCGGCTCGGCATTAAGCAGGTAGTATTTGCAACAAGGCTCATCTACGATGATCCGCACTGGTATGCCAACATAGGGTACTTCTGCGACGATGAAAATCACAAGGCTTATGCCGGCAACGGCAAACCGGATGATAGCAAGCTGTACATATTGGATACCGAGACGGGCCGGATAAGAGTTCTACTGGACGGCAAAGGCGGCGGCATTCGGGACCCGCATGTTCATTACGATGGCAGGACCGTTCTGTTCTCATATCGCCCGGCCGGAACAGACTACTATAATTTATACGAAATGCAAACCGACGGCACGAAATTGAAGCGGCTAACAGACGGGCCATACGATGATATTGAAGCGATGTACCTGCCAACCGATGACATCGTCTTTATCTCGACACGCAGCAAACGCTGGGTGGGCTGCTGGATGACCCAGGTCGGCACGCTGTTTCGCTGTGACAGGCAGGGCAAAAACATATTTCCCCTCTCGTTCAATCCCGAACATGATAATACCCCCGCAATGCTGCCGGATGGACGGATACTCTATACACGCTGGGAATATGTGGACCGTTCACAGGTCGGATACCATCAGCTTTGGGCGATGAATCCCGACGGGACGAACGTGGCGGCCTACTATGGAAACCAGAAGCACTATCCACTTTACATCGACGCCAAAGCGATTCCTGGCAGCGACGATGTGCTTGTAATCGATTCGCCCGGGCACGGCCGGTCGGACCATCGAGGACACGTTTGTATCATAACGCCCAGGTTAGGTCCGGACGACAACCGGGGCTATCGGCGCATTTACGGCAAAGCCGCATATAACGACCCGTACCCAATTAACAGCACCCATTTTTTGGCGGCCTCTTACAAACAGCTTCTTCTGGGCACGACAGGTGGTGAAAGTTTTCCTGTTCTGACATATAAGGGCCGGGCGAACATCCATGAGCCCGTGCCGGTTTATGAGCGGGCGCGGGAGAAGATTTTGGCCGATCGTACGAATCCAAACCAGCCGACCGGACGGATGATCCTGGCCGACGTATACAGCGGCAGGAATATGGAAGGGGTCCAGCCGGGTCAAATCAAAAAGCTCCTCGTATTGGAAGCCCTGCCAAAGCCGGTCAACTTCAGCGGGGGGATGGACCTGACAAGCTGGCTCGGTACGTTCATGTTGGAGCGTGTCCTCGGCACCGTGCCTGTGGAAGAGGATGGCTCGGCATATTTTGAGGTGCCTGCCGGGCGGACCGTTTTGTTCGTCGCACTGGACGGCAATGATTTGTCCGTCAAACGCATGCAGAGCTTTACAAACGTCCAGCCGGGCGAGGTGCTTAGCTGTGTCGGCTGCCATGAGCATCGGGCACTGACACCCGCCCCAATTAGAGCAAACCGCCTCATGGCCGTAAGGCGTGCTCCCAGCCGAATCGAACCTTTCGAAGGACTCCCGGACGTGCTTGATTACCGCCGCCATGTTCAGCCGATACTCAACGAGCATTGTGTAAAATGTCATAACTACAAGCAGCGCGAAGGTCGCGTGGTTCTGACCGAGGATCTGGGTATCACGTGGTCTCTCAGCTACTATATGCTTCTTGCCAGGGGGCAGGTGGCGGACGGTCGAAATGGTTACGGCAACCAGAAGCCGCGCACAATCGGCACGTCGGCGAGCAAACTCATGCAAAAGATTGACGGGTCCCATTACGACGTTGCCGTAACGCCTCAACAATGGCGAACAATATGGATGTGGCTCGAGAGCAGCGCGCCGTATGCCGGAACTTACGCAGCCCTGCGCAACGCCGCCGAGCAGGTTAGACAAGGCCAGGCCGTAGCGGCATTCCATTCGCCGGTTTTAAACGTTACATGCGGGCAGTGTCACGGGCCGGGCAAGAAAGCGGCCCCGATACCCTACGGCTTGTCGAACGAGGAGAGGGCCAAATACCAGAGGCAGCAGAAGCTGGCTCCACACGAACGTATTGTGCGCGATGAGGATTCCCGCTTTTCCGCGCACGTCCTGCTCAACGTTTCGCGCCCGGATTACTCGCCAATGCTGCTCGGTCCCCTTGCCAAATCGGCAGGCGGCTGGGGCACTTGCGAACATCAGTTCAGCAGTAAGGACGATCCGGAGTATCGGGCGCTGCTTGCAGCAATGCAAAACGGCAAGAGGCAAATGGACCAGGTCGCCAGATTCGGAACGACGGCGTTCAAGCCAAACCGGCAGTACGTTCGTGAGATGAAGCGATTCGGTGTTTTGAAACCGGAGTTCAACCTGGACCGAGGGCCCATTGATATCTTTGAGACGGACCAGCGGTACTGGAAACTGTTTTGGTACGAGCCCGGGAACGAGAAAAAATGGGCCTTTATCGAGTGAACTCTTTGCCTCAAAGCAGGCCCCGGATTGGAAAGATTAGGCCACAAAAAACTTACCAAAACGTAAGATAAAGTTAATAAGGAGGTCTTCGATGTGCAAAAATAATGTGTCCTTCAGGTTGTTTGTTTTGATGATTTTCGTCGTTGTTTGTATTCAGGCTTATGCACAGGTTTCGGCTGTAAAGGAGGGAAAAAGCTGGCAGGCCAGGGGTGAATTGGCCGACGCTGCCGCCGGGCGCAGCAAGGACACTATCTACCACGAGGAAAAGGTGCCTGATTATACTTTGCCCGACCCGCTTGTTATGGCTGACGGGACGAAGGTTACAAATGCCGAGATGTGGCGAATGAAACGCAGGCCGCAGGTTCTTGAGCTTTTCCGAAAATACGTCTACGGCAGGGCGCCGGTTGGCCGGCCTAAAGGAATGACGTTCAAGACTTTCGAACTGGACCGCAAGGCCCTGAACGGTCTGGCCACCCGCAAGCAGGTAACGGTGAGTTTTACCGGCGAAGAAGACGGGCCGAGTATGGACATCCTCATCTATCTGCCGGCCGCCGCCAAGGGGCCCGTACCGACTTTCGTTCTCCTGAATTTTGGCGGCAACCATACCATCCATCCCGATCCTGCCATCAGGCTGTCGACGCGCTGGATGCGCGATAACCGCAAGGCGACGGAGGAGACGCGCGGAAGCAGTTCTGCATCCTACCCGGTGGAGAAGATTCTCGCCCGCGGCTACGGCCTGGCGACTATCTACTACGGTGACATTGACCCGGATTTCCACGATGGTTTCAAAAACGGTGTGCATCCGGTGTTTGACAAGCTCGTCGAAGGCAAACGTGCGCAGGATGCGTGGGGTTCTATCTGTGCGTGGGCGTGGGGACTGAGCCGGGCTATGGACTACTTCGAGAGCGATGAACAGATAGATGAAAGCCGGGTTGCCGTGCTTGGGCACTCGCGCCTTGGCAAGACTTCGCTTTGGGCCGGGGCACGCGACGAGCGGTTCGCATTGGTGATTTCCAATAACTCCGGCTGCGGCGGCGCTGCCTTATCGCTCAGACACTTCGGCGAAACCGTCAAGCGGATTAACACAAGTTTTCCCCATTGGTTCTGCGATAATTTCAAGGAGTATAACGACCAGGAAGACCTGTTGCCTGTTGACCAGCACATGCTCATTGCATTGATGGCCCCTCGGCCGGTATATGCGGCCAGTGCCGATGAGGACCTCTGGGCAGACCCGCTCGGGGAGTTTCTTGCCTGCAAAAATGCCGGGCCGGTTTATAAACTTCTGGCCCTTAAGGCTCTGGAGGTCGAGAAAATGCCTGCCCTGAATGAACCCGTCCAAAAGGGCAGGATCGGCTATCATATTCGCACAGGCGGCCACGGCCTGACTGAATACGACTGGCAACAGTATATGGATTTTGCCGACATCCACCTCAAAGGAACCAAACAATCTTCGCGCGATAGGAAAGATGAAGTTTTCTCCTGCGATTTCGAGTCGGACAAATGGTACGAGCAATTCGGCATGCGCAGCAATCCCGAACGCGTCGAAGTAATCTCATCCGATTCTGCGCAGAAGTTCGAGCCGCTGGCAGGCAAGGCGATGCGAATCAAAGTTGACGACGGCGGCCATTACGGTGCAAGCATCATGTACCGTTTCAAAAGTCAGACAGGTGACGAACCGGAAGAGATTTACTTCCGCTACTACCTGAGATTTGCCGACGACTGGAATCCGGAAGGCGGGGGCAAACTGCCCGGCATCTCCGGGACCTATGGCCGGGCCGGTTGGGGCGGCCGTCCGTCCGACGGACGTAACGGATGGTCGGCCCGCGGCCTGTTCAAAAGACAGACCGATGGGAAAACGCCTGTCGGTTATTACTGTTACCATGCGGACATGAAGGGCCGTTACGGATCCGATTGGACATGGGACACTGAACAAAGGGGCCATCTTCAAAACAATCGCTGGTACTGCATCGAACAGTACGCAAAGATGAATACGCCGGGCAAAAACGATGGTATTCTGCGAGGCTGGGTCGATGGGCAGCCGGCCTTTGAAAAGACAGATGTTCGTATGCGAGATGTTGACACACTCAGGATTGAGGCGGTCTGGCTGAATCTCTACCTGGGTGGAAGCTGGGTTGCCAAAAGCGACCACCACTTGTACATCGACAACGTGGTTATAGCCCGTGACTACATTGGGCCGATTCAATGAGACATAAGGTGATGACAGGAATTCCCAAAAAATGCACAGTAATGCTCATTCTGTTTATCCAGGCCGGCATATTCTTCTTTTACGCACCACGTGCATGGTCAGCCCCTTCAAACCAGGCCCAGAAGCTAATATTAGGTTTCGAAGAGGCGGAGCTTAGCCGGGGTGCGCATATTTCGCGGGAGGAGAAGCCGGGACGGCAGAGCTGGTTTTATCTGTTGGAACGTCCCGAAGGATTCGATTTTGCAGCACGCTTTGAGTGGCCCGGGGAGACCAACCGCGCATGGACATGGCAATGTAGGCCGGGAGCCCACACCGAAGGCGAGTTGGCCCTGGTCACAACTGTTGCGCCGGTCAATACTGAAAAACAAACAGCAACCTACCGCCGGACCGAATTCCTCTCCTACTTCTATCCCAATATCCGCAGGGGATTTGTTGAGGCACGGCCCTTGATGACGAGTTTCCAATGGCTGGTCAAGGCCAGGCCGGATCTTAGGGATTTCTCCGGCTACGACTTGCTCTGGGTGGATCTTCACTGTGATGCCGGGCCAGTCGAACTGTGGCTGGCTCTCGAAGACAATCTTCTGGAACCACCCGTAATGAGAACCTACAAGATACCTGAAAAAAAGTGGGTAACAGTCGAGCTTGACCTGAAAGAAGCTTCGCGGGTTCGAGAGCTTGAGTTGACCAGAATCACCAACTTCTGGCTCATGGCCAAATCACCTGTTCAAACCACCGTGCGTATAGACAACATCAGGATAGTCAAACAGGGTGTCCCTGCAGCTAACAGGCTTCTTCGGGACAACAGTCCGATGGCCGTCCCCGTCATTCGGCCGAAACGACCTGAGCTGCCGAACGTCCCCTCGACAGCGAAATCCGACCGGACCGTCATGAAGCTCACGAAACCCGTTACAGTAGCTGCCGGCTCTATTGTCCCCTTCGGATGGGTGTCCGCTTATGACAACAAACACATCTTCGTAGCCTATAGTGCCAGGGATAAAACCAATCCCGAGGCTAAGGACGAAGCCAAGGCCGTCTACACGGATGACGGCGGCCGCAGTTGGAAGCAACTTACCGACCCCACGGCCCGCAACCTCGACCACGGCACCGCACGGGGCTGTGCCATTGATGTAACAGGCGACGGAATTGCCGTATCAAGCGGACCGGGCTGCGCGGGGCTTGGCAATCCCAATCCGAGACAGCACCTGACCAAATACACCTTTACCGGCAAAGGCTGGGAAGCACGGTTTCCCACTATTCTGGATTCCGACATTCGGCACTGCGGTTCCAATGCCTCGGTGGTGCGCATTCGCAGCGGTCCTTTCAAAGGACGCCTCTGGGCTGCCTGGGGGCAGGTCGGACGTGAACATTCCATAGATGTACATGTGAAGTTCTCCGACGATGATGGCCGAACGTGGATTCCCTGGGGCAAGGGGGCAGCACTTGACGGTTCGCAATCGGCCGAGTGGTCAGATGGAACCTATGGCTATCCCGAGACCGTGGTCTGTCCTTACAAGGAGCATGTCGCCTGCTTCTGGCGGCACAAACGCAGGTGCGGCGTCATGTGGTCGGTCTATGACGGCTCAGGCTGGTCGGAGCCGGTAGAGATATCACCGATTACCCTTGACAATATGGATGGTGCCTACCGGGCAACGATGTCGGCAGTCACTAAAGGGGATCGCGAGATATTCTTTACTGCAACAGGCCTCAATACGGTATTGCGCTGGGATGGCAAATCCTGGCACAACGAATCCGTAAGCATCGAAGATGGAGGCATGCTCTCTTTGGCGGGGGATATCGTAACGCTTTTCACCTCCGGAAAAGTGGACCGCAGATGGAAAGGTGTTCGCTGGCAGCGACGGGCAAGCCTCCAATGCTACCAGCGTTCCCCGAACGGCCGATGGGTGGGCCCTGTAAATCTCACGCCTGAATTTACTATGGACGAGTATCGATCACTCGCAGGCTTCTCCGTTCCGCCCTATGCCCCCGAAAACTTCATACCCCTCGCCTTCAGTGATTTTGACGAGGGAACAGTTAAACTTCTGAAAGTGCCGGTACCTTTGAACATGCACAAGAAAGATAAGTGAAGCAAAATCCTAACGCGCGGGCTTAAGAAAGTGTTCCAGGAAAAGGTAAATCTGCTCGTTCGATTCAGTGGTTGGCGAATGACCTTCGCGGTTAGTCATGGCGACCCTGTTCGCACAGCCCAGAAGCTCATTGACGGCAATAGTATGGTTCAGGACTTTCCAGCGCTCAGGCCGGTCCTCCGAGCCGCCGGAGACCAAGAACGGCCTGGGTGCCATCAAAGCATGCAATTCGTGCAGATCATGTCCCTCCAGGAAAAGTTGTTTGTAAGCACCTGTTCGAGGCCCGCTCTTGCTTGGAATGCCTCGTTGACGCTGTATGTCAGATTCATATCCTAAATACCATGGCTCCCAGTAGTTCACATTGGCCCGGCTTTCATCAAAGACAATACCCGGATCCGACCAAACACTACAAGCAAACTTCTCATAAAGACAAGAAGCAAACATCGCCCATTTTCCGCCATACGAATGGCCCATGACGGCGATGCGGTTAGGATCAACCTCAGGCAGGCTGGCCAGCGCGTTGTAGCAATTAGCCGCCACGTAGGCCAACGCCGAAAGAGGCTGGAGCGGAATTTGGCCTTCAGAGGATTTATATAAAGGCTTATATGGAGGTCTTAGGCTGCAGAAGTCCGGCGTACCGATTGATAAGGTTACGAAACCACGCCTGGCCAACTGATAACCAAAATCACGCAACTCCTTGCCCAGACCCGCCCCGGTTTCCGCATCATAGTAGACAACTATCACCGCAGAGAATATTCCCTTACCCTCCGGAACAAGCATATAGCCCTGTACTTTCTGCTGCTCCGGTGCTATCTCGACACGGACTTGATGTTGAGTAAAGTCTTCACGCTGCTCTTTATCCAGGTATTCGATTTTCGGTTTCTCAATCAGTGGCGGCCAACTACCCATGATCCCCTGCCACTTCTTCAGTATTTCCTTTCTGCGTCTTTGCCAGTCCTCTTTTGTCTTTACGAAAGTCCCACCGTAGAATTTCAAAGCAAACTTATATTCCCCAAAGTCATTGGCAAGTTCGGGAGGAGGTCTAAAAAATGGAGCAATTTTCCCGGGAACACTATTTGTTTCACCGCTGCTGTCCCTGTTGCCCTGACCACACAAGGTGGCCTGGTTAAGCGATAGTAACAACATAATGGAAAGCAAAGTAATTTTCTTCATCCTCATAGCAATCCACTGAGATTTACCCAATCAAGAGCATTTTCCACTATAAGATAAGCTATTTGTCTCGGTTTTACAAGCTCTTGAGATGTTAAGGGAAAACAACTTACGACAACTGTCGATAATCAGGCTAATACCATAAAAGGCCATTTGGAGGCAACATTCGTGCTCGCACACCGGCCCTCACAAACTTGCAGGACAACTCCAAATGTTCAAGGATCTGCAGTCAAACACGATGCTGCTGACAAAGCTTTGCCCCATTTTTTCCCTTGTCTCCCATCATCGTAATCGGTAAAATCAATATTTCAGGTTTTATAACTAAACAGCTAAAACAATAACAAAGGGGAAAAAATGGCAGAGAAAAACCTCGTACAAAGACGTCAGTTCCTGAAATCCACGGCGGCCGCCGGAATCGGATTAATCATTCTACCAGGCGGCACACTCTCCGGCGCAAATGCGGCCAGCAACAAACTAAACGTGGCCCTGATTGGTGCATGGGGCCGGGGCCGCGCCCACCACGATTCCATTTCGAGCGAAAACGTCGTGGCCCTGTGCGACGTCGACGAGAACAAACTGGCCCAGGCCGCAAAAAAGTTCCCGAATGCAAAGCACTACGTCGACTGGCGCAAGTGCCTCGAACAAAAGGACCTCGATGCCGTAATTTGCTGCACCACGGACCATACTCACGCCTTCGTCGCCAACTGGGCGCTGAACCGCGATCTGCACGTATATTGCGAAAAGCCGCTGGGCAACACCGTGGAAGAAGCACGCGTGGTCCGCGCGACATATCTAAAGAAGAAAAATAAGCTGGCCACTCAGGTCGGTACCCAGCGTCACGCCCAGCCCAACTTCGAGCGTGTGCGCGAGCTGGTAAAGGACGGAGCGATCGGTGACCTGACGGATGCGTATGCATGGGGCAACCGCCAGATTCGCAGGCCCGGCTATCTGCCCGCAAAAGGCGAGCCGCCCAAGAATCTCCATTACGACCTATGGATTGGCCCGTCCCCCTGGCATCCCTACAATCCCGGCTACTTCGGAGGCTGCCTACAGTGGAACATGTACTGGGACTTCGGCAGCGGCCAGATCGGCGACATGGGAAGCCACACGATCGACCTGGTGTGGAACGCGATTGACGCGGATCGTCCGACGACGGCGGAAGGTGAGGGCGAGAAATTCAATCCTGAAGTCACTCCCGTCGAATTGCACACATCTTTCGATTTTCCGGCCAACGACTGGCGCGGGCCTATCCGGGTCCACTGGTATCAGGGCGGCATGATGCCTCGGTCGCCGAAGAACTATGTCGATTTGAATAAAATCGGACACGGAGCGATGTTCAAAGGCACCAAAGGCTTTCTCGTCTGCGATTTCGATTCCCGGATTTTGCTGCCGTTCGGCAATGATGCGGACCTGACGTATTACAAGGGACGGGACAAGAAAGACGTGATTCCGCCACTGGGTCACTTCCAGGAGGAATGGATCCGGGCCTGTAAGGGTGACCTGAAAACGCATTGTGATTTCGACTACGGTGGAACGGCGATCGAGATGATGCTCCTGGGACTTGTGGCCTATCGCGTCGGCAAGAAAATCGACTACGATGCCAAAAACGGCCGCGTTACCAATAGCGACGAGGCCAACGCTCTGCTGAGTAAAGAGTACCGCCCCGGCTGGACCCTCAACGGCTAAGGCAACGACCCAAATGAGTCTAAATTACGATACGCTGCACAGGATGCTCCTGTGCCGATTAGGCTCTACCCTCACAGAACCCATTGCTGGTATCAGGTACCTTCTATCAGATGGACGAGTTTAGTGTGCGAGCGCATTGTATCTTGTAGGCAGGCTGGCGCTTGACAGATATTTATCTTTGCCGGCTCTTCTTTATTATGGTAACATTTCCTGGATTCTATAAGAGCCCGCAATGTACATAACTGCCAATATGTAAGTGTTGACAAGACTTTCGAACGGGCCGGGCGAGCATGGTGTCTCCGGCTGTGGCGATTGCCTTTTGATAAGGGAGCTGTGAAATGAACGGGATGTCCATAAGTATTCGGATTCGCCTCAGCGTTATGATGTTTCTGCAGTACATGATGTTGGCCGTGTGGTCGGTGCCCCTGGCGGCATATCTGACCAATATGGGGGTCGAGGGCATCTACAAAGCCGCGATCTTAAGCTCCATCGGCCTGGGCTGTCTGGCCTCACCGATCATTTGTATGATCGCGGATCGTCACTTTGCCAGTCAGAAGGTCCTGACGATCCTGAATTTCGGTTGTGCCGTGCTGTTCTTCCTCGCCGCCCGGCAGACCAATCCGATGATGCTGT
>Ga0224495_10002071_pt1 | contig 13479 bp, 12 predicted proteins | sample SF_Jul11_sed_USG_FD_168128 | JGI IMG/M metagenome (GOLD analysis project Ga0224495, IMG submission 168128) | Sediment microbial communities from San Francisco Bay, California, United States - SF_Jul11_sed_USGS_4_1 | ecosystem: Environmental > Aquatic > Marine > Sediment | place: USA: California... | reverse complement strand
GGCATCGGGAGGAATAATCGGCCCATCGCCACTGGAAAGAGAGCGGTATTGGCCCACAAAGGGAATCCGCTTCGGCGAGAACAGGTTGACACCGGCCGCCAGCACGGATGCGATAATCACCAGAATAACTGCCTGTCTAATCATTATATACCTGTTACCCCTCTATCGAAAAATCGTTTGCAGAAATTACACATCAGGGATTCTCCCAAAAACCTTCCCTGCTAACCAGGAATTCCGACTCCGACCTGCTCGCGCCGCAACACCGGCTTCCGTTCGACAGTACTTCTCTTTGCTTATAGCCCTTTTCGGCACATTATCGGGGATAGATATATAAAAAAAGGCTCGGTCTGTCAACGGCAGGCAGCGGCCAGGATTTTTCAAAAAAAAGGCGGAATTCAGAATTCTGAACTCCGCCTCAATTCAAGTTTGCTGTGGATATCTCATTTCGGCATGCTTAATAAAACCTTGCCGGCACGCCCTTTTCGAACTTCGTGTTCAGCAGAGAGTAATTTCCTTTCAGTATTTTCCCCACCACGGCAGTGAATCGTGAAGGGGTAAGCATTTGTAAGCTATAGGCGTGCCAACAATCCTTTTCTGTTTGCTCAGCAAACTTCTCCACTTCTTTTCTCTTCGGCATGGCCAGACTCCCTATTTTCAACGTCCCCCCTACCGCGTGAAGTAGTTACATATAATATATGGGCGTGAGGGAATAGGGATTTTCCGAAATCTGAGATACCACCTCCTCAGCAACTCTTACAAAAGGTTCAAGGTGCTAACGGATCCGGATATATATACTCTTCCATTAATTGGGGCAGCCCCATATTCTAACATACACTTCAGCCTGCCACCTTTCTCTGCAACTTCTTTATAGCCCTATGCTTATAAATGTTGACGACCTGCTGGGTTATGCCGAGGATTTCTGCGATCTCTCTTTCCTTTTTGCCGCTCAGAAAATGCAAAATAACCTGTTTTTGGCGCGGCGAGAGTGAATTTTTGATATGCCACTCAAGTTTGTTACACAGCCTGTTGATGAGGTTCTTCTCAGACAGCGCTATTCGGTCTGTAAAATACGGTGACCGTTCGTTAGCAAACGATTCCAAAACCAGTTTATCGACCAGTAACCTTCTACTGCTTGGTGTCATATTGGTTAATAATTCACTTTATATTTTTCACGTATCTTGTCCAACTCCTTTAAAGTAATCGAGAACTTCTGGGCGGTCTCCTGGCGAATCTCACTCCGCGCGGCCTTCGATTCGTACTGAGTGAGATCCTTGGGCAGATCGTCGAACCTCCGCTTGTAATATGTCAAGATCTGTTTGTGTTTGGTAGCCTCGGCACTGGCGCGAACACCATCTGATCCCGACGTTGCGTTCCTGGGTGACTGTAACTTATCCAACTCAGCGACAATAGTCCTGTTTTTCGACTCAACCGAGTCCAGCACAGTCTTCAACGAATCGAGTTGAAAGGAATAGGCTTTTTCCACCTGGGCGACCGAGTCCGCGAGCCTATCTTCTTGTAATACAATATGTTGTCCTAGCGAGTCAACCTTCGTCCGTAGTTGCGCAGTTTGGGCGATACCTTCGCTTTTCCCCTGCTGGTAAGCCTGTTGAGATTTGGCTGACTGTCGTGTAGCTTTGAAATAGCTGACCGCTACCACAATCGCGAGGAAGAAGACCGCCAAAGAGATTTTTTTCATCTCGCCTCCGACTACACACTTCGGCATAGGATATCTGCACCCCCGTATAGTGTCAAGTTTGAACTTTTGAGAGGTATGCGGATGTGAAACAGGCACTGACTCCGGCTAACAGGCACCTGTCCCGCAACCGATGGGCAGACCTACTTTTTCAAGCCCAGTACGAGGAAAATCCAGGGGCGAACCATCGACCACCAGCCGGCAAAGGGTTTTATCTTTGAGTAATCTCGGTCTCCCCGGGGGTAAACCATCGAGACCGGCACCTCGACTACCCGATAGCCTTTCTTTATCGCCTTGTAGTGCAGGTAATATTCCATTTCATAGCGGCCGAGCCAGTCCTGGGAGATATCGATGTCGGGATCCTCCAGCAGGGACAGCCGATACGCCCGGAAACCGCAGGTTACGTCGGTTCCTCTAAAACCCAGTACGGCATTGACTATCATCGTGAAAAGCCGGATGGCCACTTTTCGAAATAAGGGCAGATTAGGCGATTGACCGCCCTTGAGATTTCGTGAACCCTGGACATAATCAGCCCGCCCGTCCAGAATGGGCTCGAGCAGGCGCGGTATTTCTTCGGGCAGCATTTTGCCATTGGCCGCCATGATTACGATCACGTCAAACCCGTTTGTACGGCCGTATTCGACGGCACTTCGAATTCCCGCGCCGACGCCGAGGTTCTCGCCATGGTGTATGACCTTGAGACCAGTGTCTTGAAGAAACCGGAGAGTATCATCGGTCGAACCGTCATCGACGAAGACAACCTGATAGTCGGCAGGCCGTGGAAACCGGCCGACAAGTCGCTTGAGCTTCTCCCCCTCATTGTAGGTCAGGACTGCCACCAGGACGCCGGCATTCACAGCTTCACCCCCGGGCTATTCAGGAACAACCCGTCCCTGGCGGAGCCGATAAGCCAGCCCGCAGGCGCAGACAGCCCTGCTATCACTTCCCTGCGAGGTTTCCGGCGTGAAATGAAGTCTTCCGGCACACCGGCACACATAGCCGGCCAGCCTGGCGGGATTACCGTACCAGAGAGTAAAATCGGGAATACCGCAGGTAACAACGGCCCCGGCGCCCACAAAGGCGTAGCGACCGATCGTATGTCCGGCAATGACCGTGGCGTTCGCCCCGATAGTAGCGCCCTCACAAATGAGAGTCTTATCGAATTCATCGTGGTAGACTTTGCTGCGCGGGTATACATCGTTGGTAAAAACGGCGTGGGGACCGATAAAGACGTTGTCCTCAACGACCACCCCGTCCCAGAGCGAAACACCGTTCTTGACAGTGACCCTGTTGCCGATAATGACATTATTTTCGACAAAGCAGTGGTCACAGATATTGCAGCCCGCGCCGATCCGGGCCTTCTTCTGAACATTACAGAACGCCCAAACGCGCGTATCCTCACCGATGTCAGTTGATTCGACAATGGCCTTCGGATGGACAAAATATTTTTTCTGATCCGACATCAGTCCAGCTCGATTACTTTGCCGCCGGTTCGCATCGAGTTATTGGAAGCCTCCAGTATCTTTACCACCTGGAGCCCGGCCACGCCGTCGGTCAGCGCCGGCCGGTCTTCATTTACGGCGTCATAAAACTCCCGGGTTGCCTTTTTGAGGGCTTCCGTCAGGTCGATATGGGGCGCCAGCATATCGCCGGTGCGATACTGGACGAGGATATTGTAGATCTGGTCCTTGTCCTCGACAATGTCAACGCCGCGGTCATATATCTTGATTTTCTCGGATGGTTCCATGTCATCGTAAACGATCATTTTCTTCGATCCGGAAATAAGCGTCTTGCGCACCTTGACGGGAGCCAGCCAGTTGACGTGGATATGTCCCAGGAGGTTGTTGTCATAGTAGGCCGAGATGTAGGCGATGTTTTCGATATTGGGTTCGAAATGGGCGACGCCGGTCGCCGCGATCGCGCGCGGGCGACGCCCCAGCAGGTAATCCATGATGGACACATCGTGGGGAGCCAGGTCCCAGATGACATTGACGTCGTGCTGGAAAAGACCGAGGTTCACTCGCACCGAGTCAAAGTAATACAGATCGCCCAGTTCGCCGCCGTCGATTATGCGCTTGACAGTCTGCACGGCGCCGGTGTAAATGAAAGTGTGGTCCACCATGATGTGGAGGTTTTTGATTTGAGCCAGTTCGTTCAGCCGTTGGGCCTGCTCCACCGTCGCGGTAAATGGCTTCTCGACAAAAATATGCTTGCCCGACGAAAGCGCTTCCAGACCGAGAGGAAAATGCATCGATACCGGTGTGGCGATGACGACCGCGTCGATATCGCCGGAGTGGAGGATATCATTGGCATCCGCCGTCAGAGTCCTGATCGTCGGATACAGTCGTGAGATAAATTCCAGTCTCTCCGGCCTGATATCACAAACCGCCGCTACATCGACGTTGTCGAGGGCGTTGAAATTCCGGACCAGGTTCGGTCCCCAGTAGCCGCAGCCAATCACACCAACTTTCATGAGTCACCCAAGCAGTTAATAAACGAAAAAACTACCGTCCGGTCTAAAGTGCACCAGGAATATGTTGTACCTGCCGGTCTGTAAGCCCGGTGATGGTGACAAATCCCGCCACTTTTGAGCGGTCTTCAACCTGCGGTCAATATAATAAGAAATCGTGGAATCCGATAAGACTTTTACATGGTATCTTATCCGCGGGTCGCCCCTGTGAACAAAGCGTTCTATGGATGTGAACCTGATACCGGGAACGAATCTTTCGCCGACGTCGTCAATGAAACTTCCGTGGACATCGACGAAATTATTCTCCTCGGGAAAACGGCTGTCGATGGCCACGGATATGTCGACGCAGCCGTTCTTTTGCAGGTATTCGCTTACCTGTGAATAGGAAAGCGGAATCATGGCGTACTGCCGGTACTCCTCAAGACCGATCGGGATCAGCGCCGAATATGCGCGGTAAGTGGGCTTGGGGTAAAAGAAATCCAGCAGCGGCTTTTCGCCCCCCACAAAGGACATCACGGTGTCACCCACCGTGACCGTAAACGTATTCCTTCGCCCGGCGCCGGAATTAACGTCAAGCAACGCGAACAGACCCTCCCCCGCACTAAGCTCTTTGAGGCCGGACACATAAATTTTCGACCCGGCTTTCATGCCGGGATGGTCGAGGCGGCAGGCAAACTCGCTCCAGTTGTCCCGGGCCAGAGTCGAATTCCAGCTGACGACCGCAAGAATCAACCCGGCCGCAACAGCCGGGAAGGCTCTGGTCAGGCGGCGCCGGCCGTCCAGTAGCTGCCCCGAGATAATGAGCAGGCCGATTATAAGAATCAGGGATTTCAGCAGAAGTACGGCAATAACGACACCTTCCGAAAGGCGGACACCCAGAACGCTGTTGAACCAACTCATATCAATGACCCAGGCAAGCACGAGCAGCAGCACGCCGATAATCACGAGCGCCCTGACTCGCGTTTTGTCCCCAACGCATCGCTGCCACAGCTCAACCGCCAGGAACGATGCCGTCATAATAAGCATCGGCATGGCATTGAAGTTGTAACGCGACACGGAATGAAAGACGACATGAATGGCGGTATAGTAACCGATTATAAACAAAGGCCAGGCGGCAACACTGAAGGCGCGCGGAATCATCACCAGCAGACCCAGCAGCCCCGCCGAGACGATGATGACGTGCAACAGTTCGGTGCCTTCGTAGGGAATTATGAAACTTCGTTTGAAATCATTAAACGGGCGGCCCCACAAGCGCTCGAACTTCTTGACCAGGAGGCCCGCGAAACCCGCCGGATTATCGATGATATCGCCGGCCACCGAGCGCTCCCAGAAATCGGGTTCAACCTTATCAAGGTCATATCCTTCGAACTCGATTGATGTCGACTGCCTGAGATTGGAGGCGCCGTAGGAAGGGTCGCGCAGGGCAAGCTGCCCGTACTTGACTGACGTAGCCGTCACCCAGCAGACGAAAATCACGGCTGCCGGAGCGGCGAAAAACAGCAGCCGGTTGACCAGCACTGTCGGCGGCAGTTTCCGGCGGGCATAGAAGTAAAAGCCGGCGACAAAGGGCACCGCCAGGAACATGGCCGTCGGCTTGTTGAGAATCAACAGGCCGGTGATAATTCCGGCAAAGATATAAGACCGGCGGCTGTCATTCTCCAGACCGCGCAGAAGGCACCAGAGAGCCAGGATGATCAGAAAAGACGTCGAGGACTCCAGAAGGAGCATGGTCGAGGCCAGGCTGAAGGGAAAATAGACAGCATAGAGAAACCCGGCGAGCAGGGCGGCGGTCCTTCCGGCGAGGCGCACCGCCACGAGGATCAGCAGCCAGGTGGATAAAAGGTCAAGGACAATGCCGAAGACTCTCGCGATCGTGAAGTCGGCCGCAGGAGACAGGTAGAAAATGACCGCAAGCAAGGCCGGGTAGAGCGGGCCACTGAAGTAAAGATCATCCCGGGCCTGGCTGAGTGTGTGCGGCGAGTAGTGCAGCCACTCGATTTGTTCGCCCTGGATGTATTTCTCGTAATAGTGTCTAAAACGGTAGCGGTCTTCCCTCTCGTCGGCAAAGGTTCCGACGCCGCTGTGGTCCAGGTAGGAGATGGCGCCGATGGCCGCTGCCGCGTACCGTCCGGCATCCCACATTACCGGCAGCACCTGGCCCGAGGCCAAATATCCGAATCGAAAGCCGGCCGCCACCACCAGTATGGCCAGAATCCAACCTTTTGTAACCGATCCGCGCATCTGTTCTCTATAATCACATCAGCATGATACCGCAAGGTTCATGATTGGCGGCCCGCCGAGTCGTCGCTGCCGCCCGCCATTTCTTCGGTGGCCTTTTCTTCGAGCGTCTTGAGGGTGAGATGTTCTTTTTTTAGATAATAGAACCCCATGAAAGTAACGATGACGTACTGCGTGGCGTGGAGTACGATAGCGCAGGACAGGGCCGCTTCCTGGGAAATGCCGTACTGCATAAGAGACAGGACCGCCCCGGCATGATACACGCCCACGAACCCCGGGGACGACGGCACCAGGATCGACACCGAGACCACCACGAGGACGACAAAAGAGGCATCCAGATTAACGTTAAAATCAAAGGCCAGAAACACGAAGTAGTTGGACAGGCCCATAAGAATCCAGATTACAATCGTCTGGAGCGAGACCCAGGCGACGCTCTTCAGGTCGGTGAGAAATTCCAGGCCGCGGGAGAATTTGAGAATGACGGACTCGATAAAGTCTTTGACTCTTTCGGGCAGAAAAAACAGGTAACGCCTCAATAATCGGCCGGTCTGGCCGGCCCTCAGAGCCAGAATCAACATGGCGGCAATACCGACGAGAGCGGTCGCAATGGTTATAACGAGGCCGAGTTTCATGGACTGATCCAGTTGCAGTGGGGAGACGTAGAGAACAACACCAAATATCAGCAGCAGGGCAATCAGGTCGAAGACCAGACGTTCGACAAATATATTGGCGAGCGAAGCGGACTTGGGAATGTCTTTATCCTGGGCGGCCAGCGAATAGGCGCGGACGAATTCACCCAGCCGCAGCGGCAGAACGTTGTTGGCCATAAACCCGATACAGGTGGCGGCGAGAAGCTTTGAGAAGGCCACCTTTTTGACGGGCGCGATCATGTCGTTCCAGCGATAGGCGCGCTGGTACATGGTCAGCACGATTAGCACGGCGTTGGGGATGAGCCACCAGTAATTGGCGCCCTTGAGGGCTTCGAGCAGTTCCGTGACATTGATATTCCTGAACAGGAACCACAACAGGACTATCGAAATCGTAATGCCGAACGCGATGTAGAGGTATCTCTTGGTCTTTACAGTCACTTGCTTTTCACCACCTCGAGAATGAGTGACTCGAATTTCTTGGCCGCCTGATCCCAGTTAAATTGTGCCGCCCATTCGAGGGCCCCCTGTTCGAGCCTTTTCCGCAGAGGTTCGTCCGTTAACACACTTAACAGCCTGTCGGCCAACTGGTCGATATTGCCGTGTTCGTACAGGAAGCCTGTCCGGCCGTCCCGGACCGAATCCTTCAGACCGGGCACGTTGGCCGCGACAACGGCTGTTCCGACCGAGTTAGCTTCGATATTGGTCAAACCCCAGCCTTCTTTCAGAGAAGGCAGCACCGACACATGGGCCCGCCGCATGCGCTCGACCTTGTCTTCCATCGAGACGAACCCGGGAAATTCGATTTCATGCTCTAAACCGACCTCACCCGCAAGCGCTTTCAGGTTGGGCAGGTAATCACCGGCGCCGACGACCATCAGGCGCGCGTCAGGAAGTTTTGTCCTGACTATCTTGAAGGCGCGGATGACATCCTGGATTGACTTATACTTCTTGATTCGGCCCAGGTAGAGTATGGTCGGCCGGTCGTATTTCGGTACCGACGGGTCGGGCGCATAGGTCCGGCGATCGATCCCGCAGTGAATCACGGATATATCCCCGGGAGGAATACCGCGCTTGACGAGATCGTCGGCGGTCGACTGTGAGATTACGTTGAAAGGCCGCCCGCGGTACACGCGCACCAGCGGTCTTTCGCACAGGTATATGTAGGTTCCGAGAACGAAGTTGATTTCATCAAAAACGGTCGTGGCAAACAGGTGCGGAATCACCACCAGTGTCTTCATTTTCAAGAACCATGGAGTGTAGAACGGGATCTTGTTGATGTCTTCCAGGAGCAAGTCGAATTTCTCGCACGCGGCCAGCCGGCGGAGGTGGTAGGGTGCAATCAGGTTGAAATTGAAGCGGTTGCCTCGCCTGATGATTTTGACGCCGGCGACAGACTCTTCCGGCAGGCAGCCGGTCCACCCCGAGCAGAACAAAGTCACGTCGTGGCCGTACGTCACGAGTCGTCGCAACAACTCTTCGAGATGCACCTCCGCGCCGCCGGCATACGGGTTTTTCAGATCATTCCAATTGAGAGCCAGTATCTTCATCGCCGTTACCCGCTGCTGTCCCTGACTATGCCCTTTTGTAGTTCCATCAGCATCATTCTGATTTTCTCGTCTCCGGGGTTGAATTGAAGCCAACGCTGAAGCACGGCTTTCATGCCGAGCACATTCTTGGTGTCAAAATAGAGTCGCATCAGCTCGTCGAGAGCCCGTCGGTAGGTGGGATCGGAGATTAGCACGCCGTTCAGAATTCGTTCGGCCTTCTGCGCATCGCCGTGCTTGATTTCGGTGCGGGCCAGCACCGTGTTCAGCCAAGCCCGGTCGCCGCTTTCGGTGGTGTCGACGAGCGCTCGCAACTCGGAAAGACGACCCTGGCGAGACATTATCGCGGCCAGCGGATCAATGGCGCTGGGATAGTCAGGCACCAGTCGTATGGTCTTGCGGATAAGCTCCTCGGCACGCGCGTAATCGCCCGCAGCCTGGAGCTCCTCAGCGACCCGCAACATGCCCGTGGCATAGTTGCTGGAAAGCCGCAGGGCTGTTTCCGACTTGAACACTCTCGGGTCGTCAAGCCCGCCGTCGCGGAATCTCTGCGGATTGGTAAAAAAGTCATAGGCCGCCTCGACATCCACGGAGATCTTCTCGCCGCTGTCGAGCAGCCGCCAGGACATACCGGTAAGAAGGAGCCGATCGTCCAGGGATCTACCCTGGTAACAGCGGTATCTCGGACCGACTGTCACCGAGAAATTTATCGGTCGGCGCCCGAAATTATTGGCTATAATCGCCGTGACAACCTGATCCTGCAACAGGTAAGGCGTGCCGTCCTGCAGGCGATAGGACCGCAGACGGTCTATCGTGTCGTCGCTCCAGCCCAGGTCGACCTGCAGAGTATTCTGAATCTGTTTGACATACCACTTGGCGTTGGACAAAGTCAGGTTGACCACCTTCACGTCGCGGCGGACGCCGAGGGCCTCCTGAAGACACCATAGAGGAAACGTGTCGTTGTCCCCGAAAGTGAAAAGAACGGCGTCTTTATCAGCGGAATCAAGCAGATTCCAGGCGTAGCTGTAGGCTATATAGTTTCGGGAGCGGTCGCAGTAGTGGTAGTTGCGCGCCAGGCCGATGGTCGGCAACAGGAGCAGCACCGGCAGGGCCGCCAGTATAGCTCTCTTCGGGCCGGCTGAGAATTTGGCGGTCAGGTCACGGACATATTGAATCACGGCGCTGAAACCCATGCCGATAGCCAGGCCGAATAAGATAAAAGCCGGCGTAAAGAAATAGTCCCGATCGCGTACCTCGATGTAGTCGCGACTGCCCAGCTGTTGCCGAGTCCCGTCGGCAAAATTCATATACAGTACCAACCCCACCGAGCATAAAAGCAGCAGAACCGTCAGCGGCAACCCGATGTCCGGCCGTCTTCGCACGACCTCCCAGATTCCGAAAACGCCGATGAGAAAAAGGACAATGAAGCGCGGTCCACGGATACCGTACTGTTCATTGAAGAATTTCCAGAAGCCCATGCGGTCATGCACGCCAAACTGATTGGCCCATTCGGCCCGACGCACGAACATGCGTTCCACCATGGACTCGGAGCCATACTGCTTTCTTTCAAGGAAGTTGATAGTGGCGGCGAGGCTCTGGGAGGGATCATTCTCATCAATGTTCGGGTTGCGGCTGGAGCGAATGGGGATGAACAGATGTACCGAGAAACCCATTAGCGCCATCAGCAGGATCATCAGGGCGCTTTTCCAGCGGGGCATCCGAAAGCGCAGTCCCACAACCAGGACCAGCACGGCGGCGGCGATCAGTCCAATAGCAAATTGCTTCATTCCCAGAACCACCGCCGATGCGCCGACCAGCGCTATGAGCACCGGCCAGTCGATAGATCGCCGCAGGTAGATCAGCAGCGCCGAAGAAAGTAACGCGGAGATAACCAGGAAGGCGACATAGCCCTTGAATGTGAACAACAGAACCACCATCCCGGCCGCGAAAAAAACGAAGGACGCCAGCACCAAATATCCGCTTCGGCCGGGCCCGTCATCGTACCTTTTGAGGTAGCGAAACAGCAGATTAGCGCCGACAAGCACCAAAGCAACAAAAAAGACTTTCCCGAGACCCGAGGCGGCCTGCAATATTCCTTCAGAAAGTGATCGTTCCGTCCCGAGCCGCGCCATGACGGCGCTGATCGCCACGACATAAAGAGGCGCCACGGACAGCATAAAACCGAGCGCTACCAGAAGGTGCCAGCGCGATAGCCGCTCACGAGAAAAAATATAAAACATGTAAAAGAGAAAGACGATAACCACGGGGACATAAAAAGGAATTTCGCCCGGTCGTGAAGACATGGCGAATACGAGAAACATCTCTACCGCCACGAATATCGCCAGGGCATACCATGCCCGGGCGTCGGCTCTTCTCTTGAGAACAAAAACCAGGGTGGCCGCCGGGGCGATTAGAAAGGTGGTCATGTGGACGCCGATACCGAGAAAGGCCAGATACACAATCAGCAGCATGATTTTCTCCGCGGAAGCCTTGCCCCGCTTTTCGACGAAAATGATCGTCAGCCACAGCATGGCCATCAGCATCATCATCGACAGCCCGTAGACCTCGGCTTCGACCGAGTTGTTCCAGTTGGTAATACTCCAGGCAAGGAACAGAGTGCCGCAGGCGGCCCCTGCGTAAATTAAAAAGCGGGTGTAGGTCGACCGGTTGGCGACGAAGTACAGGCGAAGAACGCGAACCGCCGTCAGATATGCAAAAAGGGCGGTGAAGGTCGAAGAAAGCACCGAAAGCGTGTTCACCCTGGCAGCCACATCGGTCGCCAGCGGCAGGATACTGAAGAGCCGCCCGATTATAATGTACAGGGGCGTGCCAGGCGGGTGAGGAATTCCCAGAATGTGGCTGCAGGCAGCGAATTCACCACAGTCCCACAGGGAAACAGTGGGCGCCCGGGTCAGAACGTAAACAACTAATACTGCCAGGGAAACCGCGAGTGCGACCAGAGCATTGGTTCTGTCCAGGTTTTGCCAAAAACGTTTATTCATTCAAGAGAGCCGGCTGCAAGTGATGAACTCGCTAGTCTACATCCGTACTAACACCTGTTCTTTTCAAGACACGATAATACAACAATTTTGATGTCCTGTCCAACACCTTTTACAGCTCGTCGCGTAATCCCGATGCATTGGACGGAGTAATCCCCGCTAGGCTTTCTTGGATCCTTCCACCTGTTTGACATAGTTGTCCAGAAGGCCGTTGACAAAGGCTGAAGACTCCCGGGTCGAGAAAGTTTTGGCCAGTTCGATGGCCTCATTGATGACTACCTTCACCGGGACATCAGGCATCTTTTCCACTTCGATAATAGCCATCCTCAGGATATTTCGGTCCAGCACCGCAATCCGCGAGAGGTCCCAGTTCCTGGCCAGCTTTGAGATAATACCATCAACTCTCTCGAGATTATCCACGACATGGCGAAAGAGGTCTTTCACGAAGCGGAGGTTTTTCTCGGAGATTCTCTCATCACCGATAATACGCTCCAGGTTTTCATCCGACCACGCATCTTGCTGCTCGTAAGCATACAGCGCCTTCAGAACCAGCTCACGGGCTCGGTGTCGTGGCGTGTCCGCCATCAGGCTTTCATTTCGCGGTAAAGGTTCAGCAACTCAATCGCCGTCGCGGCAGCGTCCCAACCTTTGTTACCCGCTTTGGTGCCGGATCGTTCTATCGCCTGCTCCAATGTATCCGCCGTAACCAGGCCGTATATGACCGGCCGACCGGTTTCGAGGGCCAGTCGGGCGATCCCTTTGGAGGATTCCGCGGCGATGTAGTCGAAGTGCGGCGTGTCACCGCGGACAATAGCGCCCAGACAAAGGACGGCGTCATGCTGGCCGGAATGGGCCATCTTGGACGCGGCATACGGGATTTCAAAAGCACCCGGAACATAGGCGACTGTGATATGATTCTCGGCTGCACCGTGACGTTTGAGACAGTCCAGCGCTCCCTCCAACAGCTTGTCGGTGAAAAAGTTGTTGTACCGGCTGACGACGATTCCATACTTGAAACCATCAGCCTTCAGGGCGCCTTCATACACTTTGTAGTTCATTGTGGTTTCTCCCTGCTATTTCAAATTCAAAAGATGACCCAGTTTATCCCGCTTGGTTTCGAGATAGCCCTGATTGAATCGGCCCGGCTCGATCTCCAGGGGGATCCGCTCGCTTATTTTAAGACCGTAGCCGTTCAGCCCGATCACCTTGCGCGGATTGTTCGTCAGAAGCCTGATAGAGGACAGTCCCAGATCGGCCAGAATCTGGGCCCCGATGCCGTAGTCGCGAAGATCGGCTTCAAAACCAAGCTCCTCGTTGGCTTCGACGGTGTCTCTCCCTGCCTCCTGTAGCTTGTAGGCCAGTATTTTGTTTGCCAGACCGATACCACGGCCTTCCTGCCGCATGTAGAGCAGGACGCCGCTTCCTTCTTGCTCGATCATTCTCATGGCCGAGTGAAGCTGCGTGCCACAATCGCAGCGACGAGAGCCGAAGACATCGCCGGTCAGACAGCTCGAATGGACCCGCACCAGGACATTTTCATGGCTGGCCACTTCACCTTTTACAAGGGCCAGATGGTGATGGTCGTCAATCTCAGACTTGTATAAGTGCAGTGTAAACGAACCGTAATCAGTCGGCAGGTTGACTGACGTTATTCTCTTGACAAGCATCTCGTGCGCCCGCCGGTACATGATCAGGTCTCTGATCGTGACAATTTTCAGACCGTGTTTCTCGATGAACTTTGTGAGTTTCGGCACGCGCATCATGGTGCCGTCCTCATCCATCACTTCGCACAGCACACCCACCGGTTTCAGGCCGGCCAGCCGGGCCAGGTCGGTCGTAGCTTCGGTATGGCCGGCGCGGGCCAGCACGCCCCCATTCAAAGCCT
>Ga0224495_10002070_pt1 | contig 13479 bp, 6 predicted proteins | sample SF_Jul11_sed_USG_FD_168128 | JGI IMG/M metagenome (GOLD analysis project Ga0224495, IMG submission 168128) | Sediment microbial communities from San Francisco Bay, California, United States - SF_Jul11_sed_USGS_4_1 | ecosystem: Environmental > Aquatic > Marine > Sediment | place: USA: California... | reverse complement strand
AAAACGGGATATTTTGGCAGTTATGCAGAGGTCTCATCTTTTGTTTTGAAATCCCATTGAAAACATGAAAATCTAGGGGTGAAGCAACGGCCCCGGGGGTCCTCCCGCGGCCCGTAAGCCCCCCATCCAATTTCCCCGCGAAAGCCACCCGCACAGGAGTGCTTTTAAACAAATGTCCGATATAGCCAAGGCCTTGAAAAACAAAATTCAGGGAGAGGTGCGTTTTGACGCCCTGACCCGCCATCTGTACAGCACCGATGCCAGCATGTTCCAGATAGAGCCCATTGGTGTGGTGGTGCCCAAAAACCGGGACGACCTGGAAATGGCGGTGGAATTGGCCCTGCACAACCGTGTGCCGGTGCTGGCCCGCGGTGCGGGGACCTCTCTGGCGGGCCAGTCGGTGGGGGAGGCCCTGGTGATAGACACCTCCACCCACCTGACGGGGGTGATTGAGTTGAACATTGAGGAACGGTGGGTAAAAGTGGAGCCGGGCATTGTGCAGGAACAATTGAACCGCTCTCTGGCCCCCCACGGCTTTTTGTTCGGGCCGGATACCTCCACCAGCAACCGGGCCACCATCGGGGGCATGGCGGGCAGCAACTCCGCCGGGGCACGCTCTATTTTGTATGGCAAAACGGTGGACCATGTGATGGAGGTGGACGCCATCCTGGCCGATGGTTCCCATGTGCTGTTTGGCCCGATGAATGAAACCGAACTGAACAACCGGGCCAGAGAGCAAACCCTGGAAGGCCACATTTACCGGGAGACCCTCCGGATCGCCAGGGAAAACAAGAATGAGGTGAAGGCCCGGTTCCCCAACATCATGCGCCGGGTAAGCGGATACAACCTGGATGAATTGACCAAAGGCCCCGGTATGAATCTGGCCAGCCTGCTGGTGGGGTCTGAAGGCTCTTTGGGGGTGATTTCCGCCCTGAAGCTTTCCATTGTACCGGCTCCCAAAATCAAGGGGTTGCTGGTGATATTGTTTCACGACATGATATCCGCGGTGGAATCCAATCAGGTGGTGCTGGAGCACAAACCTTCCGCCACCGAACTGGTGGACAGTTCCATCATCAGTCAGGCCCTCACCTCCCCCGCCCTCAAGGGAAAAACCGGGTTTTTGGAAGGCAACCCTGATGCCCTGCTGATTGTGGAGTTTTACGCTGACAACGCCAAGGAACTGACCGATAAGCTGACCCGGCTGGAACAACACCTTCGCCGCAATAAAATGGGGTTTGCCTGGGTGCGTGCGGTGGATGCGGCCCAACAGGCCCAGGTATGGAACTTTCGCAAGCTGGGGCTTGGGCTGATGATGGGCACCCGGGGAGAGGCCAAACCGGTGGCCTTTGTGGAGGACACCGCGGTGGACCCCTTAAAACTGCCCGCCTATTTAAAAGACTTTCAGGCCATTATGGAAAAACACGGCACCAAAGCCGGGTTTTACGGCCATTCCTCCGTGGGGTGCATTCACATCCGTCCGTTTCTAAACCTCAAAAAACCGGCCGACCAAAAGAAAATGATGGTCCTGTTTGATGAGGTTTCCAGCCTGGTCCAATCCTACGGGGGGGCCATGAGCGGCGAACATGGGGACGGGCTGGCCCGCTCATGGCTGAACGAAAAAATGTTCGGGGCCAAACTGTATCAGGCATTCCGGGAAATCAAAGCGGCCTTTGACCCGGAAAACCTGATGAATCCCGGAAAAGTGGTCAATGCCCCCGCCCCCACCCAAAACCTGCGCTATCATCAAACCCGGGTGGAAATTCCCACTTTTTTGGATTTTTCCCGCAACGGGGGGTTGGGGGCCGAACTGGAAATGTGCAACGGCAATGGCCAATGCCGCAAAACGGAAGGCATCATGTGCCCGTCGTTTCAGGCCACGGGAGAAGACCGCCATTCCACCAGGGGGCGGGCCAACGCCCTGATGGCCGTTATCTCCGGCAAGGCGGATAAAAAGACCCTGACATCCCGGCAAATGTACGGGGTGATGGATCTGTGCCTGCAATGCAAAGGCTGCAAAACAGAATGCCCATCCCAGGTGGATATGGCCAAACTGAAGCAGGAATTTCTGTTTCAGTACCAACTGGTCCACGGCACCCCCCTGCGCAGCCGGATATTCGGCCATGTGGGGTTTCTGTCCCGGATGGGATCGGCCTTCGCCCCGTTTTCCAACCTGATGGCGGGCAACATCCTGTCCCGGTTGGCTTTATCCGCCATCGGCATCACGATTCATCGCAAGCTGCCCCCCTTTGTGCGGCGGCGGTTTTCCAAGTGGTTCCGCCAGCGCCGGACCCCGGCCCAATACGCCGAACGACCCACGGTGGTTCTGTTTCACGATACCTTTGTGGAGCACAACTACCCCTACCTGGGCCGCTCGGCGGTGGAAATTCTGGAACATGCCGGTTACCGGGTGGTGCTTCCCGATAAAAAATGCTGCGGACGGCCTTTTATCTCCAAAGGGATGTTGAAACAGGCCAAACACAATGCCGCACACAACATCAAGGTGTTGGCAGAATTTGCCCGGCAGGGAATCCCCATTGTGGGGGTGGAGCCTTCCTGCATCCTCACCTTAAAGGATGATTACCGGGACCTGCTGCCCGGAGCGGATACCAATCTGGTGGCCGATCATACCTTTACCATGGATGAGTTCATCCAAAAACTGATCGGGGAAGGCAAACTCCGGTTCAAACCCTCCACTTTGGAACGAGAAGCCCTTTTACACGGCCACTGTATGCAAAAATCCCTGGTGGGCAGCCAGCCCTCCCTGGCGGTGTTAAAGGCGGTGCCGGGGTTGGCTCCCAAGGAGATAGAATCCGGCTGTTGCGGGGTGGCGGGGGCCTTTGGCTACGAAAAAGAGCATTACGCCCTCAGCGTGAAAATCGGCGAACTGCGGTTGCTGCCCGCCGTGCGCCGGGCCAAACCGGATGCCTTGATTGTGGCCAACGGCATCTCCTGCCGCCAGCAAATTGCCCACCGCACCGAACGGGGGCCAAACACATTGTGGAGGTGGTGGCGGAAGCCCTGGCGGAATAACAACCGCCAGGGGTTGGAATCCGACCCACAATCCCTGGATGCCGTGCCCCCCCTCTGGGGCTTGAATGCGCCGTTGGGGAAACCAGCACCAGAAGGACCATCCGTCTGTCCCCCCAGGGGGCAGAACGGTTCCCTGCCTGGCCGATGGCCTGGCCCAATGGCGGGGAAACTCCCATCCAACCTGTTTTGATAAAAAAGCGGGGGTTTGGGAAAAAATGAGTTTTGCAGAGGCCTCAAGGCGTTCACAGGGGCACGGAAACCCGGCTTCCGGTCAGGGTTTGGGCCAAAACACCAAAGTGACCGGGTTCCGGGGGGAGCCTGTTCCCCCGCCTGATTGCAATGCGGCTTGAGCGGCATGGCGTTTGTGTGCTACCCTTGTGGGGGTATAAAGAGAGATGGGAAGAAGCCCGAAACGCGGCCGCCGCCGCCCTTGAGGTGACGGAGGAAAGTCCGGGCTCCACAGAGCGGAATGCTGGCTAACGGCCAGTGGGGGCAACCTTAAGGAAAGTGCCACAGAAAATAGACCGCCGATGGGGCAACCCTTTATGGGGTTGTTTACAGGCAAGGGTGAAAAGGTGGGGGCCAAGGGCCTTAATGTAAGAGCCCACCGCGGCCCTGGTGACAGGGTCGGCAGGGTAAACCCCATTCGGAGCAAGTCCAAATAAGACGGCGATAAGGGTGGCTCGCCCAGCCGTCGGGTAGGATGCTAGAGGCGGATGGCAACATCCGTCCCAGATAAATGGTCGCGGCCCCCTTTCTTAAAGGGGGAACAGAACCCGGCTTATTGAAGGCTTCTTCCCTTCCTCTTTGTTTCCAACCCCAATCATTCTTCACCGGCCATTCTTCATCGGTCTGTTTTTCCCCTGCCCCAATTTTTTCCCTTCGGGGTTTCCTGCATTTACGACCATAACGGCCTTTGAATCCCTGCTGACCGCCGGGGGGATTGCACTTGGGGGGGGCTTCAGCACCGCCAGGGGCCTTGCTGCCCTTAAGGGCAGGCTTGCGCCGCCTTTCTTTTGCGCTCTGTCCGGCAACCAGCACCGGCATCCCCCTGTCGGCTTCGCCTCCATGCGGCTATAGCCGGGCTGGTTGCACTTCTTCAGGGGGTGGGGGGGGCATCCTGGGGGGACATTTTTTTATTGTAGCGGGCCATGTAATCGGAAGAAACCCGATCCGCGGGCAGGGACAGTGCATTGGCCATCAACTTCACGAAACCTCTTACATAGATAAAGGCCGGAAGAAAGGTGAATTCCTCGTTTTCAATATATGACAGGTAGGTTTTGCGGATTTTGGTTTGATCGGCCAGATCATCCAGACTGATGCCGTGCATCATTCGGGCTTTTTTAATGGCCGCTCCAGAGAACTCAGTGACTGTTTGGGTAAACTCATCCATGCTGAAGGAATTTGGGTTTTCCGACTTGTGGGACTCTGGATGGAAAGGGGCTGCCGCCGGTTGAGGGGCCTTGGGGTTTTCGGCAAAAGCCGATGGTCCGGAGTTGGCTGATTTTTCCGCCCCGTCTTTGATCTTTTTTTCTTTTTCTTTGGGGGCGGCCCCCTTGTTTTTGTTCTCTCTGGCCAACAGGCTGTCGTAGTCCCGCCTCAGGTTGGCATTGAACAGCGTTTGGTAAGCTTTGGAGATCAGACTTAGGATCTCCTGGTTTTCGGTGTCGGTAAACAAAGAATAGGTGGCAAGGGAATCCTTGGCGAAAGTCTGTTTGGACAGATCGTAGGCTTTTTTGATGTCATCCTGAGAGGCATGAGGGGATACCCCCAGGATTTCGTAATAGGTTTGTGATTTTTGCGATTTCATTGCCAGGCTTGGTTGGGCCGAATAGGGTTATGGAATGCTATTCCGGTTTCATCTGAAAATCATTCATCAGGTTGTGGGATATGGATTCCAGCCCTCGGAAGCTTTTTCCGCCGTTGTTGATCACCACCGGTTGTCGGGCGCGGATGGATTTCCAAACATGGTCATCCACTTCCAGGTAGCCGATAAAATCCATATGGATGCCGAAATACTTTAAACAGGCGCTTTGCATGGCAAACCCAATCCGGATATCGGCCAGAGAGCGCACCTGATTCAGAATGATCCTGGGCCGGAACTGATTGAGGGCTTCCCGCAACAGAACCCCGGTTTCGGGGGAGCTTTCCATCACATAACTGACCAGTTCCGCCGGGTTGCGGATGCCCAGGTCATTTTTGTTTTTCGTGGCCTTTTCTATCACCGCCTTGGTTTGGCTGTCCCCCGCCAACAGGGACAACCGTCGGTACAAGGCGCTTTTGATGAACCGGTAGGCGTTTTCCACCGAGGTAGGCTCCGGGATCACCACCAGCACCCCTTTGTCCGCAATCAAAAAGAAATCCAGGGTGTTGTAGTTTGTTCCGGCACCCAGGTCCAAAATCACATAATCCGCCTGGATGGATTGAATGGCCCGCAGGATTTTGGCCTTTTGGGTGTATTTTGGATTTGCGCTGGCCAGGACATCCTGCCCTCCGCTTAACAATTGCAGATTTTCGTAAGGAGTGGTTACAATCGCATCCTGAATCTGCATGGAGGGGTTGGCGATAAAATCGGATAAGGTGACAGCAGGCGCCGGAATCCCCAGGCAGGTGTGAAGATTGGCCCCCCCCAGGTCCGCATCCACCAGCAGCACCCGGCCCTTGTTTTTGGCCAGCAATACCCCCAGATTGGCGGAAATAAAACTTTTTCCCACCCCTCCCTTGCCGCCTCCTATGGCGTAGATTTCTTTACCGTTGAATATTTGTCCCACTGGCGCGCTTCCCTGTTAAACCATTGGCGGTTTGCGTGGGGGATTCCCCTTTTCCGAATGTTTGACGGCCTGACGATCCGGTCCCCGGGTTGATTCATCCTGGGTTGTCAGTGTACGGCCTCACCCTTTTGTTGGGTCCCGCCCCTGGACCTCCATGGTTTCAAGGGGGGGCAACCGCTATGGTGTACACTGCTTAAGCTAGCAAAAATCAAGCCACTGGGCTGGATTTCTGCCAAGGGCTGTATAGCCCCCACCGGGGTTTGGCTGTGGGGCCTATCGGATTCTGGCGAACAGGGTCAGCGCCACCACACTGAACAACAGGTTGGCGGCCCAGGCGGCCAGCAGCGGGGTTAAGTACCCCCCCCGGCCCAGCATCTGAAAAATTTCGTTTCCGATCCAGAATGATGCCCCCAAAAAAATGGTCAGCATCACCTCCCCCCCGGCTTTTCCTCTGCGAATATGCGACTGTGTCAGGGAGGCGCCCAGCACCACCATTAGGAATAAAGTGTAAGCATATGCAAACTTTGCATACCATTCCTGGAGGTAAAAGGCAACATACCTTCCCTGCCGTTCCAGTTCCCGGATGGCCAGAAACAGGTCCACCAAAGGGGTGTGATGGGCATCCAATTTAAGGGGCCGGAAGATATTTGGAAAGGCCTCATCGGGAACCACCCGGGATGGGATACGTTCCATCCACCAGAGGCCTTTATCCAGTTTTTGGGTTCTTACCGATTCAAACAGCCAGGTGTTTTCCTCCCGGTGTCCTTTTTCAATCAGGTCTATCTCCTGGATGGCAGAGGGGGCTGACCGCCAGTGAAAAATATGCACATCGCTGACGGCGCCTTTGGCCATGTTGATTTTATCAAAATAAAACAACCGGTTTCCCAAAGCCTGCCATTGGTGGCGCTCCATGTTTATTTCCTGGCGTCCTTCATCGGAAGGCTGTACCCACACATGAAGATAGTTTTGATTGAAATAAGCCAGCAGGGCCACCGGCAGCATCAGCATCAGCAACGGAGCCAACATTTTTCCCGGTCCGAAGCCGATGCTTTTCATGGCCACCAATTCTGATGTGCGGCTGAAACCGGAAAACGTGAACAGGGTGGCAAACAGCACCGTCATCGGCAGCAACATTTCCACAAAGGAGGGCAATGTCTGACCGGTTTTTACCAAAAATCCCACAAACCCGTCTAAACTGGAGAATATCCGGTCTATCTGGCCGAACAGGCTGGTCACCAGCAACAGCATGGTAAGAAAAAGGAGGGTGATCCCTAGATTTATTAGGAAACTCCGGGCAATATAACGGGGGAGGGTTCTTTGGTAGGGAAGCTTCATTAAAGCACCCTTTTTTAGGTTTCTCTTTTCCTTGTTTTTTAGGACAAAGCGTTTTATCTATGTATATTGCCGGAAAAAAACAAATTTTTGTTAAAAAAATACAACATTCCATGGAGGAAACACCCCAATGAACAAGTCGATTCTTATTTTGGAAGAAAATTCGATTGTCCATGGGCTGGTGGCCTCCTCGCTGGATATGGAGGGGATATCCCTGCACCATGAGTTTGAGCCGGATCAATATCTGGCCAAAGCCCGGCTGGTGCGGCCGGACCTGATCCTGATCAGCAACGAAGATCAGAGCCGGGATTATAAAATCTGCAACGCATTTATCGGGGACCCCGCTCTTTCTTCTGTCCCCCGGATCCTGCTGGCCAATTCCAGAGACAAAATAACCGAGGCCAGGCTGAACCAGCTTCAGCTTTCCGGGGTGATCCGCAAACCGTTTGAGGCGGGGGATCTCCAACAGCAGGTTTCCAAGTTCTTAAACCTTCCAGATTTTTTAGGGGTATCCTCGGAATACCGGAAGTCAGGCTCCATGACCGAAGACACCCCCCACCCCCTGGCCGGGGTAAAGGTGCTGGATCCGGATGTTCTGGGGTTGCTGAATGATGAGCCGGAGGAGGATGTGCGGGAGGATATCCCCGATGTGGACTTTACCCACGAGTTGGAAATAGAAGGGGCTGCCGGGTTTTTGGCCGGTTCCACTTTGGCGGAGGATGAGGCCCTGCCGGATTCTCTCCATGGGGATATGCCTTTGCATGGGGAGGATTTTGACGAATCGCAGCTACACGGTCAGTCCACCGAAACCCAGGGGTTTGAAGAATCGGGCGATTGGGTTGCCCCGGGGGGGGAATTGCCGGATGAAAGCGGCGGATTTGAATCCACCCTTGGAATGGATGAGGGATATGCCGGTGAATTTGAGGAGCCGCAACAGGTGGCTTCCGAGGTGTGGGGGGAGGATTCCCAAGGGTTTGGCCGGGATGGGATGGAAGAGGGGTTTGCCTCCGGGGGGCTGGACCAACCTTTGGCGGAATCCTTTGATTCCGGGATGGACGCCGACCGGGAACCGGGTCCGGGATCAAGGGTGGATGTGGAATTAAGCGAAGGGGCTCTGGATTATCAGTCGTTGGGGCAGGAAATGGAAGAGGGGGTGAGCCTGTTTGAATCCGATTTGGGCAGCGAGAACCTGATGGATGAAGGGCCGGAAAAAGATGAGGATGTTCCCCCGGCCATCCGCCGGATGGTGGATATGAAGCCGGCCCTTTCCATATCGGAGGAGGAACGATCCCGGATGTTTCCGGAAGTGGCGGATGAAACGGAAGCAGAGGAGGGTTTGGAGGTGGATACCTCGTTCTCCCCCAGCGACGATGAATTGCGGCAAATGGCCCAGGATATTCAGGCTTCCGATCATCTGATATACGGGGAGGAACCCCAACCGGCGGCAGAAATAGACGCGGGGGAATATGCGGCTTTTGACAGTGAGGAAACGCTGGAAGAGGAAATGGATGTTACGTTTTCTCCCAGCGATGAGGAACTGCGCCGGATGGCCTCCGATATGGAATCCCAGGAACTGTTTGTGACCGAAGACGCCCCCTCCGGACAGGAGGAAATGCTGGGGGAGGCGGTCCAGGAAGGGCTGACGTTTGATGAAGAACCTGCGGCCTTTGATGAAGAGCCCCAGCCGTTTGAGGAAGTGGAATCCTCTTTGAATGAAGAACCTTTTGCGTTTGGGGGTGAGCACCATCCCGCGGCGGAAATCAAAATAGCCGAGGATGGAGAAAGCTTTACCTTCTCCAGTGAGGAAACTTCCTTTGGGTTGGAAGAGGGAGACGGTATGGCCCTGGAGGAGGATGGGGGGGAGCTTGGGGTGGATCAAGGGTTGAGGGCGTTGGAAGAGCAGACCCTGGACGGCCTGGACGAAATGGAAGAAAGCCTTTCCGGGATGATGGACTCACCCCCGGCCGCCGGTTTGGCGGAGGGATCCTCTGAGGAATTGGCCATTGAGGTGGGGGCACCCGGTGAAAATGTGTTCGGGGAGGGTCCCACCTTTGAGCCGGACAGCCAGCCTTCCGTTTGGGAGCCACCCCACGGGGAAGAGGAAGAACTTGAAATGGTGACTGAAGAGCCGGTCAGTTTGGAAGAACCGCAATTTGGCCGGGAATCCCTTGAGGGGGACATGGAATCCTACGATTTCGGCACGGAAGAATCGGACCCCGCCTCTTGGGGGGATGAAGAACCCCCTCTGTCCGACTTTGGCGGGGACGAATCTGAACCGATGGAATCCCCCTCCATGGATTTTGGGGGGAATGGCCCGGCTGTGGAACACAACTTTGACCTTTCAGAGGTGGAAGGGGTTTCTGATGACAACGACTTTGAGTCGTTGTTTGATGAACTGAAAGCGGAAATTTCGGCCAACCCCATCGGGGAGCGGTTGGAGGATGTGTTGGCCAATGAAGGCATCCTGGGAAGCGTGGCCGCCCTGGATTTTGCCCCCCCTGAGGAAGACCGGATATTCACCCGGGCAGTGGGGATTTACGAATTGCCGGAAGGGGGCGAGGGCCTGGATTCGGCAGAGGATGACGCAGGGTATGACACAGGGACCCTGGATTCCGGATTTGATTTTGGGGGGGGGGGCGATGATTTTGCCTCTGCCCCGCCGTCGGCCCCGCCACAGGAGGAGGATTCTTTTGATGAACCCATCCACCATTATCTGGACAGCCTGTCCAAGGAAAAACTGAACAACGTGTTGGAAGAAGTGATATCCAATTCCGTGAGAAAAGCTTTGGAAGAAGAAGTGCCAAAAATGATAAGGAAAATCAAGAAGGATGAAGGACGGCATGGCGCTTGACAAGTACTCCCCCGCCCGGATGGAGGAGAAATGGTACCGCCATTGGATGGCGAACAACCGGTTTCAACCCACCTTCCATCCGGATAAAGATGCGTTTTGTATTGTGATCCCCCCCCCCAATGTGACCGGCTCATTGCACATGGGCCATGCCTGGGACAACACCCTCCAGGACATCCTGATTCGTTGGAAAAGAATGCAGGGGTTAAACACTCTGTGGATTCCAGGGTTTGATCACGCCTCCATTGCCACCCAATGGATGGTGGAGCGTTTGGTGCGGGAGCGCGGGCTGACCAAGGAGCAGATGGGCCGCGAGGCCTTTTTGGAGGAAACCCGCCAATTCGCGGAGGATTCCAAGGCCACGATTACCGGTCAGTTGCAACGGCTGGGGGTATCCTGCGATTGGTCCCGCACCCGCTACACTTTGGATGACGGGCTTTCCCATGCGGTGCGGCGGGTGTTTGTCACCCTGCACCGGGAAGGTCTGATTTACCGGGCCAACCGGATGGTCAGTTGGTGCCCCCGCTGCCAAACCGCCATTTCGGACCTGGAGGTGAACCATACGGACCGGGAGGGGGGATTGTGGCACATCCGCTATCCGCTGGCCGATGGCTCGGGATTTGTGACGGTGGCCACCACCCGGCCCGAAACCATGCTGGGGGACGCGGCCGTGGCGGTCCATCCCCAGGACCCCCGCTACACTTCCCTTATCGGCAAGCAGGTGCGCCTGCCTTTGGTGGACAAGTTGATTCCTCTGGTGGCCGATGATTATGTGGACCTGGAATTCGGCACCGGAGCGGTCAAAATCACCCCCGCCCACGACCCCAACGATTTTGAAATGGGCAAGCGTCACAATCTGGAGGTGGTGAATATCCTCAACCAGGACGGCACCCTCAACCAATCGGTGCCCCAACCATATCGGGGGCTGGACCGGTTTGAGGCCCGCAAGCGGGTGGTGGCCGACCTGGACGGCCTGGGATTGCTGGAAAAAACCGATAAACACCGCCATGCTGTGGGGGCCTGCTCCCGCTGTTCCACGGTGGTGGAACCGATGGTTTCCCTGCAATGGTATGTGAATGTAAAGCAAATGGCCCAGGATGCGGTGCGGGCGGTGGAATCCAAAACCATTGAACTGCTGCCGGATTACCAGGAAAAAATCTTTTATGAATGGATGAACAACATTCAGGACTGGTGCATTTCGCGCCAATTGTGGTGGGGCCACCGGATACCGGTATGGTATTGCCACCCCTGCCAAACCGAAGTGGTGGCCGAGCAGGCCCCCACCGCCTGCCCTTCCTGCGGCGGTCCGGTGGAACAAGACAAGGATGTGTTGGATACCTGGTTTTCCTCCGGGTTGTGGCCGTTTTCCACCATGGGATGGCCCGATGAGGAATCGCGGGAATTGAAAACATTTTACCCCACCGCCGTGCTGGTGACCGGGTACGACATTTTGTTTTTCTGGGTGGCCCGCATGGCCATGATGGGGTTGAAGTTCATGGGGCAGGTGCCTTTTCACCAGGTGTTTCTGCATGGTTTGCTGCGGGACAAACACGGTGAGAAAATGTCCAAAACCAAGGGCAACGGCATTGACCCCCTGGAAGTGATAGACCAGTACGGGGCAGATGCTCTGCGCTTTACCCTGGCGGCCCAGACGGCCATGGGGCGGGATATGGTGTTGCAGGAAGCCACCATTGTGGGATACCGGAACTTCATCAACAAAATCTGGAACGCGGCCCGGTTTTACCTGGGCCATGTGGACAGCCTGGGTGCCCCCGCCCCCCTGGAGGGCCTGGCCGGACTGGGGTTGTTTGACCGCTGGATTCTGGGCCGCTGTCAGGAGACCGCCCGGGAGGTGAACCGGCTGATGGAACTGCGCCGCTTCAACGAATCGGCCAAGGAATTGTATCAGTTTGTCTGGGGGGAACTTTGCGATTGGTATATTGAAATATCCAAACCGGTGCTGCTGGGGGACCAAGGGGCCGATGCCGCCCGGCGAACCCTGGCGGTGCTACATCAGGTGCTGGGGGATTCCCTGAAGCTGCTCCATCCCCTGATGCCGTTTGTCACCGAGGAGCTGTGGCACCACCTGTCCCAGGCAGACGGGCAGCCCCGACCGGCGGGGGATTTGATGGTCCAGCTTTATCCCATGGGAAAGGAGGATTGGGTGGACCCCCCGGCTTTGACCAAAGCCGCCCGGGTGATTGCCGTGGTGGATGCTTTGCGCACCCTGCGGGGGGAATATCAGGTGAAACCCAGGCAGCAATTGGATGCGGCGGTGGCCGCGGATACTGAATTACAGGCCATGTTGGAATCCGAACGGACCACCATAACCACCCTGGCCGGGTTGAAGCAGGTGGAGTTTGTCTCCACCATGAACAGCCGGGAGGGATACGCCACCGGAGTGGGGGCCGGGTTTGAGGTGTTCGTTTCGCTGGCGGCCCTGATAGATGTGGAGGCCGAACGGGTGCGGTTAACCAGGGAAATGGGCAAAACCCGGGAAAAACTGGACAAACTGGAAGCCAAGCTTCACAACCCTGCTTATATAGAAAAAGCTCCGGAAAATGTGATCCAAAAAAACCGGGAAGAAATGGCCAGCCTGCAAGCCCAAATGACCACCATGCGTCAGGGGTTGGATCAACTGCCTTCCCATTAACCCCCCGGTGTACACACCGGGGGCGGGGGCCGCCCGGCCCCTGGTCCACCTGAATTTCCGGGCCAATGCCGGTTCAACGAAACTTTAGCCTGGAACCCTTTTTCAAGGAACCCCCCCACCCATGACTTACAAAGTGCTGATTACCGGCTCCCTGGACCCTTTGGCTCTTAAAATTCTGGGAGAGGCCAAGGATATTGAGGTGGATTACCGGCCGGACCTGCCCTACAAGGACCTTTTGCCCCTGGTGGGGGAATGCCATGCTCTGGTCAACCGATCAGAAACCGACGTGACCCGCGAATTGATAGACAAGGCCAAACACCTGAAGGTGATTGCCCGGGCCGCGGTGGGGGTGGGCAACATTGATATTGACTACGCCACAGAAAAAGGGATTCTGGTCATCAACACCCCCGGCAAAAACACCAATTCCGCCGCGGAACTGACCTTGACCCTGCTGCTGGCTGCCGTGCGCAAGGTGGTCTCCGCTCATGAACATATGGCTCAGCTTCATTGGGAGCGTCACCGGTTTACCGGAACCGAGTTGTTGGGCAAAACCATCGGCATCATCGGGCTGGGGAACGTGGGCCACCGGGTGGCCCGTTTTGCCCATGGGTTTGATATGGAGGTGCTGGCTTATGACCCTTACATTTCAGATGATGTGTTTGAGGCCCATCAGGCCCAGAAGGTGGGGCTGGATACCCTGCTGGCCAGGGCGGATGTGGTGACGCTGCATGTGCCCAAAAACAAAGAAACCACCAATTTGATCGGCGCCGATGAACTGGCCAAATGCAGGGACGGCGTGATTCTGATCAATACCGCCCGGGGGGGGGTGGTCAACGAGCAGGCCC
>Ga0224495_10002069_pt1 | contig 13479 bp, 12 predicted proteins | sample SF_Jul11_sed_USG_FD_168128 | JGI IMG/M metagenome (GOLD analysis project Ga0224495, IMG submission 168128) | Sediment microbial communities from San Francisco Bay, California, United States - SF_Jul11_sed_USGS_4_1 | ecosystem: Environmental > Aquatic > Marine > Sediment | place: USA: California... | reverse complement strand
GCGCGAACGCCAAGTCCGATATCCAGATCGGCGCTCCTCGAAGAATTTAAAACTTTTAAAGGAATTTCCAGAAAAGGAGTTTCGTTTTTCCCCTGCTCCGAATTTAGCACGGAAATTTCTTTTTGTAAAGATGGCGAAAATTGACGCTTACGTTTTGGGCGATGGCGATTTGAATCTGGCGTGGAAAAAACGAAGCCATATTATATATCCCCTGATGTATCTGGGTTATCCCGTAACCATTGCGTTGGACATTCTTACTTCGCCCGTGCAGTTCATTTATTATCTAATGGGGGGAGGAGCGAAATAAATTATTCTGACTGAATTTTGAGTTCCTGCCGAGGCTCCTGGCGCTGATCCGCCATCGACGTTCTGACAGATATTGAGCTTGACCGGCTCTAAAAATATACAAGTTTATCCGGTAGTGAAATATATTGTAAAAAGAATTTTCTGGATGATTCCAACATTTATTGGAATTGTCACCATCACTTTTTTTTTAACAAAGCTGAGACCAGATCCGGTCTTGCAGCAAATGCTCAATCCGGATGGCATCAAGGATACGTCGGCTTCAGAACAATATATTGAGCAACTTCGCCATTATTATGGTTACGACAAACCTTTGTATTACCAGTACTATGTAATGTGGAAAAATATTCTTACGCTGGATTTTAGCGCCAGCCGCATAGATCACAGGCCGGTTCTGCAAAAAGTCAAAGAAGCGCTGCCGATCACCATTGGATTAAACGTAATAACCATTTTTATTGTGTACATTATTTCGGTGCCTTTGGGGATATATTCGGCTCTAAACGACAATTCTCGTCTTGACCGGTGGTTAACTTTAATTTTATATATTCTTTATTCCCTGCCGACTTTTTGGGCGGCTCTCCTTTTGCTGAAATACTTTTCAGGTGGAGACTATCTCGATCTTTTCCCTTTGAACGGCTTAACGAGCGATTATTTTGATGAACTGAATATATTTCAAAAAATGGGGGATATTTTCTGGCATCTTTTCTTACCCATTGTTGTTTCTGTTTATGGCGCTTTTGCATTTTTATCGCGCTTTGTAAAAAACAGTTTTATGGAATCGCTCAAATCGGAATATATTCGCACTGCGCGAGCCAAGGGCTTGTCTCATAGAAGAATCATTTATGTTCATGCTATGCGAAATTCTCTGATTCCCGTTATTACCATGATGGCGGGACTCTTACCGGGTCTTTTTGGCGGCAGCGTGATTATCGAATCTATTTTTTCTCTTCCCGGAATGGGTAAGCTTGCCTACGACAGCATTTACAGCAACGATGAAACCGTTATTATGGCCGTGGTCTCCTTTTCCGCCATTTTAACCCTGCTGGGAATTTTGTTGTCGGATATTGCCTACGCTCTGGTCGATCCGCGCATTAAACTTGACGAGACGGAAACCTCATGAAGCCAGATTTAAGCGCCAGAATTTCTTTTTACATTATTGGCTTTTTTGTTTTTGTCGCAGTCTTTGCTTCATTCTTGTCTTCGCCGTATCCATTATTAATTTTGAAAAATAAATCAACATATGATATTCCGGTCAGTCCGTTCTTTTCGGCATACAGCGTTCAAAAAAGAATTAGGCTGGACAAAATTGATTTCAGGGGACTTGCTTCAAAATCGGAAATATCGGCTGTTTTTACCCTTGTCCCATTTTCTCCTTTCGAGCAAAACCTCGACGAAATATTAATTCCTCCGTCCTTTAGCAGATTCGGGCATTACATGGGTACCGACGATGTAGGCCGCGACGTTGCCTCGCGTATGATTCACGGAGCGCGAAATTCCATGCTGGTGGGTTTGATTGCCGTAGCGCTTTCTCTCGTGATTGGCGTTGTTGTTGGTTCCATAGCAGGATTTTACGGGGGCTGGGTAGATCTTCTCCTTTCCCGATTTATTGAAATTATGATCACTTTTCCGCGCCTTATTTTAATTATGGCAGTACTGGTTATGCGCAAACCTTCTCTGTTTAACGTTATGATTGTCCTTGGCCTAACCCAGTGGACAGGAGTTGCGCGAATTCTCCGGGCAGAATTTTTAAAACGAAAAACTTTTGAATTTGTTCTTGCGGCGAAAGTTCTTGGAGCAACCAGTTTTCGGCAGATTTTTTATCATATTTTGCCCAATAGCCTTTCGCCTGTTATTGTAATGACCACATTTGACGTGGCCGATGTGGTGCTTACCGAATCCGCGCTGAGCTTTCTTGGAATCGGTATCCAGCCTCCCGATGCCTCCTGGGGACAAGTATTAAATATTTCCAAGTCCTATATGGATTTTGCCTGGTGGTTGATTTTTTTTCCTGGTTTGTTCATATTTCTCGTGGTAGTCGCTTATAATCTTTTGGGCGATTATCTTAGAAAATACCTAAACCCCAAAGAACGGTAATCGGGAGAATCTGAACCGCAGTTTAACAGCTTTTCTAATTTCAATAATAGCAAAAGGGATTAGTCCGAGAATTGTTAATAAAATATTTTCCTGAAGAGTCAGCGGAGAAAGTTTTAAAAAAATCCGGACAGGTTCCAAAAGACAAAAAAGATGCTGCGCGGCAAGAGAGCCAAAAGAAGTCAGAATTAAATATGTATTCTTGAATGGGTTAAAAAGCCAGACAGGTTTGTCCTCGCTCCGAGCGCCAAGCGCCCGTACAAGCTCGGATGTCATTATTGCAAAAAAAGCAAAAGTACGCCCCTTTTCCATGTTTCCATCCTGGTAACCAATCCAAAATGCATAAAAAGTTGTTGCTGCCGTCAAAATACCGGCAAAAAAAATGTTTGCATAAAATTTTCCGGTCATTAATCCCTGTTCCGGGGGCAGCGGCGTTTTGTTCATTACGTCATCTTCTGCCGCATCCTGCGCCAGCGCAAGCGCCGGCAAGCCATCCGTAATGAGATTTATCCAGAGCAAATGAACCGGGAGAAAAAAAATCGGATAGCCAAGCATTACTCCAATTGCCATAAACAGAATTTCTCCAATATTTCCCGATAAAAGATAGTACAATGCCTTGCGTATATTGTTCAAAATTACCCGTCCTTCTTCCACAGCAGCGACGATCGAAGAAAAATTATCATTGGTAATAATAAAATCTGCTGCTTCTCTGGCAACGGATGTCCCGGATTTTCCCATTGCCACGCCTATATCTGCGCCCTTTAAAGCCGGAGCATCATTGACTCCATCGCCGGTCATGGCAACAATATGCCCTTTTTTCTTTAGAGCGCGAACAATCGTCAGCTTGTCTACGGGCAATACGCGCGCAAAAATCCGGACGGAGTCAATCATTCCGGCAAGCTGCTCTTCAGAAAGTGTATGCAATTCTTTTCCCGTTAGAATCCCGTGATTATCGCTGAAAATGCCCAGATCGTGTCCAATCGCCCGCGCTGTTTCAGGATGATCGCCCGTAATCATAAGTACTTTTATTCCGGCTTTTTGACATTTCGCAACGGCATCATACGCCTCCTTGCGCGGTGGATCGTACATTGCAGTCAAGCCCAGAAAAGTTAATTGCTTTTCAAGAGTTCCGCAATTCATGCCGGATGCGCCGGCTTCATCTATGTTACGCCGTGCTGTGGCCACTACGCGCAATCCCTGATCTGCATAACGATGGCAAATCTCCAGAATTTCCCTTTTTGCCTTTTGCGTAAACGGTTCCTGACCGGAAGACAACTCCAGATGAACGCATAAATCTACAATTGATTCGGGAGCGCCGTTGATGCATAACATACTGCTATGATTATTTTGACAAAGTACGCTCTGGCGTTTACGGTCTGAATCAAAAGGGAATTCCCGAATTTTGGGAAATTTGCTCAATACGCTTTCAAGCTTGATACCATAGCGCATGGCAGCCAATAAAATGGCTCCCTCGGTAGGATCTCCGGAAAGGTTCCATTGGTTATCCAGAAAGTTCAAGCGGGCATTAATACCGAGTAGACCTGCCGTTAAAAAATTATTTAAAGTTTCTTTTTTTTCTTCCTCTCCTTTTACTGTTAATTTGGCGCCAGATTCTTCGACAATACTGCCCTGTGGATTATAACCTTCTCCGGTTACCCTGTATTCTTTGCCGTCTGTAAAAAGAAATCGCGCCGTCATTTCTCCATGCGTAAGGGTTCCTGTTTTGTCAGTACAGATTACAGTAACCGATCCAAGGGTTTCCATAGACGGCAGTTTTCGAACGAGGACATGTCGTTTGGACATTTTAGCCACACCCAACGCAAGGGCAATGGTCACCACCGAAGGTAATCCTTCCGGAACAGCGGCTACCGCAAGACTTACCGATGCCAGAAAAAGTTCCAGCGGGGAAATCCCCCGCAAAAATCCCCCAAAAAACAGCATACCCGATACCGACAAAGCCGTTAAGGTGAGGATACGCCCCACAACATTTAATTTTTGCATAAGGGAACTTTTCGTTGATGGAGTTTGAGACATTAAATGAGCAATTTGACCAATTCGACTATCTGATCCCGTGGAAACAACCACGGCAATTCCATGACCACTCGTTACGCCGGTACCGGAAAAAACCATGTTAATTTGATCGCCGGGGGGTAGATTAATTTCAGATATAATTATATTCTTTTTTTCAACCGGTATGACTTCGCCTGTTAACATGGCCTCCATTGTTTTAAGCGATGAAGAGTTTAAAACCCGCGCATCTCCGGCAACAATATCGCCGGCATCCAAAAGAAGCAAATCTCCCGGCACGACCTCTATGGATTTGATCGAGCAAATCGCATTGTCGCGCAAAACCCTTGCTTCGGGAGCAGTCATTTTTTTCAAGGCATCCAGCGATTTCTCCGCCCGGTATTCCTGAAAAAAACCGATAAAAGCATTCATAAGAACGATAATCATAATGGCCGCCGCATCTACCCACTCCCGTAAAAATCCGGAAATGAGCGCGGCTATCAAAAGCAGAGCCACCAGAAATGATCTGAATTGCCGCAAAAAAATTTGAAATGGATTTATCTTTGCTCCGCTTTCTATTGTATTGGCGCCGAATTGCCCGAGGCGGATCTGCGCTTCTTTGGTCGACAGACCATTTTCCGCAGAATTTACTTTTTGAAGCACATCTCTTTCGGAAAGAGTGTGCCAGAAAATTTTATTTTCCAGTTGAGGCATAATCAGATAAAATATACATTATTTAGTATATGCGGAGCCTGAAAATCTAAAAAAACAATAAAATGAAACCGGTGGCGCAGGAGCGCCACTTCTATATCATCAGGTTTTTCATTAAAATAGCCGCGACAAGAGCAAGTATCGCATAAAATTCCGGAAAGGCCGCAAGAATAAATGTGCTGCCGAAGACCTCGTGTCCGCTGCCCAGAGCTGCAAGGCCGGCAGCAATAACTCTGCCCTGGTAAATACCTGCTATTAATGTTACCAGACCCACGGCAAAACCTGCTCCAAATACAACGGATGCCTGGAACATGGAAATTGCTTCCCGCATGGAATCATTATACATGATAAATGCCACAAATCCGTACAGCCCGTGCGTGGCCGGCAGCGAGCATAAAATAATTCCATTGGCAAATTTCTCAGGTCTTTTTTTTACCATGCCGATAACGGCCGAACCCGATATGACTATCCCGATTACTGAACCTGCTCCGGATAATCCAACCATCATGCCTATTCCCGAAAGAGCTAATATTGCTGCCATAATTTCTCCTGATCCTTTATTTTTCCAGCGAAAAGGGCGTAAACGGTTTTCCGCCGCCATGAAATTGAAGGTTTTTATAAAACTCTACAAACGTGAGCCTGAGCGAATGTACAAAAGCGGCGAGCACCGCCAAAAAAATATTTATGGAATGCCCGATAACAAAAATAAGGACAAAAAAGAATACGCCCATGATCGAATGCCAGCCGCCAAAGTTATTTAATACCAGAAATCCAATGTTGTTGTAGGCGTTGCCGAGCAACCCGCCGGCAAGACCAAGGGCAAAAAGCCGCAGGTAGGACAGAATATCGCCTATAATGCCGGAGATAAAACCATATAGCTCCCACAGGCCAACAGGCGGTCTGATCCAGACCGCTTTTTCCGGTGAATTAAAAAACAAGAGCAGAACAAAACCTGTTATTAAAATAATCCATCCGGCATCTAATGGAATGTTCTGTACAAGCGCCCCAAGAGGAAGTGTTCCAATCATCATGGAAGAAAAGCCTACAATATTTTTATGCGCTGCAAAAACAAGAGTTCCAGCCATCATCAAAAGATAGGCAACGGGCAGAATGGCATGTTTAAAGCCGGCATTTTTCCATTTGGTTATCGATTGCATGATCATGCCATAGGAAACCTGGATAAACCCTATAAACAATGAAAATGACATGGCCGGAAAAACGAGCCTGCCGTTATCTTTATACGGGGCAAAAAAATCCCATGGAATATTGGCATGAATTAACGGTTCGTTTCCGGGGTTTTCAAATATTTCAAAACCGAACAAGTCATTTATCAAAAAACCGGCAAAAATAGTAAATATTCCAAAAATCATGCCCAGTTGAAATACCGGCTTGATATCTTTTGGGACTTTGAATAAAGCCAGGCCTGAAAAAATTAGCAGAAGAATTCCATATCCTGCATCGGCAATACAAAGTCCAAAAAACAACATAAAAAAAGGAGCAAACAAAGGCGTCGGATCCATTTCAAAATATGAGGGTAATGAAAAAATTCGCGTGATGCTTTCAAACGGCCTGACGCAAAAATTATTTTTTAATTTTACCGGCGGATTTTCGCCCGGCTGTGGATCGGCAATAAAATACCGGATTGTAAAGGATTTTAACAGTTGAACCATCTTGCTTTCTTCAACGGCGGGAAACCAGGCTTCAACATATGTAAACTGGCCGGTTTCATCGTCATTGCAATAAAGCGCTGCCTGATCGTATTGAATTGAGTTGCTTAGTGTTGCGGCAAAACTGGATAAAATATCCAGATAAGCCGCAAACCCGGAAATTCTATGCTGAATTTCATTTTTTGTTTTTTCTTTTTGTTCTATGAGCAACATAATATTATTCAGGGATTCTTTTGGCAATACAACTTCATGCGAACGAATGCTGTTGATGATCTTGTCTTTGCTTTTTTCAAATACCGCAGGCAAAACAATTTCCTTTGTATCATGAACCGGCGTTTTTGGAAGTTCGTTTTTCCCTTGAGGTTTGTGGCGCAGGATGGTTATGAAATATACAAGTTCCCTGTCCTGAAAAACAATTTCCGAAACCAGATCTTTGTACTCAATCGCTTTAAATTTTTTTGCCGGAATAATATAAAAATGTGTTTTCGCGCCATGCTCTTCGAGTTTTTCAATAGCCTCAAGACTGAAATGACCCCATGGTTGCAGCTTTTCCTCATCCATTTTCAGCTTGTCGATTTCACGGGAAACATTTGTCAAATCTTCGTGGAGACTGTCAAACTCCGAAAGCAATTCGATTGGCACTCCCGTAAGTTGTTTTATTTTTTTTGGGCTGGGCTGGTTTTTTTGTTCGCGCCGAATTTCCTCAATAGCGCGACGGCACTGGGCCAGTAGTTCTATTTTCTCTTCGAGGGGTTTATCAATTTTCTCCTGATCTTTTATAATTTCCATCAGACCGGATTTTTGCGTTTCCTTTAAAAATTTCTCTTTTTCGCCCGCAAGCAGTATTATGGAAATTTTTTTCATGGGGGTAATCATGCAGACATCCTTTTTTTTATTATTTTTTGACCCGCAAAGGATAAATTTTCCTCATCTTCAAGATATCGTTTGATTTGCAGTATTGCCTGGTTATAGGCCGGAATCTGGACTTTCTCGTAGAGGTTTACCTTTTGCGTAGTTTTTTTTCCGGCAATGGCAAGCCGGGCAAGGCTTTCATGCTCCACTTCGAGCTGGATTTGTTTTGCCAGAATATTTTTTATAGTATTTACGCCTTCCAGAAACCATTTGGGCTCATCAAAAACGCTGTACCACCTTACATCAAAAATAACGCCTGAATATAATATGATCGGCACGCCTGCAATCGACTTTTTTTCATATTCTATCTTTTCAACATGAACCAGATCGGGGAACTCCGACCAGAGTTTTAAATTTTCGTAAACCGGAATTTTTAGATCGGCAAGCTCTTTTTCAAGTTCCTGAATAATTTTTTTCCGATTCTTTACCTCAATTCGCAAAAGCGCTTCCCGGGCTCTTAAAACGGGAAGGGCTCTTAATCTGGCCTTTATGGCCGCCTGGAATTTCTGGCGGGTAACCTTGTTGTATTGAAATTTTAATTCCATTTATTGTCTCAAAAAAAACAGTGCGCCATAATCAATATCCGCCAAAGCCGTCTTTAAGATAATCCGGAAAATGCTGAATAAATTTTTTTACTTTGGGGTCGATAACGGCCATGCAGTAGGGATTGGCCATGCGGTTCATGTCGTAATAGTTTTGATGATACTTTTCGGCTTCATAAAATTTCCCGAGCGGTTGAATTTCTGTAACAAACGGATTTGCATATAACCCGGCAGCTTCGGCTTCCTGTCTGGATTTTTCCGCACGCACTTTCTGATCCTCATTTAAATAAAAGATCACAGAACGGTACTGGGTTCCGGTATCGTTTCCCTGACGGTTTAACGCGGTTGGGTCGTGAATATTCCAGAATACTTCGAGAATATTTTCAAAAGAAATTTTCTCCGGATTATATTCTGTTTTCACAACTTCAGCGTGACCGGTGTTGCCCCGACAAATATCTTCATAGGATGGATTTTCCAGGTTCCCCCCGGTATAACCTGAAGCAACGTTATCTATTCCAGAAATACGCCGGTACACGGCATCGAGACACCAAAAACAACCCCCGCCCAAAACCGCAATTTCCACAGGATCAAAAGCAGAAAGGCTCTTATGATAGCAACTGAAAATCTCATGGTATCGATTCCGTGGCAATATTTTTTGTGCCTGGGCATGAACGCCAGTTCATGCCCAGGCTCTTTTCTTTTTGGCCGACCGCCAATTTATAGAAAATCCGGATTGTTAAAGCAGGACAAATTGGCAGATTGACCCATGAAGATCATTCTTGGAGTAAGCGCGTCTATCGCTATTTACAAGAGCTGTGATATCGCGCGGCAACTTACCAAAGAAGGAGTTCAGGTAACCGTGGTAATGACTCCGACAGCATCGACATGGATATCGCCGGTCATTCTTTCAGCCCTGAGCAATAACCCCGTTTATGTGAGTGACACAGATCATGGAGGCAGCATGGCGCATATTGACCTGCGAAAAAAAGCGGATTTATTATTGGTGGCGCCAGCCAGCGCAGATATCATTTCCATGGCGGCTGTCGGCGCCGCTCCGAATCTTTTGGCGACCCTGCTGTTATCTTTTGAAGGCCAGAAGTGGATGGCGCCGTCGATGAACCCGGCCATGTACGCGCACCCTGCGGTGAAGGCAAATATCCAGAAAATAAAGGGGTATGGATATCAAGTAATTCCTCCGGATACAGGGGAGGCCGTTTGTGGCGATAGCGGCGAAGGAAAAATGGCGTCGGTAGAACATATAGTAAAAGAAATTTTGGCCAATATTAAGAAAATTTAATATACTTTGTCCAAAAGAAACAGAAAAAATCTTGTAAAAGATCTGGACTTTAAAAAAAATATAAAACTCAGAATGTACCTTAATATGGCATCTGAAGTAAAAAGGAATAAAAGTGGCTGTGAAAGAGATTAATGACTCGAATTTTGAAAGCGAAATAAAAAAAGGACTCGTAATGGTAGACTTCTGGGCTCCTTGGTGCGCGCCATGCCGAATGGTGGCTCCGGTGCTTGATGAACTCTCTGCGGAATATAAAGATCAAATCAATATCGTAAAATTAAATGTGGATGAAAATATTCAGGCCGCCAGCAAATACAGCGTTACGTCCATCCCGACCTTGATTATTTTTAAGGATGGCGAACTGGTGGAAAGAACGGTAGGAGCAGGCCCAAAGCAACATTACATGACCATGTTGAACAAGCATTTAACGGCTTAAGTTCTGAACTGGTAATGAAAACCAGGCAGAAACTCTTTTGATTCAAGATTAGATTAAAAAAGCATGAGTACTGACCAAGTCTGGCAAGTTTGTTTTTTGCCTCCACGGGGGTAAAAAACATTTACCATGGACTGAGTCGGTACTCGTGTAAAAAAAATAAAGGGGGGAAGGGTTGTAACATTCTGAAAAAAGAATAGTACTTTCCCCCCTCGTCCGCGCTTCCCGGGGATGTCAAGAAAGAAAAAAATATCACCACGGAGACACGGTGCGCCTCCGTGGTTAACTTTCGACTTTTCAGACAACCCAGGGCGATCGCGGCCTGCCCCCTTTATATCAAGCTGAACGGGCTGGCGGATTAAAAATCCATTCCGCCCATACCACCCATTCCGCCCATTCCGCCTGGTGGCATCATGGGACCGTCGCTCTTCTTTTCTGGTTTGTCGGCAATGATACATTCTGTGGTCAACACCAATCCTGCAATGGACGCCGCATTTTGCAATGCAGAACGCGTTACCTTGGCCGGATCAATAATTCCCGCTTCGATCATGTCTTCCCATTCCAGAGAGGATGCGTTAAAACCAACATTACCTTTCTCGTCTTTGGCGCGTTGAACAATCAACGAACCTTCGAGACCTGAATTTTGGGCAATGATTCTGGTTGGTTCTTCCAGGGCTCTTAAAATAATGTTGCGGCCTGTATCCTGGTCTCCGCTTAATTTTATGGCTTTAACTGCGGCGATACATTTTAACAATGCAAGTCCGCCGCCGGGAACAATACCCTCGTCAACAGCAGACCGGGTAGCAGAAAGAGCGTCTTCCACACGGGCTTTTTTCTCTTTCATTTCTACTTCGGTTGCTGCGCCAACATTAATTACGGCAACGCCGCCGGCAAGTTTCGCCAGTCTTTCCTGAAGTTTTTCACGGTCGTAATCGGAAGTGGTATCTTCAATTTGCTTTTTGAGCTGCTTGATTCGCGCCTGAATGTCGGCTTCTTTTCCGGAACCTTTAATGATGGTTGTGTTTTCTTTGTCTACAATCACCTTTTCTGCTTTTCCAAGCATTTCAAGCGTTGCATTTTCCAGTTTTAAACCAACATCTTCAGAAATAACCTGACCGCCGGTTAATATTGCAATGTCCTCGAGCATGGCCTTTCTTCTGTCGCCAAAGCCAGGGGCTTTAATGGCTACGCAGGAAATAGCTTTTCTCAGAGTGTTGTAAACAACGGTGGCAAGAGCTTCGCCTTCCAGATCTTCGGCAATAATTACCAAAGGTTTTCCGGCCTGCGCAACAAGGTTTAAAATCGGAGCAAGGTCTTTTACCGCGCTGATTTTTTTATCATAAATCAATATTCTTGGCGCTTCCAGAGTAGCGGTCATGGAGTCTGCATCCGTAACCATGTACGAAGAAAGATATCCACGATCAAATTGCATACCCTCAACTACTTCCATGGAAGTATCGATGGATTTTGCTTCTTCAACCTGGATCACTCCGTCTTTGCCTACTTTTTCCATGGCTTCTGCGATGAGATTACCAATTTCTGTATCAGAATTCGCAGAAATGGTTGCCACCTGGGCGATTTGCTTTTTGGAATCTACCGGAACGGCCATAGAGGCAATGGTTTTCACCGCCGCTTCTACCGCTTTATCCAGACCGCGCTTTAAATCCATTGGATTTGCGCCGGCTGTTACGTTTTTAATGCCTTCTTTGGCAATTGCCTGGGCAAGTATTGTTGCCGTTGTGGTTCCATCGCCGGCCACGTCGTTGGTTTTTGTGGCCACTTCTTTAATAAGCTGGGCGCCCATGTTCTCAAACGGGTTTTCCAGTTCCACTTCTTTTGCTACGGTTACACCGTCTTTTGTAATGGTTGGGGCGCCGAATTTCTTGTCAATTACCACGTTTCTTCCACGCGGCCCCAACGTTACTTTAACGGCATTTGCGAGCTTGTTGATGCCGCTCATTAATTCTGCGCGGGCTGTCTCGTCGTATTCTAACATTTTAGCCATAATTTTCTCCTTGTTTTTTTATGCGGATTACTCAATAATCGCAAGTACGTCAGATTCTCTAACGATTAAATAGTCTTTTCCGCTTTCCTTGATTTCGGTTCCGGAGTATTTTCCGTACAATACTCTCTGACCTTTTTTTACCTGCAATGGGATCAGTTTTCCTTCTTCAGTCATTTTTCCTGCGCCCACTTCAATTACTTTGCCTTCAAAAGGCTTTTCTTTTGCCGTGTCTGGAATAAAAATGCTTCCGATTTTTTCTTCTTTATCCGTTACAGGCTCTATTAATATCCTATCTGCCAATGGTTTAATAGCCATATTAAGCACCTCAATTAAATTATTTCAGCAGACTGTTAACCCTTGAAATTCAAGCGTTAGCACTCATGCCGCTTGACTGCCAGTATTTTTTAAGTCAAACAGGTTGACAAGTGTTTTATATAAAAGTCGGTATTGAATGTGGCGCATTCAAAATCTTAATCCCAAACCAAAATTGATAAGTTGTGCGCTTACCTGACTTGAAAGATAGTCGATTTCCAGCATTAACTCCATTGTAATTGTATGGAATATTGTCCCCGTGTAACCTGCGGCAAATCCTCCACCGAAAAGAAAAATTGGGGAGGTTAAATTTGTTTTATAATCCGTGTAGGTAGAAGATGCTCCGACAATCCCGATGAATTCAATGCGGAACAGGTCAAAAAATATAAGATTCAAATATAACCTGGGTTGCCAGCTATCGATCTGAAACTTGCCTTGCCATGGAGTCATAAATGGACAATCACAATAAGAAACACGAAAAAACCCCAATCCCAAAGAAAATGTACCATCTATATCCCTGGCGTACTTAACCCCAAATTGCTCGCCTCCACTACCAGCTCCCAAATCTAACATCAGGTTGCTTTCTGCAAACAGGGAACTTCCACAGAAGAGCATCAGGAAAAGAACAGTAATATTTATTTTGTGCAAATACTGAACGTTTTCAGGAAATACCACAATTTTTTCATATTTATCTCTGATATGGTCTCCTAAAAGCGCATACCGCTACTTAGACTTAATTTTGGGTATATGTCAACACCGATGAGATAATCCGCGCCTACCATTGGCCGAATTACCATTGAATTCCCAAGAATGAAGTCATAGCCGAGACCTAAACTTGCTCCATAGTGATTAGGCATTACTACAACTCCGATTTCTCCCAAAACCCCCAAAAAAGGGTGAATTGAGAGGGAAGTTCTTAAGTTCCAGCCAGAATAATTTCCGTCATAGCTCCCCCCCCAAAAATCAATGCCGAATCTTAGAGCAAGCAAGCCTTTCTTATCCAGATAACGACCGTACTGCAGCCCTGCAAACCAGCCATTTATACTACTGCCGCCAACGTAAGAATAATTATGCCCCGTTGTAAAATTCAGGGCAAAAAGTATTTCATTTTTATTCTTAAAAATAAAATTCAGATTATCCCGTTGGCCAATAACCTTAGACTGGCTGGAATTAACTGCTTCTTCTGTAGCCGCAATGCCGGG
>Ga0224495_10002068_pt1 | contig 13492 bp, 12 predicted proteins | sample SF_Jul11_sed_USG_FD_168128 | JGI IMG/M metagenome (GOLD analysis project Ga0224495, IMG submission 168128) | Sediment microbial communities from San Francisco Bay, California, United States - SF_Jul11_sed_USGS_4_1 | ecosystem: Environmental > Aquatic > Marine > Sediment | place: USA: California... | reverse complement strand
CATCCTGGGGCGCCTCCAAGTAATAAATACCGGCGGGTGCAGGGGCATTGATGATGATGTGCGTGCCTTGCACCAAGTCTATCGCGGGCGTCAGCGGGGTCGGCTGGCAGCACGCGGCGACCGTATCGACCCACGGCCCAGCGGCGTTCACCAGGGCCCGCGCATACACCTCTTGTTCACGCCCTGCTTGACGAAACGCGACGCGTATCCCCCGGGGCTGAGGCGATGCGGCAATGAACCGCGCCCCACGCTCACAGCGTGCGCCATAGGCCACGGCCGAGGCAACGACCGCGCGTGTCAGCGCTGCGTCATCGGTTTGCGCGTCCCAATATTGGAACACCGCCTGTAGGCCCTGCTGTTCCAATCCATTTAAATCCTGCCAACGCGCACGCGTTAAACTCGAAAAGCGAGCACTGGCGTCCAGACCCGTCAACGCGGCGTACAGACTGAGTCCAACACGAATCTGCCACGGTCGGCGCCGCGTTTGGCGATATATAGGGATATAAAACGGCACCAGTCGCACCAAATGCGGCGCGATTTTTAATAGTGTGCGTCGCTCTCGCAGACATTCCCGCACCAAACTAAATTGGGCGGTTTCTAAATAGCGCAAGCCCCCGTGGATCAGCTTGCTGGAGCGGCTGGAAGTGCCTGCGGCGATGTCGCGCTCTTCAAGCAACAACACCTTGTAGCCGCGCACCGCAGCGGCCTGCGCGACACCTGCGCCGTGTATGCCCGCGCCGACGATCGCCAGATCAACGTCGAACTCGCTCAACGCGCCTTCCTTAGTGCGCTAATCATCGGCTCGATCTGCATCGTTTCTACAAAATGCGCCCCCAGCCCCGCCAAATCCAACGCCAATTGCGGTTGCGTGACCTCATATAACATCCACGCCCACGGCCCCGGCCACAACGCGCCTATACGCGGTTGGATTTTTGTGTAGTTGCAGATTAAAAATTCCGGTTTCACACGCAGTGCCGCCAAGCGCGACGGCGCATCCCAACGATGCAACACCCAGCCTAGGCGCAACCCGCAGCCCAACGCACGCGCCATTTCCAACGCGCCCAAATGAAATGAAATCAACACCACCTGCTGCCCCGCCGGCTGCACGTCGGCCAGGATTTGACGCACCGTAGTATCTATCCCAAACGCATCCAGGCTTTCTTCTTTGATCTCGACGTAGGCCGTCACGTCAGGGTGTTCACGCAAGAACTCGATAAAGGTGCGTAAGCGAGGGATCGTCGCTGCAGGCCCTTCAGCACCTGAGGGGTAAAAACAGGTTTCACGCGCCAACGCGTCGGCATTCTGTTCAAAAAAGACCAGTTCCCGGCCCGTCATGCGCAGTAATTCAGCATCGTGAAACAACATCGGCACACCATCGCGACTGAGTTGGACGTCAATTTCAACGTGTCGCGCACCCGCTGCCACCGCCGCTTCTAACGCGGGCAATGTATTTTCGGGAAATTTTGCGGCATAACCGCGATGTGCAACCAACTCTGGTTTAGGCATAAAACTAGGCATCAACAAGGATTTAGCTAAGATTGATCCAAAATCGGGGCCAATTCAACGCCTATTTCTATAAATATCGCCGTCAAGCTTTATGCGCACCACCCGATAACCCGCTAGGCAACCTGGATTCTATAATGGCCGTTCCACAACGCATCCACGATATACGTAAATATATAGAAGAGGTGAGTGCACTGCCGCCTTTGCCTGAGGCGGCGCGCCAATTGCTGGCATTGAAAGATGACCCCCATGCCAGCGCACGCGCAGTGGGTACCGTGATCGAGCATGACCCCTTGATCGCCGGGCAATTGATACGTCATGCATCGTCACCGCTATTCGGGTTGCGCAGCAAGGTACATTCGATTCAAGACGCAATCACGGTATTAGGCAATAAGCGCGTGATGGATGTCGCGATGGCATTAATCAGTGTGCGCGGCTTTCAATTGCCGAAACAAGGCCCACTCAACATGCAGTGGTTCTGGCGACACGCGATCTACACCGCCACGCTGATGCAATTATTAGCCGAGGCGATTCCCCCCCACCCCCATCAACCCGCACCTGCCACCGCCTATGCAACCGGGCTGTTGCATAATATCGGGGTGCTCGTGATAGGCCAGGTTTTTCCGACAGAATTCGCGAATATCAATGCCGATTACGCCATCCGTCCGACCCTCGCGTTAACGAAAATTGAAGATACCCGCCTGGGCGCAAACCACGCGCAAATCGGTATGTGGTTACTACGCAAGTGGATGCTCCCTGCAGAATTTATCGTCACCGCGCACGAACATCACAATCCGCGCTATAAAGGTGAATTTCGCGCCTACGCGAATCTTGCGTTCGTGACGTCTTGTTTGCTGGCAAAGATGGATATCGGTGATGCAGGTGCGGTAGATCCCCCCGCAAATGTATATTTTGATTTAAAGCTCACGCCCGCCAGCGCGCAACAAGCGCAGCAACGCCTGTCAGAAGAGCGTGCCAGCCTGGAAAACCTCGCCGCCGAGATGTGCCAAGGCATTTAGCCCTGAATTCAACGCTAAACCGCAACGGCCTGCGCCAACCCTAAGCAGCCGTAATTTTATTGGGCGAGCGCGCAATACACCGACTTCTAAGCTATTCGGCATTATTTTCGCATTGGGTTGATAATTCATTGGGTTATCGCCCAATTTATTTGCCGACCGAGTTTCGTACGGTCATGGACGAGTGAATTTTGAACCACGCTCAAACACCTGCACGCAATCACCTTCTTTTCCCGCGTATCGCCTGCGATCCGTTAAAAATAATTGTGCACACACGTATACAAAGGTTTTCCATTATCTGCGTTAACACGCTGTTGACGGGGATGTTCGCGTTGCTGCCGGAACTGAGTACAGCGGAACCGTCGCGCGGATATACGCAAGAATTGGCACATGCCGCACAACCTGGCCGCATCTACCTCGATCTTTACAATACCACAGGCACCCATATCGCAAACGCGCCCAACCAATTGCGCATCGGCCTTCCGCCTGCGGAGCTTATTATAAGTGAGCACGATATTGGCTTTAAAACCATGGTGTATCGTAATATCGCCGCCTATACGCAAGCGGATGCCAGCTTGGTGAGCAATCACGTCAACCTGCATATAGGCGCGGCCATCGCCTGGCACTGGGACTTTTTGATGTTTAACTTTAACCCGGAAATCGTGCGCACGGACGGCGTCAACAACATTATATTGAATGGCGCACTATTGATGCCGCTGGATTGGGACGGCGGCTACGGCAAATTTCAATTTGGCTTAGAGGCCAGCCTTCTCGATAATCGCAATGCCCACACCGCACTGGCACTCGGTATGCGCTGGCTGCCGACCCCCCCGTTGACATTGGATATTGTATTTATCGGCGACAGCGGCCAAGCCGGCCGCACATTCGAGGTCGCGACACCCGCCGCCCTGCGCATCAATTTGCGCCTGATGTAAACACCGACAAGCAACCCGTATCCGCGCAATTACGCAGGCGTTCGCCGCATTTTTGGCGAAATTCAAGCCGTGTCTACGCAAGGAATTGGGCATATTTGGTGCATTCCCTATTTCAATTATCGCGAAATTGAGGTATCGCCACGTGCCCTACGGCTCGCCTTCATCTACGACCGCTGCCGCGTTACTCGCGGTGGAGGCCAAAGATTTGCGCGCCGAAAACCATCAACTGCGCGAAAAATTGCACACCATCGTATCGGAGGCGCAACACAATCAACAAAAAATGCAGCGCTTTCAGGCGCTGGAACTACGCTTAATGGGGTGCAATTCGCTGTCCGAATTGATCCGTGTATTGGTCTATGACTATCGCGTTACCGCGAAACTGGATCGGGTAACGCTGTTTTTACTTGACCCGGACTATGCGATACGCCGCACCTTGGACGATGATATGGTCGGTTATGCGAACAACCCCGACCTCATTTTCTCTGACAGGACCGAACTCGATCAACGCTTTCCGAGCTTAATTCAAAATCCCTATCTTGGCCCTTACCAACGCGCAGATTTTCCGGAATTGTTTCCGGTACGCCCGCTGGAGCCGCGTAGCGTGGCCTTGCTACCCTTGCGCAGGCGCGGCAAAGTCGTCGGATTACTAAATTTAGGCAGCATACGCGCCGAACGATTTTCGTCCACCACCGCCAGCGATTTTCTGGAGCGCTTTGCCGCAGTCGTCGCGATGTGTGTAGAAAATGCCACCCACCACGCGCGTCTAAAACATATCGGCCATACCGATACGCTGACCAATGTCGCGAATCGCCGCCTATTCGATCAACGCCTCTACGAAGAGATTTCACGCGCGCAGCGCCACCAACAGGCCCTGTCCTGCCTGTTTTTCGATGTCGATTTCTTTAAGAAGGTCAACGATGTCTACGGCCACGCGGCGGGGGATGCGGTATTGCGGGACATCGCCCTGGTGATCAAAAGCGGATTACGCGTGGCGGATGTGCTTGCACGCTACGGCGGCGAAGAATTTGCGGTGATATTGCCTCAAGGCGATGAATCCACCAGCGCTGAAATCGCGGAGCGGATACGCATCGCGGTCGCGACGCAGTCCTTTGTGTTACCGGAAGGTCAGACGATTTCGGTTACGATTTCCGTCGGCGCGGCGACATTAATGCCGCCGGTAGTCGGCGCGATCGGCCAACTGGGGCGCGAACTGGTTGAGCTTGCGGATGCCGGCGTATTCGACGCGAAGGCTCAAGGCCGCAATCGAGTGATGCACCGTGGCATACTAAACGCCGCGAATTTCATTCAGAAAATGAAAACGGCCGAAGGGCAATCAGCCCCACGACCGTATAACATCAACGAGACGTGATGTAATTAGGCAGCCATGCCTTTCAGTGATTTCAAGGCTTGAACCTTGACCACATTGCGCGCTGGCTTGGCCTTAAATGTGGTTTCTTCGCCGGTAAAGGGGTTTATACCTTTACGCGCCTTGGTGGCAGGCTTACGCACCACGCGAATTTTCATTAAACCTGGGACTTTAAATGTGCCGGCACCGTTTTTCTTGACGTGACGCTCAATCAAGCTGGCAAATTCATTGAAAACGCTGGCCACATCTTTCTTGCTCAGGTCGGTGAACTCGGCGATATGTGTGAAGATTTGCGACTTGTTCATCGCGTCTTTAATTGGGGTGTTAGGGGCCTTCTTTACTACGCGCTTGGCGGCCTTTACGGCGCCAGTGGCGGCCTTGCGGGTTACAGCTTTTTTTCTCGGCATGAGTCGCTCCTGGTCAGTCATATCAAAGTTGCAGTTAAATACTCGACTGGTATAGCATTTAACTGATATTTAGTACCGGGTGTATGTTAAACTTGAATTTGTTACATGGCAAACATTTTTAATTATGTATAGCGCAAATTTTGCAATTTTTCACGCTTACCAGGTGCTTCGGCGGCATTTTCAGGGGGTTTTCCTCGGCAAAAAGGCCAATTCACGCACCTTGACTCGCGTTTTACCCGTAATTTTCATGCTCAGCGCATGCTTCGGCGAAGACTACAGCGAATTACAACTTGCCAGCGCGCGCGGTCAAACCGACCTCGTGGAAGTCATGCTAAGCCGTGGTTCGGACGTCAATCAAGCCAATGGAAAAGGCAAAACCGCGTTAATGATGGCGGCGTCGTCCGGGCGTACCGATACTGCAAAGGTGCTTTTGGCGCGCGGCGCCGCAGTAGATGCGCAGGATGTCGATGGCATGACCGCCTTAATGGTTGCGGCATCCGGCGGTTTTACCGACACGTCGAAATTGTTGTTACAGAATGGCGCCAATATCAATGCGCAGAACAAATACGGTGTCACGCCGATCGCGAATGCGGTGTTTTTCGGGCACCCCGAAACGGTGCGCGCATTGTTGGCGCATAACGTACGCGTCGAACGCGGTGCGGCCGAAGAAGCCATGTTGATTGCGGCCGGATTAGGGCACACATCGATCGTCGAGTCCTTGTTGAATTTCGGTGTAGACATCAATGCACGCGGCAAAAAACAACGCAACGCCTTGATGGCCGCCGTCAGCTTCAACCACCCCGCTACCGTGGCCGCGCTGTTGGCGCGCCATGCGGACCTTGATGCGCGGGACGATGACGGCAAGACGGCGTTGATGATTGCAGAGCACGCTGGAAAAAACGACATCATTGATATGCTGCGCAAGGCTGCGGCACGCCCGTCCAAGGCCTCTTAAAATTTCACCCATGAATGGGAAAATCAGCCTCAACGCGCTATTCACCGTGCTCGCGGTACTGGTCGTCGTGGTGGGTGCCGGGGTGATGGCCTGGTTCCCCTCCGCCGGACGCTTGGTCACCTTAGGCAAAGACCTCGCGTTCCCCCCCAAATTATTGGATGCACATTTAACTACAATTGAACGGCAAGGCGAAATCATCAAATTTATCTCTGACGGCACGCTGGGTCGCGTGTTGGAAGCGGATGGTAAATACTGGCATTCGACATTTTCCGTCGCGACCACAGAGGAATTCTATTCTTTACCTGGTTTGAGCACCGCCACGCGTTTTCGCCTGGAACGTATACTGGCGGATGGCGTGGACATCAGTTATGAAACGCGCCAGCGACCGCGTAGCGCGAATGAAAAGGAAAGCGTTGTAGATCGCGGCGTGCTGCACTTAGCTTGGCGGCAAAATCAATCGCGTTTTAACCTCCCCCCTCGCGCACCGGAGAAACACTAAGTTTGGGCGGACGATACTGCGTTGGCTGCATTTGCGTCGCGCGTGTCCAAGACTCGCCACTGATCCCGCCCCTCAGCGGTAAACGCACACCAACACCAACTCCAACGCTGTCCGGCACAAATGATAAAACTAAAAAAGGGCGTAATCCCCTACGCCCCGGATAAAAGCTGCGCTCAGTAGGGCGGTAAGTCCGCAGTTTCTGGCAGTTTAGGCGCTAGATTGGAGGAGACGGGATCTGGGTTGTCCTGTTTCCGCCACCACACTGCAGGGGATTTTTCATGCGGGACACTGTGACAACGCTCGCACGTCCATAATGGAAAGGCTACTTTATCGTGGCACCGCCCGCAAAATTCGCCGGCCAAAATGGCGTCCATGCCGATTTTATTCGAACCGCGTTGTGGCGTGAATATCTTGGGATGACAGTTAGAACAATCCAGCCAACGCGTATGCGCGAGATGCGGGAAGCGTACATGAGGCATTTGCCCGGTATTAGTGAAATAAATATCGAGATCCATGACCTTCATTTCGCCCTCGCCCGTCAGGTCGGCGCGTGGATTTATCAGCCCTTGGTCTATCGCTTTAACCCAATTCACGCCGCCGCGCCTATCGTAGGGCAAGGATTTTAATGCGACACCGGGATCCTGCAGCGCCGCCAATGCGTCATTATTGGGATCATGGATGCCATCATCAACCAACGCCTCGGTCTTAGGCGCGTTGATATAGACGCGCGAATCTCGACGTTGATAGTCCGATTGATTACCACGCACCGTGTATTCATTTCCGGTACCGGTTGATGCCGCTGGTAATAAACCACACCCCACGACGATCGCGGTGATGCCGCCCCCCACTACCATCCACGATAGTATTTTCTTCATTGCCACGTAGTGCCCCCCCATTTTACCCTTAACCGCCCCCTACTCAGGTGTTGTGCGGTCAACCTGTATCACGCCGCTAGGGCTGCGCACCCGCTTGGCGCAATGCATCCACAATCTCTTCTTGGCCTTCGCCCAACGCCACGACCAGCACATTACGACCGTCTTGCGTTTTACGTTGTAAGTCCGCGCCGCGCGCGATTAACATCTGCACCGTGGACAAACGCCCGCGCGCCACGGCCCACATCAGCGCCGTCCAACCGTCAGGGGTGGCGCTATTAATATCAGCACCACTGGCCAACAGCAAGTCGACCACCTCGGTATGTCCTTTTTCCGCCGCGCGCATCAGCGGATCCCAACCATTTTGATCGCGCACGCGTAGGTCTGCGCCCTTCGCCAGCAACAATTTTGCGGTCGCGATATCGCCTTTGCGCGCGGCATGCGCAAGCGCTGTCCAACCATAGTTGTTTTGCGCGTTGACGGATGCACTCCCCGCCGCCAGGTGTTGCGTGACACGCGCCTGATCGCCCGCAATGACCGCCTCCATCAGCGCACTATTACCGTCGCAACCGGCCACACCCAGCAACCCCACCATACACCACACATAGGTAAATTTGTACATACTTGAGATCGCTTCCCGGAAAAAAGGCATTATCCCAGATTTTCCCCCGCTTGACACACCTCCTGCAGACTGTGACGAAGTTGGCATAATACAACCCAACTAAATGTGACTTAGTTAGCGCGCTACGTGGCATTTCGAGTCGTAACACTGGGTGTGGGTAATGACGTATGTGCGATCCGCAGTAAGCATGAGTCACACAGGGGTCACAGTAAGACGCAAGATAGGGAAAGGCTTTAGGAGAAAAGGTATGTATTCAAACTATCCCATTCCAGGGAAGATTTTTACGGATCCGCAGGGGCGTAAAATGGTGGTGGATTCCGTTGATGCAAGAAATATTGTGTTACGCGTGGGCAAACAACGGGTTTTGGTGATTGCGCGTAGCAGTTGGAACGCGATGTCTTTGGTGGAGCTGCGCCGGGCCGGCTGAACGTACCCCACACCGACATCTGCATGGATAGCCTTTAAAACACAGGGATACACTGATTAATTAGTCTGGGCCTCAAGGAAATCGGCGCCTCTATTACGGGGCGCCTTTTTATTAATAGCGATTCAGCACCTTTGCGAACGCCGCCACCACCGTGTCGATGTGCTCAGGCTTTACCGTCAATGGCGGTGCAAAGCGAATCACGCTTTCGTGCGTGTCTTTGCTCAACACCCCTTCCGCCAACAATGCCTCGCACAATGCGCGCGCGCTGACACGGGCGCCATCCACTTCCACGCCTAACAGCAGGCCACGCCCACGCACGTCGCGTATCGCGGAGTGGCGAAGGGTCTGCAATTGTGCAATAAAATAGGCCCCCTGCTGCGCGGCATTCGCGATCAGTTGTTGTTCGTCCAACACCTTCAGCGCCTCCAGACCCACCGCGCACGCCAGCGGGTTTCCGCCAAACGTGCTGCCATGATCGCCAGGGCTAAACACGTCCATCACCTCGTTGCGCGCTAAAAACGCCGATACCGGTAACAGCCCTCCACCCAACGCCTTGCCCAATAACATCGCATCAGGTTGCACCCCCTCGTGCTGACTCGCGAACCAACGCCCGGTACGCCCCAGACCGGTTTGGATCTCATCGACGATCAATAATACGCGATGCGCCGCGCAGATCCGTGCACAGGCCGCGAGATAACCGTCTGGCGGTATGATGATGCCGCCCTCACCTTGGATCGCCTCGACCAAAAACGCAGCGGTTTGCGGTGTGATTGCGGCTTCTAACGCGTGCGCATCGCCATACGCGACCGTCTTCAAACCGGGAGGATAAGGGCCGAATCCGGCGCGATATTGCGGTTCACTGGACAACCCGACGATGGCGATGGTGCGCCCGTGGAAATTTCCAGTACAGGCGATGATTTCGGTTTGATCGGGACGGATGCCTTTCACCCGTTCACCCCATTTGCGCGCCGCCTTGAGCGCGGTCTCCACCGCCTCGGCGCCGGTATTCATCGGCAACACGCGGTCAAACCCGCTCACTTTGCATAGATGCTCCGCAAACGGACCCAGTTGATCGGAGTAATAGGCGCGTGAACAAATCGCCAGACGCTGGGCCTGTGTGGTGAGCGCGTTCAGCAAACGCGGATGCGCATGGCCATGACTGACGGCGGAATATGCGCTCATCATATCTAAATAACGACGGCCTTGCGTATCCCACGCATAGACGTCCAGCGCCCGCGTCAACACCACGGGCAGGGAATGATAATTATGCGCGCAATAGCGCTGTTCAAGTGCGGGGATGTCCATAACCTATCCAAGCCGCGAGCAGATCGTATGCCAAACGCACGGTTTTTTGGTGCAGGTCGTAACGCGGGTTCAACTCCGCGATCTCCAGCCCAACCACCTGCGCATGACGACCCAAGCCGTGCAACGCCGCCAATAACGCGTCGGCGGTGATGCCCCCCGGTTCCGGGCTGCCTACACCCGGCGCATCCACCGGATCCAGCGCATCGAGGTCTACGCTTACGCCGAAGGCCTCCGTGTTGCGTTGTAAATCCGCCAGCGCCTCGGCGATGATCGCCGCCAGACCGCGTGTCTTGACCTCGGTCATATAGCGTATATTCACGCCCAAGTCCGTTAAACGTTGCTGTTCCTGCGCCTCATAAGAACGCACACCGATCAACCATACATGTCGCGGTTGCAACGCGGGTATAGTGCCCGCCAACCGCACCAGGTCTGGCGGCCCCGCGCCCAACAACATCGCCAATGGCATGCCGTGCAAGGCCCCGCTAGGGCTGGTTTCAGGGGTATGTGCGTCCATGTGCGCGTCTATCCACAACAAACCCAACGCGCCGCGTCCGCGCAGGCTGCGCGCCACACCGCTCCACGTCCCGATGGCGCAGGAGTGATCGCCGCCGACGACGACGAACTGATGACCATGCGCCGACCATAATTGCGTTTGTTGCGCCACCCGTGGCGCCAATGCCGCCACCATCGCATACGCGTCCATCGCAACGTCTTGAGGGTCACGCAGCGTCGTTACCCAGCGCAGGTCGGGCAACGGCTGGCATTTTAATAACGCACGTAACGCCTCTGGTCCTTCTTGGCAGGTGCGATCCGACGCCCCCACGCAACTCGCGACACCCAATACATGAAACACCCGCGGGGTATCTAGGTGCGCTTGTTGCACCGCAGTAGGTATATCGGCTTGCCGCGTATCGGACATCTGCTTACATTTTTTGACCATCAAGGAACGTTAAGAAAGATGCGCATAAATAACGCCAACCTTAGATCTCTTTACTAAGATTAAGTATGAGCACAGCCACGTTATCATCAGAATTGCTGCAACAACGTCGCGCCACCATTGACGCCTGGCACCTGTATGACGAGGCGCAGGCCTGCGCATTTCTGGTACATGAGCTTTCCCCCTACACCGCAATCGTGGGCACCGCCAGCGCGGTTGCCGCCACCTGGGTGGAGGCGATACGCGCGACACCGCATAAAGGCGGCGTGTTACACGCCTTTCTACAAGAATACCACCTCGCGAGCGAAGAAGGCGTGGCGCTGATGTGTCTCGCCGAGGCCTTATTACGCATCCCCGACAGCGCCACCGCCGATCAATTGATCCAAGATAAATTCAGCTTCGCGCATTGGGAAGATCACCTCGGACACAGTCACGCCTGGTTTGTAAACGCCTCGACCTGGGGGCTGTTGTTGACCGGGCGGCTGTTCAACGGACGCACGTCTGCAACACAATGGGCGGCGCGCCTCAGTGCGGCCATCACGCGCGGCGGTGAACCGTTGATACGCGCGGCACTCAAACACGCAATGCGCGTACTGGGTCGGCATTTCGTGCTGGCGACGCACATCCCCGAGGCCTTACAACGCACCACCCAAGACGCTTTTTCCGCTTACCGCTTTTCATTCGATATGCTGGGCGAAGCGGCGCTCACCGCGTTGGATGCGGAACGTTATTTTTACGCCTACACATCCGCGATCGAGGCGATCGGCCTACACGCGCCCTCAAATGCTACGTGGCAAGCACGCACCAGCATCTCCATAAAACTGTCAGCACTGCACCCACGTTACGAATTTGCGCAACATGCGCGCGTGGTACGCGAATTGGTGCCGCGTCTATTGACACTGGCACAGGCCGCGCACCGCGCGGGCATCGCATTGACTGTGGATGCCGAAGAAGCGGAACGCTTGGATTTATCCTTAGACGTGTTTGCGCGCGTGTATGTCGATGAATCCTTGCGCGGCTTTGAGGGGTTCGGGCTCGCGGTGCAGGCCTATCAAAAACGCGCATGGGCGGTGATCGATTATTTAGCCGACCTCGCCGCAACCCATACCCGGCGCATACCGGTACGCTTGGTCAAAGGCGCCTATTGGGACAGCGAAATCAAACGCGCACAAGAACGCGGTTTGCGCGACTATCCGGTGTTTACACAGAAGGAGGCCACGGATGTCAGTTATTTGGTGTGCGCGCAACGTCTGCTGGCCCGGCCGCAGCAGTTTTACGCGCAATTTGCGACGCATAATGCGCATACTGTGGCCGCGATAATGGCAGTCGCGCCGCACCGGGATTTTGAGTTTCAACGCCTGCATGGCATGGGCGAGGCACTCTATCCGTTGTTGCGCGACCTGCATACCGATATTGCGTGCCGCGTGTATGCGCCGATCGGGCATCACCAGGAGTTATTGCCTTACCTGGTGCGCCGCTTACTGGAAAACGGCGCCAATTCTTCGTTTGTACATCGTTTAGAAGATACCACCGTCGCGATCGCAGAGATCGTGGCAGACCCACTCGCGCAACTGCAAAACGGGCTGCCCGCGCGTAATCCGCAACTGCCGACACCCTCGGCATTATTCGGCGACACACGCCAAAACGCGGCCGGGTTTAACCTGCATGATCACACTGCGGTCGGCGCATTGCTGAACGCGCTTGGGCGCGAGACAAAAACGCGTTGGCAGGGCCAATCCATTATCGGTGGCAAACCGTGGCCAGGTGCCACGCATCTGGTGTATGCCCCCGGCGATCGTCACAGCGCGTTGGGTGACGTGGTCGAGGCAGACGCCAACGCGGTCGAGCACGCACTTAACTTGGCGACCCACGCGTTTCACGCCTGGTCGTCCACCCATGCGACGCACCGCGCGCACCTGTTGCGCAAAATCGCCGACCTGTTTACACAACACACGGCGGAATTGCTGGCGATGATCGTGCGTGAAGGCGGACGCTGCATTCCAGACGCAATCGCGGAAGTGCGCGAGGCAATAGACTATTGCCGCTATTATGCGGCGTGGATAGAAGAACATTTCGCCGCACCCACGACGCTGCCCGGCCCGACCGGCGAACACAATTTTTTATTTTGGCGCGGACGGGGGGTGTTTGTGTGCATCAGCCCTTGGAATTTTCCGCTCGCGATTTTTATCGGGCAAATCAGCGCCGCGTTGGCCGCCGGAAATTGCGTGGTCGCCAAACCTGCCGGCGCCACACCGTTGATCGCCACGCGCGCGGTGGAACTGATGCACCTGGCAGGCGTGCCGGTAGACGTGTTGCATCTCTTGATCGGCGACGGCACGCGTATCGGCGCACGTCTATTAAGCGACGCGCGCGTCAGCGGCATCGCGTTTACCGGCGCCACCGCCACCGCGCGCGCGATCCAAGTGCAACTGGCGGCGCGCCAGGGCGCCATCATTCCGTTTATTGCCGAGACCGGCGGTATCAACGCGATGATCGTCGATAGCAGCGCGCACCCGGAACAGGCGGTCAATGATATCTTGACCTCGGCCTTCAACAGCGCAGGGCAACGCTGTTCAGCACTGCGCATCGTCTATTTGCAACAAGAGATCGCGCCGCGTGTGATCGGCCTGTTGGGCGGTGCGCTGGCG
>Ga0224495_10002067_pt1 | contig 13496 bp, 11 predicted proteins | sample SF_Jul11_sed_USG_FD_168128 | JGI IMG/M metagenome (GOLD analysis project Ga0224495, IMG submission 168128) | Sediment microbial communities from San Francisco Bay, California, United States - SF_Jul11_sed_USGS_4_1 | ecosystem: Environmental > Aquatic > Marine > Sediment | place: USA: California... | reverse complement strand
TTTCATTATTTCAGGAATGAAAAAAATCATACAACAAAAATGAGGCAGTATGATATTTTCTTGAAAAAGGCAGGTCTCTTATATGAAAATCAAAAGATTGCATAAAAGGTTGACACCATCATAGACGGCTGGCTGCACAATTCACGAAAAAAACTGTGCCGAGTATTAAAAGAATGCGTTTAACTTTGGGCTGCATTTTTCTTTATGGAATCCATTTTCTTTTTTGCTTCTTCAACGATGCGTTTTGATATTTCAGAGAACTCAATCATTCCACGAGATTTACCGTCAACATAAAATACAGCATTTTCCTTTCCGAGGCTGACGCCAATATCGGCTTCTCTGGATTCCCCCGGTCCATTCACAAGGCAGCCCATAATGGCAATTTTCAGGGGAGTTCGAATATGCGCAAGTTCATTCTCTACTTCGGTCAGCACGCTGAATAAATCCGATTCAAGCCTGCCGCAGGTGGGGCATGAAATAATTTCCACGCCGTCGTTTCGATATCCAAGACCCTTCAAGATTTCCATACCAACCTGAACTTCTTCTACGCCCTTGCCCGTAAGACTCACCCTGATGGTATCGCCAATACCTTCGTATAAAAGAGTTCCAATTCCCATCGCAGACTTTATGCTTCCCGTGAAGGGGCTGCCGGCTTCGGTAACCCCGAGATGAAGGGGATAATCCATTTTTTGGGAAAACATTTTGCATGCTGCGATTGTATCAATAACGCTGGAGGATTTCAAGGCAACAATAATATCATTAAAATTATTTCTTTCAAGAATTTCAATATGGCGCAAAGCGCTTTCGATCATAGCCTCCGGCGTTGGCCGTTGATATTTTTTTAAAATATCTTTTTCGAGGGATCCGGAGTTTACGCCAATCCGGATCGGAATCCCGGAATCTTTGCAGGCTTTTACCACTTCCCGGATTTTTTCATTGCTGCCAATATTTCCCGGATTAATTCTTATTTTATGAACTCCTGCCTGAACTGCCAGCAGAGCCAGTTTGTAGTCAAAGTGAATATCGGCAACAAGAGGGATTGTAATATGTTCCCGAATTTTTTTTAGCGCCTCTGCTGCCTCCACCGTATTTGCCGTACTGCGAACAATTTCACATCCGGCGGCTTCCAGAATTTTAATTTCATCTACCGTACTTTTCCAGTCTTCGGTTTTAGAGCGGGTCATGGATTGCACGGTTACAGGATGCTGCCCGCCAATATAAATATTTCCAACTTTTAGCGCCCGGGTTTTTTTACGCGATACGGTCCTTTTTGTGGTTTCATGCATATTTCATTACAATTTGAAAACCTCAGAGACGCAGAGAATATCGAAACAATTTTTTTATCAGAGTTGAATTTCCTCTTTGGTCTTTTGCTTCTTTTTGTTTTGTTGCCCTCCGCGTTGTTGCCCTCCGCGCCGGGCGGTTGCGCTATGCTGTTTTATGCTTTCTTTCTTTTTCTGAAGGCCGCATCAAGTATTTTTTTGCGCAATCGCAAACTGGCTGGCGTGACCTCCAGGATTTCATCGTCGTCCAGTATATCCATGGATTGCTCAAGACTCAACTTTCTGGGCGGAATTAATTTCAGCGCGTCTTCTGTACCAGAGTTTCGCACGTTGGTCAGCTTTTTTTCTTTAACCGGGTTTACCTCAAGATCATTGTCCTTCTGGTTTAGGCCTATAATCATGCCCACATAGACAGGAGTCTGGGCGCCTATAAATAATTCGCCTCTTTCCTGCAGGTTAAAAAGCGCATATGTACTGGTTGCCCCGGCATCCATACTGATCAGAGCGCCTTTGGTTCGTTCGGGAATTGATCCAACGAAATCGCGATAGCCCAGGAAAATAGAGGATAAAGTGCCTTCTCCACGCGACTCGGTAAGTATAAAACTTCTAAATCCAATTAATCCACGGGTTGGAATTTCATAACGTACGCGCACAAATTCTGCGCTGATATTTTCCAGCTCCTGCATCATACCCTTTCGGCGGTTTAGTTCCTGAATAATTTTCCCGGAATAAACTTCGGGCATATCAATGACAACTTCCTCAAATGGCTCCATTTTTTTCCCATCGACTTCTTTAAAAACGACCTGTGGCTTGGAAACACCCAGTTCAAATCCTTCACGGCGCATATTTTCTATTAATATAGCCAACTGCAACTCCCCCCTGGCGGCTACAACAAATGAATCGCCCAGATCTTCCACACGAAGAGAAAGATTGGTTTGAATTTCTTTCATTAAACGATCCCGAATATTGCGCGAGGTAACGAGTTTGCCTTCCCTGCCGGCAAATGGCGAGTCATTCACGCTAAACTGCATGGAAACAGTCGGAGGCTCAATCTCAATTCGGGTCAAGGGCGCTTCAACGCCCGGATCGCACAAGGTATCGCTGATGGTCATATCCGGAATACCGGCAATGGCCACGATATCGCCGCAATGGGCAGAATCGGTTTCAACACGTTTTAGTCCATGAAAGCGGAATAGTTTGGAAATCTTATGAGAAGATTTTTTCAGATTTCCTTTTTCGTCCAATCCCAGCAGCTTTACTTCATTCCCGATAGACAGTTTACCATCAAAGATACGTCCAATGCACAACCTGCCAAGGTATTCATTGTAATCCAGCGTAGTCACCTGAAACATAAAGGGATTGGATTCCTTTCCCCCGGCATCCGGCACTTTTTCCAGAATTACGTCCAGGATCGGGCTGATATCTTTTTTTTCATCTGACAAATTTCTAATAGCGTATCCATTCTTTGCGCTGGCATAAACAACCGGAAAATCAATTTGTTCATCGTTGGCATTTAGTTCGAGGAAAAGTTCAAATGTTTTATCAATAACGGCTTCAATATTAACCCCATCGCGGTCAATTTTATTGATTACCAGAATAATTTTTTTGTTTAACTGAAGCGCTTTGCGAAGCACGAAGCGGGTTTGCGGCATGGGGCCTTCAAATGCATCCACAAGCAACAAACAGGAATCCACCATTTTTAAAACACGCTCGACCTCGCCACCAAAATCGGCATGACCGGGAGTATCTACAATGTTAATTAAATAATCTTTATAATGAACGGCTGTATTTTTGGATAAAATAGTGATACCTCTTTCCCGTTCAATATCATTGGAATCCATGATTCGATCCCGGTCTTCTTTCTTATCTATACTACCGGCGCAAAATCTTAAAATTTTGTCGATCATGGTGGTTTTACCGTGGTCAACGTGAGCAATAATAGCAACATTTTTTATTTTCATATTTTTCCCTGTTGAGGTCATTTTTTGCCTTTGAGACAACCTGACAAACTTATTTATATTGTTCAGCCTGTGTCCGATTTACAGAATGTCCCGTAACCAAAAGGTTTCAAGGAAAAATATGTCATTTAAAAATCTGGGGCTTTCGGAAGAATTGCTCCGAGCCATTTCAGATCAGGGCTATACGGAGCCCACCCCCATTCAGTCCCAAGCCATCCCCGTAGTACTGCAAAAAAGAGATATTATGGCCGGGGCCCAGACAGGAACCGGAAAAACCGCAGGATTCACCCTGCCGATATTGCAATTGTTGGCCGCCCATCCTGGCAAAGGCTCACGGCGTATCCGGGTATTAATTTTGACACCAACACGAGAGTTGGCCGCCCAGGTAGCCGAAAGCGTAAGGACGTATGGAAAACATATGCCGGTGATACGAAGCGAAATGGTTTGCGGCGGGGTAAACATCAATCCGCAAATCAAGCGCCTGAGAGCTGGGGTAGATATCCTCATTGCAACTCCAGGAAGACTGTTAGATCACGTTCGACAGGGAACCGCCAATTTATCGTCAGTAGAAATACTCGTACTTGATGAAGCCGACCGAATGCTCGATATGGGTTTTATCGTGGATATAAAAAAAGTCATTGCGGCTATCCCCAAACAACGCCAGACCCTTTTTTTCTCGGCCACATTCTCGGATGATATCATTCGTCTTGCAAATACCATTCTAAAAGACCCCGTTTCCATCGAAGTGGGAAACAGAAACACAACCGGGGAAAATATCAAACAAACAGTTTATACCGTTGACCAAAAAAGAAAAAGGGAATTACTGTCGTACATGATCGGATCGAACAACTGGAAGCAGGTGCTTGTGTTTACCCGCACCAAGCACGGCGCAAATCACTTGTGCGAGGCGCTGCAAAAAGATGGTCTGCGATCCATGGCAATCCACGGAAATAAAAGCCAGGGAGCCAGAACCAGGGCGTTGGCCGACTTCAAAGAGGGAAAAATCCGGGTTCTGGTCGCCACAGACATTGCCGCCCGTGGACTCGACATTAACCAGCTCCCTCATGTTGTCAATTTTGAACTGCCCAACGTACCGCAAGACTATGTACATAGAATCGGGCGAACCGGACGCGCGGGCAATGAAGGCGAAGCCATTTCTCTTGTCTGCGCCAGCGAACGCACATATCTTCGGGACATTGAAAAATTGCTAAAAGTAGAGCTGCCCAAAATAGTTTTTCCTGGATATGAACCCACCGAAACATCTTCGTCTGGCACCAGAAGTCCGGAAAGAAGCGGGTCTTTTCGCAAAAGCTACGCGCGTCCCCAATCTAAAAATTTTAGATCGGGAACGAGAAGATAGCCAACGCTATTTGGAGGGGGCTGAGAGAATTGGACAGTCGATGCAAATTGCCGCGCCCCCTGACTTCGCGCATTTGTACGCGGTATGGAGCAAGCATGTCGGTTCCATACCGCGTACAAATGGCGCTTCGTCACCCCCGAAAATTCCTTTCAAAATTCGATTAAAATTAGTACATTCTGACGCGAATATCAAAAGTTCTTGCCGGGTTCTGCGAGGGATACGATTTCCGCATAAAAGTATTGGTTACGTCCTGTTTTGAGATCGAAAAACAGTCTAATGAACATCCTGTTAACGAATGACGATGGCATTGAATTTCCCGGAATACGGGCGCTTCAAAATGAACTTCAAAAAACAGCTAAAATATTTACTTTTGCTCCGGCAATGGAGAAAAGCGCCACCAGCCAGGCAATGACCATTTACGACGATATTTATGTAAAAAAGATAGATAATCATACATTTATTGTCAATGGCTATCCGGTGGATTGCGTAAACATTGCGCTGCATGGCGGCTTGATTTCAGAAAAAATCGATCTTGTAATAAGCGGAATCAATAAAGGAGTAAATATGGGCGAAGATATCTTCTATTCAGGTACAGTAGGAGCCGCGCGGCATGCTTTTATCCATGGATTGCCAGCCCTTGCCGTTTCCTGCGGATATCTCGATGCATCAGGAGATTTCGATAAAGTAGCGGCATTTATCGGACGTTTTACGAATAATAACGCAAATATTCTAACAAAAGGCTTGTTGTTGAATATTAATTACCCACCCTCTGCAAAATTTCCGGAAAAAATAAAATGGACTAAATCAGGATTGCGAATCTACCGAGATAGATATAAGACGACTGCGCTTGGCGATCATGAGTTTCTCATGAATCTGGGTGGGTCTCAATTAAGCTATAAGGAGTTGGGGCAAAGTGATTTTGAGGCATACCAGGATGGTTATATCTCCATTACCCCTTTAAATACAGATGGCACAGATTACCGATTCAAAGAAAACATCCAGCAAGATTGATGATAATGAATGGCTTGAAAATTTTCTAAATGCAAGCGATAATGATTTGATTACCATGGCTCAAAAAGGCCAGAACGGGAATCAGACAGAATTCAGCGTACTTCAGGTGGAAAATATTCTCGATATGAAAAAAAGAGCAAATTTTTTATATCAGGGCAACCGCCATAAAGAGGCTCTGACCATCCTTGAAGATGCCATAAAGCTGCTTCCTGGAGATATTGAATTAAATTTTTTTCAGGCACAGTGCCTTTATCACCTTGGCGAAATTGACCGTGTTGAAATTATTGTTGGAAACCTGCTCCACAGCGATGATAAGCAAAAAATAATCCAGTTGCCGCGAATGTACGCATTTTCGCTCCTCAGGAAAAAAAAGTTTTCCAAGGCAGAAAAGTTTCTGGAAAAAAACATTCCCTTATATGGTTTTGATATCCAATTGAGAAATATGTACGGTTTTTCCCTTGAACAGCAGGATAAATTAAACGATGCTGAAATTGTTTTCAGCGACATTCTGACACAGGAACCGGAAAATGCCAATGCCAATAACTCACTTGCATACATTTATTATCGCTACAAAAAAAATTATCAACATGCCCTGACTCTTGCTGAAAAAGCCCTGTATTATGAACCCGAGAATCCAGCATTTCTGGATACGTGCGCCATGATAAAATTTGCGCTGGGCGACGCCACAGGGGCACGCGAAAACCTGCAAACGGCGCTAAGAATCGCTCCAGGCAATACCACAATTCTGGAACATCTGGGTAAAGTGTTAGAAGCCTGATAAACATGGAATTGCCTCTGGTGGATGCGGTGGTTCCGGTTTACGACCGCGAGCCGCTTTTTCTGGAGGCTGTAAAGTCCATACTCCATCAGGATTATTCCAATATTCATATCTACATCATTGAAGATGGCAGTCAAAGTACAGCCAAGTACTCGTACTATTTTAAAAACTGGAACAATATCACTTTGATTCGATTAAACACGAATCATGGAGTTTCTTACTGCCGAAATCTGGGAGCCTCCCTGGGTAAAGGGGAATATGTTGCTTTTCTGGACAGCGATGACTTGTGGCTTCCAGATAAAATTTCAAAGCAAATTGTATTTTTGCGCAACAATCCCATGCATAAATGGGTTCACACAGATGAAGTTTGGCTTAAAAATGGTGCGGAGGTTTTTCAAAAGAAGGAACATTCCAAACAAGGAGGAATATTTTTTGAACGCCTGATCCAACGTTGCATCATCTCCCCCTCCTCTGTTTTGTTTGAAAAAAATTTTTTTGCTGAAAACCATGGATTTTTAAATCATTTTAAAGTTGCCGAAGATTATGAACTTTGGCTTCGATTAAATTTGAAATATCCCGTTGGATTTATCAATGAGCCTTTGACTGTAAAACGAAGCGGCAACTGGGAACAACTGAGTCAGACAATAGAAATAGACCGCTGGCGGGTACTCGCTCTTCACCGGATTTTTAGAATATATAAAAATACGCCAGAATTTCAGAAGTACATCGCCAATTTAAAAAAAGAAATTTTAAAAAAAACAAAAATCCTGGCAAGGGGCGCTGAAAAATATGGTCATCACGCCAAATTCAGCAAATATCAAAACTGGTTAAAAGTATTTAACACATTTTGAATGCGCGCATAATGATCCGTAACATCCGGTACTCTTATATAATATTTTCCGTATTCTGCAATCAAATTTTTCATGCGCTCGCCATCTTTCATCGATGGATGCGATTTTAATTTATCAAAGCACATCATTATAATTTCATACGAAGCGCGTGTATCGAGTTCATTCAACTCATTGGCCATTCTATAATGGTATAACGAAGCTTCGAAATATGCAAGATCCCAGGATTTTTTTGGATATTGAAAAGGTTCTTCTTTGTAGGCCATATAAATTGGCTCAAATAGAATGTCCCTCTCTGACTTTGAAACCCAGGCTAATATCCTGTTTACATTGTTTCCTTTCAAAATCAAATATATTTCATTAAACAGGTTGGCAATTCCGTACTGATACGAATATTCCGGGATACCGGCTTTTTCCAGCATGCTTTTATATTCATCCTGAATATAAAAGCTTATCCAGTTCATATGCTTTGAGTAATCCCTGATTTCCTTTAGCAGAGACAATAGCTCTTTTAGGCGTTTTTCCTGTGATGCAATAGAGCGTAATTGTTCCATTCTGATCGAGAGGAAAAATCCGGGCAATTCCAGCATGTCATTTGGGTCTTCCAGTTTTGCGCTGCGCTTCCATGCCTCATTGATAAAAGTGACTGCCTGTTCATGGATACCTTGCTGAAATGCAAGCTGGGCTAATTTTAAGTAAGTTTCAGGACTATGTTCGTCCATATCGAGACTTTTTTTGTACCACAGATAGGATTGGGCATAATCCCCCAGCTCTTTATACTTATCCCCCTTTCTCAGGTATTCAAGCGCTTGATTTCTTTGTGATCCAAAATCCAGCCTTGCGATGTAATGTCCTTTTTTTATCATGGAAAGATTGCCCCGCGCTTTAAGCATCCAACCCTGAAACTCTGTTTGAAAAATGGAAAACACGGTGGCTTTTCCAATAATCAATCCATTGAGATAGCGTTGATGATCCGGATCTTTCTGGATTATATAAATGGTATCCCCGATGCGAATTCCCTGATTTTCATACAGTTTTGCGCTGATAATCATCTCCCGGGTGTCGTAATCCAGCAGCCTGGGTCGGTTTAGCGAAAACATATGAGATTTGGACGTCACCTGTCCCAAAATTTCCATTTTCAGGGCATTCGACGTACCATAATCCCGAAATGCATGAAGCGGAATGGATTCACTAAATATTCCGGAGGTAATTGCCAGAATAAAAATAAAAATATAAGAATTGTTTCTCAACATAGCAGACATAATATATATCGGTACGTTTGGAATATCCGTACAGACTTTTTACTTGCCAGTTAAATACGTCATGGATATAGACGTGTTTATGGAAATACCCTTATCTTCAATGTTGTAATATAGCCCGCCGGTTAAACCCGTTCTTAAATTCTTGTCAATGTAATAATTCAATCGCAACTTTTTTTCAGGTTTGGATCGTTTTGAGCCAAAACTGGTTTTATTAGCAACAGGCAAAAAACTACGCACAATTTATATTTTTTTTCATAAAATTGAAAATAGAACCAAAAATCTACTGTCAATCAACATTTAGATATTTTGATGTGAATATGAGGTTCATACCCATGCTTTATGGAGGCAAAATCCGGTTTACCTTCAAGTCTTCAACCACACCTGGATCAGCCAGAGTACTGATATCTCCCAGATTTCCCAGGTCATTGCAGGCAATTTTTCGTAAAATTCTTCGCATAATTTTCCCAGATCTTGTTTTGGGCAATGCTGGAGCCCACTGAATTACATCAAGATGGGCGACTGGACCAATTTCCCGACGAACAATTTGCACAAGCTCTTCTTTTAATTTTGCATCAGGCTCTATTCCTTTCACAAGGGTTACATAGGCATAAATTCCCTCGCCTTTGATGGCATGAGGATAGCCTACAACCGCTGCCTCAGCTACAGACTCGTGCAGAACGATTGCGCTTTCTACTTCAGCGGTACCAATGCGATGTCCGGAAACCTTTAGTACATCATCGACCCTGCCGGTAATCCAGAAATAGCCATCTTTATCCCGACGCGCGCCATCTCCCGTAAAAAAATAGCCCTGAAAGGCTTTGAAATATGTGTCAAAAAATCTCTTGTGGTCCCCATATACTGTTCTCATTTGACCAGGCCATGAGCGTTTGATCACCAATGTACCTTCACATTCTCCCAACAGCTCTTCGCCTTTGTCATTTAAAATAGCAGGTTCTATTCCAAAAAAAGGGATCGTTGCTGACCCCGGCTTTAACATGGTTGCTCCGGGTAAAGGCGTAATTATGTGACCTCCGGTTTCGGTCTGCCACCATGTATCCACGACAGGACATCTCGAATCTCCCACTACATGATAATACCACTCCCAAACTTCCGGATTAATCGGTTCGCCAACCGTACCCAGTATTCTCAAGGTTTTTCTGGAAGTTTTCCGGACAGGCTCCTCGCCGTCCCGCATAAGAGCCCTGATAGCAGTTGGAGCTGTATAAAAAATATTTACGGAATGCTTGTCACAAACCTGCCAGAATCTGGAAGAATCCGGATAGTTTGGAATTCCTTCAAAAATCAGACTTGTGGCGCCATTGCAAAGCGGACCATAGACAATATAACTATGGCCGGTTATCCAGCCAACGTCTGCGGTACACCAGTATACTTCATTATCATGGTAGTCAAAAACATATTTGTGGGTCATCGCAGCATATAAAAGGTAACCGCCCGTAGTATGCAGAACACCCTTTGGTTTCCCGGTAGATCCGGAAGTGTACAATATAAACATTGGATCTTCTGCATCCATGATTTCCGGTTCACAGGTATCCGAAACATCCGCGTTTGCTTCATGGTACCAGACATCCCGATCATGCCAGGAGATTTGTCCGCCTGTACGCTTTACAACCAGATTGTAGCGAACATTTGGACATTTTTCGAGGGCTTTATCTACATTATTTTTGAGAGGAATAATTTTTTTCCCCCGAATTCCCTCGTCTGCGGTAATTACTACGGTACAATTTGAATCCAGAATTCTATCTTTGAGGGATTCCGATGAAAATCCACCAAATACGACAGAATGCACGGCGCCGATTCTGGTACATGCCAGCATGGCATATACTGTTTCCAGGATCATGGGCATGTAGATACAAACCCGATCCCCTTTTTTAACCCCCAGTTTCTTCAGGGTGTTTGAAAATTTGACAACTTCTTTATATAGCTGATTGTATGTTACTTTGCTGTGCGTGTCAGGATCATCGCCTTCCCAGATTAAAGCAATTTGCATCCCCCTTTTCTCCAGATGACGGTCAATGCAATTGTATGAAACATTTAACTTTGCGCCTTCAAACCATTGAATCTGGCCAGACATAAAATTGCAATCGCTTACTTTATCCCAGGGTTTGTACCATGTTACAAATTTTTGAGCTTCTCCTGCCCAGAATTGATCCGGATTGCTCAATGAATGTTTATACATTTTTTCATATAACTCTTTGTTGATAATAGCATTTCGGGCAAATTGTTCCGGCACCTCGTGATTTTTTATTTCATACATGATCTTCTCCTCAGGTTTGTTTACATTTTTTATTTTTTTACAAACAAGTCAATAAGAATCTTTTTTATGGTGGATTTAAATCAGCCACAATAGAGTTTTGGCATGAACTCAATAATCATGCCCAATCCAGAGGTAATTTGCGTTTTTGGCGAGCTCCGCACGCAAAAAACGCGCATTTTAATACATTGTGATCTGAATATTGAGGTTCATGGTATACTGCCCTCGCAAGAACTTCTGAAATATTTCATTTTACTGTATTAGACAGTATTCACCGGAAATTGTTGTCTATATAATGTTGACAACCGGATATTTGGTTGAAAAAAAACTTTTAAGATGGAGAACAGAAATGAAAAACAGAATGAATTTCAAGAAAGTGATCATAATGCTCATTTGCATTTTTTCACTAACGGGATTTTATTGTAGTACGGCGCCCAAAACAACAACTTCGACTACTACCAGCACAACTTCGAGTACTACCGGCACATTTGCGGCTGACGTGCAGCCAATTTTTACAAATTCCTGCGCAACGGGAAGCTGCCATGTAACGGGAAGCAAGACAGTACCTCTGGATTTAACTTCGGGAAATGCCTATACCAACATTTACAATATAACCAGTACCCAGGATCCCACCAAAAAATATGTTGTGCCCAGCAGCAGCGCAACATCTTATTTGTATATAAAGCTCACAGGCGCCGGGGTTACGGGAACTCAAATGCCCAAAGGGGGTAGCCTTACCCAGACGCAAATTGACACAATCAAATCCTGGATTGACGCAGGAGCTTTAAACAATTAAAATTGAAAAAGGGGAATTGGACAATGCAGAAAGGCGGGTTCTGCATTGCAATGTTTGAAAATGAAACAAATTTTGTGCGGAGAAATTATATGAATTTTAATATTAAAGAATATTTCTTAATGGATTTTATTAAAATTTTTGTATTTAGTGTTTTTGGTTTATGGTTTACTCAGGGATGCGGCAATTCAACAGATTGTTCCATTGCTCCGCCGCGCAATATTTTTTTAACTACTTCAACAAAAACCTCTGTGAGCCATAATGCCGGAATGGATTGTATAACCGGCTGCCATGACGGTACCGGCGCTGTACAGGTATGGGCAGCTGCAGGAAGCATTGCGGAAAATCCCGGTAGTCTGAAGTTTGCTCCGCCAGGCAGTAAAATAACCAATGTGGGAGGCAGCGCTCTTGAAACTGACAAATGTGGTAATTTTTATGCCGCTTCTACTTCAACTTTACCCGGAAATACCATGCCGACTTCAGGCAACAGCGGAAAAACAATGGGACCTGCGACGCCTCTGGCCAGTTGCAACCTTGCAGCTTGCCACGATGGCTCTTCAACTGTGCTCACCATCGGCTTTAACGGAGGATTTGGAGTACGAATTTATTAGAAATTTAAGTAAAATTTAAGTATTTAAAACTTGACAAGAAATGTGAATCCAGGGATTGTATGCAAGTAAATCATTGGAGGTAACAAATGGTTAAAAAATGGATTATAGCTTTAATCAGCCTGACGCTTGTTTCAACAGGCTATTATGCAGCTGACAATAAAGATTCAAGTGAACAGGAATCGGGTAAAGACAACAAAGGGCAAAAAAAATCTGCTGAAGTAAATAAAGGCAAACAGGGCAAAAAAATGCGGGAAGAACATGCAAATGAACATGCAAAAAATCCTGATGACGCAAAAAATGAGGGCAAAAATCATGGCGGAGATCATATGAATCATATGGAGCATTCCGGCCACAAGTAGGGTTGAAATTTACAATCCGAAAACCAGGGAAAGTAAAAAAATTAAAGTACTGTCGGGATCGCAGAACTCCGGAAGAAACGAAAAGTATTGGTTTTGTTAATAATAACAAATGCCATTTTTTCATTGGGAGTACATGCGACTCCCGGTAATACATTCGATATAATTCATTAATTATTATAAAATAATGCGCAAATACAGGGCTTTTTTTTTTATATTATTTTTTTTTTTCATTTCCGGCAAAATGTATACATGGACTGTTTCGGCGCGACTTAATGGCGCATATTTTGCGGGTAATATTGTATCTCCTGCGGCAAACGCCAGTATCAAAGTCGATGAAATTTTTTCAGATTTTTTCAAGATATATATGGAAGGCGCATATTTTTTGAACAATCCGATTTATGACGGTAACGGCAATCATTCGTTTATAAACCAGATAAATGCAAATGCAAAGTTTACATATATGCCTGACAACAAGTGGGATATCAATATTTTTCCCGATTTTACATTTGCGCAAAACTTTATGCACCCGGCAATAACAATGGAAGCAAAATATTATGCTGAAAATTTTCTTGTCGGCGCATTTGCGGCCTATGGATATCAGTCGTACATTTTTCCTGTTCAAAATTCCAGCATTGTCATAAACAATCCTTTGGGCGGAATTTATTTTACATGGTATCTCGGCAAAAGCCTCGATTTAAATTTTACCGGGAAATATAACATGAATATTTTCAATACCAGCGGGGCTTTCACCGAAGGTCTAACTGGAATTGGCCTGTCATGGTATCCGGATAAAAAGTTCTCGCTGGGGGGAGATATTCTGAGCGGTATCGACTCGGCAGGATATTTCATGGCAGGAATAAATATGAACATTTTTTATAAATTTCTCAGAGACTTTTCTCTTTATGCAGATTGTAGCTATAAATATTATACTTCACAGGCAATGATGGGCTCTACTGCCACA
>Ga0224495_10002066_pt1 | contig 13498 bp, 10 predicted proteins | sample SF_Jul11_sed_USG_FD_168128 | JGI IMG/M metagenome (GOLD analysis project Ga0224495, IMG submission 168128) | Sediment microbial communities from San Francisco Bay, California, United States - SF_Jul11_sed_USGS_4_1 | ecosystem: Environmental > Aquatic > Marine > Sediment | place: USA: California... | reverse complement strand
GAATTTCTTGTTTTCGTATTTCAAATCGTCGCTCCATGACTTTTCCTTTCCATGGGGACTATTCCCCTGGAAAGTTATTCGTATAAATGACTTACAAAACTTTAATTATGTTGGACAGTAAAACTACTTTGACGGCGAAGTTCGAAGAGTAAAGGGGCAATCTGGCAGTTTCACGATAATTCCAAGGCCATGTTTTTTTATCTTGACATGATTTAACTTCTTTTCTTATACTAATACCATGAGCCCAACCGTGTTTCGTATAGGAAGTTACCGATTTTACTTCTTCTCGCGTGAAGAAGAACGGGTTCATGTGCATGTGATTTCGCCGGATGGTGAGGCGAAATTCTGGCTTGAGCCAACCGTCTCATTGGCTGCTTATACAGGATTGACAAAAAGGCAACTGATTCGGTTGCAAAAACTGACAGAGGAACGAAAAAATGAAATCATCAACGCATGGAAAGAACATTTCCAAGCCGGAGATCACTAATATCTCTGAGCACGGTTTTTGGATTTTTATAGAATCCACGGAATATTTTCTGCCTTTTGAGCGGTTTCCATGGTTTAAGCAGGCCTCTGTCGGCCAAATCACAAATGTTCAGCTTATGCACAAAGCTCATTTGTACTGGCCGGACCTCGACGTCGATCTGTCGTTGGCCATCATCCAATCCCCGGAGAAATACAAACTGGTTTCAAAATAAAACAGATTTGCTATTCGATTTCATCAAGAAAAGGTTTCATTTCTTTTATTTCTCTGGCAATGGCAGATTGTACACTTTCGATTGAAGATATTATATTCGGGATGTTTTTTTCAAATATCGCTGGTGATAAACCTTTGAATTGCATTGGGTAAACGTAGCCACTTTTTCCTTCCCACCGAATTAGCTTGGGATTTCTTAATTCAACGTCAGTGTGTGCAAAGACTTTATCCCTATAATGAATCATTTCTTGATGAATTTGTTTAAGATTGTTTGGAATGAACTTTTTACTTAATCTATATTTCCTATACACACCTCTGCATTCTTTAAATGGGCGGCAGTAAGAAAGAATTGTGCATTGTATCAAAGCATTGGTTATTTTCTTTTCTGTATTTTCGTCAATCGCTTTAAGAAAACTTTTGGAAAGAATTAAGTCTCCTTCTGCAAGTTGATAAAAACAGTATTTCTCGACAATTTCTTCGGGTTTCACGAAATTTCCTTCATCAAAGCGTCGAGCAGTTGGTCTTCTTCGACGACGGCGATTTTTTTGCCTTGTTTGTAGAGGTAGCCCTTGCCCGCTCCGGCGCAGATGGCGAGGTCAGCGTCGGCGGCTTCGCCGGGGCCATTGACGACACAGCCCATGACGGCGACGCGAATGGGTTTGGTGATTCCTTCCAGACGTTTTCTTACCTTTTTCGCCAACGCCACCACATTGACCTGGCAGCGGCCGCAGGTGGGGCAGACGATCAGTTCGGGGCCTTTGTGCGGGGTAAGTCCCAGCGAGTGCAGGATTTGTTTGCCGATGCGAATTTCCTCGACGGGGTCACCGGCTACACTGACGCGGATCGTATCGCCGATGCCTTCGGCCAGCAGGGTGCCGATGGCGACCGAAGAAGGAACGAGCGCATCTTCCGGCAGGCCCGCATGGGTCAGGCCGATATGGATGGGGTAGTCAAAGTTTTCGGCGATGGCCCGGTTGACTTCAATCGTGCGGACGGTATCAGCGCTTTTGGCGCTGAGGACAAGATTGTCAAATCCCGCCTTCTCAAACAGCCGCACGTACGACCGCATTTCCTTGAGCATCAGGGCGGTGCGTTTGGCAGGTGCGACATCGCTTTTTAAGTCGCGGATGCTGGCCTCGTTGACGCCGACACGAATCGCGATCTTGTGGGCCTTTGCGCAATCAATGATCCGGCGGATATCGTTTTTGTCTTTGACATTACCGGGATTCAGGCGGATTTTCACGGCTCCGGCCTCGATGGCTTCGATCGCACGGGTTGCGGAAAAGTGTACATCTGCAACCACCGGCATCGGTGACTTGGCGACGATCTTTGCCAGCGCGGCGGTATCGGCCTGGGTCGGCACGGCAATGCGGACGAGGTCGCAGCCGCACTTTTCAAGTTGCCGAATCTGCCGCAAACAGGCGGCGACATCCGTGGTGAAAACCTTGGTCATGGTCTGGACCGCAATCGGATATTGATGCCCCAGTTTGATGGGGCCGACAGCAGCCGTTTTTGTTTTTCGTCGTTTAAGCATTGTATTTTTTCCTGTTAAAGGATCAGTCGTTTTTTCAGCCGCCGGACAGCAAAGTATCCAACCACGAGAATGAAGACAACAATATAAGTGACATCCCACACATTTGTCAGCAGGGTGGAATCATCGCCGCAGATCGACCGCATCAGCCGCACCGAATGGGTCAGCGGAACAATCTCGGCGATGGGCTGAATATTTTTCGGCAGCCGGTCGATTTCAAAGACCACACCGGAAAAAAAGAACATCGGCGAGATCAGCCCGGTCATGAAAAAATTGAAATGGTTGATCGTCTTCACGAACGATGTCACCAAAAGGCCCAGTGATGCGAACATCATCCCATTGACAAATCCGATTAGCGGGGCGCTCAGTGCCTGCGGCAGGGGGACAATCACGTTGCCGAATATCGAGACGACACACATGACCGTCAGCACGGCAAACGAAAAGAAAAATCCCTTGGACCCCGCCCAGAAAATCTCGCCGATAATCAAATCGTTGGCGGTGATCGGCGCCGCGAGCATCCCGTCATAAACCTTTTGAAATTCCAGACGAATGAACGTGCCGAACGTGCACTCGAACGAAGCGGTCCACATTGATGCCGTCACCAGCAGGCCGATGGCCAGAAATTCGAGATAGGTTCGCCCGCCGATATCTTCAGTGATGTACTGGCCCAATCCCAGCCCGATGCCCGCCAGAAAAATCAGCGGTTCCAGAAACGGCGGAAACCCGTTACTGACAATATGCTGCGTATAGACGCGCATGTGCCGGTACCACACGCTGAAAAGGCGATGGCCCAAAGGCGGATACAGGAGAGGGTCATTGCTTTTCATTGAGCGTCCTTCCCGTTGTTTTCAGAAAAACATCTTCCAGGTTGGATTGCCGCAGATAATACTGACCCGCCGGCAGATGGTCGGCAACTGATTTCAGGGCCTCGATCTCGTTTGAATAAAAGCGGATCGTTTGCCCCGACGGGTCGATCCGGACATTGTCCGACAGCCGGCTTCGCAATGTTTCCGTGTTTGCTTCATGCTCTGTCAACTCCAGTACGTACTGTTCGATGTGTTCGGCCAGCAGTTGTTTGGGCGGCCCTTGCAGTATTTTTTTGCCCTGATGCAGAATCAGGATCGTATCGCACAAAGCAAACGCTTCTTCCATGTAATGCGTGGTCAGCAGCAGGGTGGTTCCCTGTCGTTTGAGTTGTCGCAGTTTGTCCCAGATGACATGCCGCACCTGCGGGTCCAGGCCGGTTGTCGGCTCGTCCAGGATCAGCAGGCGGGGTTGGTTCAGCAGGGCCCGCGCGATGACCAGCCGTCGTTTCATCCCCCCGGAGAGATTGCGGATCAGCTCATTTCGCTTTTCGGCCAGTTCCAGAAAGTCCAGTAACTCTTCGACCCGCTGCCGTGCCTTTGTCGGCGGCATGTTGTAAAACCGGGCAAACAGCAGCAGGTTCTGGAGAACATTCAATTCTTCATCCAGGTTGTCCTCCTGCGGCACGACGCCGGAGAGGTATTTGATTTGCAGTTCCTGATGCGCCGGGTCGTAGCCAAAGACGCTGATGCGGCTTTCGTGGCCCCTGTCACGAAGGGCCCGTGCGTACAACATCTTCATCATCGTGGTCTTTCCGGCTCCGTTGGGTCCGAGAAAGCCGAAACAGGATCTTTCAGGAACCTCGAAAGACAAACCATAAACCGCACGGAGCGTGCCGAATGTTTTGCTGACGTTTTGTACTTGGATTACAGAAGAGTTTGTCATATTGATAGCGGTGAGAACCACGAATGAACATGAATATACACTAATTTATCAACCGCGGATTACGCGGATTTCCACGGATTATTTGAAATATATATTTAAAAAGCTTCATGCTCTTCATAGTTAAAATATCAACCATATCGTTTGCGTCATTTGCGCCCTTTGCGTCGCTTGCGTTAAAAAACCGGCGACAATTTGTGGTCTTTGTCAACTTAATTTATTGGATACGTCCCGGATTAGTCCCTGCAGGATCCCGAAAGGCAGGTCTGCCAACTCCGGTTCGGGCTGTTCGGCCCGAGCCATTGAAGCCATGATGCGAAGAGCCGGCTTTTTATTCTTTTTTAGCAGTGAAAAAGTGTATTCCGCTGCTCCCAGTTCCCCGTCAGCCATCTGTCGCAAATAGAGGATGCATTGTTTGATGATTTCTTTTTCACTGGCCGTCCGGCTGCCGCTGGCCGAGTCGGAATCCTCATCCGGCAAGGAGCTTTGCGTAAGAATCTCTTTCGTCAGATTTTTTGTCTCCCGCATGAGTCTTTCCATCTGGGTTTCTTCGCTTTCATCCAGCGGGACGAGTCGCAATTCCGGTTCATCGTCGGGTTTGGGGAGCGGAATGTAATTTCGGTGCTTGCAGTGCGGGCAGTGCCCCCACTTGCCGCCGGCTGCATCCGGGGCCTTGATCTTTTTCTTGCATGATTCGCAATGCAAACTGATCGACATGACTGTCCCCTTTCTCTTATACTTATCACGATTGAAAAATCCCGTTTCTCGCGGCCATGGTGGTCTGCGACCGTCAGTTAAGACTTTGCTCGCGGGAACTTACTACCCTCAAGGGTATAATTTTTCTCTGCGCTGTACTCGGCACACACATCCGTGGTGATCCCGCCGCGAGGCGTAAATTGCGAGGTCACGCGCATCCATCGCGGTTTGCACGCGGCCGTCAGATCATCCAGGATTTCATTGGTCAGGAATTCATAAAAAATGCCTTTATTGCGAAAACTCTGCATATAATATTTCAAACTTTTCAGTTCAATGCATAACCCATCAGGGATATATTCAATCAGGATCGTCCCGAAATCCGGATGACCGGTCTTCGGGCAGACGCTGGTAAACTCCGGGCAGCGGATCGTGATGGTATAATCCCGTTCCGGCCGCGGGTTGTCAAACAATTCCAGTTGTGGTTTTTCGCTCATCGGTTGCTCTTTTTTCAAAAATTGTTATACTGTTTCCCAATGTCATGCCGGGCTTGACCCGGCATCCAGGGCGAGAATACAGTGCCAAACGGTAACATACGTGTGACGCAAAGACCATCCCGGTATGGACCGTCTGGACCCCGGATCAAGTCCGGGGTGACATCTCTGAGACACTTTTTTAATTGTAACCAATTACAGAATATTTGCAAGGAATCAAATGAAACCTTTGCCAAAGAAAGCTGTTGTATTGCTTAGCGGGGGTCTGGACTCAGCGACCACCCTTGCCATTGCGAAAAAAAGCGGTTTTGCCTGTTATGCGATGACGTTTCGCTATGGCCAGCGGCATGCCCACGAAATTACCTGTGCCTGCCGGGTGGCATTGTCGATGGGTGTGGTCGAACACCACATTGTCGATATTGATCTGGCGGCCATCGGGGGGTCGGCACTCACGGACAGCGAACTGGAGGTGCCCAAGGACCGTCAGGACATGGGCGGGGATATCCCGATTACGTATGTTCCGGCCCGAAATACGGTTTTTTTAAGCTATGCGCTGGCTTGGGCGGAGGTACTTGGGGCGTGGGATATTTTCATCGGCGTCAATGCCACGGATTACAGCGGCTATCCCGATTGCCGGCCGGAATATATCGCCGCCTTTGAAAATATGGCCAATCTGGCGACTGCCGCGGCGGTGGAGGGTAAAGGGCGGTACACGATTCACGTGCCCATCATTGAAATGACCAAGGCACAGATCATCCAGACCGGCACCCAGATCGGTGTGGACTACGCCATAACCCATAGCTGTTACGACCCCGACACCGAAGGCCGTCCCTGTGGGCATTGCGATTCCTGCCGACTGCGGCTAAAAGGATTCGCCGAAGCCGGCTTGAGCGATCCGGCCCAGTACACAACCTGACCGGTCGCCAATTAAGACGTTACGTGCAGGTCCCGATGGATCGGGATATTACCTTGAAGAGGTTGTTTTTTGAAAAAGGTTGAATGATTGCGGTAGAGCATGTATAATCCCCCCAATTTGCCGGTACCTTGCCGGTATGCGATACGAAACGGATTGTGAAAAGTTAAGAAAATCAGGGATTTTGAATGCCTAAACGCAAGGATATCAAGAAGATACTGATTATTGGTTCCGGGCCGATTGTCATCGGTCAGGCGTGTGAATTTGACTATTCGGGGGCGCAGGCCTGCAAGGTTCTCCGGCAGGAGGGCTATAAGGTCATCCTGGTTAACAGTAATCCCGCGACCATTATGACCGATCCGGAAATGGCGGACCGGACGTATATCGAGCCGATTACGCCGGAAGTCGTCGAAAAAATCATCGCCAAAGAACGCCCCGACAGCATCCTGCCCACACTCGGCGGCCAGACGGGACTCAATACCGCCGTAGCATTGGCCGAAAGCGGCGTGCTCAAAAAGTACAAAGTGCGGCTGCTGGGGGCCAATCTCCGGTCGATCAAACGGGCCGAAGAACGCGACCGCTTCAAGAAAATTATTCAGGATATCGGGCTGGAGGTTCCCAAAAGCGGCTATGCTCACAACTGGAAGGAAGCCCAGCAGATTTTGGAACACGTCGGGTTCCCGGCAATCATCCGGCCGTCTTATACACTGGGCGGCATGGGCGGCAATGTTGCCTATAACAAAGAAGAATATGAGAAATTCGTTCATTGGGGATTAGGGCTTTCTCCCAAGACCCAGGTGCTGATTGAAGAGTCGGTGGTCGGCTGGAAGGAATTCGAACTGGAGGTCATGCGTGACCGCAAGGATAACGTGGTGATCGTCTGCTCGATTGAGAACCTCGACCCGATGGGCATTCATACCGGCGACAGCATTACCGTCGCTCCCGCGCAGACGCTGACCGACAAAGAATACCAGATCATGCGGGATGCCTCGCTCAAGATTATCCGGGCCATCGGCGTCGAGACCGGCGGGTCGAATATCCAATTCGCGGTCAATCCGAAAAACGGCAAATTGTATGTCATCGAAATGAACCCGCGTGTATCGCGAAGTTCGGCGCTGGCCTCCAAGGCCACGGGTTTTCCGATTGCCAAGATCGCCTCGCTGCTGGCGGTTGGCTATACGCTGGACGAAATCCCGAACGATATTACGAAAAAAACACCGGCCTGCTTTGAGCCGACGATTGACTATGTGGTGACGAAATGGCCGCGGTTTACGTTTGAAAAGTTTACGGCAACCCCGCCGGAACTGACGGTGCAGATGAAATCGGTCGGCGAGGCGATGGCGATTGGACGCACCTTCAAAGAATCGCTGCAGAAAGCGATTCGCTCGCTGGAGATTGACCGGTATTCGCTGGACGGACGGCATATTCAGCAGGGGCTGGACAAATACCAGCTCGAGGACAAGCTGCGGACCAACGGCTGGGACAAACTGTGGTATGTCGCCGAGGCCTATCGGCGCAAGTTTACCACGGAGCAGATTTTCCAATTGACGAATATCGATCCATGGTTCCTGGAAAACATCCGCGATATTATTCATCTGGAAGCCAAAATTAAAAAGACCCCGCTGAAGAAGATGACGCCGGCACTGCTCAGGCAGATCAAGGAATACGGCTTCAGTGATAAATATGTGGCGATGCAGTTGGGTGTGGACGAAAAGGTGTTCCGTCAGTATCGCAAAGACAAAGGGGTTTCGGCGGTTTATAAAATGGTGGACACCTGCGGCGCCGAGTTTGCCGCGGCCACGCCGTATCTGTATTCGACGTATGAAGACGAATGCGAAGCGGCCCCGACCGACCGGCAAAAGATTATGATCTTGGGCGGCGGCCCCAACCGAATCGGCCAGGGCATCGAGTTTGATTACTGCTGTGTTCACGCGGCCTTTGCACTCCGGGAAATCGGCATTGAGTCCATCATGGTCAACTGCAACCCCGAAACGGTCAGTACCGACTATGACACCTCGGATCGGCTGTACTTTGAGCCGCTGACGTTTGAAGATGTGATGTCGATTGTCGATAAGGAAAAGCCGGATGGGATGATCGTGCAGTTTGGCGGACAGACGCCGCTGAAATTGGCCAATGCCCTGTGGGATGCGGGCGTGCCGATTATCGGCACCAGCCCCAGGAGCATCAGCCGGGCCGAGGACCGCAAACTGTTCAACCAGGTGGTCAACAAGCTCAAACTCCGCCAGCCGTTCAGTGGCACGGCACGCAACTACGAAGAAACCCTCAAGATTGCGAAGAAACTGGGCTATCCGCTGCTGATTCGCCCGTCGTTTGTATTAGGCGGCCGGGCGATGGATATTGTATATGATGAAACGGCACTGAAAGAATGCGTCGAAGAAGCGATTGAAGTCTCGGGCGAGCACCCGATTTTGATTGATAAGTTTCTTGACGACGCGACGGAACTGGATGTCGATGCGATTTGCGATGGGCATACGGTCGTCATCGGCGGAATTATGGAGCACATCGAAGAAGCCGGTGTCCATTCCGGCGATAGTGCGTGCAGTCTGCCGCCGATGTCCCTGCCGCCGAAGGTGATCAAGGAAATTAAGCGGCAAACAAAACGGCTGGCCAAAGAACTGGATGTGCTGGGATTGATTAACATTCAGTTTGCCGTCAAAGACGAGGATATCTATATTCTCGAAGTCAACCCGCGCGCCTCGCGAACGATTCCGTTTGTCAGTAAAGCCATCGGTGTGCCGCTGGCCAAATTGGCCGCCAAGATTATGGCCGGAAAGACCCTCAAAGAGCTTGGCTTTACCAAAGAAATCGAGCCGGCCCATTATGCGGTCAAGGAAGCGGTTTTCCCCTTCCTGAAGTTTTCCGGGGCCGATGTCATTTTAGGTCCGGAGATGCTGTCTACCGGCGAGGTCATGGGCCTCAGCGATGACTTCGGCATGGCGTATGCCAAGAGCCAGATTGCTGCCGGCACCGAACTGCCGATGAAAGGAACGGCTTTTCTCAGCGTCAAAAATCAGGACAAGGGTCGTGCTGTCGAGGTCGGCCGGAAGCTTCACGAACTGGGATTCAAGATTTTGGCCACGAAAGGCACCTGCATCAAACTGATTGAAAACAACGTGCCTTCGGAATTTGTCCGCAAAGTCATTGAAGGTCGCCCGAACGTTGTGGATTTGATTATCGACGGGAAAATCGACCTGATTATTAACACGACGGTTGGCGAACAGTCCATTAAGGATTCATTTACCATTCGCCGAAACGCCCTGGATAAGCAGGTTCCGTACGCCACGACCATTCGCGGCGCCGCGGCGATGGCTCAGGCGATTGAAACATTGCAGAAGCGAAAAATGGCCGTCAAGGCCATCCAATTGTATTATAAATAAGAAATACGGGATATACGAACCTGAGAATACACAATTGGGTTTACGATTTTGTGTATGGCAGGGAATAGAGATTTAATTGCGGCCTGAAAGGCCAGTGTAATATAGCCCAGGGCAACGCCCTGGGTAAAGAGATGCCCATAAACATAAACGCCCTGAAAGGGCAATATAGAAAGGCGTCAATTATGTTGCCCCTTCAGGGCAAAAGTTGATGTGTGATTTCTAAACCCAGGGCGTTGCCCTGGGCTAAAGTGTGTTGCACCTTCGGTGCGGGAAATCTGAAAAATTGCAAACGGTTCATGAAACCATAAGAAGATACTAAGGATGAAAATGAAAGCCATTTTACTGCTTGAAGACGGAACGGTATTCAAAGGCAAATCATGCGGCGCCGAAGGTGTCCGGTGCGGCGAGGTGGTCTTCAATACGTCCATGACCGGGTACCAGGAAATCCTGACCGACCCGTCGTATCATGAGCAGATCATCACGATGACCTATCCGATGATCGGAAACTACGGCACGAATGATCTGGACTGGGAGTCCCGCAAGCTGTTTTGCGCAGGGCTGATCGTCAAGGAAAATTGTCCCTGTCCCAGCAACTTCCGAAATCAGGATTCGCTGAGCGACTACCTGAAAGAAAACGGCGTCGTGGGCCTGGAGGGCATTGACACTCGAAAGCTCGTCAAACACATTCGCGAGCAGGGGGCCATGAAGGGGATCATTTCCTCGACCGAGCAGCGCATCGGCGTCCTGAAGAAAATGCTGGATGAATACCCCGGTCTGGTGGGCCGGGATATTGTCAAAAACGTGACCGCCAAACGGGGCTATAAATGGAAAAAGGGCGTGGTCGATGTCATCAGGGACGAAGAATGTCTGCCAAAGCCCCACTATAAAGTGGTTGCCTACGATTTCGGGATCAAGCAGAACATCCTGCGGCTGCTGCGGTCGCACGGCTGCGAGGTCGAGGTTGTTCCGGCGAAGACGTCTGCCGACAAAGTGCTTGCCAAAAAGCCCGACGGGGTGTTCCTGAGCAACGGCCCCGGCGACCCGGCCCCGGTGACCTATGCGGCCGAGAACGTCAAAAAGCTGCTGGGCAAGGTGCCGATCTTCGGGATTTGCCTGGGACACCAGATATTAACATTGGCGATGGGCGGCAAAACCTACAAGCTCAAATTCGGCCATCGCGGGGCCAACCACCCCGTCAAAAACATCGATACCGGCAAAATCGAAATTACCAGCCAGAATCATGGTTTCTGTGCCGATTCGGATTCACTGAAAGGGTTGGATGTCGAGATGACGCATCTGAATCTTAACGACAATACCTGTGAGGGGATCCGTTCGAAAAAGCTGAAGGCCTTTTCTGTCCAGTATCATCCCGAGGCCTCGCCGGGACCGCACGATTCGCAGTACCTGTTTGACCAGTTCGTCGAGTGGATGAAGAAGTAGGATCATTGTGGCACGGGCATCCCTGCCCGTGATTCATGGCCGGAACGGCCGGACCCTGAAAACCGGCCGGTTTTATGTGTAAGTTTCTATATAAAAAGAGGTTACATCTTTTCTGGGGATGCATTGAAAAACCTCGCCCGGATGGGCGAATCCTTCCCGCCGTGCACGCGCCCGTCGCGGCAGGAACGACGAACTATACTGATCACGATTGTAAATTCCCCTTTCTGCGCGGCGGAGTTTATCCCGGACTTGATCCGGGATCACCCGCGACCGTCAGTTACGACTATGCTCGCGGGAATTTACTACCCTGAAGGGTATAAAAACTAAGAACGATTAACTCTCAAACGGACCTTCGGTCAGTTTGAGTAAATAAATTCACACAAAATAGTGAGATTTGCAGAGATTTCACTTGACTTCTACAATTCCTTACTGTATCTTAATTGATTCTAAATTTTTGAATAAGGATAGTTTGACCCGCCTGGACGTTATAACTCCACGATTGAATATCTTTGGGGTGATTGTTTAAACGGTCGCAGGCCAAGCTTTTAATGACGAACGATGAACTACGAACTATGAACTAAAAACGACGAACGACGAACTAAAAACTAAGAACTGAAAAAATGGAAAAGATTACAAAAATCAGAAATATCGGAATATCCGCTCATATTGACTCTGGCAAGACAACTCTGAGCGAGCGGATACTCTATTATGCCGGCCGCATCCACCGCATGCAGGAGGTCCGCGGCGAAGGTAGCGGTGCGACCATGGATTTCATGGAACTGGAAAAGGAACGGGGTATCACGATCACTTCGGCCGCCACGCAGGTGGACTGGAACGATAAATGCATCAACCTGATCGACACCCCCGGCCACGTGGACTTCACGGTCGAGGTCGAACGGTCACTGCGTGTGCTCGACGGCGCGGTCATGGTCCTGTGCTCGGTTGGCGGCGTGCAGAGTCAGTCGTTTACGGTTGATCAGCAGATGAAGCGTTACCGTGTGCCGCGAATCGCGTTCATTAATAAGATGGACCGCACCGGTGCTGATCCGGAAAGCGTCTGCCGCGATATGCGTGAAAAGCTGGGGCTCAATGTTGTTCCACTGCAAATCCACATGGGTGAAGGCGAAACCTTCCAGGGCGTGATCGATTTGGTGACGATGGAATCGGTGACGTTTGAAGGCGACAACGGCGAAAAAATTGTTCGCGCTCCGATCTTTTCCGACTATACCGAGGTGGCCCAGGCCGCCCGTCATGAGATGCTCGAGGCCCTGAGCATGTTTAACGACACAATGATGGAAATGCTGCTGGATGATCAGAAAATCCCGCAGCAGATGATCCGTGACACAATTCGTGAGGCAACGATCAATCGTGACATCGTGCCGCTGATGATGGGCACGGCGTTCAAGAACAAGGGCGTTCAATTGCTGATGGATGCGGTGTGCCAATACCTGCCCAGTCCGCTGGATCGCAGCGCGTTTGCCCGTGACCACGACAATGACGGGGCCGAAACCCCGCTGGCCAGTGATCCGGACGCACCGACCGTGGCGATGGCATTTAAGATTACCGATGAGTCATTCGGCCAGTTGACCTATACCCGCGTGTACCAGGGCCGCATCGAAAAGGGCCAGCACTACCGCAACGCCCGCACCAATAAAAAACAGCGTATCGGCCGCATCGTCCGGATGCACGCCAATGACCGCGAAGACATTAACGACGCCGGCCCCGGCGATATTGTCGCGCTGGTAGGCGTTGATTGTGCCAGCGGCGATACCTTCTGCGGTGATGGCATCAACTACTCGCTTGAAAGCATCTTCGTGGCCGACCCGGTCATCAGCTTGTCGGTCACACCGGCCACCTCTGCCGACCAGGACCGCATGGCCAAGGCGCTCAGCCGGTTCATGAAAGAGGACCCGACGTTCCGTGTCTCCAGCGACCCCGAAACCGGCCAGACGATCATCGCCGGCATGGGCGAGCTGCACCTGGATGTGTATGTCGAGCGCATGCGTCGCGAGTTCAAGGCCCAGGTCGTCGTCGGCCAGCCGAACGTCAGCTATCGGGAGGCCCCGACAGCCGAGGTCGAGTATAACTACAAGCACAAAAAGCAGACCGGCGGCTCCGGCCAGTACGCCCATGTGGTGGGGCGGATGATTCCGCTGGGTGCCGATGCCGAAGCGACGTATGAGTTCGAGGACAATATCGTCAGCGGGCGCATCCCCGGCGAGTATATCCCTGCGGTGAACAAGGGCTTCATCGAGGCCATGAAGAAAGGCCCCGTGGCCGGTTATGAGATCGTCAACGTCAAGATGGCCCTCGACGACGGGTCGTTCCACGCGGTGGACTCGTCCGAGATGGCGTTCCGCATTTGTGCGCGGGATGCGTTTCATGAGGCCTTCCGCAAGACCAAACCCTGCCTGCTGGAGCCGATTATGAAGGTCGAGATTGAGATGCCCGCCGAGTATCAGGGCCCGGTTGTCGGTGACCTGAACAGCCGTCGCGGGATGATTATGTCCACCGAGAACCGGGGCAGCATCACGGTCGTCCGGGCCGATGTGCCGCTGGCGAGCATGTTCGGCTATGCCACCGTGG
>Ga0224495_10002065_pt1 | contig 13501 bp, 10 predicted proteins | sample SF_Jul11_sed_USG_FD_168128 | JGI IMG/M metagenome (GOLD analysis project Ga0224495, IMG submission 168128) | Sediment microbial communities from San Francisco Bay, California, United States - SF_Jul11_sed_USGS_4_1 | ecosystem: Environmental > Aquatic > Marine > Sediment | place: USA: California... | reverse complement strand
CAGGAAGAGAGGGAAAAGCTCATGGCCGAGATGCGCGAAAAATGGCAGAATATGTCCGAGGAGGAAAGAGAAAAGGCCATGGCCGAAATGCGCCAGAGAACCGGTGGCAGAGGCCAGCGCATGGGGCGTGAAGACCAGCTCAAAGCAATTGAAGAGGTTGAAAAGCAGCTTGCGAGCCTGAAAAAAGGCATACAGGCCCAACCAACCGAGCGAAGGTCATTTCAAGACATGTCCGAAGAAGAAAGAACCAAGATGAGAGAAGAGTTCACCAAAGCCCGTGAAGAACGAAATAAGGCGTTCAAGACGATTATAACGCAAATTGCCAGACTTCAGGGCCAGGGGGAGCCGGCAGAAGGCGAAGAACTTCTCATAATAAACACCGCCCAGTTGAAACCGATTCAGGAGCTTGCGGTAAAAGAAAAAGCCAAGGAAACGGCCCAGCGTCTCGAAAGGCTCATGAGTCGAGGCCGGGGAGGTTTTGGAGGCAGGCCGACGGGTGGGAGACCCCCGGCGTCAAGTACTACTGGTGGTACTACAGAACGTCCACGGCGGCGTTCAACTCAAGAGTAGCGCCGAATCTGAAAATCCAGCCAGGGACCGGAATTTATATTATAAAATTCTGACGGCTGTGTAGTTAATAGTAGCGAATTTGAAGACTTGTTTAAACGACCTGCTCCGGCAGACACCGGGGCAGGTCGTATTACTACCCAGAACATTCAATCTCCAGAAGCAGGCAGCAATTATTACCAAAATTGGGCGGGAAAGTGAATTGGCTCCGATTTGCTGGTTTTCGTCCTTGCAAGATGAGTCCGGGGGTGTGTATAATACAGTGATGATTTCCGGAGTGGGAAATCAGTTTGGTTGAGCTGTAAATTCTTTACTTGTTTTTGGAGGTAAATATTATGAAAAGATACCTAATGTTAACCATTGTTACTATGATGGTTCTGTCATTGGTCTTCCCTGTCTTCGGCCAGCTCGAAAGCAAAGAAGGCGGTCAGCCCCTCGAAAAGGGTGGAAACACCGGCATCCTCTCTCCTGAAGAAAGGCTTAAATTAAGAGAAAAATGGCCGACGATGTCTCAGGAAGAAAGGGATGAGTTTAGAAACCAAATGCGTGAAAGAATGGGCCCCATGAGACCACCGACGAGAACTATGACACCGTCCGAACCATCACCAAGAGTGTTCGAAGATCAAATCGCAAAGCTGAAACAAAAACACGAGGAAGCCATCAACGAGCTGAAGGCGATTCGCGAGCTGGCGGTAAAAGAGAAAGCCAGGCTGACGACCGAGCGGCTCGACAAGCTGATCAACAAACACCAAAAGGAATATGAAGAGACCCTGCAGTCATTGGAGCAAAGACGCGACAGATTTGAAAAGATGCGCTTGGAGCGTCCGGACAGAAGACTAGGGGCCGAAGAACGTCAAGCCGCCTGGCCGGCTCTACCGTTTACACTCAAGAGCTTTGACGGCAAAACTATAAGTCTTTCCGAATACAGGGGTAAAACTGTAGTGCTGGAATGGCTCAACTTCGAGTGCCCGTTTGTCAATTACCACTACGACAAACCCAAAACGATGATAAAGCTGGCAAACAAATACAAGAACAAAAACGTCGTCTGGCTGGCTATAAACAGTACAAGCCATACGACCCCGGAGGCGAACAAAGAGTTTGCAGAAAAACAGAAGCTCCCGTATCCGATACTCGATGACAGGTCGGGCAGGGTCGGCCGTGCCTATGGCGCCAAGACAACGCCGCACATGTTCATCATAAACCCAAGTGGACGCATCGTCTACGAGGGCGCGATTGACAATTCACCGCTTGGTAAAACACCTGAAGGAAAAGAGTTGACCAACTATGTTGACAAGGCCCTGGAAGAAACGATCACAGGAAAAATGGTAAGTACCAAAAATACCGAGCCTTATGGCTGCTCTGTAAAGTACCCCTAACAGGACCATTTTCCGAGAACAAACTAAAACATAAGCAGCGAACAAGGGCCGGCGGCATGAAGTCGTCCGGCCCTTTTTTTACAAACCGGCGTATTGTAAGAGTCCGGATTCAGTGACCGAAAAGTCAGGCCGGCTTCGCCCAAAATCTTTGCAGTATTATACCACTTACAATGAGGACCAGGCCTATTACTGTTGACAAGAGTATCTTTTCTCCAACGACAAGAGAAACCACAAAAAGGGCAAAAAACGGGACCAAATAAATCAAGTTCGTAACATGTGCCGTTGTCTTCGATAGTCTTAATGCCTTCAGCCACACCAAAAAAGTAATCCCCAACTCACACAATCCGACGTAAACTGCTCCGAGGAAGCCGTTACGAGTTGGTATTTTCAGCTCTGAGAAAAGCAGGATAGACAGAAATATAAAAACGGTCCCGAATGCAAAATTAACAAACAGCCTGACAGCCTCATCATGCTTATCCTTTACATTATAAATCCAGAATAGCGCCCATACTACCGAACTGCCTGACGCCAACAACACTCCCAAAGTGTCGGTAAACCTGAATCCCAGGACATCTCCCTCTGTTGCAATGACAAAGACGCCAAGAAAGCTAATAATTATAGCAAGAATGCTCCTTAGCTTGATTTTCTGATGCAGTATAGGTATCGACAGCAAAACCAGCATAATCGGCCAAATAAAGTTTAAGGTTACGGCTTCCTGGGCCTTGAGTATCGAATATGCTTTAAGCAGAACAACGTAATAAAGGAAAGGATTGAGAAAACCCAGAAGCGTCGAACGCAAATAATCCTGTCTCGTAAACGCCTTGAGTAATTTCAGTTTTTGCAGAAACAGCAAATAAAGAAAGAGAAAAACACACGCTACTAACGATGCGTAAAAAAGAAGAGTCAGAACATCCACATGGCGCAGCGAAATCTTGAAAGCCGAAGCAATCGTAGACCATAACAAAACGGCAACGCACGCATAAAGATAAGCCCTTTTTTGATTGTCCATGTTCAAGCAAATTCTATTTTACGTCGCCGGCAAACAAGACCATTTCCGGCATGTTCCTAAAGACCTAACTTTTCGGATATGCCCTGCATCGCTTTAATAACAGTATCTATATGCTCGGTCAGCTCGATGCCGAGTTCCTCAGCCCCTCGCTCGATTATTCCCCTGTCCACGCCGGCGGCAAAGGTCTTCTCTTTCCACTTCTTCCGGACCGACCGGACATCGACATCCGCCAGCTTCTTCGACGGCCGAACAAGCGCCACGGCTACAATCAGACCGGTAAGCTCATCAACGGCGAAAATACATTTCTTAAGAACCGTATCGCGTGTTGTTCCCGTATGCTCGGCGTGGGCCAAAATCGCCTCCATCAATTCGTCACAGTATCCCTGCTCTTTGAGATATTCCACGCCTTTGAACGGATGGTCTTCGAGGGTGGGGAACTTTTCATAATCGAAATCGTGAAGAAGCCCGACAACGCCCCATTTCTCCGGGTCCTCTCCGAATTTAGCGGCGTATGCCCTCATCGCCGCCTCGACAGCATAGGCGTGTTTTCTAAGGTTCTTGTTTTTCATCCAGCTTTCCAGAATCTTTTCTGCTTCGTTTTTATCAGGCCATCTGTCCATAATTCGTTCCCTTCTTGCTGTTCTTGTAAATTGCAACAATGAAATAATGCTACTTAACCCATCCACACTTTACAAGTTAAAAGCTGGATTCTTACACACTTATCGATTAAACTATAGGGGTTAAAGGTTGCTATATCTCTATCGGATTCCTGTTAAAAGAAACCGGCCCATCATGAAAGTACTTTTTATAAGAACGCCGAGATACGTTTGGCCGTTTAATAGCGAGACAAGCGCCTTCTGGCAGCCGCTGGGTTTTATGTCCCTTGCGGGTCGGCTCGAAGCGGCATGCCCCGACATTTCAGTCAAAATTATTGACTGTGCGGCAAGCAAGATTGGATGGAAAACTCTATTTTCCACTCTTAATTCCGACTGGCCGGATGTAATTTGTCTCGGCGAAGAAACGGTCTCATCCCATGAAGCGATGCGATTGGCCCGTTATGTCAGAGAGCAACGCCCGGCTACAATCGTTATCGCAGGCGGCGTGTTTTTCAGCTACGCGGCAGAGCAGTCACTCGAAGCCAACTGCATAGATTACATCGTCCACGGGGAAGGTGAAATCACGCTGCAGGAACTGCTCACCGCAATTGCCGGCCAGCGTGACATAAAAAACGTCAGAGGAATATCTTACAGGCAAAATGGCCAAATCATCGGGACTCCTGACAGGCCGCCCATATCAGATATGGACACTTTGCCGATGCCGGCATGGTCGAAGGTCCCGATGCACCTCTATGGACGAGGCGCAAAAAATCATCCGGGCCTGGTTTCGATAGAACACAGCCGCGGCTGTACGGACAATTGCAGCTTTTGCAACCTCTGGAAACACATGGGCAAACTCTCCAGGGACGGCAAAACCATAAAGCCTTACTATCGCACAAAATCCGCCGAAAGGTCTCTCGAAGAGGTCGAAAGACTTGTGCGCGATTTCGACAGGTGTACTTTTGGCTGGGTCGACCCGACCTGGAACGCCGACCCGAAGTGGACGGACGAATTTTGCGACCTGCTATTAAAGCGAGATATCAAAATCAGACAAACCGCCTGGCTCAGGGCCGATTGTGTCGTTCGAGACGAAGAGCTCGGTATCCTTGAAAAGGCCGTACGAACCGGGCTCTGCCAGGTTATGATAGGTGTTGAAAGGCCGGATGAAACGGGGCTGCAGGAATTAAACAAACACTCAAACGGCCCCGAAGTAACCGCCAAAGCCTTTAAGATATTCCGAACCAAATACCCGAGTGTCTTTACCATCGGCTCGGTCATATTCGGGCTCTGGGATGAGACAAAGAAATCTCTTGATGAGCTTTCGGACTACCAGTATAAAGTTGATATGGATTACTGCTTCTTCATTCCGCTGACTCCAAATCCGGGCACCGAACTCTATGAAAACGCCTGCAGGCGCGGGATAATAGAGGTGACCGACCGTCGGGCCTACAATTTCCACACGCCGGTTATGCGTACCAGGCACTTCTCCGCCAAACAGCTCGAAAGGCTTTATTTCAGGTTGCTGTACAAAGTAAGTTTCGATAGAATAAAGTATATTCTAAGGAAGTTTTTAAGTGTAAGGGACAGACGGCGTAAAAGGGTCTTCAAGTCATTATTGAAGTATGGAACACAAATCACGGCAAGATATATAATCAGCCGATTGCGAGAGCCGTTCGGCAATAAGCCGACGATATATTCACGTAAACCGGTATGGTATGACACATGAGCGCTCTTAATTATCTATTTTCTTCTCTTTGTTCTCATGACCCGCTACGGTCTTTTGCCGTCGAAGGCAACCTGCTGCCGTTTTGCCAGAGGTGTACGGGCCTCTATATGGGCTTGGGCATAACTTGTCTGTTTCTGCTTGCAAGCCGCCTTTATAAAAAAGGCCTGCCGTCACTTAGCGTCATCTATGTAAACATTGCAAGCCTGCTGATAATGCCAATATTCGGTTTTCACTTGTTCGATCCCGGCCCGGCGTGGCGGCTTTGGAGCGGCCTGATTTATGGAAATGCCATCGCCTCGCTGCTCCTGCCCGCCACCTCAATAATATGCAACCGAGGCTGGGTGTGTGGCCAATATACAAAATTTTCAACGCTCAAGTTTTTCGCACTCTTTGCCTTCTTAAACACGATACCATTATGGTTTCCAATACAATCTATGCTCTTTTACTACCTTATTCTTATGTTTGCATTTACAGGATTGTTCTGCGCCCTGTTTTGTCTGATCGCAATAACTGTTTTTTGGATAAAAAGGGTTATAGCTTCATTAATACTGAAAGGATTAAGCAATGGATACGCAAAAAATGACACATGCCATAGGTACTGAAAACGTGGGTCACCGCAAAGCCCTGATAGCTTCGGTTGCGGCCGTTTCGTGCCTTGTAATCTATGTCCTGGCCTGCGTCATGTCGCCTGTGACGTGGTCGCCGGATTCATCCAGGATAGCGCTGCTTGTTACACCCCCCGGCGACAATCCGGATATGTTCGCCGTCTTCACTTATGACATCGCAACGGGCAAGCATCTGTTACTGGACAAGGCCCAAAAAGAGGGGGCCCTGTCAGTCCCCGCCTGGTCGCCGGACGGCAAGTGGATAGCCTATTACAAAGTGGAGCCGGCCAAAGAAGAATCCGAATCCTCTCCACAGCCAGACAAGAAGGCCGCCGATGACTTCTTTACTGAAGAAGACAAAATCCTTAGCCCTTTTTTGTGGGATATTGCCAAAGAAAAGATGTCCGAAGAAAAAGATATCAAGACCTTCGATGTAAAGTTGATGGTTGCCCGTCCGGACGGCAGGGACAAAAAGGTCCTGAGAGTCATGAAGTGGCTTGGTGACGAGGATGCTCGTTTTAGGCTGATATTCAGCCAGCCACAGTGGTCGCCTGATTCTCGCCTTGTATTCTATACTCGCAGCATGGATGAAAATGGAGAACTATTCTATATAGGCAGTTTAGACCTGACCACAGAAAAGACCAAAGCACATCTGTTCAGTTCTATAGGCACGCCCGCCGTGTCAGCCGATGGCAAATGGATCGCCTCTGTGTTAAATACCGATTCAGACAAAGCTCTTTTGGTTGTTGCACGAGTTGACGGCGGCGCGGACAAGTACTATAAGCTCGACATGGAAATAGACAAGGACAAAACATTATTCCTCAATTTAATGTGGTCTCCCGATTCGCAGCGCATCCTGATTGCGCCCGAAAGCCAAATGTGTGTCGTCAACACCATGACGGGCGAGGTGAAAAAATATAGTGACCCCGACGCAAAAGAAGTAGCTTATGGGATATTTTCACCACAGGGTGATAAGCTGTATTATCTCGCCGGTTTTGAGAAAGATGATCCTAATTCCGACACAGAGAAAGTCAACTTAATGAGTATGGACCTCAAGGATTCAAAAACGCAGGTTGTGTTTGAAATTTCCAGTGTCCCTGAGCTTAAAGGACCCGGCAGGTTCTCTATCTCGCCCAACGGCAAGATGGTCCTATTCAGATGCATACTGAAGGATAAGACCGGCGGCGAAAGGTCGGCGTTACTTCTCTGGGACGGCAAAACCAAAAAAATTGTCGAAACAGACCCCTGGCTGGCAAAAATCTCTCCACAGACAGGAAAATGAGCTTTGAAATAAAGCTGTTCGACCGAAGTAAAGTTACGAACAGCACCAGCTTTTTACCGGCCGTAATTGTTAAAGCCGCTAACGAAGTATGTGAACGTTGCCTAATCGCACACGTTTCAGACCGGCGCTCTTGGCCGCTTCAAGGCACCCCTCGGCCTGCTTCAAAGACGTCGCCGGCAAATCCGTCATAAGAAAGTCACCGTGATACCCAAGAAGGGCATAAGGTATCTCGGGGTCCTGCTCGGCAATAAACGACGCTATCGCCTTGACCTCCTGCTCATCGATGTAACCCGGCACAAGCAGCGTGCTGGCAACAAGCGGGGGCGGATCAGGCCTTTGGGGTATGAGTTTGGCGGCCGAGGCAAAGTTTTCCAGCGTCCGGGTGTTATCGACACCGCAAAGCGCATAATGGATGTTTTTATTCATCGCTTTCAAATCGAACTTTACACACCCGCCGCTTTCCAGAGACAAACTCATCACCTGCTCCAGATTCAGCGGACTCATAGAGCCGTTCGTCTCCCAGCAGATTCTCAAGATTCGCTTCCTGTTTTGTTTACGTGCAAGTTTCGCGGCAGCTAAAGCATGAGGCAGTTGAGGCGTAGGGTCGCCGCCGAAGAAACAGATGCAGGAAGTTCCCGCATTTACGCTTTCTGCAAGTTCGGCGGCCGTATGCGTTTGGTCTGTAAGCGAACGCTCCCGATAGTGCCAGTTCTGGCAGAACAGGCAGTCAAACGTACACGCCTGATAGAACACCGCCAGGTTCACGTAGCCCTCTTCGGGACCCCGCCGGTATGCCCACTTCGGGAAACCGGTACCGCTTCCCCCCGCGCACACCCAGTCAGCCACGCAGTTAGTCGGCAGCGGGTCGAAGTACCACGACACCGCCGCTCCTTCTGCCGTGCCGCCTTCCAAATTCCCCTGCTCATTTCTTCTTACGCCGCAGTAGCCCCGCTCGCCGGCCGGGATTTTGCACTCGTTTTGACACAGACCGCATCGGACGCCGCCCACTGCCGACGGCGGCGAAGCTGCCAGGCCAAACCTCTCGCGACTTCGGGCATGAATTTCTTGAAACTCCGCCGGATATTCGTCGCCGGCTTTGCGAATACATTCGGCGCAAAGCGACAAGACTTTTGCTGCTTCAGGGGAACTCTTAAGACACTTATTACACTTGGCCATACTAAGCCTGTCTCATTAACACAAAACTTTGAACCTAATGGAAAGCGCCTGCTTCTTGAGGCCCCCTCTGAGACTAATTATTTACTGCTTCGAATTGCCCTTGCAACAGATTCGATGTTCGGCGCGCCTACCACGATGTAGGATTTCCTGCCGGCAAGACCCGCGCTGCCATACACAAAGTCCACATTGATCCTTTTTGCTGCCAGCTTATCTACCATCTTGCCAAGCGATCCAATCCTGTTCGGCAGATCAATCAACAGTACTTCTGTTTGGGAACACGTCATCGGGCCGCATTCTGCAATCGCTTTCAAAGCCGCCGCCGGCTTATCGACCACTATCCTTACCACCCCCTGCTCACTTGTTTCAGCAACCGAGATGGCAATTATATTGATTTCTTTCTGTGCCAGGTATTGGCAAAATTGCGCTAAACGTCCGGGCTTGTTCTCTAAACTCACTGATATTTGTTTTGCCTTTCTCATTTTTGCCCCCTTTCAATTAGATTGACCTTATTATCTGCCGTTCGACTTTCACAATTAAGCAGATTTACTGTACTGTATTTTTAGAATAACTATACTGCTTTCTCATGTCAAATGGCAAAAAAAGCAAAACCTTGCTGAAAAAATCTTAAACTCCAGGCCTTTGTTTTGTACGATGTAACAGAGGCGCAGGCCCAATTCCGCCTTTTTAATTGCTTTCAGAGTTGTGAAATGAAAAGGATTATTTCAGTATCGCGCAGAACAGACATCCCGGCCTTTTACGGTGATTGGTTCATGCAGCGGCTGGCCGAAGGCTTTGCCGGCGTTGTGCATCCTTTCGGCGGGCAAAAATACATTGTTTCACTAAAGCCCGAAGACGTGGTTTGTTTTGTGTTCTGGTCCAAAAACTTTAGCCCCTTTCTTGAGCACCTGAGAACTATTGAGGATATGGGATACGAGTTTTATTTTAACTATACCGTTAACGGTCTGCCTTCTGTCTTTGAAAGTAATGTAGAAAAGCAGGCAGCCATTGAAGGTTTGAAGCAGTTGAGCAAGACCTATTCGCCGAAGCATATAAACTGGCGATTCGACCCCATTGTTATATCAAGTATTTCCGACCGTGATTTTTATATCATGATCTTTGAAGAGCTTGCCTCCGAATTCGCGGAGTATGTTGAGCGCTGCTACTTCAGCTTCGTGGCCAGATATGGCAAAGTCATTCGCAACTTTGCAGAATTTGAAAAGTCACACGACCTGAAAATCTTCGATTGCAGCGACGATTTTAAAATCGAGATGGCAAACGAACTGGCGGCTATTGCCGCCCGTTACGGAATCCGTATGTTTTCCTGTTGCGGCGATTACTTAGTCAACGATAAGATTCAAAAAGCACATTGCATCGATGGCCGGATTATTGAGGACCTGTTTTTTCCGGAAGGCTTTTCTTATAAAACAAAACCCACAAGAGACGAGTGCGGCTGTACAGAAAGTATCGACATTGGTACTTATGATACCTGCCCTCACGGCTGCGTATACTGCTATGCAAATACGAACAAAGGCAGGGCCTGCAAGGCTTTCAGAAACCACGACAAAACCAGCGCCTTTTTGGGCTACACAAAAACACAATCAGACAAATGGCTCGATGAAATACGAAACGGCAAAAAACGAGAGGATTATGAGCAATCAGGAATGTTCTAACAGTCACCGTGTTGTTACAAATATGCCCAGGGCAAATCTGCGTATTTCTCTCTGCGCTTTAATGGGTATCATAGACAGCGGTGAGTCTTAATACCAGTTGCTCTATCGCCACCTGTGGTTTTGTTCTGCCGGTTTTTATGGCGTAATCAATCTCTGCTAATTGCTGAATGCCGTCGCCGATTTGCTTCAAGCTCATTTTGCGAAGCTGTGAAAAGAAGCTGTCTTTATTGCCCCATATTCGCAACTGGTTAATAATCTCGGCCTGACGAACACCTTTTTCAAGCAAGACTTTTGCATTGAACATCCTGCGAAAATGAAATGCGAAAGCGCCGACCACCGAGAACTCGGTCGATTTGTCCGAGGCGAACATATTTCTCAGCCTCTCCACTGCAGCGCCGGCATCCCCGGCCAAACATTTATCAATCACCGCAAAAGCACCGAATATCCGGTTATGGCCTATCAGCTTCTCTATATGCCCCGTTGTTATCGTCTTTTCGGAATCTGCAAACAGTGCCAATTTGTCGATTTCACTGTACAGCAGGACAAGGTCATCTCCGGTCAGTTCAACAAGAAGTTCCGCGGCATCTTTGCTCAATCCTTTCGAGTATGCATCTGATGCATATTGCACAAGACGTCCGGGAAGCTGAGACGCCTTCGGCTGTGTAACGCTGACCAGTTTGCCCACTTTGGGCAGCTTCCTGGCCAGCTTGGTGTTGCCCGGCCAACTGTTGACCGTCAAAATAAGTACTCCGGTGGGGCAGGGATTGTCGAAATACTTTTCGAGTATCTCGCGGTTTTGTGATACGAAATCGTCGGCGCCTTTTATAACAACAACCCGCTTGTCTGTTAAGAACGGGGCCGTCCTCAGCTCGTCCAGAATATCGGCGGCCGTAACTTCTTTGGGATCGGCTTTAAAAAGACCTGTTGCCCGTTCCGATGGCTCTACAAGCTCATCGAGCATCCGGCGGCACTGCTCGTTCACAAGGGATTCTTCTTTGCCGGCTATTACATAAATGGGTTTGTATCTTTTCATAACGCATAGCGGCGAGCATACACATCGGCCGGCAACGAAACAACAAACAGGGCCTTGCTTTTACCTCCGCCTTTTTGCCTTTTTGGTTTTTGAACGTTTGGGCCTGGATTCAGGTTTTGCTTTAGCTTCCGGTTCGGGCCCGGCTTCGGTTTTTGGTTCCTGATTGCTGTTGGAATTTTCTTTCTGATTATTTGCGCTTTCGTATTCTATCTTCTCCGCCGCGACGAGTTTATCATCGGGCTTGAGCTTGATTAACCGCACACCCTGGGTGTTTCTGCCTATCGAACGGATTTCATCCAGTCCCGTTCGAATAATCATTCCGCTGGCCGTTATCAGCATCAGCTCGTCTTTGTACTGCACGGCTTTGAGCCCCACTACTTTGCCGTTGCGGGCCGTTGTCTTTATGTTTATCAGGCCCACTCCGCCCCGGTTCTGCGTACGGTAATTATCAAGGCTCGTCCGCTTACCGTAGCCGTTTTCACAAACCGTAAGCAGCGAGGCCTTTTCTTCTGCAACGACCATATCAACGACGGAGTCGCCGGGACGCAGCTTTATGCCTTTTACGCCGCGTGAGACCCTGCCCATTGACCGAGCTTGTCCTTCGTCGAAGCGTATCGTCATACCGTCCCGGGTTCCCAGTACAATCTGGTCGCTGCCCGTTGTCAATGCCACTCCAATCACAGCATCGTTAGGATCGAGCTTGATGGCAATGACGCCGACCGACCTCGGGTTGCTGTAGGCACTTAGCCTGGTCTTTTTAACCAGGCCGTTTTTCGTGGCCATAATAAGCTGCCGCTGCCCTGTCTCGTCGTCCTTGTCATCAAACCTGCGCACACTGATTATGGATGCCACTTTCTGGTCTCCCAGCTTGAGCAGGTTCACGATATTTCTGCCTTTGCTCTGCCGTGACATGCTCGGTACGTCGTAGACCTTCAGCCAGTAGCATTTGCCTCGATTCGTAAATATTAGCAGATAATCGTGTGTGGAAGCAGTGAAGAGGCGGTCCAGGAAATCGCCCTTTTTCGTATCTGAGCCGATAATGCCTCTGCCCCCCCTCCCCTGCTTGTGGTATGTGTCCAGCGGCATTCGTTTTACATATCCGCTGTGACTTACCGTAACAATCACTTCCTCTTCGGCGATGAGGTCCTCTATTTCCAACTGCTCAACCTGGGCGGTAATTTGTGTCCGCCTTTTATCACCATACTTTTCCTTCATCTCGTAGATGTCTTCGCGAATGATATCCAGAAGGACCTCTTCCCTGGCCAGAACCGCCTCGTGACCTTCTATCTGCTCTGCAAGGTCGGCGTATTCTTTGGCGAGCTTTTTCATCTCCAGGCCGGTCAATCTTTGCAGCTGCATTATCAAAATCGCATCGGCCTGCGGGCCAGTGAGAAAGTGTTTCGATTTCTTTTTTTCTTTAACAAAAGCTTTCGGCAGAAGTTCCCGAAGCGTAGCCGACTCGGCCAACCGAAGCGGCTTTTTCATAAGGTTCAGCTTGGCCGTCGGCGCATCGGGCGATTCCTTTATCAGCTTTATGATATCGTCGATGTCACTGACCGCCAGGATAAGGCCTTCTAAAATATGAGCCCTGTTTCTGCATCTTCTCAACAGGTACCTGCTTCGCCGCCGTATAACCGTCTTGCGATGCTCTATGAAACAATCCAGCATCTGCCTGATATTGAGCGTTTCAGGCCTGTTATTAACCAGCGCGATATTGGCAATAGCGAACGTGCTTTGCAAAGGCGTGTAACGGTACAGCTTGTTCAATACGACTTCACTATCGGCGTCCCTTTTGAGGTCCACGACAATCCTCATGCCATGGCGGTCCGATTCGTCCCGGACGTCGGCAATCTCCGCTATTGTGCCGCTGTGAACACACTCTGCAATTTTCGAGACAATCGTGGTCTTGACAACCATATACGGTATCTCGGTTATTATGATCCTTTGCCTGCCCTTTTTGTTCGTTTCGATATCTATCTTTCCGCGGACGGTCAAATGTCCCCTCCCGCCCATATAAGCATCCACAATGCCCTTTCTGCCGCAAATGATTCCGCCCGTCGGAAAGTCCGGGCCCGGAAGACACTTGATAATGTCCTTGAATCCACATTTCGGGTCTTCGATGACCATCAGCAGCGCGTCGCAAATTTCACCAACATTATGCGGCGGGATGTTGGTCGCCATACCAACGGCGATTCCGGTACAGCCGTTGACCAGAAGATTCGGGAATTTCCCCGGCAGCACTGTCGGCTCATTACGCGTCTCATCGTAGTTGGGCACAAAATCCACAGTATCGTAGTTAATATCTTCGAGTATCTCCATAGCCGGCGAAGCCATCCTCGCCTCGGTATATCGCATAGCGGCCGGCGGGTCGGCATCGATGCTGCCGAAGTTACCCTGCGGGTCAATCAGCGTATACCGCATACTCCAGTCCTGGCCCATCCGCACCAGGGTGTCGTAGATG
>Ga0224495_10002064_pt1 | contig 13512 bp, 9 predicted proteins | sample SF_Jul11_sed_USG_FD_168128 | JGI IMG/M metagenome (GOLD analysis project Ga0224495, IMG submission 168128) | Sediment microbial communities from San Francisco Bay, California, United States - SF_Jul11_sed_USGS_4_1 | ecosystem: Environmental > Aquatic > Marine > Sediment | place: USA: California... | reverse complement strand
TGATAAATATGGAAGAGATAATGAAATTAAATTTTTTTATGGAGAAGTATTCAAAACTCGAGATAATAAATCTTCCTATTCTTCCTGATAAATACGAGTCAATTTTTATGATGTGTCTCACCTTAAGAATGAAGCGAAGAAATTACCGTAAGTTTGATTTAAGCTTTTGTGTTGATTTAGGAAGACGGTCATAATCTGGATTATTCAGGTTAAGTGAAGGGCTTTATCTATCAGTGGTTGTGATCGAGACAGGCCCTCTGATTCCCTCAATGCTTTCAGCTTGGATATAATAATTATAAATCTGAGTAGGCAAAACCTTTCTGTCCAAAAATACAAAGGTATCTGCTGGAACCGTGGCAATCATTTCGAAATCTTTGTCACTTTCCTCATCTTTTTTTCTGAATATTTGATAATTAGCAAGCTGAATCTCAGGAAACAAGAGTGGATTTGCCTCCCAAGTGACAACGTTGATGTGTTCGTCATAAAAAAGATATTTGTTTATTTTCCTTTCGGCTTTGAGGTTTACGGGGGGCAGTGGAATTTTTTTGATGCTTTCAAACCATGCCTCAGCCATGAGTTCGTAGCCAAGTTCATTGGGATGGGCGCCGTCGCTGAAAAGGCTAAGATAGCCATCTGGATAATCCATGAAGGTGCCATATTGATCCACAAGCGGTAAGGAGTAAGCCGGGACAATTTTCTCCAGGAGTTTGTTAAAAAGGAGAGTCCTGTCTCGTATTCCAAGGCTCCAGAGTATGTCACTCCTCGGAATAATCGTTGCGATCAAAGGAAAAACATCGAATTGTATGCATTTCTTAATCATTTCTTCAATATTGAAGGCGGTGGTTTCGCTTGGAATGCCCCCTGTCATATCGTTTGTTCCTTCCATCAGGAGCAGGTTTTTGGATTTATCTTGGGTGAGAACGGTTTCAATTCTGGCCAATCCTTCTAGTGTTTGTTCGCCTGGAATTCCTCTGTTCAGGACCTTCGGAGCACTAAAGTGGCTTCTCAATAAGTGCTCGAGTCGCGGAACATATCCTTTATCTGGAAACCATGTTCTTGACAGGACGCCATAGGTGATGCTATCTCCGAAGGCTATATATTCTTCATCATTCAAATCGGAATTTAGTGTGAATACTTTTGTTTTTTTTCTTGGATAATGAGTTCTGGCAGGGAAATGACGCATAGTTTTTTTTCTGCTATTCTCCTGAAAGAGGTCAGGATAAGTCAGAATTTTCATTCTTATGTATGATTTGCTTTCTGTAACGTTATCCCAGACAATTCCTATGTTAAATCCGGATACAGCCAATCTAGGCTTTCTGTTCCATCCATTTTCACTATCGATTCTTATCTCCTGACTCCACTTCCCCTTTTCTCTTAATACAAGAAAGACGTGACTCTCGATTCCTATTTGACTCCAGGCAACAAGGGGAAGATTTCCAGGAAGAAACGCTATGTGGGGATAAATATCTGAAATTCCCGAGTTGTCTGTGATTCTAGTTTCGGTTGACCACTCCCTGCCGTTCCAGTATGAATACCATATCTCATAGTCTTTTCCGTCATAAGCGCTCCACACAATCCATGGGTAACCCTTAATGTCTAAACAAACCTCTGGATTAATATGAGGATAACGAGAGTCTTTATGAAGGCTGGAATTCTCAGACCAGTCAATGCCATCGAAGTGACTAACGAATATAACATCCTGATCATTCTGCTGGCTCACCCAGAAAATCCAGACAATATTTGTCTTGTCTATTGCAATTCTTGGAGTGTAGGCAAGAGAGATGCTCGAAGAATTTACCTGCCAGGTTCTTCCGTTTTTTATATCTTTCACTAGGATACGGGAATGATTCTCGTTATTGTTTATCCAAGTCATCCAGGTGTTTCCATTAAGGTCGGACTCGAGTGATGGAGATGTGTTCTCTCCTTTAAAATTCTCGCTTATCTTATTCCGGTATTTAAGCTGTCCATCTTCAAGGCAGGCAAGATAGACATCCAATCTTCCCAAATCCTCCTCTTGCCAGGCGATCCACATCCTGTTTTGATTATCTATCTTAATTGTGGGAGAAGAGGCATTTCCTTTGATAAGAAGTTTTTCCTTTTGGATTTCGTTTTGCCAAGGAATTTTCTGTTCGCCGAGAAAAATGCCTTCTCCTTCCTGTTCGAACAGAAAAATTAAGTCCCCGGTGTTTGAGAAACAAGGGAAGGCGGATTTTCTTCCTTCTTGATTCTTATTGTGTTGTCCCGAGAAGATGGAAATGGAGAGTATCAGCAAGAAAAGGAATAAGCTTGTTTTTTTCATGTGATCAATGTGTCAACTCAAGCACAGCCTATGATATTTAATTGCTCTTGATGAGTCAATTCAGGTGTGAGTCGTTTAATGCCAGTCAGGGAAATTATCATTTCCTGGGCTGTCAAAAAGTAGGGATGTTATCCGACTGCTCACATCGATGATGTAAAGCTTCCAGTCTGCGTTGTGGTCGTGCTTGGTAGAGGAGTTGAAAACAATGTATTTTCCATCGGGAGACCAGGATGGAAAATAATCAAACGTTTCGTCGCTCTCCGTCAACCTGGTCTTTTCGCCCCCATCAGGATCCATAAGCCAGATATCTCCTTTTCCATCAGCCTTGGAGGAAACGTAGGCCAATTTTTTGCCGTCAGGCGAGAATCGTGCACGGCAGCTGTTCCCTCCTTCTTCCAGGTATTCCACTTCATTTTTTCTCATGTCGTATACAGCCACATCCCAGCCGAACGTCCTTTTGCCCGTAAACACAATCAAAGGTGCTGTTGGAGAGATATGAGGGATGGCGTTTATCTTAGAGTATCCAGGTATAATTCTCTTTGTGTTTTTTGTGTCCAGATTCACTTTGAACAGCGCTGCCTCTTTTCTCAACAATTTTTTTATTTCTCTTGCATAAGCAATATGTTTTCCGTCGGGAAACCAAGAAGGTTCTCCTTCGTTAGAGGATGAATTCGTGAGGGGAGTGATATCTGTTCCGTCAGGATTCATGATGAAAATATCATAATTTCCTCGAGGATTCGCTGTGAAGGCTATTTTTTTTCCATCTGGGGACCATACAGGATATTCGTCCTCCCAAGTGTTGTCTGTTAATTTTTGCATTTTATCTTTTGTTAGCAAGTAGATCTCATTGTCGCCATCCATGTTGGATTGAATGACAATTTTTCCTTTGAATGGGATTTTGGGTTTGAGAGCTTGATTGTTAACGCTCTGTTCCCCTGTTTCTTCATTTCCGGAGCAAGCAGTGAGAAGGAAAAATACAAAAGTTAATAAAGCCAGTTTGTTTCTTAATAGCATTTTTCTTTTAATTCTTCTGATATTTTTCTCCATTCTACCTGTTCTGTATGAAAAAATATGAACCGTTATTTTTTTGCCAGGCACACTATCGAACTTCCAAAAGGAAAATTGACGTACCCTATTAGGAAGGCCTCGAATCTTAAAATATTTAGCAGAAGGGCGTTGATCTTTTTATTTACAGGCTTCAGGTTGGATTCAACCTTTTTTCTTCCCTTAAATCTTCCCTTTTCTATGATTCTGATTGTTAAAACGGCTAAGAAAAGAAAGAAGTTAAAGTAACTCATTTTCTTGATAGAGAGATTTGCTTTTTCCAGTCTTTCTCCTAAGGTTTTCCTGTTGTATCTTTCTCTCGTGTGGAATACGACATCATGACTGCTTCTTAGAAAGTTAAAAGCCGAGTCAGTAATCAGGAGATAACCCCCTTTTTTTAGGACTCTTTGGATTTCGAGAAGAACCTTCATATCATTTCGCACGTTTTTGTGATAGAGGACGTCTAAAAGGGTAACGAGGTCAAAACTTTCATCTTTATAAGGCAGTTTCCCAGCATCAGCATAAGCAATGTTCTTTAAGCCTCTCTTTTGGCAGAAGTAAATGGCGTCGTGCGAGAGATCACATCCGAGAGAGAAGCCATAGGTCTGGAAGACCTTCAGATTGAATCCTGTGCCACATCCCACGTCAAGAATATTCAATTTCCCATCAAGGATTTTGAATGAACCGAGGATACTCAGGATGACTTCTCTCCGACCTCGAAACCACCAGAAATCCTCTTCCATTTCAAAATGTTTTCTGTATTCATCTTTTTCCATCGGTGAAAGCTAGCTTGGATTCTTTTTGATATTTATAATGGATTGGCAGGTTCGTTCTATCTGCTCATGGGTTAAGGCTAGACCAGATGGCAGGTAAAGGCCCTTTCTTGACACGTCCTCGGCGACAGGAAAAGCTAGAGATTTGTAGTATTCGGTTTTTTGAAAGACGGGCTGGTGGTGGACAGGAATAAAAAATGTCCTGGTGTCTACTCCATCTTCCCTGAGTCTCCTCATCAGCTCGTCTCTCGACAGGCCAAATTTTCTTTCGACAAGGACAGCATACATCCAGTAGACATTCCTTGCCCAAATTTTTTCCACAGGCAGAGTCAATCCTTCCACATCTTCCAAAAGAGTCTGATACGTGGTAGCCATTTTTCTCTTGATCTCGATAAATGTGTTGATTTCTTCAAGCTGGGCCAAACCTACGGCGGCTTGAAGGTTGGTCATACGATAGTTAAAGGCAAGATCCGTATGAAGGAATCTTTTCTGCGGAGAGTGAGCAAGATCTTTAAGCCTTCTGGCTTTCTCTGCAATCTGGTCTTTATGAGTTACGACCATCCCCCCTTCGCCTGTTGTGATTATTTTGTTGGCATAGAAACTGAAGCAGCCAATGTCTCCTATTGTGCCGACGAAAGAATCTCTTTTTTTATTCTCTTTTTGGCGGAAGAGAGCGCCATGTGCTTCAGCGGCATCTTCGATGACGAAAAGATTATATTCTCGAGCGATTGTCATGATGTCTTTCATCGGGCAGGGGTGGCCATAAAGGTGGACGGGGATAATTCCCTTAACTCTTTTGTTTGTTATTTTGTTAATCAGAATCTTTTCTTTCCTGCTGTACCTGCATTGCTTTTTTATGAAACCATGAACTTTATCAGGGTCTATGTTAAACATTTCAGGATCTACATCCACCAGCCAGGGAGTGGCTCCTGTATAAAGGACAGCATAAGGAACGGCTATCATGGTTAAAGCAGGAATGATGACTTCGTCTCCTTGCCCTATATCTAAGCTGGCTATTGCCAAGTGAAGAGCGGATGTACCACTGGTGGTTGTGATCGCGTGATTTATGCCCAAATACCGAGCAAATTCCTCTTCAAATTTTTTAACATAGCTGCCTCCAGAGGAGATCCAGCCTGTCTTTATGCACTCTGAGACATACTCTAGAGCGTTTTTGGCTATCAGGGGTTGGTTAACAGGAATCATTTTAAAAAAAATCTTTGTCGTCATGTCCAGCATATGGACCCTGTTTGACCTCTATAATTTTCGAATCCTCCAGGACTTCGATCCTGTGTCCTCCTCTTGCCAGCAAAATTGTGCTTCCTGGAGTCAAGACGACGGATTTCAATATCTTCCCTGTGTCGTTATACAGGTCAACTTTCATTTTTCCTTCGATGAGAACCAGGACTTCCTGTGTGCTGAATATTTCCCTTTTGATTAACTTGTGTCTATGCCTTTTGACTTTTTTTCCCTTTTTATGGATGAGCACCCCCAATTGCTGGGAGAATTCGTCGGGTGTGAAAAAGTTAACTCCAGGCTGATTAAATTCTTTCCTGATAATGATCGCAAAAACTTGATTTTCTTCCTTTACTATTTCAAGTCCATCCATTTTCATCACTTTTTTAACTTTGTGAATCTCAACCTCAAGGTGAGGATGATATATTTTAGGCCTTTTTTAAAATAATGGGAAGGGCGGGTTCCTGTTTTTGAAACACCCATCTTTCGTGCCTTACAGAGGTATGGAATTTCTATGACTTTATACTCCTTTTTGATCGCTCTGTAGATTAAATCGATAAAATACTCTCCGTATTCTCCTTTGAGAGGAATTTCTTCCAAGACATTTCTCTTTATGGCGATAAATCCGCTTGTGTAGTCTTTGAAAGAGCGTCCCAAAACCGTTTGAATGAACTTATTCAAGGTGAAGCTCATGAGATATGCCATTAAGGTATCTTGACTTTCTGTGACGATTTCGACACCTCCTCCTCTTGCAAAACGGGATCCAACAGCCACATCGTAACCCTGATCAATACATGCAAGAAGGTTTCCTATCTCCTCAGGAGGCATGGAAAAATCACAATCCATCCAAACGACTATTTCTCCGCTGGATAATGCCATTCCATCATTAAGGGCTGATACGAGCCCTTTTTTGTCCATTCGCCTCAGGAGGGTGATGTTTTTTTTGTTTTTTGCCAACTCCTCCACTTCTTTCCATGTTCCATCTGGTGAATCATCATCTACAACGATGATCTCTGATTCTCCACCAATGTTCTGGAGTATAGTCTGGATTAATGAGACAATATTTTCTTTCTCATTAAAGGTAGGAAGAATAACTGAGACTTTTTTCCTGTTTTTCTCTTGTTGATTCAATTTATTAATAATTTAGGCGTCGCTGCGTTAGATTTATATTTTAGATGAAAGAGGATTTTTGCACCTAGAAGGCTTTTCGCTATTGGTAGGATCATATGATTATGAACCGTAAATTTTAATTTTTCCAGATTATAACAAATAATAGGAAAACATACTATATTTTGTGGGGATTGGAACCCACGAAAGCTTTTTTTCATTACGATTCAGAAATGCTTCAAGGATGATTTGTCGAGGATGTTCTCTTAGATGATGTGGATAATTTGAGTTTCTTGGCTGAAACCCAGCCTTAGAGAGGAGTGAATATCTAAAAATTAAAGCGATATATTAAACCTACTCCCAAGTGTGATCCACCCAGAGTGACCTCTACATCGTCCCTTGTGGTGTTAGCGATATTATATTTAAAAGACAACTTTGCTGAGAGGGAGCTTGTGATGTGAATATAGCTTCCTGCTTGAAAGTGAAAACCTAGAGTGGATCCTTCAATGGATTCTATAGGAAAATCTTCTGGGTATGTTTCCTTGTAAGTAATGTAGTCTATTCCCGGCCCTACGAAGGGAGAAAATCTTTCAAGATGAAAAAGATATCTGATGGAGAAAGAAAAATGCATCATACGAAATTTTAGATCTTCCTCTAAAAAAGTTGTCTTCCCCGTATCTTGCATATAGTTGAAGCCGAGCCAAAAATCTAGATTTTTTATCGCTTGAAAAGGAGCGAAGGAATATTCTCCTCCAAACATAAGGCTGGAATTTCCGTAGATTTCCCGAAAGACTTCATCCTGGACAAAATAGAGACCTGACATGATTCCGATTGTGAATTTCTTTTCTTCGCTTGGCTCCTTTGCAACTTTTTCGATGGGTTTTTTCTCGACTTTTACGGGCTCTGGCTCTGGTTTCTTTACCTCTTCTTTTATTTCCTCTTCTCTTTCTGGTTCTTTTTTATCTATGTCCGTACTTTCAGGCCAAAAGGAGATTTCCAATCCATTCTCAACTTCGTTTATTTTATAAAGAGGGAATTCTTCCCCGATGTCAAAAACGATTCTGCAGACGGAAGGTCTATTTATCCCTGTCCTAATATTTGCAATCCCAAATCTGTTTACATTATATTCCGGCTCCAAGGAAGTCTTTTCTACATTCATTAAATCAAGGACAAGCCGGTTGGGATTATAAAGGACAAAGCTCTCATATAAAATCCCAATTTCTGATTCTATGAGAACAATGAGTTTACCCTCTAATTGCTTAATTTGAAGATTTTTTATTTCATTTTCACTGTCAGTTTGAGCCAGTAGGAATCCAGTCATAAATCCTAGCAGCAGCAATAAACCTAAATATATTCTTCTCTTTCTCAATTTCATCTCCTTTTTTTCTATTTTTTCTGATTATTAGTTGATAATTTATAGTATAAAAGGGGAGAGTTGTCAAACTGTTTTTCGTTTTTGTCTGTGGCACAGTGAGGTGATAATGTCTTATTTTGATACGGAGGCCCAGACCGCCTTTGCTCTGTTCGAAAATTCATTCAATTTTTACTTTTTCTAATAGGACTGCTGTCATCCAGAGAGGTGCGAAATTGAAAGGGAGCTGATACTTGAATCTTAAAGTGATGGTGATCGTCCCTTTTTCAGGAAGCCAATTTTTGTTGTTTCCATCAATTTCAACCATATTGTACCCATCTTTTAATATTTTATCTGCAAGATGGGAACCGTTGATTTCAATTCTTACTGTCTGATAATTCTCCCCATACCAATAAGGATGAAAAAATTCAAAAGGAGAATAAAGATAAAGCTGAATTTTATGTGCTCTTCCCCTAAAAATATTATTGACCTCAATCTTTGTGACTTTCTCACAGACTCTCATCCGTGTGCCTTGAATATCGACTGCTGGACGAACACCGGATAAATAGATAATATTTGCTCTTCTGCCTTCAAGTTCATCATCTGAGGGAGAATAGGAGAGTTCCCGAATGGTCGAGTTAATCTTTAAGCGTTCATACTCCAGATAATATCTTATTTTGAAAGACTTTTTCCTCGGGAAAGGAATCCGCACGTGTATCTCTCTATTATCCAACATAATTCTTCTTGAGACAGAGCTGTATCCTGGTATATCCACGGTTATTCTATATTCAAGACCTTTTCCTATCTCTTTCTTTTCAAAATACAGATTAAGATATCCTCTTGAACTCGAAACCTGACTCAAAACTAGATTGGGAATTTTGAAAGGGATAGAAGCACTGAAAGTTCTTCTTAAAACCGGATATTTCACATCATAAATGAGCCAGGCATCTCCTACTTTTTCCTCCTTGAAGTCTATGTTGAGAGTATCCAGCAGATCAATGAGCCTCTCAGCACGATCTCTTTCAACATTTCCTGGACCTCTAAGAAAAATATAGTTTTCACTTTGACTTTCGTTGTAGTACAAGAGTGTATAAGGGTAATATCTGTTGACAGTATAGGAGTCGACGATAATATTTTCTTTGCTCAAAGCAGTGATGAGATAGGCGGTCCAATAATCGCCGCGCCAGCACTGCTTCCCAGTCTCCTTCATCGATGCTAAAACCCGATTAAGGAATAAATGCACATCTCTATTCTTTAGATAGCCTAGATAACTCTGTTTCAAGTTATAAGGAAATAAAAGGATCAATATTAATAAAAAAGAGAGCAAAAGTTTTTTTCTTGATTTTATAAATATGAAAGGCGATACCAAGAGTACAGGCAAACAGTAGTATAACGGGTATAAATACCTATTTACTGGAATATTGCTAAAGCCAGAAAATAGATAAACCATAAAAAAAATTGTGAAAAAAATACTATACATGCTTTGAGGCAAAAGCTTCCTTTCCCTGATGGAGAAATATAATAAGGTCAAGAATCCCAACAGAATAAAAACAAGGAAAAAGATTCTTGAGGGATGAGTTTCAAGGGAAACAAGAGAAAGGGTTAATCTGATTGTTGTTTTCAGCTTTTCCCAAATGGCTAATTCGATCTTTCCCGGTATGAGAAATTTTAATAATGGAAACTTTTCATATATCTCAACCATCAAGAGAGGAAAGCATCCGATTAAGAAAAAGGAAAAAAAACTAAAATATTTTTTCATGCGGAGTTTATATTTGAATAATAAGATTACGAAAGAAGTCAAAATAAAACAGACGGATATTTGGTGAGTCCAAAAAGAAATTCCCATCAGAAAGCCCAAAAATGGAGTTAAATTTTCCTTATTTTTCCAGTAAATCAGATAAGAGACATAAAGAATGGAACTCCCCAGGAAAAGAACCAAAGAAAAAGCCCCTGTGTTGTCAAAGGTAACAGGAATCAGGTGACCGATGGGTAAGCAGTAAAAAAGAGAAATGATAAAAGAAAAGCGAAATGAAAACATTTCTTTCATCAAGATGAACTGAGTAGCTATAAAAGCAAGGAAAAAGAGAAGGGTTATAAATTTTAGAAGGAAGATTGAATAACCAAAAATGACAAACATGAGGGCGAATATATGCTGGGAAAAAGAACCCATATAAAGCTGTCCATAGTAGTAAATCGGCGGCAACTTTCCTTCAGAAATGTGCTTGGCCATTAAGGCAGGAATGGCATCGTCACTCGTCATCAAACCAAAGCTATGTGCAAGAGAGGGAATGCGAAATGCAAGAGCTAGAAGAATAAGAATGAGTACTGCGCAGAAGGCTTTATTTATTCTAAAGCGTATGTTTATTCTCTTATACTTTATTCTAAAAATAAATTGGATGAGAAGAATTCCTATCAAAGGCACAAGGGGAATGAGATAACTGATATGGATCTTTTTTAGAGGATGAATATTGTCTTTGAACCATAGAAACACCAAACAAACATAGAAAAATAACAAGAGAAAATTTAAGACCTTAAATATTTTTTGGTTCAAAGCTGCCTCTTTTTCCTTCGACGACTGGCACATCTTGGGAAGAGCAGTTAGAACATTTTAGAAGTGTCTTCTTGATGACAGTCAGTTTTCTCCACATTTGCATCTGATACTTTTAGGATTAATATATAATAAAAAGACTTGATGTCAAGCTACGTTGACACACATTCCTTTTTGCCTTAAACTACGTCCATTCAAGAATATGCCGCCATCACTTTGACTTTCATTTTCTTGTGGGTGATGAGAATTTACTTTTGTTTTGAAGGCTCAAGTCTCGAAGGTGATTGTGCGAGATAAATTATCTAAAATTTTAAAATATTCACAGATAATTTTCTATTTAGCCTTTTTATTTTTATGGTTCAAAGATAATTTCCCTTCATTTAGAACGGTAAATCTGTCTTATCCAATAGCTCTCATACCACTCATTATAATCACTATCATTCGAATTATATTCAGATTTAGGCAAAGAAAAATATCCCTTCGGATAAGATTCGACAAGACAATTTTCGCCTTAATCATTGTTATTCTGATTGCTACGGCTGTACGTATTCCTTTTCTTATCTATAATTTTGGTTTATTGACTAGCGATGATGCCATTTCTTCCTTAGTGGCCAAACATATCTCTGAAGGGAAGCTTCCACCAGTTTATCATTACGACGTGGCTTATTTAGGGACCTTTGCCCACCATATTTATGCATTAATGTTTAAAATATTCGGATACTCAATTTTTGTAATTGTGTTCTCATACTTCATTTTCTATTTAGGCTTCATCGTAATCCAATTCCTTTTTTTTAAAGACATTTTTTCATCTTATAATTTATCTCTAGTTTTATCTTTATTTTACTGTTTGCCGATAGGGAATTTATTATCTGTAAGTTTCTTTGTTGGTTCTAATTTATCTTTAGTACTTTTATTAGGCAGTCTTTCAATGTATTTATCCTTTCTTGTTTATAAAAAGGATAAAGATAATTTAATTCCTTTATTAGGTTTTTGTTTAGGATTGTCTTTTTGGATTCACCCCATCACAGTCTATTTTTCAATATGCGCGTCTATTTTTATCGTCCTAAAATTTAGATTTATTTTGAAGAAATATCTTAAATTAATAATTTATTTCTTTATTGGGAACTTTCCTGTCATTTTAAATGAAATATTTTTTAATCTCAGTACATTTCACTATTTGTTTTCAGGCACAAAAATACAAAGAGTTTCTTGGGGAAAGATTAAGGAAATTATAGTTAATATAATATTTCTTATTTCTACAGAAAAAACATTTTTCAATTATATCTACATTTTTCTCATTTTCTTAGGGATTATAGGGCTAATTTATCTTTCCTTAGAGAAGAGAAAATTTTTGCATGAAAATATTTTTGTAATATTTTTTTTCGTTTTTCTTTTATTTTACGTTTTTTCAAAATTCTCTGCTGAGGTCACGACGATTCGTTACTTATATCCACTTTATTTTGCCCTCCCATTCTTGTTGGTTGCAATTTTCAATTTAATAAGAAGAAAAATTAAGTATATGGTTATGTTTATTTTGTTTTTGACAATTTTTCTTAGTAATATAAAGGGAACTTATACGAGTTACTTACTAGTCAAAAAAGCTCATTTTAATTTAAAAAATATAATACACTCCATGGAAACAACTGGACAAAAATATTGGACAAGTGACTTTTGGCTAGCGATTCTTATTACTGGTTTGTCTGGGGAGAAAGTAATAGGCTATTCTTATCCTCATGAACATTATCTCCCCTATAAATTGTGGTATTTTAATAGAGGCGAGAACAACAATTTTGTCTTTTTTAAAGAAATTGGTTCTTATGCAGTAAGATATAAAGAATTTTTACATCTTATTGATAATAATTTAGATCGTTACTTTGATAAGGCTAATAATTTGATTGATTTTTTAAACAGTTTTAATGTAAGAGCAAATAAGGAGAAGATAGGCGATTTCTGTTGGTTGATTTATGACACATCTAGTCAAATCTTTCCTTGGGCCATTGAGACGCCCATTCCAGAGCAGATTCCAGAATTGGAGTTGGTAAATATTGAATATTCAAAAGGATACCTTTTCCTGACTTTCAAGAATAAGGTTCTTTCGGATTCTTCTGGATTTAGGCTTCACCTTGAGATTCCAGGTTACAGTTCATTCGTGAGGGGATTTGTTTCAGACGAAAAAGAGTTAATTTTAAGGATTCCTTTTCCGAGGCGAAATGCCTTTCTATTAAGGTATTCTTTGGATTATAGAGGCACTCGAATCCCAGCCACAATTCAGACGCTCACATGCTTACCTTTACTAGAGGCGCTTGAAGAGAGAAGGCAAAGGATTGTTTATTTGTCAGGGTTTGGTCCGATGGCAAAGGCTAATGGCAAAAAGATGAGAGTGTGTGAGAAAGAGGTTAAGTTTGAGATAAACCAAGCTATAGGGGAAAAACATAGGATTAAGGTTTATCTCTTCTCCCCCTTTCAATTCTCTCATCCATACTGGTATGGAGTCTATTTTCAAGAAGTCAAAATATATGTCAACCATCTATATCTTATGGAGAAAAGATTAGAAGATGGAGAAAATGTTGTTGAGTTTGAAATAAAGGCTCCCCATTTCAAAAAGAGAAGCAATATCATCACTTTAAAATTCAAATATCATCTTCCGTTTAGGTTCGCTCATAATTGGAAGACATCAGCCCTTTTGGATAAAATTGAAATAAAATAGACTTTACAAATTGTTTGGAACACACTGAATCATTCAGGTCATACTGAATTATGGATTTCAAGGGGTTTTATTTTTGGGGGTAGATTTAATCCAATATCTCAACAGCTTCCATCTGGAGAATTATCATCAACCACAAGAATATCAGGTTTCGATTCAATTTCAAGTAGAAGATGAATCAGGTTTTCGATGTTTTCTTTCTCATTGTATGTGGGAATTACGATTAATGAATTTGATCTTTCGGTCCCCATTTTTTCTTTTTTCTACTATAACAAAGGAAAGCAGCGGCGTCAAACGTGAAGGTTATGATAAGAACATCCCTTCCTGTTCAAACAATTTTTTTGATTTTTTCCCCATTGGGGCAGGCATAAGGCCATCATCATTCATTTGATTTCTTTTCTCGTAGATTTAAAGGCTTTTATTTCCGAATGCTCTTCAGGATAAAGGGCAAAT
>Ga0224495_10002062_pt1 | contig 13521 bp, 9 predicted proteins | sample SF_Jul11_sed_USG_FD_168128 | JGI IMG/M metagenome (GOLD analysis project Ga0224495, IMG submission 168128) | Sediment microbial communities from San Francisco Bay, California, United States - SF_Jul11_sed_USGS_4_1 | ecosystem: Environmental > Aquatic > Marine > Sediment | place: USA: California... | reverse complement strand
ATACCGATCCAGAGTTCTTCCCACAAAGGCTTTATCATTGCCATGGTCAAGAATCCGTGAGCAGCCTCATCCAAATTTCAAAAATCAAATGAGGAACGCGCAAATTGTTTCAACCCATTCTTCAGCACTGAATCGCCGCTGCTGATGGTAAAAATAGTAAAAGCCATCAAGAGACACGAAAGGACCAACATGATCCACCATACATTATTGCCTTTTTCTTTGGTCATATTTCGCTCCTTTTATTGCACTTCCAGTTCTATCAGTGATGAAACTTCAACAACGCAAAGATGTTTCTTACCCCTGCTAAATCAAGCAGAAACATCGATCTTCCGGACTCTGGATACCTTACCCCCCTTCCATAACAGCCAGATACCGAGCAAGAGTTCCGCAATAGCTGCAGGTACAACAAAAATCGGTGGCAGTTGTTCTGGCACGATCGATTGTCCATATAATAGAACAATATAACAAAAAAATGCAATTATTAACAAGATACCAAGACCCTTCGGAATATAACCAGACTTCAAGACTGAATATCCAAGCACTAAGATATGCGCGGTGAAAAACAAGTACCCAAGGAGTTTTATATTTCCATAGCTGTGCACATCAATGAGGTGAACCAACAATAAAAATACACCAATCACCATAATGACAGTGTACAACAATCTGAAACCAGCGGTCAGTGACGCGAGAATCTTACCTACCGGCTTGAGTATAACGTAGAGTGCCAAAGCGATGGCTAAATCAAGCATGAGGATAATCAAATAGCCGGCAACAGCAAAGCCAAATCGCACCTGGCTAGCCTCAATATCACCCGCCAGCGCTGTTTCATCCCCAGGTCCTATAAAATTGGAGAGAATAAAGTTATCAACGATGATTGCCATGAAAAACATGGCTACGATCGCAACACCTACGACTATTGCTGCTTTGCGCTGCGAAAAAACAGGCCGAACGTTTGTCATTTCACTTCCTCCTATTGCTCTGCATATTCCTTTATGTGTTCACGGCGACCGGAGGGGAAAATGCTCTGCATGCTCTGGTTTGAGCACGTTGTTTCTAAACAGATTGGCAGCAACCCTTACAACAGTGACCGCCAAAAATGTCGAGAACCCCGTACGATAGTCAATCACCCCGATAACAGGCAGCACAATAGGTATCCACCAGACAATATTGTACGCGACCATTATCAATCTGTATGTGGAAGTCGGCTCCTTCGTGGTTGGCACGTCGTTGGATGATTTTTTCTTCTGCCATGCGAACCGCATGTTCGTATGCTGCTCGACAACCGTTCAGTAAAAGATCCCGATGATGACCAGCCCAACAAAACTCGCCGTGTCTGACAGCACCGAGGTTGACAAAACGATGCCAACATAGATCAGTGCCGGAACTCCAAGTATCAACGAAAGAAGGTTATTCCAACGTACGGTCAGGAATTTGTCTTTTGTCAATGCAGCACCTCCTCAATTGAATCAACCACCTATGATTTCTACAGTAATAACGCGTAATCCGGTTCTCGTTGGAAGGCACTTCCTAGAGTATAGATCGACTCGTCACGTAGTATTGAATTCGATCGCATTTCCCCACATGTTCTTATTCTACAGTTATTGTAAGGATTATTGAATAAAAATCAACATGTAATTTCTGCTACTATGCTACCGATGGATAATTATTTCTTTTGCGGCAGGCCATCACGGCGAGAGTAACCATAACCGACTTGACTTTTGTTCTTAATAACGCATATTTCTACATGCCTTCGGAAGAAATGATAGATTCCGATTTTTTCAAGAAACTTCCAAAAATAGAACTTCATTTGCATCTTGAGGGAGCGATACCGGTCCCTTCTTTGTGGGAATTGGTGAAGAAATATGACGTAAAAAAAGTAGTAAAATCACAGAGTGATTTAGAAAAAGCATTCATGTACGAAGATTTCTCCCATTTCCTCAACATCTGGACATGGAAGAACACTTTCCTGAGGGAATACGAAGATTTTACCTTCATCGCGACCGAAGTAGTTAAGGACTTGATAGACCAAAATCACAGGTACGTGGAATTCTTCTTTACGCCCCGAGACCACATGGATAAGGGCATTGACCCGCAAAAATTGCTGGAAGCGCTTCATGATGGGGTAAAAGATTTCTTCGACCGGATCACGGTGAATTTCATTTTCGATATTAGCAGAAACTTCGGGCCTGAGAATGGCATGATGCTGCTTGAGCAGATGAAGGAGATGAAGAGTTATAACCTGGCAGGGATGGGAATGGGCGGTTCAGAGCACTTATACCCACCGAAACCATTCGAGGAAGTCTATGAAAAAGCAAGAAATTACGGTTTTCATACGACAGTGCATGCCGGAGAAGCTGCCGGGTCTGCTAGTATATGGGAGGTATTGGAAAACCTCCATCCCGATAGAATAGGACATGGGACAAGCATCATTGAAGATCCAAAGTTGCTGAATCATGTAAAAGAAAGAAGAATACCGATCGAATTATGCCCAATCTCAAATGTCAGAACTGGAGTTGTGAAGAATCTCATTGATCATCCGGTAAGGGAATATTACAATAATGATTTGAATATATCTATCAATACTGATGATCCGAAGATGTTCAATACAAGCCTGGAGAATGAATTCACACAGTTAGAGGAAATCGGATTCAAAAAGAAAGATGTGAAAGTCTTGCTTGAAAACGCGATCAACTCAGCTTGGTGCAACGAAGATATCAAGAACAATCTTAGAAAAGAAATAGACGATTATTATAATAAGACCTGTATAAGCAGTAAGACTGTAGATAATACAGCATAGCCGTCCCAATCACGATATTTCATCACCAGACAACTATTATATTCCGGCGTTTTCAGACAAATATCTCATCGCTGGCACCATAGGAAATAACACAAGCATTATCCCCCCTTGCTTTTTGTTTGCATTTATGTATGATTCCATCCGACGATTGAGGCAATAGCGCAACTATTAGAAATATTAGACCGAGGTGATCAATGAGAATTTCAGTCTTCATCAAACGGCATCCAGTACCGGTCTACTTTGCCCTGACGTTCATTATCTCATGGGGCGGCATACTTCTGGTCATCGGCGGGCCTGGCAGGATCCTGTGCACCAGTGAGCAGTTCGATAAGCTGTTGCCGTTTGTGATTCTGGCGATCCTTGCAGGACCCAGTGTATCTGGTATTCTATTGACTGCTCTCGCTTATGGAAGGACGGGCCTACGCGAGGTCAAGTCGCGGTTATTCATGTGGCGGGTTGGCATTCGCTGGTACGCGGTAGCACTCCTCGCCGCTCCGCTACTGATGATGGCCATATACTCTATACTCTCGCTACTGTCCCCTGAGTTTTTCCCCGGCATATTGGCAGCCGAGAATAAGTTGTCCCACTTGCTTATGGGTCTCGTCACAGGACTGATGGCCGGCTTATTCGAGGAACTCGGCTGGACCGGGTTTGCCACACCCCGACTGAGACAGCGTTACAGAATCCTCGGCACGGGTCTCATCGTGGGTCTTCCGTGGGCTGTCTGGCACATACTTCCGGCCATCTGGTTAGGATTTGCCAGCAGCACGGTCAGCGGAGCGCTGTCCACGGTCAGCTATTTGATGGACCCCTTCTTATTCCTGGTGGCCTTCAGGGTACTAATCGTATGGGTCTACGATCGTACGGGTGGAAGCTTGCTCTTAGCAATGCTCATGCACATGAGCCTCACAAGCAGCGCACGGATCTTCACTCCAATGGGAATAGTGGGTGTACCTCTCATGTTGTTCGGCATCATATGGGCCGCCGTGATGTGGGGTGCGGTTGCCGTGGTCATTGCAGCCAACCGCGGGCAACGCTCGCGGGAACCGCTCGAGAAGGGGATGCTTTCAAAGGAGTAGGTCTTATGCTTACCACGAGGTTTTGAATATGGAATTTAGAATATTCAGTAAAGCATTTAAAGATGGAGAACTGATTCCGGATCTCTACACCAATACTCGTCGAGGAAAGAATATTTCTCCGCCTTTACAATGGGAGCACCCACCCGAGCAGACAAAATATTTCGCGATCACTGTCGAAGATGTAGATGCTCCAATATTCGGCATAATCCCACATTGGATCTTGTACAATATCCCCTCTGAAAAGAGAGAATTACAGGAAGGAATTCCTCAGCAAGAATCCCTATCTGATGGAACAATTCAGGGTAAAAACTTCTTCAGACGAAACGCCTACATGGGGCCTAATCCTCCATTTGGAACACACCGCTATTATTTCAAAATATTCGCCCTGGATGCTGAGATTAAAACAGATTTGAAAATGACTCGAAAAAAACTTCTAAAAGCAATGGGTCACCATATTTTGGGACAAGCCCAGTTAATGGGTATATATTCAAAAACCCTTCAATTCAGAGAAGGAAACATACTATGAACAACATCTTTAAAAAGCAAAACGACATGGACATCGTCGGACAGGGCGGGAAGATCATCCTTTCTGTACTACCGTTTTTGATCGCCGCCATACTGGTCGACACCCATTTGCCCCGAATGGCAGCATTACCCGAGGGTATTAGTTCTATCAAAACATTGGGATATTTGCTACTCGTTCCGGGATTGCTCCTGTGGGCAACTGCGATCGTCCAGTTAATCACCGGCTTTTCCAAAGGCAGGCTGGTAACCACCGGCGCTTACGGCATTGCCCGCAATCCCATATACTCCAGCGCGACATTCCTCATACTCCCAGGCGTCGCGCTCATCACATTAACCTGGGTCTATTTTGTAGTATCGGTCTTTTTGTATATCGGTGTTATGATCTTCATCGGTACAGAGGAGCGGCAACTCACAAAGGCATTTGGCAAGGAGTACGAAGATTACAAGGCAAGGGTAGACCGGCTGATCCCGTTCAAGAAACCTCGGCAAAAGTAGCTAAGTAGTATGCTGAAGGCGATAGGGTATGCTGCCCGATGGAATCGAAATATGATCAAATATATTTTCTCCTGGACGATCCATTCAAGACATTGAAAAGAAATTTTGGAGGATAATATGCAAAAGACCATGATCATTGTAGGTGCAGGCATCTCCGGGCTTTCAACGGGTCTTTATGCACAGATGAACGGATTCAAGACATCCATTTTTGAACTGCACAAGATCCCGGGCGGGCTCTGCACTGCATGGACACGAAAAGGATACACGTTCGATCTAAGCATGCACATGCTGGCCAATTCAAAAACAGGACCGTTCAAAAAGATGTGGGACGAACTCGGTGTAACCGTTGATCAGGAATTTCACTATCACAACAATAAGATAGTTGTTGAAGGGAGCGGAAAAAGGCTTGATCTCTGCCTTGACCGCGCTCGCCTCGAAGAGCAGATGCTTGCCATCTCCCCCGACGACTCTGAACTGATCAGGGAATTTATTAACCTCTTTTTCGGCCGGAGCATAACCGATCTCGCATCCATTGAACCCCCCGAATTGGCCGGCATATTCAGCAAGATCAAACTGGCCTTTTCTGCGATACCCTTATTGGGACTAATCAGAAAATACTCCAAGGTAACATTACAGGAATTCACGGGGCGGTTCAAGGACCCGTTTCTGGGAAGGACAATCAGATATTCAGTGGATTCTCCGGGCTGGCCCATGCTAAAATATCCGCTGATCGCCATGGCGGGTTTTGCCCGGTCCGGTATCGCTGAAGCGGGATATCCCCTGGGCGGCTCCCTGAAGGTCATGCTCAAGATGGCAAAGAAATACAAGCAAATAGGCGGCGAAATACACTACGAGAGCCGGGTCACAGATGTCCTCATCGAAAATGACAAGGCTATCGGAATCCGCCTTGAGGACGGCAGCGAGCACAAAGCCGATATCGTGGTATGGGCCGGAGACGGTCATCGTCTAATATTCGACATACTTGGCGGCAAGTACCTAAATGACGCAATCCGTAACATGTACGAAACATGGATCCCGGTGAAGCCGATGGTTCACGTCATGTTCGGAGTGGACATGGACCTTTCAAAAGAACCATCCCGTTTCGTATTCGAGACGGACAAGCCGATCACTGTCGGTAACGACGAATTCAGGTGGTTGACCGTTATGATGCATTGCTTTGACAAGACAACGGCACCGCCCGGAAAGTCGGCGCTCGAGGTCTGGTATGGAACAGACTACAAATACTGGGAAAATCTGATAAAGGACCGCGCCAAATACGACAATGAGAAAAAGCGGATCGCCGAAGAGACGGCAAATGCACTGGAGAAAAGATGGCCTGGGTTCAAGTCAAAGATAGAGATGGTTGATGTGCCCACGCCTATGACCTATGTGAGGTACACTGACAACTGGCAAGGATCCCCGGACGGGTGGTATATTACTACGGATAACATGATGGACAGGGGATTGAAAAGAACGCTGCCCGGGCTCGATAACCTTTATATGGTGGGACAATGGACAGCCCCTTTTACTGGCACAATTATCGGTGCACTATCGGGCCGTCATTTGATACAGATATTGTGCAAAAAAGAACGGCGCGATTTTGTGACAAAGGCAAATACCGGGTAATATAAACATAATCAAACTGCGGGGAAAACAGAACCACCCCACCATAAAACAGGGGGATTGTAATAAAATCATACTTTTCTGAATGTTTTCCGCTAAAGCGATATTATTCAAGAGTTGTAGGACACCCGGTTGACTTTTTAGTACCTTGGCATACAATTGCATCGAAGGTATCTCAAATATATATAGTCAAGGTGTCATGTGGACATAAACGCCTACCTCAATCGCATCAAGTATTCCGGCTCCAGGGTACCAGTTGAAGAAACACTGCGACAGCTCCACCGTGCGCATCTGTTGACAATCCCTTTTGAAAACCTTGATATTCATCTCGGGACTACCATTATTCTTGATGATGAAAAATTCATTGAAAAAATGGTCCGACAAAGGCGGGGCGGGTTTTGCTACGAGCTGAATGGATTGTTTGCTGCTCTGCTGCGTGCTTTGGGGTTTAAAGTAACTATGCTTTCGGCGCGTGTCAACCTCGAAGGTATACTGGGACCGGAATTCGACCATATGGTGTTGCTCGTCCAACTTGAAGAGCGATGGCTTGCTGATGTCGGTTTCGGCGCCCTGTTCATCGAGCCATTGCGTATGGATGATAGAAAAATGCAAATTCAGAGCAACTATGCCTACCGAGTAAAACAATATGGCGACAACTGGAAGGTGATGGCCCGAGAAACCGGGGCTCCATGGAAGGTCTTTTACCAATTCACTCTTGAACCTCGCCAACTTCAGGACTATGCCCAAATGTGCCAGTGGCATCAAACATCGCCGCGGTCATGGCACACACAGAATCGCATTTGTACCCGCGCAACACCGGACGGCCGCGTCACCTTGACCGAGACGAAACTGGTAATCAAGAAGAACAGTGAGCGCAGCGAGCTGCCAATATCAACGAAAGAAGAATATGCTGACGCTTTAAGAACTCACTTTGGCATAGAGATTGGTGAAATCTCTAAATGGGAGTGAAAGTTTGGGGACGGCGTTGATATGCAGATTTTCCTCAATAACCTCCACCGACTCTACCTGTATGTCCCAGATCATGATGGAACATCGGCCAGGGAGTATCTGCCAGAGGGCCTATACCCTGAATTGCATAGAGATAGTTATCACATGACCCGACATAGACCGTACCATCAGTACCGATCACTGGCGAAGAAAATGCAACTGGGCCTGTTTGGCATGACCATTTCGGGGTGCCATCGGGGTTGACCGCATAGAGATAATTATCACCTGACCCGACATATATCGTGCCATCCGCACCGATCGCCGGCGAAGATACCACCCAATTGCCCGTTTGGTATGACCATTGCAGGGTGCCGTTGGAGTATATCGCATAGAGACGATTATCATTTGCCCCGACATAGACCGTGCCGTCGGTACCTATCGCCGGTGATGAATACACGACACCGCCTGTTGGGTATCTCCATTTCAAAGTACCATCCGAGTTCATCGCATAGAGATAATTACCATTTGACCCGACATATATCGTGCCATCCGCACCGATCGCCGGCGAAGACGATACAGGACCGAACCCCATTGGGTATGACCATATCACGACGCCACCGGGGTTTATCGCATAGAGATAACCGTCTCCGAGACCACCATCTGACCCTATATATATCGTGCCATCCGTACCGATCGCTGGCGAGGACAACATAGACATACCTGCTGGGCATGACCATTTCAGGGTACCATCGGGGTTGATCGCTTTGAGATAACTTATGAAGGGGTAATTACTTGACCCGACATAGAGCGTACCATCCGCACCGATCGCCGGCGAAGAAGACACACTACCGCCTGTTTGGTATGACCATTTCAGTGTGCCATTCGGGTTTATCGCATAGAGACGATTATCGCTTGACCCGACATAGACCGTACCGTCGGTACCTATCGCCGGTGATGAATACACGGTACCGCCTGTTTGGTATGACCATTTGAAGGTGCCATCGGGGTTCATCGCATAGAGATAATGATCATATGACCCGAAATATACTGTACCGTCGGCACCGATCGCCGGCGATGAATGCACCTCATCGCCTGTTGCGAAACGCCATTTGAGTATGCCCTCAATGACAACAATTACCGAAATGGTACCCGACACACTCTCGTTCTCAGCCGCATCGTACGCCATGGCATAAATAGTGTGCGATGATTGGTTCTGGAGACCGGTCGTCACCCATGAATATCCATACGGCTCTGCTGTGGAGGTTGACCTGAGGGTGTCGTCAATGTAGAACTGAACACTGTCTACCTCGTTGTCATCGCTTGCATCGGCAGTAATGTTGACGGTCCCGCTTACCATGGAACCGTCGGTCGGATGGGTGATCTCGATAACCGGCGCTTCACTGTCGCCACCGCAACCGATCCACAATAACAGACATGCTGTAATCGCTGACAAAACATTCTTCATCTCTCCTCCTATTCTTCTACCGCGAAAATACACAACAAACAAATGTTCATGAAATACAGATTATTGAACAGAGCAAAAATAATTTGTATAAATAGATAGTCTCGAGACGCGGCGGTATCGTCCAGGCCCAGATCCTTCGGCACCAATTTTTGCTCAGATTTATGATTTTGTCACAGAATGCTATATCTTCATTATATGCCTGAAGGAGCAAACCCGTATCTCTGAATATACTATAGTGCAAATCGATTACCAGTCAAGCGCGTTATACCTGAGGCAGAAGCTGAGCCGCAGATATTACATATTTCAAGGGCATTTCACTGGAGAAACGGAATTTAACCCCAGCCCACTAGCGAGCACAACTACCTTATAAACGACAACTAATTTCCAGTTAATAAAATGAAGTCCTGTAGCAATATCTCCAAAAGATTGGTAAATACACGGGCACACAATAGTCTCACTATAGTATCGAGAGAATCGAGATGAAACATTCGGAAAGATACCGCACAAAAAATGAGGAATCGGTGAAAGCCGACCTCTCTTTCTCCCAACCAACTGTTACGCTCACACTGAATTAGTTTTAACGGTGCGATCCATTAATCTTCCGCCTTCGCGCGCCCGATATGACGTGCTAAGAAATTCTCTATTTTCACCATGAGGTCTATTGTTTTTTTCTCGTTGGAAAAAGCATGTCCTTCTCCCTGGATGAGTTCATATTCGAATTCCTTGTTGTATTTCTTTAGTTCCTCTACCATCTGTTCTGACTGTCTCATACGTACGCGTGAGTCATTTGCCCCCTGGGCAATGAACACGGGAACTCTAATATTTTCCACGTGGAACACAGGACTTGTCTGGTACATTTGAAGGCTATCCTTCACCGGATCTCCCCATCGTTCATTTATCTGCTCCAGATAGGATTTCCAGTAAGGAGGAAAACCTTCGTAGAGCGTGAAATAGTTGGATATCCCCCACAGATCAATACCGCATGCATACAAATCCGGTGTGAATGTCACGCCTGCCAGGGCTGCATACCCGCCGTAACTCCAGCCGAATATCGCAATTCTGTTTTTGTCAGCTATGCCTTTGTCGATCAGCCACTTTACCCCGTCGGTAATATCATCCTGCATTCTGAGTCCCCACTGCCGGAAACCCGCTCTCAAGAATTCTTTTCCATATCCGGTTGAACCCCGGAAATTAACCTGGAGTACTGCATACCCCCGGTTCGCAAAAAACTGTGTTCTCGCATCAAAACCCCATGAATTACGCCACTGCGGTCCAGCATGAACATGAACGACGACCGGAAGATTCTCAGCCTTCACGCCTTTCGGCAGCGTTAAATAGCCATGTATTTCTAATCCATCGCGTGCAGTGTAATGCACTGGCTGCATCACCGCCATCTCGTTTTCATCGAGCCAGGGGGCAACTTTATGCAGTAATTCTAGTTCATCACAATTCCTGTCGTACAGATAATATGCTCCGGGCATGCGATCACTACTCGCCTTTAGTATTAACCTGCTGAAATCGTCACTCGACGATTCGAATACTATCTCGTAATCTCCCATCTCTTTCAGCAATCTATCATACAGGCGTCCTATTTCCTCATCGAAGAAATGCAATTTTCTGCGCTCTGCGGTAAACAACGCATACTGCAGTGTTTGTGCCCGGTACGAACACTTGAAATAATCGCGCTCGTCATCCCCGAACACATCGTACACCGGGTGTTCGAAAAGGACCCGTATCTCTTTACCCTCATTGAGATCATACTGCACAATCGTTATCTTATCTCTTCCCAGATTGGAGTATGCATACACATGTTGATTATCAGGAGTAAAGTAATGAGGAACAAAGGCATCATCAACATCGATGGATAATACCTCTCTGAATTCGGCACTTTCTCCTTCACGATATAAAATCCCATCTGCAAATGCCACTCGAATCACGCCATCATTATCACTCATCCATTGTTTGACATTACCGGGGTTTTCCGCAAGCAATACCATTTCTCCGGTCGCGATATTCAAACGGTAGGGATCGAACAATTCAGGATCACGTTTGTTCATACCAACAATGATATCATCGGGCATATTTCTCAGAAGATCTATAATTGTAACCTTTACACCTTCAAATGGTGTCATACAGTCAACATTCTTCTGCCTAATGTGAACTCGATAGAGTTTATAATTTTCATCACCGTCATTGTCCTGTAAATACATAACATACGTATTATTCCCCCAAAAAAATCTATTTATGTCTCTATCCGTCGCATCAGTGAGTCGAATGGCTTCCGGGCTTCCGACCTCTCGCAAGAAAATATTATCATTGCCCTTATAAGAACCCACATAAGCATAATACTTGCCATCAGGCGAAAGCTTGTAATCAGTCTCCTCGGGATTTCTAAAAAAATCCTCTACAGAGATTTGTGGCACAGGTTCGGTCTGACAGTTACCTGTAACCATACCGCTAAGGAAGAAAGTAACCATCAACAACATGTGTACTGTACGTATTTCATGCATTTTCACCCCTTTCCTGTATGACGGAAAACAATGATGTGTTCAAGACGAAATAAGCCACAATGCCAATTTCCTAACATATATTTCATGAGATCGCTCTCCAACTTTTTCATACTATATTATATGACTTCAGTATTTCAATTTCAAGCGTTTTTCCTCTAAGGGAGACGAGATGGGAACGACGCCGAGATAGCGCTGAATCTTCGATTCTATATTAGACTAAGATCGTAGGAATCGGGGCAGGTTGGTAAATGCACCGCACACCATAGCCTCGCTATAGTATCGAGAGAATCGAGATGAAGTATTGAGAGAAATACCGCACAAAGTGAGGAGCTGGCTTTTTGGCTGGCTCCTCATTTCTTTTAGATCCATGATTGAATATCCATTGACACAACCTTTTTGCAGACTAGAATTTTTTGGAGGTAGGATTGGGTGAATGTTCTGATTGCTTACCTTGTCGTAAAGGAGTAGAATGACAATCTCTATTATACTTCCACTATTATTGGTTTGGGGACAGGCTACTCAAAAGTGTATACTATTTTTCAAAACTCTGCGCGCTTTGGAATAACCAACGTAATATCCACGCTTTTTGACCGTAGATGTTAACATTTTATAGCAGGTTGGGATAAATCTAGAAACTATATTGCTACGCAATTGATTTCAGTGATAACCGAAAGATTGCAGAGATGACTTTGGATGTTCTCGATTCGCCCGCCGCAGATGGGTTCACTCGAACGGTAAGGCGATTTGTTTCACAGCAGCATCGAGTTATATGTGAAATCTCACCCTATCCCTCTCCCATCAAGGGAGAGGAAATTTAGGAGATTGCATCGGCTAGCTACGACAGCCTCGCAATGACCCTGCTACGCAGGTCGATGCCAACGATGAAAACATAGATTACAGTGATACTGGAAAGATTACGCAGATACTATTATATCGGCGGACTCTAGTAAATCCCTCAATTTTTGCTGAGGGGAAAATCCGATTCCACTGTATTTCACAACCTTCGAAATCCCGATATAAATCACGTAAATACAAACCAGGTGATGTTTTTACCCTTTCTGACCGTTTTTGGGTTTTTCTGCTGTTCTGTTTCAGCACATGTGGAACCCCATGGCGCTCTCTTCACCGATGCTCAATCCGTCCGCTTGACCCACTGGTTAAGTTGCCGATGATTTTCATTTGAGCAACACAAGTTTCTTCGTCTCTGTGAATGTACCCGCTTGCAGTCGACAGAAATAGACACCGCCTTCTAGGTCGCAAGGATTCCATTCTATGGAGTGATTTCCCGGCTGGGTCTCTGCCGAGACCAGTGTGGCCACATTTCTTCCAAGACAGTCAAATATGTTCACCGATACGTATGAACGTGACGAAAGAAAGAATGAAATAGTAGTTGAAGGATTGAAGGGATTTGGGTAGTTTTGACTCAAAAATATCGATCGGGACATGACTCCAGGTTCGTCACATATACCTCCGGGAATACTATAATGATAATACCCGGTATGCTGTGGATCGTGCTGATACATTGACCATTGCATCGTTGATTGGTCATAATCACCGTCTAATGCCCAAACGTAAATTATACCAGTTGATATTGTAGGCTCTATCCAACTTGAACTTGATATTACATCAACTTTGCCGTCATTATCTATATCATCTATTGTAGGATAAGTATACCAGCTAACAGGTGTCAAAGGTTTAGGAAAACCAGTTAATATAAGTCCATTAGCGTTCAAAGCATAAATCGAATCTTCAGAGTTAACGATAATATCCGGTAAGCTATCATCATTAATATCTCCAACAACAGGTGGATTAAGCACAACCCAGGCAGAGCTATCACAAAAAATTATCGTACCATCATCGTGCATTGCGTATAACTTAAAACCATATTCAAAGACAATTTCTAAGTCGTTATCAGCATCTAGATCAGCTAACGCCATATTTGAATGATCCATATCTTGGCCCAATGGTAAGTTTAATAGAAAATCACCGTTTTTATCAAGCACATAAACGCCATCTGCCGATGTCACAACAACTTCATTAAAACCATCGTCGTTGACATCCCCAATTACAGGATCACTA
>Ga0224495_10002061_pt1 | contig 13523 bp, 8 predicted proteins | sample SF_Jul11_sed_USG_FD_168128 | JGI IMG/M metagenome (GOLD analysis project Ga0224495, IMG submission 168128) | Sediment microbial communities from San Francisco Bay, California, United States - SF_Jul11_sed_USGS_4_1 | ecosystem: Environmental > Aquatic > Marine > Sediment | place: USA: California... | reverse complement strand
GGAGCTCATGCCGTCACCGTAATACGGGTCAGCCTCCAGCGACCGCTGCAGGTAGTGAACGGCCTCTTCGTACCGCCGGTCTGTTTTGGCATAGTACGCCAATTCCATCCAGGCTATTTTCTCGTCGGGGTATCGCTGAACGAGTTCTTTAAGTAACTCCTCGGCACGCCGAGTATCCCCTTCTCGGCTCGCCTGCAGGCTTCTTATGTAAAGTTGTTCTTTGTAGGTGGCATTCTTGGAGTACTTGACAGCGCGCTCCAGCGCGCCGGGTACGCCATGGTAGACGAGGCAGTAATGGGCCATGGCAAAAGTCGAGTCGTAACGTACGGCCATTTTATAGCACTCCTCGGCCTCCTTGAAGTATTTGCGGCCGTAGTTTTCGACCCCTTCCAGATACCAGCGGTAGGCCTCGGCCGATCGAGTCGTGACGTCGGCAATCGACGGGTCGTATTCCTGCCGGGCCGCAGGAGGGAGTGACAGATCGTTCTTGACAAGAACCGTGAGAGAATCGACCAGGGTAAAGACGTCCCCATCATGTTCCAGTCTATGGGAGGCGACGACGTCACCCGATGAGACCTCCATAAGCTGCGCTGTCAGCATGATTTGCGGATGGGCTTGGAGGATGTTGCACAGCAGAATGAACCTGGCCCGGGTTTCGCGGCCCACATCGGATATGAATTCACCGTCAACATTGTGGAGAGTAGTCACCCCCAGGCGCTTCAGAACTTCATAAAGCCGCAGGTTGGCAACGACTTGTACATACCGGGACTCAGAAAGATCGGAGATCAAGAGGTTGGTAATGGCGTCGCTCATCCAGTCTCTGTCTTCTTCCTGTGGAAGATTATTGATGCACATTACAACGACACGGTTCTCGGCGGCGATAGCCTCGTGGGTAGGATGAAACTCGATATCCCAGGGTTTTAGTGTCAGGACCAGCACGACGACGGCCGCTACAGCGGCAGCCCGCCACAAATACGTCAGTCGCGTCCTGCGGGATGTCTCCACGGTCTTGTCGGCCTGCGGGCGTTTTATATCCGTTACCCGGCCGCTCAGATCTTTGAGAAAAGGCTTCAGAGCCGGATCGTCGCGCAGTAACTCCGATGCTCTCAGCAGGTGTCGAGCCTCTTTCTGACAGTACGGGCAGTCGATAAGGTGGGCTTCAAGTGCATCCTGATCCGACGGGCTCAGCATTCCCAATTCCCAGGCGTGCAGCAGGCGGCCCAATTGCTTGTCTGTGCACTCACTCATCTGCCAAATTCTCCTCTTCCAGGCAGGCTCGCAGGGCGGCTCTCGAGCGTGAGAGAATCGTATAGAGGTTGTTTGTCGTAACTTTCAGTCTGGCACAGACTTCCTCGGTGGTATACCCTTGACTGTGTAAGCTGATGACACGAGCATAACGGGGGTTGACCCGGCTGATCTGCACCAGACATCTCTTCAACCTTCGCTTCAAATCCAAATCCGTAGATGACGGCCGTAGCGCGGCCTGCGCTTCCGAAACCTCGGCAAGCTTTCGCCGATAAGTAATCTTATCGCGAATATATTCTATGGTCTGGTTCTTCATAACCGTCTGTGCCCAGGCCGCAAAGCTGCTTTTGATCTCGATTTCTCGGTACGACTTGGCAATCTTGGCCAGGGCTGCCTGCACAACATCCTCCGATTCGTGCCTGTCTAAACCTTTATGACGGGCGAGAATCCAAAAGCTTTCACTTAGACTGTGAAAAAGCTGGGTTGCAGCCGCTTTATCTTCCTGGCAGGCTTTCAGATACAGGCAGTTGATGTCCACTGCATTTTCTCGATATCACGGTACTGAGAGCAGACTGTAGCGGTGCCGCCGGTCATGGTGACGAACGGATGAAGGTTTGTCCACTCTCATGTGCTACTCCCATGGCTGTAGCAGCTGCCTCGAGTCGACCTTGCTTTTGACGACCAAGTCGCTTCGGCCAGAATAGCAGACCGGACGGAGAAGTCAAGATAAATCTCTGGCCGCCGGCTCTCAGGCCGGCGAGTATCTGTAAAGCAGTTGTCATCATTCTTCACTTCCCCGATCGATTCGATTAGGTGTCTGCATTCTTTTGGGTCCATTCGAGTCGTTGTACCATCCTCTTGGAGTCTCAATAGTCCGGCGTGTAAGATTCCTGCTGCGACTCCATCAGAGACCGGGAAAAGCGTTCGCCGATTCATACCGATCCGCTCAAGCTGATTCAAAATGCCCCGCTCATATTTAGCCGGGCTGATCCCTTACCGCAGACCGTATATGTCTGGCTGTTGCTCACGAAATGCATGATTGGCCCGATCCTCTACGTCATTTCCCGGGTCTGGAATTGTGAAGGCGCCGCCTGTGCCTCACGTTTGAATCTTTTACGACAAGCCTCACCGGGACGGTCTCACGTTATTCGAAGTTATCAGGGGACACAGGTGCGACACTTCGCTTAATTTATGGTGTCTCCATTACTTGTTTGTGAGGGAATCGAATTCCGAATCGCCTTGTGGCACCAGGACTTAAGCCGTATTGTGGCCAGACTGCGACCGTTTTTTGCGACCTATACTTTCCGTTCCGCCACGAACATCTCGCCCTGATATACTACACTGAATTCCTTCTCCACCAGGTACAAATGCCTGTCCAGGTCGATAATCGCCCGGCAGATATCGCTGTCGGCAGAATGTCGCGCAACCGCCTGGAACTCATCCGAGGTGCTCGTACGGCTGGCTGTCTCACTTCTGGGATAGGTATTGTGGGAGTACTTGTCCGAGAAGTAATAGCCGGCGTACTTCGCCCTGCTTCTCATCCTCCCATAGGCCCAGTTCTTGAATCTGAAGAAGCGGTTGACACTGTTGAAGCGCTTGATAACCGAAATGTTTCCACCGATATTGTCATGACAGCAGGTTCGACACATCAGATACCTTGCTTGCGAGTTGATAGCATAATCCAGAGCTCCATCCGTGACGGCGCCACATGCTCCAAAGAACACCACGGCGGTCGGCTGCACAGCCAACAGGGGCGCGAAGACGTCATCTTTCACGAAAGAGTAATTGTCGGGAATGCGAAACCCTCTTACAAGCCGATAGATCCGATCCCAACCCGGGTCGATATCCGTTCCGAGGACCCTTACACGTGGGAGCCGCGAAGCAAGATCGCATGCATGCCGTCCGAAGACACACGCAGGATTGACGATAACGGTGTCAACCGAATCGTGATCGGCGAGCATCTGAACAATAATGCTTTTCAGGTAAGCATCACGCCGACCTCGGTAGTGCTGTCCCCGGAAGGACGTGTAGGGGAAGTACTCGCTCGGAAAGCCGGGGAACTTTCTATCCCATAGTGCGGTCAGGGAACCGGTATGCTGCTTGATTCCTTGCCGTTCGACGTGCGGTTCGATGATGTGCCCCTGTCGAAACAGGTCGAGCAGCCCCGCGAAGGCCGCGAGGGGTATTTCGCGTTCATCGTTTGTCACAGTCTGCCCTCCATCGAGCCGTGCCGGAGCCTTGGCGAATCCAACCCATTTCAGCGTGTTTTTCCCCTTGACAAGAGCCTCAAACCCAATATATTTCATTAGTTTCTGAATGCAATGAAAAAAATGGATATTGAAGAGAAGAACAGGTTTATCGAATCCTGGGGATCAATGGGGATTCTCTGGGGTATTAACCGGTCGATGGCGCGAATTCATGCCTTTCTTCTGGTCTCGGAGGAGCCGGTCGATGCCGAGGAGATATCCAACCATCTCAGCATTAGCCGCGGAAATACGAGTATGTGTTTAAAAGAACTGAGGAATTGGGGTGTAGTACAGCGAGTCAATTTATCCGGTGACCGGAGAGATTTCTACATCACCGAACCTGACGCTTGGAGAATGCTTTATAGAATCGCCCTTAACCGGAAATCAAGGGAGTTTGACCCGGCCCTTCATGCCCTGAGGCATCTGCTGGCGGAGGCTGATATGCAAGGATCTGAGAAAGTGCACGAAAGGCTGTCCCAGGTTGAGGAAATTCTGGCTACTCTGGACCATGTAATATCGAAATTTCTGGAAAGTGAGACAAGAACCAGGACAATGCTGGATTTCATTAAGACCATGGCTCCGAAATGACAGGAACGCAAAGGGTGTTTTTTTATCTGAAACTTTCAGTTACTTCTGAACGTACTGAAAGATGCGGATAATTCGGCGACCCTTAAATAAGGAGACAGGAGCATTATGAAACAGATTTCAAAAACCCTTTGTGTGAGAGCCATCAGCTGGCTGTTGCCGGTAATTGCGGTCGCGGCCGGTGCAAGGGGCTCCGATGCCCTGGAAGACACAGTGTCTGCGAACATGGTTCTGGTTGAGGGCGGCATGTTTGAGATGGGCGATGTCTTTGGCGAAGGGAGAGAAAATGAAAGACCGGTCCACCAAGTCACACTGAGTGATTTCTTCATCTCCAAGTATGAGGTGACAGTTGCCCAGTTCAGACAATTTGTCGAGGAGACGGGGTACAGGACCTCGGCTGAGGGTCTCAACGATGTCGACGCCCGCGGTAAAATCATGAAGAGGTTTTCTTCAGAGAATCTCACGGTTCAAGAGAGACAGAAACTCCATGAGGAATTCCTGAAACACTGTGGTGCCGGATTCTGGGATGCTGAGAAACGCCAGTGGACCGGTTACAATCCGCTTACTACCTGGAGAAACCCGGGCATCGAACAAACGGCAGACAATCCTGTGCTGGCAGTCTCAGATGATGATGCTATGCAGTACTGCAACTGGCTCAGTGAAAGGGCAGGTTTACCTGTTGCCTATGACTTGGAGACCGGAGGGATATTGGGTGAAGATGGTAACCCGACGGACAACGTTACCAGCGTCAAGGGTTATCGGTTACCGACCGAGTCCGAGTGGGAATATGCTGCCAGAGAAGGCGGTCGCAGAGTAAGGTTTGGAAATGGAAAAGACATCGCCAAATCATCCGAGATGAATTTCCGCGCTGATGATGGCGAATACGAGTATTTAGAATTGGGGCAGTACCCGAAGGGAACTTCACCTGTCGGCAGCTATCCTCCAAATAGCCTGGGATTATATGATATGAGCGGCAACGCCTGGGAATGGGTCAGCGATAAATTTGCCACATACACAAATGAAGCCAGAACAAACCCTTACGGCACCGGTGCCAGAGGCCATGCTCTGAGGGGCGGAAGATGGGGCGGTGATGCTTCTGAGGCCCGAGTTTTTAGCCGCAGCTCTTGGGTCAGAAATGACAGGTGTAATAATTCAGGTTTTCGTATAGCCCGGTCGGCTAATTGACCAGCGGAAATCAACAGCTCTGAATTTGAGTCGAATTTCGCATGGGCCGATTGGCGCTTGGGTACGCAGACAGCTGGTGACGAAGGCCTTTTCATAGGTGGCCAAATTGTGACCGGTTCCTGGTAGCTCTCATCAAGTGAATCGGATTCGAAAACCCTTGACAACGGCGTCGTTTTTGCTGTATGTATAATAGCCCTTGGAAGAGATTCTCAGCCCCAACTCCCCTTAAGATTGCGAGCGATAAGTGCGCGTTACTGTGCGTAACGTCTCGGTGAGGAACGGAAGGGATTTCGAAAGCTTCCTGGCAGTCCCCAGGCGTATCTATGACGGTCAGTCGCCCTGGGTGGCTCCTCTGAATCGTGAGATTCGCAGGAAGCTTGACCCCGGTCAGAACTCCTTCTTCCAGTATGGAAAAGTGAACCTGCTGGTAGCGCATTACAGCGATGCCACGCCCTGCGGACGTGTCGCCGCAATCTTTAATCCCCGTCACGAAGAGATTCATGGCGAGAAAATGGGTTTTTTCGGGCTGTTCGAGTGTGTCAACGCTCCCGAGCCCGCGAGAGCTCTCATGACAGCCGTTCTCGGGTTGATTGACAAAGATGGCTGCAAGTCTATCCTGGGTCCCGTGAATCTGACCACCAATGACGAATCTGGTTTCCTTGTCGAGGGATATGAACACCCTCCGACCTTCATGTGCAATTACTGCCCGCCTTATTATCACGACCTTATGGCAGCTTGCGGGTTCAGCAAAGCGGTTGACACCTTCTCCTATATGGCCAGGCTCAATCACCGGTTCCCTGACAAATACTATCGTCTGGTCAGAAAGGCCGAAGCCGATCCGAGAATCACGTTAAGGCAATTCAGCAAGACTACCGCCGGGGATGATATCCTCACCATTGCCGATATATATAATGAATCATTCAGAGAAACGTGGGGATTTGTACCGATGTCAGAAGGCGAGGCGCGCGAGCTTGGCCGAGGCTTGATCCCCATAGCTGACTTTGATCTCGTCTGGATCGCGTACTACGACGGTGAGCCGGTCGGCGCCATACTCGGGTTTCCGGATATCAACGAAATCTTGATCAAGCTCAACGGGCGGCTGCTCCCTTTTGGATTCTTACGCTTCATTTTCGGTCTTACCAAAATACGAAGTATGCGCGTAGCTGCCCTGGGGGTGCGGCCTCAATTCAGGAAATTGGGGATTGAGACGCTGCTCATTCACAAGGTACACCAGAGGGTATTGACACGGCCATACCAACGATCAGAATTCTCGGTGGTGATGGAAAACAATTTCAGAATGCGTAACCTTCTGGAACGATTCGGATTCGAACAGCGCCAACGTTTCCGACTTTACTCCAGGACACTGCCGGGGTAGATATGAGAAGGGACAGGCTCAAACTTCTGCTGATTGCTCCCACTGCCCTGGACTGGTCAGGGCAGCCAATAAAGGAACGGCGTTTGCATCTGCCCTGCCTCACTTTGCCTATGTTGGCGGCAGTAACTGGTGATGAGGTTGATACAAGAATCATCTATGAAACCGTCGAAGACATTCCTTACGACGAGAAGTGGGATCTGATAGGACTTACCGGAATGGGCTCGGGCATCGTGCGGGCCTGGCAAATCGCCGACGAGTTCAGAAGTCGCAGCGTGCCTGTTGTCATCGGTGGCATTGGGGCCAGCATTAGCGACCCGGCATGGTCGTTGGCCCACTGCGACGCGGTGATCAGAGGCGAGGCCGACGAGCTTTTGCCGCAGGTGATCACCGACTTCTCAGCCAACCGATTGCAGCCGGTTTACCAGGCTGAATCTCTGCCCGATCTCAGCCGGCTACCGGTGCCTCGATACGAACTGATGAACCGATGGCGTATGGGCATTTGGAGACCGGTTCAGACCACACGGGGCTGCCCGCACTCCTGCAGCTTCTGCTCCGTAACCACTTTTTTCCACCACAGCTACCGCATGCGCCCAATCGACCAGGTGATTCGTGACGTCAAGGCGGCGCGCCGATACGGCAGCCGACACATCGCGTTCATTGACGACAACATGTCAGGCAATCTCGATTACTGCGCTGATCTCTGGGAGGCTCTGATTCCTCTTCGGATCATTTGGATGACCCAGTGCAGCATCACGCTGGCCGAGAATCCGTCTCTTTTGAAACTGGCTCACCGTAGCGGCTGCCGCCTGGTTTCGGTGGGCATTGAATCGACAGATGAGCAAAGCCTCAAGAGCGTGGGAAAAGAGTGGAATGAGCCGACCAGATACCGGGATTGGATTGCCGCCTTCAGGGAACACGGTATTGAGGTGTCGACCGAGATGATTGTCGGTTTTGATACCGACGACGCCTCCGCCCTTGGCCGCACCCTGGAGTTCATTCAGGGCAATCGAATCGCCGTACCCCGGGTTCATATCCTGACACCCATACCAGGTACGCCTCTGTTTGACGAACTTGAACGCACCGGTCGAATTACCCGGCGCGACTTCGCAGCGTACACAGGTTCCAGGGCAGTCTTCAAGCCGGCTCAGATGGACCCGGCCGATCTGGAAAAGCGCTACTGGCAACTGTATGAAAACCTGTTCAGTTGGCGCTCGATTCTCCGTCGGCTCGTACCGTCGGAAACTTCGCTGGGACTATACATGAAGGCCGTCGTATGGGCGGCCAATATACGATACCGCCGACATGTTAAAGCCAGAATCTCTCCCGGGATTTTGTGAGGGTATGTTATGCGCGTATTGCTTGTCAGGCCTCCGGTTCCAAAGTATACGATCGGACTTAAGCATGTCATGATCTGTGAGCCGCTGGAACTTGAATACCTGGCGGCCGGTCTTAAAGACCACGAGGTCGAAATCCTTGACCTGATCCTCGAGCGAGACTTTGAAGTACGTCTGTGGAGATTCCGTCCGGAGGTCGTGGGGTTGAGTTGCTATATCAGCGGTGTCAACGAAGTAATCAAACTCTGCCGTTTGATCAAGCGTTGGAATCGGGAATGTCTTACGGTCGTGGGGGGAGTGCACGCATCGGTGGCGCCTGAGGACTTCGCAGATCCCGCGGTTGACTGCATATGCCTGGGGGAGGGCTGCGCGACTATGGCCCGGGTGGTGGCAGCACGGCGGAATGGACACGCGCTTGTTGGTCTCCCCGGTCTTGCTATACCGTCAGGGCCACAACAGGTGATAAGGACCGCCCCGGCGCCTTACATGATTGAGCCGGACAGTCTCCCGCTGCCTCGTCGGGATCTGACCGCCCACCTTCGCAGCCGCTACTACTACCTGTTCCACCAGCCGGTGGCCACAATGAAAACGACTTGGGGTTGCTGGTATAATTGCGACTTCTGTATGACCTGGAATGTCACCGGTGGACAGGCCTACAGCCGTAGCCCGGAATCGATTGTGAGAGAACTGGAATCGATTCGCGAATCGGAAGTATATATTGTCGATGACATTTTCCTTATCAATTCTCGTCGGCTGCTGGAAACCGCGCGTCTTATCCGAGAGAAAGGAATTAGAAAACGCTTTCTTGTTTACGGCCGTGCTGATTACATCGCTGAGAGCGAGGATGTCATCAGGGTGTGGGCGGATATCGGACTCACCGCGGTTATCGTAGGACTGGAAGCCAATACTCACGATGAACTGGCCAGCCTGGGTAAGAAGACCACGACCGACCAGAATCGCCTGGCTGTCGAAATTCTGCGTCGCCATAGGATCGACACGTATGCTTCCCTGATTGCCCAGCCCTGGTACGAGCGGTCCGACTGGGAACGCCTTTTCTCGTTTATTCGGGAAGCCGGCCTGTACTATGTGAATATTTCACCTTTGACACCCCTGCCGGGCAGCCCTCTCTTCAAAAGATCAGAGGCTATTCTGACGATCCCGCGACAAGCCCACGGCTTATGGGACCTGACCCACTGCGTACTCCCCACTGGAATGTCGCTCAAACAGTACTACCGCGAACTGCTGCGACTGTATGCCCGCACCGTGCTGTCGCTTCGTCGCGCCGCTCACCTCACCCTGAGAACCAGACCTCCGGTATGGTCGCTCCGCTACCTCCGTCTCTGGCTTGGCGCGGCTCGCATTTTCATCCAGTTTATCAACGCGCATCGCCATCACACCGGGCGTGGTCTGAAGCGGGCGATGGATAGAGGAATACCGAACGATGGTCTTGGTTTCCAGGGTGCCACTATTCAACTCTCCGATTCACGTGAAGAGGAGAGCGCCTCTTTCGGTTATGGCAACGAGAAGATCCAGCGGGTCGGCGGCCCCGCAGACGACGGTCGGTGGCCGCTCGATCCATACCACGGCTATTTTCGGGATCACCCCGTGGCAGACGACGGCGGTCACCTGTTGGATCTCCCGTCGGCTCGGCGGTGGCGCAAGGTGGTGTCCTGGGGCATCGCCAAACGGCTCTATACGTATCAGCAGCCCTTTGACCGCAAGGCGGGCCCGGTGTGCACGCTCGACGGCCGGGAGTATCGCATGGCTTCTTCGTATGACTATCTGGGCCTGCTCGGGCATCCTGAGATCGAAGCTGCTGCGTGCGATGCGATTAGACGGTACGGCACCGGTACCGGCGGGGTGAGACTGTTAACCGGTTCGACCGCGCTGCACCACGAGCTCGATGAAACGATTGCTCACTTTAAAGGTGTCGAGGCCTGCGCCTCGTTCAGTTCCGGTTATGTGGCCAACCTTGCCGTGATATCGGCTCTCTTCAGGTCGGGTGACCGGGCCATTCTGGATTCACATGCCCACCGAAGCATCAGTGACGCCTGTCGGATGGCGCTCGTCCAGACGGAAACGTTCGCCCACAATGACCTGGAGGCGCTCGAAGACGCGCTGCGCACGTCTCACCGTTGCCGACGAACACTGGTGGTGGTCGAGGGTGTCTATTCCATGGACGGCGACACCTGCCCGCTCCCGGAAATCGTTGCCTTGCGCAAGCGATACGGCTTTTTCCTGATGGTGGACGAAGCGCATTCGTTTGGCGCGCTGGGCGCCACCGGGCGGGGCGTTGATGAACACTACGGGGTTTCACCCGGCGATGTCGATATCTGGATGGGTTCGCTGTCCAAGGCCATCCCCTCGTGCGGCGGATTTATTGCCGGCTCCCGAGAGTTGATCATCTATTTGCATCATGGTTCGGCACCGTTCATGTTCTCCGCCGCAGCCGCGCCGGCGACGGCCGCCACGGCCCTGGCGGCCATAAAGGTTCTGCGGAGAGAACCCTGGAGAGTAAAGCGTCTGTCGGAAAACGCCTCCTTTCTGAAATCAGGTCTGAGCGAAATGCGCTTCAATACGGGGACCACGGCCTCGCATGTCATACCGGTCATAATTGGGTCGGACGAAGCAACCTATGCTTTCTCTCAAGCGCTTTTCAAGCGGGGTACCGTGGCCCTCGGTATAGTCGCCCCTGCCGTGGCCCATGGATCTGCCCGTCTGCGCCTGTGTGCTACCGCGGCCCAGAATCGAGAGCTCCTCTCAGAGGTTCTCGCTGACTTCAGAGTGTGCCGTGGAACTCTCAAACCCAAAGACAATGAACGTGCGTACATGACGCAAGGCGACGGATAGAGATGAAGGTCAAGGAACCTCAGACCACCGGAAGCCAACTGCAATTTGTGGTCGAGCGCTCGATCCGCCGGATTGACGCCACCGTGTGGGATTCCATAAACGCATCGTGCGGGCTCTACTGGACCCACCGCTTCCTGAGCTGCATGGAATCATCCGGCGTTGCCGACGCCACTTACTGGTATCTGCTGGTTTACCGTGGAAACGAACTAGTAGCCACGGCTGTTTTAACGAGCTTTGTCGTGTCGCTGGACCTGTTGCTGCCCCGTTACGTGCAGCGGCTGTGTGGAGCCGTCCGCCATATCTGGCCAAGCTTCTTCCGTCTTCGTATGCTCTTTTGTGGAATACCGATATCTATCGGCAAGCACACGCTGGCGTTCTCCGACAAAGTCAGCGCGGAAGAACTCCTGGACTCGATAGATCACCGCATGACCCAGATCGCGCGCGCGGGGGGTATTCGTTTTCTGTGCTTCAAGGAATTTGTCGATAGCGATTTTCCTGAAATCAGGAAGCTCGAGAACTCCGGCTATATTCGCGCTCACAGCATTCCGCGCGTCCGGCTAAACGTTAACTGGCCATCCTTTGGTGACTATCTTCAATCCATGCGGCATGGCTATCGCCGCAGGATTCGCCAGAGTCTGTCTCAACTTGGCATCACTGACTACGCCTCCTCCTCACTGCTCGACAGCAAAACTCGCACCGGTCCGCGTCTGGCTGCGGCTGCCTTCCGACCGGAGCATGTAACACGCATGCACGCCCTCTACCTCGAGGTAATGCGACGTGCCACGGTCAAGCTGGAAGTTCTAAACCGATGTTTCTTCGAACAGCTGACCACTTTTATGCCGAACGACCTGGTTCTGCTATATGTCGAGGACAAAGGTAATATTCAAGGCACCGCGCTGTTGGGCCGTAGCGAATCCAATTTGAACTTCCTTCTTGCCGGAATCGACTATGAGCACCGAGACCAATACCAGACATATTTTAACCTGCTCAACGGAATTATCGCTTATGGAATCGAACACGGCTTCGGGAGCATTGATCTGGGCCAGACAACTTATCAGGCCAAGCAACGACTCGGCGGCAAGGTTGAGCCCGTGTATTTCTATTTGCGCTGCCTGTCGCCCGTTATTCACCTCCTGGTGCGCTGTTTCAATCAGGTGTTGTTTCCGGCGACCCGGTTGCAGCGCTGGCACGTTTTTCGAGAATCAAACGACTGATCTGCAGATCACCTTCAGAGTCGTCCTAGCCTGTTATCGCCGGCCTGACCGCCGCATCAACACCAGTATGAGAGCGGGTAGCAGAAGCAAATCGGCAACGGCTGCTATCAGAATTGTCAGTGCCGAAAGGCCTCCGAAGTAAACGGTGGGCACGAAACGAGCCGGCAGCAGCGAAGCGAAACCGATCACCAGGATGATGGTGGTGGTCAGCACTGGCAGGCCAACCTCTCTGAAGGCCGTCTGCAGGCCTGTTTCCACTTCAGCCCCAGCCTGCCTTTCTTTTCTATAGCGGTATATCAGGTGAATGGTGTCATCGACCACAATGCCGAGCACAATGGCGGCAATCATCACGGTGGATATGTCCAGTGGAACGGACAGCCAGCCCATCGTGCCGAGTACCACGATAACGGGCACGAGATTTACGGCGATGACCGCCAGAGCGGTTCTCCAACATCCGCCCAGTATCGACAGCAGGAGCACCACCACCCCTAACGCGACGGCGAAACTATTAATCTGCGTGGAGACAACAAAATCTTCCACCCGTGCAAAGTAGGCTGCGATTCCGGTTATGGTCGTCTGATAGTTCGGCAGATGCCGATCAAGCAGATCCTGCGTCTTGTCCAGCGTCAATTGCAGTTGGTCTGAGCCGAGCAGATGGGCGCGGCAACTGATGCGCACGGTAATGATAGAATCCGTCCGGTCAACGTAGCTGCCGCCGGCGGCCGGTCGAGTCACGAGATCCCAGAGCTGCGCCGGCACCAATCCCTTATCCAGATATAGAGGCGGTCTGAGCGAAGCCGCACGTTTTGGTTTCGATAGCTCCGCCTCGACAATAAAATCCGCGGCCGAAATAACAGAACCAATGCCCTCGAGCGCCCTGACACTGTCTTCGAAACCAACGATCTGTGCGATCGCCTCGGCAGCGCGTCGCTCGGGGATGTCGACCAATATCTCCAGCGGCAGCACACCTCCGAAGTTCGCATCGATAAACTTGAAGGATTCGGTGACGTCCGTATCTCTGGACAAATATTCCAGATGGTTCGATTCTACCCTCAGGCGCTGGATACCCAGGCCAGCCAGGAGTGTCAGCCCCACAATGGCTGTTACGAACAGCCCCGGGCGGGGGAGAATAGCAGCCTGGAGCTTCGGAATAAACCGCGCCACAAATCCGGTGCCTATTCTCTCTCCAGCCTGTCCCGACCCTCCGGCAACAAGAATGACCAGAGCCGGCAGAAAGAAATTGGCAAGAACTGTGCTGATAATGACACCGCAGCCTACGAAGATGCCGACCTCTCGAATACCCGGTAGCGGGCTGATCCCGAGCGACATAAATCCCAACCAGGTGGTGACACCGCAGAGAAGATTAGGAATTACAAGCAGTTGCCAGCACCGGATCACCTGTGACCGTTCACCCACCCTCACTCTGGAGCGATACACACAGGCGAGATGATGAATCGAATACATCAAGGAGAATGACAGGATCAGAGGA
>Ga0224495_10002060_pt1 | contig 13524 bp, 11 predicted proteins | sample SF_Jul11_sed_USG_FD_168128 | JGI IMG/M metagenome (GOLD analysis project Ga0224495, IMG submission 168128) | Sediment microbial communities from San Francisco Bay, California, United States - SF_Jul11_sed_USGS_4_1 | ecosystem: Environmental > Aquatic > Marine > Sediment | place: USA: California... | reverse complement strand
AAAGGATCTTAACAGCGGTCTCGAACTGATGGGCAAGACAATATCCGGGCTCCAGGAAGGGATCATGAGGGCAAGGATGCTGCCCGTGAGGCATGTGTTCGACAAGTTTCCCAGAATGGTGAGAGATCTCTCAAAATCACAGGGCAAAGAGATCCGCCTTCTGTTTGAAGGTGAAGACACAGAACTTGACAAAACCGTTATAGATGAACTCGAAAAGCCGCTCCTGCATATCATCAGGAACGCCATAGACCATGGCATCGAAACGTCAGATGAAAGAATGCTGAAAGGGAAAGACCCGAAAGGGACTATTGTTCTTAAAGCGGCGCAGGAATCGAACTATGTGATGATAAAGGTGAAAGACGACGGTCGCGGCATTAACGTCGACAAGGTAAGAGAAAAGGCCGCGGAAAGAGGCTTGATAAAAGCGGATGAACAGCCCGATAAAGACAGCCTGCTTTCCCTGATCTTCTCTCCGGGGTTTACGACAAAAAGCGAAGCAACGGACATTTCGGGGCGGGGCATAGGGCTTGATGTAGCCAACAGGAACATAGCCAAACTCAACGGTCAGATTATCATCGATACCATGCCTGAAAGAGGGACTGAGCTGACCATAAAGCTTCCGCTGAGCCTGGCGATAATACCGGCATTAATGGCTGAGGCGAGCGGGGAGGTTTACGCGATACCGATGAGTTCTGTTGATGAGAGCATCAAGATCAGAGAAGAAGAACTTCACGTGATAAACAATCATGAGGTGGTACGTTTCAGGGAAAAGGTTCTGCCGGTGGTGCGACTCAGCGATTTCCTGGGTCTGGAGGGAACCAGGCAGAAGAGGTTCTATCTCATAATTCTCGGGAAGGCCGAAAAACGCATCGCGGTTGCCGTCGACAGGCTGAGGGGACAGCAGGAAATCGTGATCAAACCCCTGGATGACACGTTCGGCAAGTCCCGGGGCATAGCCGGCGCATCCATACTCGGAGACGGCAGGATAGTGCTGATTATCGACGTCATGTCGTTTTGGACAGATGAAATGAGAAAGCTCGCAACCCAATAATTTTTTGTTCGTGAAAGGAGGTGTTAGAAAGTGTCCAGTATGCATTTGCCGCCCTCAGGACTCGCAGAAGATTTTCTCATCATGGATAAGGCTACAGAGGTGCAGCTCGTTACATTCAGCCTCGGCGAAGACTACGGCGTTCCGATAAGCCAGGTCCATGAGATCATCAGGGCAGGGAGCATCACATCAGTTCCGAACTCACCCTGTTACGTCGAAGGAGTAATAAATATCCGCGGCAGGGTATTGCCCGTGCTTAACCTGAGGAAGAGGTTGAAGCTCCCCGAAAAGGGCCTGACCAAGGAAGCGAGGATTATCGTGACAGAAATCAATTCCAAAGTTATCGGTCTGCTCGTGGATGCCGTCTCTCACGTCATCAAGGTACAGCCGGAGTTTATTGAGAAAGCACCGGATGAGGTACTTGAGGTAGATACTGATTATATCACCGGTGTCGGGAAAATCGCTGACCGCCTCGTGATCCTGCTCGATCTTGAGAAACTTCTCAAGCGGGAGCAGATCGAAATCAAGGGAGGTGAAAGTCATGAGTGAGAAGATGAACTGCTGGGAATTCAAGAAATGCGGCAAGGACAAGACAGGAGGCTGCCCCGCGTACCCGAGAGGCGGAAGGGTCTGCTACCTTGTGGCGGGGACTATGTGCGGAGGACAGGCGCAGGGGACATATGCCTTGAAAATCAACAACTGCCGGGAGTGCGATTTTTACAAAGCACTCGTGGTTGACAGGACATTGTAAAGGCACCCGTCTTTTTTAAAAGCGGCTGCTTATTGTAAACGTTGGAAAAAATTAAATGTCAGGAGAACAAAAATGATTCAGAACAGGACAGGTGAAAAGAAAACAATAGTTATGGTCGTGGCGATGTTCGTTGCCGCCTTTGTCTGTTTGACAGGTCTCTCAGATGCCGCCGAATATCCGTTAAGGGCGGAGTTTCCCATGGTGAATCCCATCTCGACGGCGGAATTAACGCAGTTGTTCGGCAGTGCAATTATTGTCGATGTCAGAAACCAGGCCGAGTATGATGTTGTGCGCATTGTCGGCGCGAAAAATATTCTGGTGGGCAAAATGACGGAAGGCGACCTTCTTAAGTTAAGAGGGAAGAATGACAAGACGCCGCTTGTTTTTTATTGCAACGGCATCACCTGCATGAAAAGTTACAAGGCGTCAAAGGCGGCTATGGATATGGGCTTCACAGGGGTCAGGTGTTACGACGACGGGATATTCAACTGGGCGAAGGCCAATCCTAACAAGACGGAATTCTTCGGCAAGGTGGTGGATGCCGCGGTACTGCAGGCCGATCTGCTGTCCGACGAGAAGTTCAACCGCACTCTGATAACGCCGCAGGAATTTCTGGCAAAGAGCAAAACCGGAGAATACGTGGTGTTTGACATCCGTGACCCGAATGAAAGAAGCGAGACAAAATTCAGTCTTCCGAAGATGAAGGTCATGTCTTTTGATACCATGGTCGAACTGATCAATAAAAACAGCAAAGCGATACCCATGTCCAATATCCTGATCGCCGACAATGTCGGGAAGCAGACGAAGTGGCTGCAGTACTATCTGGACAGGAAGGGCATCAAGAATTATTACTTCATGAAGGGCGGAATAAGGCAGTGGAAGAAGGAAGGGCTCGGTGAAAGCGGACGATAGCGAAAGAGGCTGCATGCGCTCTGTGAGGATCAACATCCAAAACGTTTGCATTGAAGTGAAAACCTTTACGTCGAAAAGGGGTATTGAGTATGGTAAAAACGATTAAAAGCAAATTCACGATTCTTGCATGCGTTGTTGGAGTCGTTCTTTCGGCAATCATTCTGGTTTCGGTGCTGACCAACAGCTTCCTGACAAATGCCAACAACGAGATATACCAGAGTTCCACAAAAGGTATCGAGAACATAAGCGTTCTTCAGAATATCCTCAATGATATCAGGATATCAGAGACGAAGACGGTGAGTTATGCCGCCCTTGGAGATACCGAAAAGATAATGGAACTTGAAGGTGTTTTTGAGCAGGACAAAAAAATGCTGCTGGAGCGGCTGGCAACACTGAAGGACGACCCGGCCAGGGTCAGGGAAATCCGGAATGATATTGAGAGTTATCTGGCCCTTGCAGCCAAAACCATCGAGGACAGCAAAAACTATCTCATTGACGTGGCGATCCTGAACGTCACTCAAAACTCCCAGGTCCCTTTTACGAAAGTAAAGAAGACACTCGAAGGGATCCGGGACCAAAAGGTTGCGGCCGCGTCCGAACAAAACAACGAGGCGGCCAGTTACTCGCGTCTGAGCAAAATAGTGATGGGCGTCATTGTGGCGATAGCAGCGGCGCTCATCGTCTTTCTCATTATCTTCAGAAGATCGATCGTGGGACCTATCAACCGGATGGTCGGCTACGTAAAAAATATCGCGGACGGTGACCTGACGGTCGCGGTGGAAATTGATTCCAGCGACGAAATCGGCATCATGGGAAATGCCCTGGGAACCATGGTGAACAACTTCAAGAATCTCATAAGCAATGTGGTGAAGTCGTCATACCACGTAGCGCTGTCTTCAGACAAGGTTGCCAAACATTCGAATCAGATCGCGTTGTCTGCCCAGGAAGAGGCCTCCGCAACTGAGGAGACTACCTCTTCAATGGAACAAATGGCCTCCTCGATCTCACAGGTCGCCAAGAATACCGAAACACTCGCGACAAATGTCGAGGAGACCGTGGCTACAACGAACGAGATGTCCGCCTCGATCGAGCAGGTGGGAAAGAACGCGGAGGTCATGGCCACTTCGGTTGAGGAAACCTCTGCGACGATCGAGCAGATGCTGGTCTCCGTGGAGCAGACCGCAAAAAATACGGGTGCGATGACCGAGGCGGTCAGTGAGACTTCCCTGATCGTCGAGAATCAGCTTTCATCCGTCGAGCAGATCGCCAAGAATACAGAATCACTGAAAGGCATGGTTACAGAGGCTTCGAGCACCATCGAGGAAATGACACGGACCGTGAAGGAAGTCGCCGGCAGAATAGGGGGCGCCAACAGATTGAGCCAAAATACGGTCAATGAGGCTGAAGAAGGCGGGAAGGCGATATATCAGAGCATAGAGAGCCTTCAGAATATCGGCAAGACGACGGAGAAGACCATGGAGCTCATCCGCAACCTCGGCAAACGGTCCGGGGAGATCGGCTCGATTGTAGAGGTTATCGATGAGATAGCAGACCAGACCAACCTGCTCGCCCTCAACGCCGCCATAGAAGCTGCCAGGGCCGGCGACGCAGGCAGGGGGTTTGCGGTTGTCGCGGATGAGATAAGGAAACTCGCGGAGCGTTCCATGGAGGCTACCAAGGAGATTGCCGGGGTCATCCGACAGGTTCAAAATGAGACCGAAACCGCCATAAAGGCGACGGAGGAGACCTACCGGGAAGGCAAAGGCGGCATCATCCTCGCAAATAACAGCCGGGATGCCTTCACCGGCATTATCGCCTCGATGAAGGAAAGTTCGGAGGTGATCAGGGAGATAGCACAGGCCGCCGAGGAACTCAGCAAGGCTATCGAGCAGGTAATGAAGTATGTAATTGACATGAATGCGTCTGCCGAGGAGGTTGCCGCTGCTGTAGAGGTACAGGTGAGCGATGCCGGCACTATCAGGTCCTCCCTCGAAAGGATGAACAAGATTGTGAGGGAAGTGAACGTTGCTGCAAGAGAGCAGTCTGTCGGCGGCAACCAGATACGCAGAGTCGTGGGTGACATGAAGACGCTTGTCCATGAGGTGATGTTTGCGGTGAAAGAGCAGGCCAACGCGACAAAGGAGATAGTCCGGTCATTCGAGATAATGCTCGATATGACCCAGAATGTGGCGAACGCGACCGCTCAGCAGAAACAGGGCGGGGAAGCCGTTGTCAGGGCGATGGAAGGCATGGGCCACATATCTGCAGAAAACCTGAAACTTTCCCATGACATGGTAACGGTGTCAAAAGATACGCTCTTCCAGGTAGAAAACCTGCAGTACTCCATAAGCAGTTTCAGGGTGCATTCAAACGGCAGGGGAAGGTGCTGGGATATCAGGAACTGCCCGCAGAGTTCGCGGGAAAAATGTCCTGCCTATGGCTCTGAAGAAGACCGCTGCTGGCTTATAGCGGAAACATGGTGTGATGGTGTCAAACAGGGGGACTGCAGGTCAAAGCTGCTGAATTGCATGGTCTGTGAGGTCTTCAAGACCATGCAGGGCATCGAAGCGTGAAAGAAAATGAGATCAGGAAGGCGGTTTTGAATCGCTCCAAACATCTGCACCGCGGGCTTTCTGCGGAACAGCCTTACGGGCGGTGTCTCCGCCGCACCCGTGATGGAGGGAGAACATAAGATGATCGAAATACAAGGCATCTTCGAAGATCTGAAAAGCAGCGACTGGTGGGACAGAAAAAATGCGATAGAAAAGCTTCTCGCGCATCCTGAAGACTCTTACCTTCCGGTCTTGGCGGAATGGCTGAGAAATCACGATGATGCCCTGTTGAGGAACGCCTCCATGGAGACTTACAGGGCCCTCGGCATCAGGGCAGTGGATTCTCTTTCCTCGCTGCTCAGGGACGATGATGCCGAGGTCAGGCTTTTTGCAGCAAATGTGCTCGGTGATATCGGGCATGCTGCGGCGGTCTCTTCTCTCGTGAAGGCAGTAAACGATCCCGACGCCAATGTAAGAATAGCGTCTGCCGAGGCGCTCGGGAAGATTCGTGATGAAAACGCTTTGGACGCTCTCGGCAGGACACTGGATGATGAGCCATGGGTTGCGATGGCCGGGATACAGGCCATTGGAGACATAGGCGGCGAAAAAGCCCTGGTTTTGCTCTATGCCTGTCTCGACCTGGAGGAATACCGGGGCTTCGTGATTTCGGCCATTGCAGCGGCCGGCAACAGGGGGTCCATAAAATACCTTACCCCGTTTATTGAAAATCCCGCCCATGTCTTCCACAGCGAACTGGCGCTTGAAGCCATCATCAGGATTGCAGAAAGGGAGAGCATCCGGCTTAAGTCTGAAAATTTCAAAGAGCTCGTCCCCATGCTCCTTGCGGCGGTCAGCTCTCCGGATGCGGATACCAGGAAGCCGGCCTTTATCGCATTGTGCTGGTCCGGGGACGCAAGAGGCATACCGTATTTCATCAAGGCCATCAGGGACGAGGAATTCGCTGAATACGCGATAGACGGGCTTCTGAGCACAGGCATAAAGGCGGCACCCGCACTCGTCGAAGCGCTCAGGGATTCGGAAGGTGACCACCGGGTGCTCCTTGCCAAAGTGCTGTCGATGCTCGGTGAAAACAGGGCGCTCATAGAATTCACAAAAGACGAAAACCCCGGGGTGAGGACCGAAGTCGCTCAGGCCCTTGGCTCGGTAAACTCTTCCGATTCTGTCCGGGCGCTGTTAAAAATGCTCTCGGACCCCTTTGAAGAGGTCCGTCTCGCCGCACGCAAAAGCCTCTCTGCCCTTAAAAAGGGGAAGGTAATCAAATGACGGACATAAAGGATTCCTACATATCCGAGGGAGAATTTCAGCTGCTGAGAGAACTCATCAAAAAAGAGTTCGGCCTTCAGATAAAGGGCGACAAGAGATTGACCCTTCATGCCAGACTGGCACACAGGCTGCACATTCTCGGATTGACCTCCTACGCGGACTACTGTAATTTCGTCAGGGCTGATTCTTCCGGAGCTGAACTGCAGGAGCTGGCTTCCCATGTAACCAACAACGAGACTTTTTTTTTCAGGGAAAAGGCGCAGTTCGATATCTTCTCGCACGTTCTGGAGGATATAAAAAAAGAGAAACAGAAAAAAAAGAGACAGGACCTGAAAATACTGTCACTGGCCTGCTCAACAGGCGAAGAGGCATATACACTCAATATCCTTGTCCAACTGAGCGGGCTCTTCCTGTGGAACTGGGATGTCAGAATAACCGGGATAGACATAAGCAGAATCGCTGTTGAAAAGGCAAAGAAGGCGATCTATTCAAAAAATTCCTTCAGAGGAATAAACGGCGAATCAGGCCAGATTCAGAAGTATTTTACGTGTGAAGGAGAACTCTATCGCCTGAAGCAGCCTTTCGCGAAAAATGTGGAGTTCAGGTTGGGCAATATAATGTGCGAAGATGCTTACGCCGGGCTTGAGGGAGCAGACGCGGTTTTCTGCAGGAATCTGTTTATCTATATGAGCCCTGACGCAATCGGAAAGGTCCTTGTGAACTGCTACCGGTCTCTTTCCGATACGGGGTATCTCTTCGTGGGTTCCTCCGAAAGCCTGATCAACAAAACAGACCTTTTTATTCCGCGACTCGTCAACGGAGTCATAGTGTACAGGAAAAATGTCAAAAAAAATTAGGGTCCTGATTGTCGATGATTCACCTTTCATATGCAAGGCGCTCACCCGGATTTTTGAGGCAGAACCTGCAACGGAAGTAGCCGGTGTTGCAAAGGACGGCAAAGAGGCGATAGAAAAAGCCCTTGCATTAAATCCCGACGTCATCACCCTCGACATAATGATGCCAGAGATGGACGGCATAGAGACGCTCAAGGTCCTGATGAAGACGAAGCCCACTCCCGTGCTCATGCTCTCCCAGTTCACGCGCGACGGAGCGGAATTTACGCTGAGCGCGCTTGAACTGGGAGCGATGGATTTCATCGACAAGTCGGCAACGGGACTGATGGATTTCTACGGACTCGCAAAGGAGATAACCTCAAAGGTCAAGGCGATCGCGGACAGCAAACTGCAGAAGATTTCCGCGCTTTCCCCGGCGCTTCCGGCATATAAGGGGAAAGGCATCATAGATGTAGTCGCAGTCGGCTCGTCAACCGGAGGCCCTACCGCACTCCAGATGCTCCTGTCTAAATTTCCCAGAGATATTGGCTTTGCGGTTCTCATAGTCCAGCACATGCCGCACGGCTTTACCGGCCCCCTCGCCAGAAGGCTTGACAGTCTTTGTATGGTCCATGTCAAAGAGGCCGAATCCGGAGACAAAATCGAACCCGGCGTTGTCCTGATCGCACCTTCCGGGCTTCACCTGACCGCTGGCCCCCCCCGACGAGCGGAAACGGCAGAGGAGCACCGGGCGGGAATAAGGTGCAGGGTAAAGCTGGATGTGGAGCCCATGGACACTGTGCACAGACCTTCGGTGGATGTGCTTTTCAGTTCAGTAGCCAGGAGGTACGGAGACCGCTGCATGGGCGTGATACTTACCGGCATGGGCTCTGACGGGGCAGTAGGCATGAAGTCCATTAAAAAGGCGGGAGGCATAACAATCGCCCAGGACAGAGAGACATCAACGATATTCGGGATGCCGAAGGTCGCTATTGAAAACAACGCGGTTGACAAGATAGTCCCTATAACGTCGATGGCAGAGGAGATCCTGAAGGCCGTATAATGCCGGGTTGCCGGATACCTGCGGCAGAGTTAATCCTGACCGGCTTTAAAATGCAGTATGACTGTTGTCCCCTTTCCCTCTGTGCTGATCAACTCAATGTCGCCCCCGTGGTCCTGCATTATCTTTTTACTAATGGAAAGACCAAGTCCGGTCCCTTCCTTTTTTGTAGTATAAAAAGGGTCGAAGACTTTCTCCAGATCCTTTTCTTTTATCCCCGAGCCGTTATCCCTTATCCTGATTGTCACACCGCCTTCCCGCAGCCTTGCAGCCGTTATGTCGATTTTGGTGCCGCCGCCGCCTATGGCATTGTCTATGAGATTAAGAAAAACCTGGGTAAGCTTATCCATATCTGCCTTGATGACGGCATCCGGCGCTGCCTCCAGCGTCAGCACTGCGCCGATTTTCCTGGCATGGACATACTGCTGAAGTCTTTCACAGAGTGCGCCGAAATCTATCATCGCAATATTCAGCTTCGAAGGCCTGCTGTAAATGAGCAATTCGCTGACGAGGCTATTCAGCCGTTGGACTTCCCTGATCATCGCCTGTAAGAGTTTGTTGTGCTGCTCGTCTTTTATCTCCCGTTGCAGTATCTGAGCTACGGCCGATATCCCGAACAGGGGGTTCCTGATCTCGTGGGCGACCCCGGCGGTTACCTTGCCCATCGTTTCAAAATGCTGCTTTCTATTGAGTGCGTCCTGAAGTTTTTTGATCTCCGTCAGGTCTTTGAATAAGACGATTACACCGGTCTGTTTCCCTGCGGCGTCGAAAAGAGGCGAATTTGAGAAGCCGATCGGGATGGCATTGCCGTCAGAAAGGGCGATGGTGACCTCACGGCTGAACCCGGGTGTTACACAAATCATGTCAAGTGTTTCAGGGTATATGTCGCAGATTTTCCTGCCGACCGCATCGGAAATGTCCAGCTTTAAATGCCTCACCCCTATATCATTTATCTTTAAAATGCGGCCTTCCCTGTCCATGACCAAAAGTCCGCTGCTCACATTATCAAAAATTGCGTCAGAAAACTTTTTCTGTTCCATAAGTTCACTGTAGAGTTTCGCGGTATGCATCGCGACAGCAGACTGGGCTGCAAAAAGCGAGATTACGGCTTTCTCGGATTCCGACATGAAAAAAGCGTCCTTTTTGAAAAGAGTAAGACACCCATATATGGTGGTCTTGATTCGCAAGGGAACTACCGACATATGCCTGAATCCGTATCTGCTGAATAAACCGTACAGGCATCCGGAACTGTCTGAAAGTATGCTTTCAGCAAGCCTGTCCTCTATCAGGGAGCTGTCAGGGACAAGCTGACAAATATGCAGCGATTCAGGCACATCCTCTTGTGCGATATTGCACGTTTTCTCTAAATGCAAGGTGAAGTTATCCCCCACCAGCCAGAGGATGGAAGCGTCCACCCCGGCAAAGGCAGCAGCATAGGAGACAACGAATTCCGCGAGTTCACTGACATTGAGTGCCTGCAAAAACTCGGCTGATATGTCGTGAAGCTTTACGATATTGCCGATATCCTCTTTCTTGCCCTCAAGGAAACCCAGGTTCTCCATCCCTGCTGCTATCTGGGAGGCAAGTATTTCAAGTGAGTGCAGAGAAGGCTTCGATATTTCGTCATGTTTGCCTGCGATCAGGACACCACGGATCGGGAATGAAGTGCATTGAAGACAGCCGAAAATTTTATCTTTGCCGGGCCGTGCCTGCGGGCTCCGGCGCAAGGTATCAGCTATGAGCCAGCATCGCTTGTCGGCGCTTTCAAAAGAAGCGCATGCTCTTGCCAAACAGCGCTGGGCCTCCCAGCATGTTTTCCGGTGAAATGAAAGCAGGGGTACTATCGCTACATTCCCGTATTCCTCAGGTACGTCGATGTCGTGATATTTTTTTAGCGCCGGTCTTGCCTCTCTGATGAGCTTAGAGAACGGATGATCGCTCGCGAGAGAGAGTTCCATATCGCAGAAGTCGTAATCCACGCCCTTTGCAAACTTCTGAGAAAGAAGTCCGGTTTCCCTGTCAACGAGGCAAAGGGCTGTATAGCCGAAGCCCATACGGTCTGTTATCGCATTAAGGAACTGTTCAATAAGATTCTGCAACGTAAGGTCTTCACTGAAGGCTTGCAGTGACAGTTCAGCAATGACCCTGAGCTCTTTTGTCCTCTGTCTGACCGCGCTCTCAAGGTGTACGTGTGATCTTTCGATGCTTTCCGCCATTTCATTAAAACAGGAAGCAAGAGCGCCGATTTCGTCATCACCCTTGATGTCGAGCCTGTGCTCGAACTTGCCTGATTTCAGGATTTCAGAACCTTCGGCGAGGTTCTCCAGAGGGTTCAGGACTTTTTTTCTCAGGACGAACAGAAGGAAAAATTCACTTGCAAGACCAAGTAAAAGGGCAAGAAACAGAAGACGCCGGGCAGTGCCTTTGATCTCTGCATTCGCCTTTTTCATGGAAGTCTTTATCACGAGCATGCCTCTCGTTTTATCTTCAGATTTATGACACTGCCGGCACCTCTCGCTGTTTTTCAGCGGCCGGTAAAAAATCAGCTCGTCATCAGTGATAATGTTCGCTTCTTTCTGGGAAGCGAAGATCTCTTTCGGCACGGGAATGCCGGTGGCGAACGCCGGCATTCCGTCAGGCCCAACAACCCCGACTTTTGCCCCTTCCGAATGATTGAATGTCTTGATATGCTCAATAATTTCCTGCTGCGATTCCAGAAGCATTATTACCTTGAGGTCCCCTGTAATGGCATCGGCAAGATGGAGGGACTTTTCTTTGTAAATGTCAAGAATGATATTTTTTTCCCGCTGGAGGATAATAAAAGTGAGGAGTCCAAAAAAGAAGACAACGCCGGCAAGAAGTATCCAGAAAAAATGTTTACTGAGGCTCTTAATGTGAAGCTTCCTTTTTACGGATTAAACGGATTAATGAGATAGACATGTGTTACATCTTTTTTATATTATAAGTTTAGGTAATTGAAAATCAATGCAAAATCTCTGGTAAGCCCTTGGCAGTATTTAACTTTTATGTGCCGGCAGAGATTTACAGCGTACTGACATGACGGGGCAAAGTTTACAAAACACCCTCTTTTATGATATAAAATCTACTCATTTGGGGAGTCGTCCAAGGGCAAGACGGCAGATTCTGGATCTGCTTATAGGGGTTCGAATCCTCTCTCCCCAGCCATAATGGTCCCATCGTCTAGAGGCCTAGGACGTGGCCCTCTCAAGGCTAAAACACGGGTTCGACTCCCGTTGGGACCGCCAATAAAATCAAGGGGTTACACGGTTTCTGAATTTTGATAGAGTTTCGCGGGCAGGCTTGCAAATGTGCATTTACGCGAATCTGGTATAGGGGCTTGTAGCTCGCCTAATACTTCCTTACAAACAAATGCCATGGCCTGGCGGGCCTGGTGTTTACGGATCCCGAACCCGAAAAGGCTTATTATTCATGGAACAGATATCACCTGGGGGTCTATGGAGAGGTCTTTATCTTCAGTATGATGACGACAGGTATCGCGAGCACCGCAGCCATAATGAGCTTCATCGCGACCGTGTCCACGGAAAGGACCGATACCGCCCCTCCGGCAAATATGGTACCCAGCGCGTAGAGTTTGGCCCTGCGCGGCATGCTCCTTGTCTCGTGCCACTGCCTGATAAGCGGGCCGAACGTCCTGTGCGAAAGGACCCGGTCGTGGAGCTTCTGTGAAGACCTCGCAAAGCAGGCGACCGCCAGAAGCAGCAGGGGCGTGGTCGGAAGCAGGGGCAGGAATATGCCGAGGACGGCCAGTCCGACAAAGACAAGTCCGAGCGTTATGAACAGAGGTTTATGCATTACCTTTCAGCCCGTGAACCCTCCCGCCGAAACCGGGCCATGACCCCGTTTCGCGGCGAGCATCGGACATCACGGGAGTGCGATCAAATCACAGTTACAGGTCTTTTTTTTATTATACCCTTAAATAGAAATTCGGATCGCTTATGGTGGGGTTACACGGACGACCGTCTGAGTTCCGCTGACTTTTCAACAAGATTTCTCCTGGTGTTTTTTCTCATCTCTTCAATTTTTGAGGCGATTTCAGGATATTTAATGGACAGTATTGAGCATGCCAGATACGCAGCGTTCTTTGCGCCGTCGATCGCAACCGTTGCAACGGGTATCCCAGGCGGCATCTGGACCGTGGAGTAGAGGGCGTCTACTCCGCTCAGGGCCCCTGACTTCAGGGGGACCCCGATCACCGGCAGCGTCGTATGCGATGCGACGACCCCTGCGAGGTGAGCGGCCATGCCTGCCCCGGCGATCAGCACCTCGATTCCGCGATCCCGGGCGGTTTTTGCATATTCCGCGGTCTTGTCCGGCAGCCGGTGCGCTGAACTGATATCCATTTCAAAGGGGATATCCATAGCCTTGAGTACATCTGCTGCTTTCTCCATGACCGGCATATCGCTTTCGCTTCCCATGAGAATGCCTACCAATGGTTTTGCCATATACGTCTCCTCCTTTTTTTCTGTGAACAGTGGTGAGTTGCCGTTTGATGGCTGCCGGCTTCAGCCGAGGAACTTCCGCACGTGCGCCGCCTCCACCAGCATGCTTTGCATATTGGATCTGTTTTGGTCCTTCACCGCCTTTATGATTCTTGAGGTAATCGCCCGGTGTTCATGGTTTATCTCATACGTCCCCCAGTCAAGCTTCAGGGATGACCTGACCTCGGACGGCAGGATCTCGAGGACCTCCGGGTTGAAAAACGACATCGCCGTCTTCATGTCAAACGGAAAATTCACATGCATGTCCTTCATGCACCGAAGGTCGTCGCGGGTGAGCACGCTCAGGCCCAGCACCTCGGGCGGAAGCCCGATGGAATAGCAGGCAGCGCAGAAGCTGATGACGCGCGGCAGGGTCGTCTGGCCGATGCTCCGGGCATAGCCGAACAGGCCGACATGCAGCTTTCTCATCCTCCTTCGGGGGACGAACGACGCGACATAGTTGATGAGGGGCGCCAGATGCTCGATGACCCGCCGGTACTCCACGGAACACTTCTCTATCAGCTCCAGGCATTTGCCTTCATTGATGTCATAGCCGCGCATCAT
>Ga0224495_10002059_pt1 | contig 13524 bp, 10 predicted proteins | sample SF_Jul11_sed_USG_FD_168128 | JGI IMG/M metagenome (GOLD analysis project Ga0224495, IMG submission 168128) | Sediment microbial communities from San Francisco Bay, California, United States - SF_Jul11_sed_USGS_4_1 | ecosystem: Environmental > Aquatic > Marine > Sediment | place: USA: California... | reverse complement strand
TATCTCGCGCTGGGAACATGAATCTGTTCTGGACGCCATGCAGGATCGGCTGGATCGAATGCCGAACGCCATGACACGACGCCGGCAGACCGTGGAACACGTCTTCGGCACACTCAAGCCGTGGATGGGGGCGACGCATTTCCTGATGAAGACGTTGCCGAAGGTCAACACGGAGATGAGTTTGCATGTGCTGGCGTACAACCTGAAGCGCACCATGCGAATCTTCGGCGTACAACCCCTGATGGCGGCCATGACAGGATAGCAAGTCGGGTCTTGTTGCGAAACTGAATGGCATGTCCGCCACGCCAAGTCAAACTGAGCCGCAATGCCGCAAGTGCAAAGATTTCACTCGCTCGGCAGTTCGGTTTTCACACGGCCTCGACCCAAAGCGGAAGTACACGACTGACCGCTATCAGAAGGAGGACTTACGCTGATCCGCATTAGAACCCGTGATACATGGTCGATAGGCCGTCACGTATTGCACCACCGTTAATGATGGGATATTGTTCACGATCATTGAAGTCGTGTTGCGCGGATAGGAAGTAGCAGGTTCGGTTCTTATATGGATCCTCCTAACCATTGTTAGACCGAACAACCGACATTGCACATGTATCCACGAACCTACTTCGAGACATTCATGCGGTATGAGGCGAAGGATCAAGTCTTCGTCGCAATGCCGTTCACAGGTCCGTTTCGAAAGGCATTCGAGACCGTCATCGAGCCTGCAGTCAGACGCGTCTCGGTCAACGGTCGGCCGCTTAGCGCTCGGATCATCAACCGAGCAACGTCCGGAGCGCCAGACATTCATGAACAGATCTTCGACGCAGTTCTGCACTCGCGACTGGTCATTGCTGACATGACGGTTCAGTCAACTTGCGTTGTCGATGACGGCTCCTCAAGGTGGCAGGCGAACGCGAATGTGACATATGAGGTTGGGTTGGCTTCAGCGTGGAGGAATCCGGAGGACATACTCCTAATTCATCAGAGTCATTCTGGGCATACCTACGGTTTCGATGTGCAAAACCTTCGACACGTTCAATATGAGCCGGATTCGGCAGCATCAATTGCGCTGTTGACGGACGAGATAGTGCGGGCATTGAACCAGTCAACGTTCTTGGCGCAGGCGGCCTATCAGAAGCTCGTCGAGTCCGTGTCACCAAGTGCAGTCCAATTTATGCATCAGGAAGCCGCTCGAGCTTTCCCCGTAATTGCCTTTCAATCGCCTGATCTGGGCGTCATGGACGCTAGGGTCCATGCGATCACCGAGCTTCTGAACTATGGAGCGCTGAAGAACCGAAATGTTGTTCCGCAAGGACCCGGCAAAGGTGTGGCAATCATTTACGGGTGGTCTGAATTTGGCATTCGAATTCTCCAGTCCCTCCATGCGATCACTCCTGAGCGCGCCGGCGACCTCAGAAAGCAAATTGCGTCGGTGGCTGCGGGAGAGATTCCGCCCGCTAGCCTGCGAGATCTACCAGTAGTGAAGGCGACGGGAGAGCAGCCAATAGACATGGTTGAAGCTGCGAGAGGCGAAGGTTCACCTGAAGTGGCGCAAAAGCAGTGAATCTGCGCATCGGCCTAACAAACGGTTGCAGACTGACAGCCGAGCTATTGTAGGCGCGCTTCGCGCGCTTTATTTCATTCGGCTGCAGCTGAACCCAAGGCGTTAGCTGGCACAATCGAGAACGCAACACTTATGATCCACCTGGTTGGCGTCGACCACATGATCCAGCACAACGGATACATGAACAACAAAAAAAGAGTCGCAATACGGGCGTTCCAAGATTATCTGCGCGAGCAGATACAAGCGACTGGTGCAATGCTGCTAGTGTAGTGTCCAAGAATTAACTGGACAGTTGTTTCTTCTCCTTCCGGTGGCGGAGTGACATACCACCGGGCTGGATCTGTTCGAGGGTGTGACGGCAGCGAGCGAGCTTGTGCTGAATGGATTCGACTGTCGCCGTCCAGACGAAGGGTCGGGGCTTCTCATTCCACGCCGCCAGGAACTCCGTGATCGCATGTTGCAAATCTTTCACGCTGCAGAAGGAGCCCCGCCGCACTCTCTTGGAGGTCAGTTCTCCGAACCAGCGCTCGATGAGATTGAGCCAACTGGAACTGGTCGGCACGAAATGCGGGCGAAAGCGGGAATGCCGTGTGAGCCAGGCTTGCACCTTGGGATGCGTGTGCGTGCCGTAGTTGTCCATCACCAAGTGCAAGGGCGTATCTCCCGGAAACTCCTGGTTCAGTCGCCGCAGGAATTTCAAAAACTCCTGGTGCCGATGCCGCTCGTAGCACTGGCCGATGACCCGGCCCTGCAAGACTTCCAGGGCGGCAAATAGGGTCGTCGTGCCATGGCGCTTGTAATCGTGCGTCATCGTGCCGCAGCGTCCCTTCTTCAACGGCAGGCCCGGTTGCGTGCGGTCCAGTGCTTGGATCTGGCTTTTCTCATCCACGCACAGCACCAGGGCCTGCTGTGGAGGATTCAGATACAGGCCGACCACATCGGTCAGCTTCTCCAGAAACCTAGGGTCGCGCGACAGCTTGAAACGCTTGACCCGATGCGGCTTCAGATTGTGACGGCGCCAGATGGTGCTGACCGTGGACTTGCTCACGCCTTGGCTCTCCGCCATGAGTCGGCAACTCCAGTGCGTCATACCCTTCGGCTTGGTGTGGAGGGTTGCCTCTACGAGAGCGTTGATCTTCTTTGTTCCATAGGTGGGCTTGCGCCCGCGGCCGGGCGCGACCTCCCACAAACTCTGCAGGCCGTGCTCCGCGAACCGGGCGCGCCACAAGATCACCGTCTTCCGATTGGTCTTCAACAGTCTGGCGATCGCACTGTCCGACTGGCCACGCGCGGCCGCCAACACGATCCGGCCTCGCAGCACCACCTGTTGTGGGGTTCCGTGCGCCGCCAGCCATTGCTGAATCTGTGCTTGGTCGCTGGCGTTCAACGTCAGGGCAGGAATTGTTCGGGGCATGGCTGAGTGTGCCCGACTCCATGCGGCATGTCCATCTATTTGTTGGACACTACACTAGGAAGTGCGGCTCCTTGCCGCTCCTTGCTATACTCATAGCAACCACCCACAGAGGAGTGACCACCGATGTCGGCACAGGGAAAAGATTCGATCATTCTGTTGATCCATTGCAAAGACCGTAAGGGCATCGTGGCGCGCGTGTCGGGATTCATTCATGATTTCGGCGGCAACATCCTGGATTCCGACCATCACACTGACAAGGACACAAACGATTTTCTTATGAGAATGGAGTTCGCCACGGAGGGATTCCAGATCCCCCCAGACGACATTCCGTCCGCCTTTGCTCCGATTGCGAAAGTTTACGAGATGCACTGCGAAGTGTATCCATCCAGCCGACGAACCCGTGTCGGTCTACTAGTTTCGAAACAAGATCACTGTCTCGCCGACCTCCTCCAGCGGCACCGCCGAGACGAACTGCACATCGATATTCCCGTCATCATTTCGAATCACGACACCTGCGCGAGCTGGGCTGAGCTCTTCAACATTCCCTTTGCCGTCTATCCCATGACGAAGGAGACCAAGCCCCAGCAAGAACAACAGGTCTTAGCGCTTCTGAAAGAGCACCGGGTGGAGCTCGTGGTGATGGCTCGCTATATGCAAATCCTCACTGCGGAGTTTTTGGCTCAGGTCGGTTGCCCAGTCATCAACATTCACCATTCCTTTCTGCCGGCCTTTATCGGAGCCAATCCCTACCGGCAGGCCTACGACCGCGGCGTCAAGATCATTGGGACGACGGCGCACTACGCGACCCAAGATTTGGATGAAGGGCCGATCATCGAACAAGACGTGATTCGCATCGGACATCGAGATACCGTGGACGATCTCGTACGGAAAGGACGCGACTTGGAGGAAGTCGTGCTGGCGCGCGCCGTGCGGCGACACATCGAACGGCGGGTGTTAGTCTACGGCCGAAAGACGGTCGTGTTTGATTGAATCAGTGACGATCCAACAATAGTAGAAGAGAAAGGGGAACGGATTGATACCCGTTCCCCTTCTGTTTGAAACCGAGGACACGATGTTAGATCTTCGCTGACAGAAACAGTGATCCCCCACGGCGGTTGATCAGCATCAGGATGCTGTCCCCCTTCTTCAAATCTGAAGACACCTTTTCAAATTCCTTTACGGACTTGACCGGCCTCCGATTGACCTCTTGAATGACATCACCAGGTACGAGTCCGGCCTTTTCCGCACCGCTGTCCGGGTCAAGGCTCGTCACGACGACTCCCTGAGCCCTTCCTTTGATGCCCAACTCGCGCGCGGTGTTCTGATTCAAATCCTCGACAGACAGACCGGCCAAGGCGTAGTCATGTTCACCACTTTCTACCTTCTTTGCAACTTTCTCCAGCTCCGGCTGCTCCCCGATCCGCACGGTCAGATCACGCGCGCGCCCATCGCGCATGACCTTCACCGGGACCTTGCTGCCGACTGGAGTCCTGGTGACCATCCGTTGCAGTGCGACACCATCCTCAATCAGGATCCCCTGATACTCAATGATCACATCGCCCTGCTTAAGTCCAGCCTGGTCAGCCGGGCTGTCTTCCTTGACGTCGCTCACCAAGGCGCCTTTCGAATCCTTCATACTGAAAGACTTTGCCAGATCCTGGTTCAAGTCTTGAAGACCGATCCCCAGATACCCTCGGACCACCTTACCGGTCTTAACAAGGCTCTCATAGATTGGCTTGGCCATCGTTGTTGAGACCGCAAAGCCGACTCCTTGATACCCACCCGTCTGCGAAAAGATGGCCGTATTAATACCGACGAGCTCACCTCTGGTGTTTACCAGTGCCCCGCCTGAGTTACCGGGGTTAATGGCGGCATCCGTCTGAATAAAGTCTTCATACTGCGTGATCCCCATATGGCCGCGGCCAACAGCACTGACGATCCCGAGCGTCACGGTAGAATTCAACCCGAAGGGATTGCCGACCGCCAAGACATACTCACCGACCTGCAGTTGTGACGCATCGCCCCATGGTATGGCGGGAAGACTGCTGGCGTTGATCTTAACCACAGCGAGGTCGCTCTTCGGATCAGCTCCGATAATCTTGCCCTTGAATTCCCGCTTGTCGGGAAGAGTGACGCTTACTTCATGAGCCTTGTCGATCACATGATTGTTGGTCAAAACATATCCGTCAGCCGAGATGATCACGCCTGATCCCTGACCCCTTCGAGGTCCCCAATGTTCCCCGGGAGGTTGCGGCCCCCGACGCCGTGGGTCGAAGGGTTTGCCGAAAAATTCCTCCATACGGTCTCGTAGTTCATCAGGGAGAGGTGATCCGTCCGAAACCCTTTCAGTCATGACCGTCGTAATATTGACAACCGCTGGTGTAACTTGCCTTGCGACGTCCGTGAACCCGTTCGCGGGAGTTGTGATGACCGCGGCCGCTGGAGTTGAAGTCGGCGCACTGGATGCCTGGGACGCACTAAACGAGTACCCACCCCAAACCAGGATTCCACTCATGAGACCGATTCCGATCGCGGAACCGACCTTCCTACGCAGATGTGATGACATACGCCCTCCCCATAGGCTGGTTCATTGGAAACCCGTGATTACCCAGTTCTTACGATCGGGTAACCCCTGCCTTGCAGTCGCAAGGAACATAACAACCTAGGATGAGAACAAGATTAACCAACGATTAAAGTTCACTAAGCAGTGGGAGGAGCGAGCGGTAAGACAACGGTGAAGGTTGATCCCTGGCCGAGATCGCTTTTGACTTCTACCCGGCCCTTGTGCAACTCCGCGATCCAGGAACAGATGGCGAGACCGAGACCTGTCCCCTTCTTGGTGTGGCCTCGGGCAACGTCGGTGCGGAAGAAGCGTTGGAAAATCTTCTTGTGATCGGCAGGGGCGATGCCAATCCCATAGTCTGTCACCGACAGCCTGGCCTCCCGACCGTCATTCAACAGCGCGATCTCGACCTTGCCACCGGAATACGAATACTTCATCGCATTTTCGACGAGATTGAGCAGCAGTTCACGAAGCCGCAAGTCGTCGCCCTGAACCACCACTGGCATGACGGTTCCCAGCAGAACTTCGATATTGCGGTCCTGCGCAAGCAACTTGGCCTGACGATGAATATCCTCCACCAGCGACTCCATGGCGACAGGCAGCGACTCCACTCTGACTTCACCCATGTCGGCACGTGAGAGAAACAACAGTTCGTCGACGATTCGCGTCATTCGATCGATTTCTTCCAGATTGCTCTCCAGCACCGATTTATAGTCGTCGAGCAAACGAGGTCGCCGCAGCGCCAGGTCTGTTTCGCCTTTCATCACCGTCAGAGGAGTCCGCAACTCATGCGAGGCATCGCTGGTGAATTGACGAATCTGGCGGAACGACGTATCCAGCCGGCCGATCATATTGTTGAAGGTGGCGGCCAGGCGGCCGATTTCGTCGTGAGCCGCCGGCATGCTCAGGCGTTGACTCAAGTCCCCAGCGGCAATGCGCTGCGCCGCAAGGGTAATCTTATCGACAGGCCGTAACGCGCGTCCCGCCAAGAACCATCCCCCTGCCAGAGACACAGCCAGGGCGATGGGGATTGCCACAACCAGCAGCACCAGGAAGCGCTGGAGTGTCTCTCCAACCGATTCCATCGACGTACCGACCTGCACGATGTACAGGAGATTGCCTCGATACATGATCGGCACGGAAATCAGCCTCAACGGAGGCTCCTTGGGATACTTGGCCGACTCAAAAACTCTCTGTCCGGCAAACGCGGCATCAAGGGCGGTTCGGCTCAGCGGAACTTCGTGTTGTTTGATATTCGGAGAACGGATCGTGATCGTGCCAGAGGGGCTGAAGATCTGGAAGAACTTATCGATTCGCGTCAGTTCAGGAAATTGCGAGAGCAGTTCCTCTTCGTTGATCAGTGGAAGAAATCCTCGCTCTTCGAGCGACCGCACCGCCGTCATGGCCGTATCTTCCAACGATTCATCGACTGTGTCGCGGAGACTTCTCGCTGTAATGGCGTACAGCACTACGGAGAAAATGATCAAGACCAGGGCTAGGGCGGTCCCATACCACAGGGTCAGCCGGACGCGTAGCGGCATGGATCAGCTCCTGCTCGGTGGTGACGACGTCGTGCTGTCGGTTTGCTGTGCCTCAAGTCACTGAGTACGCGCGGGGCTTGTGTCAGGTTCACGCTAGTCGGCCTTCAGCATATACCCGCTACCGCGAATGGTATGGATCAGTTTCTTGGTTCGGCCTCGATCGATTTTGTTCCGAAGGTAGTTCACATAGACATCGATGACGTTCGTAAAGGTGTCGAAATCTTGATTCCACACATGTTCGGAGATCATGGGCCGAGTGAGGACGCGGCCGGTGTGACGCATCAGATATTCGAGTAAGGCATACTCTTTCAGCGTCAAATCGATGCGTTGTCCACCTCGGGTGACATCACGGGTTGCTGGGTTGAGCATCAGATCATCCACCTGAAGAATCCCTGGGCTTTCGGATGCTCCACGACGCAACAGGGCTCGAACACGCGCCAAGAGTTCATCGATCGCGAACGGTTTGGTCAGATAATCATCGGCACCGGCATCCAATCCTTTGACCCGCTGGTCGATCTGGGATTGCGCCGAGAGAATCAGCACCGGTGTGTGGACCCGTTCGCGACGGATATTCTTCAGCACATCCAGACCAGACATTGAGGGCAGCATCACGTCGACGACTAGGAGATCGTAGTTGGTCGCTAGAACCATTTCTAATCCCTTGGCTCCGTCCTCACAGAGATCGACGGCATAACTCTCTTCTTCGAGCGCCCTCTTAATAAAACAACCGACTTTGGTTTCATCTTCTATGACAAGCACACGCATACACACCCCAACAAATATTGAGCAGCGGGGTGATTATACCAGACCGATGGCTGTGAATCTTGAAGCGTACAGTGGCTCTCACTCGTCACGAAGCGGGGACTTAGGTCGAATCGCCGGGGAAGGTCTGTTCTAGAGAGGTAATCATGGGCTTGCCATCGCGGATCGTGAAGACCAACGCTTCCTCGCCTTCCGTTTTGAATTCTCGATTGGCCTGGCGAAGCGTCTCAGTCGACTTGAAGGAGACTTTCGCGCTCCGTTCATCGATGGCCAACGACACAGACGTATTCGTCCGAGTGAAGTCGTGGGCGCTGGGAAAGGCGAAACTCATGGCGAGAGTCTTCCGGTAATCTTCCCGCGTCAGCATGGCCATCTGTTGTTGCGGGCCTTGTTTTAGATGAATGGTGATGGTCGCGTCGTGAGCAATGTGGCGCAGGACGCCGTCGACATCCTTTCGTCGAACAGCTTCGTCGAGTGCGTTGAGAAGATGGTCGATCCCTTCACGATTCAGACGGACATCGGGCTGAACGGGCTTCACCTGCGAATCTGTGAGAACCACGCTGGGCTGACTTGTCGGTAGATGGGGAGCCAGAAACTTGTCGACCAGACTCTGATCCTTGAACATCATGTACCCTGCGTATCCGATGGCCACTGTGGTGCCCAGCACAAAGAGAATGACGATGGCTTTTACCATCGAGAAGCGTGGCAGCGCTCGCTTCCCGGCTCTCTCATCGGTCCCCTGCTTCGTGGCGACCATAGGTCAGCTCTCCGGACTGAAGAATATGAGGTAACAATAGCGTGAATTTTGTGAAAAGCAATCAAAGCCGGCGGCTCTGCAGGCCGATGTACTCTGCGGAGCACGTGCCGAGCCCGACGGCTGCTTCAGACAAGGCCTCCTCTCAACACAGCCATTGTCATGACGATGAAATCATCTCCGGAAAGCGGGTCTAGTCTCTTGGAAAAATAGCGGATCGCGTGGTACCCTGCGAGAGTAACGAGGTACTACTCAACCCGTTCTCTATGAGCTAACCAGAGGGTAGCCGACTCCATGACCACTCAGAATTGGCGTCAACCGACCGACGACTTTATTCACCGACACCTGGGTCCCACCAGGGCCGATATTCAGGAGATGCTCGCCACGTTAGGCCTACGCTCGCTCGACACATTGACCGATAACGCCATTCCTCCTGATATTCGATTTCGGCGAGCTCTTGACGTTCCAGCCGGTGACGGCGAGCAGGCCGTCCTGGCCCGCCTGAAAGATATCGCGTCCCAAAATAAGGTCTATCGCTCGTTGATCGGCATGGGGTACTACGACTGCGTCACCCCGGGCGTGATCCAGCGAAACATTCTCGAAAACCCGGCATGGTATACGCAATACACCCCATACCAAGCTGAGATTTCACAAGGCCGCTTAGAGGCGCTCGTGAACTTCCAGACCATGGTGGCAGACTTGACCGGTCTCCCGCTGGCGAATGCCTCGCTGTTGGATGAAGCAACCGCTGCAGCCGAAGCGATGGCGATGTGCTACACGATCGCCCGCAATGCGGGCGAGGATCGAACGGAATTTTTTGTTTCGCGCGACTGCCATCCACAGACCTTGGCAGTGTTGCAGACCAGAGCCGAGCCTCTGGGTATCGTCATCAAGACCGGTGTCGCCTCGTCCGTTGATTGTTCGCGTCCTCAGCTGTGCGGCCTGTTGTTGCAGTACCCGGCCACGGACGGCTATGTGAGTGATTTCAGCACATTGGTCACGCAGGCGCATGAGGCCGGTGTTCTCGTAGCAGTTGCCACCGATCTTCTCGCCCTGACCTTGCTCCGCTCGCCCGGGGAGTTCGGTGCCGACATTGCCGTCGGTTCGACACAGCGCTTCGGTGTTTCGATCGGCTTCGGTGGACCCCATGCTGCGTTTCTGGCGACCAAAGAGGAATACAAACGGCAGGTGCCGGGTCGCCTCGTTGGTGTCTCGAAAGATGTGACCGGTAAACCAGCCATCAGGCTTTCGCTTCAAACGAGGGAGCAACACATTCGACGGGAGAAGGCCACCAGTAATATCTGCACGGCCCAAGTCTTGTTGGCCGTCATGGCCGCTATGTATGCGGTGTACCATGGGCCGGACGGGTTGCGTCGGATCGCCGAACGTGTACACGGCCTTACGTTGCTATTGGCGGAAGGACTGCGTCGGCTTGGATTCGACGTATTACCGAAAGTCTTCTTCGATACGATTCGGATACCGGTCCCCAAAGCTCAAGCCGATCAAATTGCGACCAGGGCGAACGAACAAGGAGTCAATTTCCGGCACTATGAAGACGGCTCCATCGGCATTTCACTCGATGAAGTCAGCTCCGAGGAAGAAGTGTATCGTCTCCTGCACATCTTCGTCGGGCATGACCAGTTGCCGTTCCGTCTTTCCGATCTCGCTGACGCCATCGATCTCAACTACGCGTCCCCCTTGGCCAGAACGAGTAAGTACCTGACGCATGAGGTCTTCCATCGCTACCACTCCGAGCACGAGATGCTCCGCTATCTCCACAGACTACAGGCCAAGGACCTGTCCCTCGTTCACTCCATGATCCCGCTGGGTTCCTGCACCATGAAGCTGAACGGCACCACGGAAATGCTACCGGTCACGTGGCCGGAGTTCGCTCGTTTGCACCCCTTCGCGCCGGCGGAACAAACGCGTGGCTATCGGACGTTGTTCGAACAGCTCGAATCGTGGTTGGCTGAGATTGCCGGATTTGCAGCGTTCTCGCTCCAACCGAACGCGGGGTCACAGGGCGAATATTCGGGCCTGATGATGATTCGGGCATACCATCGGGCGAAGGGAGAAACACACCGAGACGTCTGCTTAATCCCCGTATCAGCCCACGGCACGAACCCCGCCAGTGCCGCCATGGTCGGCATGACGGTCGTCGTCGTTGCCTGCGATCAGGACGGCAACGTGGATGTCGCCGACTTGGAGACCAGGGCCGCTCAATATCGAGATCGACTATCGGCCTTAATGCTCACCTATCCGTCAACTCACGGGGTGTTTGAGGCAAGCGTGCGGCGCATTTGCCAAATCGTCCATACCCATGGCGGGCAAGTCTATATCGACGGGGCCAATATGAATGCCATGGTGGGCCTCTGCCGTCTGGGCGACATCGGGGCGGACGTCTGCCATCTCAACCTCCATAAGACATTTTGTATTCCCCATGGAGGTGGAGGGCCTGGCGTGGGACCGATTGGAGTGGCACGGCATCTCGTGCCCTTTCTACCGGGACATCCAGTGATCAAGCTTGGCGGGCCTCAAGCCATCGGTCCCGTGTCGGCGGCCCCGTTTGGCAGTCCGAGTATTCTTCCCATCTCCTGGGTGTACATCGCCTTGATGGGGCGAGACGGATTGACCAAAGCCACACAAGTGGCCATTCTCAATGCCAACTACATGGCCAAGCGGATGGAAAAACATTACCCCATTCTGTATCGGGGCGATTCCGGATTGGTGGCTCACGAGTTCATCCTGGATCTCCGTGAATTCAAGGAGAGCGCCGGGGTTGAAGCGATGGATGTCGCCAAGCGATTGATGGACTACGGCTTCCATGCCCCAACCGTGTCGTTTCCCGTGGCCGGCACGCTCATGATCGAACCCACGGAAAGCGAAGCCAAGAGTGAACTTGATCGGTTCTGCGAAGCACTCATTCTGATCCGTGCAGAGATTCAAGAAATTGTCGATGGGCGCCAGCCGCGAACAAACAATGTGCTGAAAAACGCACCTCACACTGCGGCAGCCGTCACGGCGACGGAGTGGAATCGCCCCTATACCCGTGAGCAAGCGGCGTTTCCTGCACCCTGGCTGAGGAACAGCAAGTTCTGGCCGAGCGTGAGCCGCATCGACGAGGCCTACGGCGACCGCCATCTGGTGTGCAGCTGTCCGCCGATCGAGACGTATCAGAACTAGCAGGACCTCCTGTACCATGTCCGACCCCTGGCTGGCTCACCAGCCAGGGGCTTCGTTTGTACCTCTCCTTGCCTGATTTTCTAAATAAGCAGTACAGTACAGAGGATTCATCGCTGAGGAGGATATCCTATGAGCGACATCGGCCGTCGAGGCTTTCTAGTCCGGACTGGCTTGACCTTGAGCGCAGCAGTACTAGCTGGTGCCCAACCTCGCGCTTCTGCTGAACAGGCTACGTCATCAAGTCGATTGAAGAGTTGGGAAGACCTGCGAGCACAGTTTCCCCTCTCTCCACAGCTTATCCACTTAGCCGCGTTCTTCCTCGCTTCTCATCCCACACCAGTACGCGAAGCCATCGAACGGCACCGAGCCGGCTTGGACACGGACCCGATCGGCTATTGGTTTGAACATGAAGAGAAACAGGAGGCGCAAGTCCTCCAGGCGGCGGCTGAGTATCTGGGAGGCAATCCCACAGACATCGCCTTGACCGACAGCACGACAATGGGTCTCGGTCTGCTCTACGGGGGATTACAACTGCGTAGCGGGCAAGAAATCCTGACGACGACCCACGACCATTATTCGACGGAAACCGCGCTGCGTCTTCGCGCCGAACGGACAGGCGCCATGGTACGACAGATTCACCTCTATCGTTCTACCAAAACTGTGTCTCGCGATGAAATTGTCGATTCGTTGCGCAAGGGCATCACCACGATGACGCGCATTGTGGCTGTCACCTGGGTGCATTCCAGTACAGGGCTTAAACTGCCCATTCATGAGATGGCGCTGGCGATCCAGACCATCAATCGCTCGAGAGAAGAGAGGGACCGGATCATCTTCTGCGTGGATGGGGTCCATGCCTTGGGAGTTGAAGATTTCCGCGTTAGCGAACTCGGCTGCGACTTCCTCATCGCCGGAACCCACAAGTGGATGTTTGGTCCCCGTGGAACCGGTTTGGTTTGGGGCCACCCAAAAGCATGGCCGATCGCCAGGGCAACGATCCCGACCTTTAGCAGTCAGGCCTATGACCTCTGGATGGAGAACAAATCGTCAAAAGACCTTCCTCCATCAGTGCACATGACCCCCGGAGGGTTCCATTCGTTTGAACACAGATGGGCGCTGGGTGAAGCCTTCACCTTTCATCAGACCATCGGGAAATCAAAGGTGATGCAGCGGATCTACGAACTGAACCAGCAGCTGAAGCAGGGCTTGGCAGCCATGCCTCATGTCACCTTGCACACACCAGTATCACAGGATCTTTCGGCGGGAATCGTCTGTTTCGAGGTTGCCGGCATGGCGCCTCGCACAGTCGTGGAAAAATTCCGTCGGCGCGGCATTGTCGGCAGCGTCACGCCCTATGCAACGAAGTACGTCCGGCTCGCACCATGTCTTATCAACTCGCCCAAAGAAATCGAGACGACGCTGGCAGAGATCAGAAATTTGCGCGCGTCCTAGAGATCACGCTACAGAGCAAGGTAGATACTTAGGATGAAGTCTGCTGCAGAAGGCTTGGTGTTTGTAGGGAGGGTGATCTCAACCTACGGCTCGTAGCCTTACTTCTCGCCACATTTCTTGAATTTCGACTCTTCGCACTGCTCAGCGATCTGCTGCGCCTTCGCGATTTGCTCCGGCGTCATGCGTGATGCCGTACGATCTCGGTCCTTCGTGATTTCAGTTTTCGACCCGCTACTCGACGACGCGATCGCCGCGCTGAACCACACATAGGCCAGAACCTGATTTGGTTGAACG
>Ga0224495_10002058_pt1 | contig 13527 bp, 15 predicted proteins | sample SF_Jul11_sed_USG_FD_168128 | JGI IMG/M metagenome (GOLD analysis project Ga0224495, IMG submission 168128) | Sediment microbial communities from San Francisco Bay, California, United States - SF_Jul11_sed_USGS_4_1 | ecosystem: Environmental > Aquatic > Marine > Sediment | place: USA: California... | reverse complement strand
CTGAATCTCTTTTTGATAGCTTTTCATGGGGCTTCTCCTCAATACTTGTTTTGGCTAAATCAGCATTGATTGAAGCCCCGTTTTCAGAGCAACAAAAAAGTAACATATCTCCCCGGACTGAATAAAAAGATTTCTTTTAGAACTTGACTTCTGGTTTACATGTAAAATAATTGATATATGGATATCCAAACTCTAAAGCAATTCGGACTCGATGAATTTAAAATTCGGGAATTGTATCTATATAAAGTTCCGGTTTTAAAAACTTGCGACAATTGGGGATCCGTAAAAGAGATAGGGCGAATTGAATTCAAGGGTAAACATGCTATATATGATGGTGGTCTGATACAATATGGAGAAAGTGTTTACTTTATTCCTAATTCAAAAATCGAAGCGCTGGCACCATATAGAAAATGGGTTTTTAAAAATCGCATAACCGTAATAAAAGAAGAAGATCATAAAAAGAAGAAAAGATAACAAAGTATTAATACGAAAACTTATATCTGCACTCAGGACAGAGGTATTGTCCCTTTTGTGTTATTCGTAAATGAGTACCGCAATTAGAACATTCAATTATAATATTAATTTTCTTATTAGCTGGTTCCGGATCTTTTTTTATAGTTTTTGTTTCAATGTCTCTGGAAATAGTTTCTGTAACTGTAATATTGGATTCTTTTTCAGCAACACTGCTTTTTGAAATTTCTGATTGTTGAGGCATAAAAGTTGTATGATAACTGCCATAAATATTTTCCAATCCCTGAACAGAGTCCTCAACTATTAATTCTGCTTCATTCTTTAAATTTTCGATAAGGTCTGGTTTTCTTTCTGAAGTTATAATCTCATCCTTAGCTGTTTCTTCTTTGTAGCCCGAATCTATGATTGGCTCCTGAATTATCGATCCTTTATATTTATTCAATATTTCACTAAAATTCGAATATATCAGCAAATGATCTGCAATTTTTAAAAAATCAAGCAAATTAAAAACTTCATTACTGACATTATACAACATTAAATGAGCGTTTTTAGATTTTAAAATCTTGTTTAAATCTGATATAGTTCCAATCCCTCTTGATGAGATATACTCCAGATTCAGGCAATCCAGAGAAAAGTTACTGTAACCATTTAAATTTTTATCTATTACCCAGGACTTAAAATCATGAGAACTCTCACTATCGAGAGCACCTTTTAATTCAATGTTTAAAATTGAGCCGTGAACCGAAAATTTCAACTCAAGCATAAAAAAATTAATCCTTTATTAAAATTGCATCCTTTATATCTGACCTGCCAGAATAAACACCGGTCAATCGGGACTTTAGTTCCAATTCATGAATTTTTTTGTCAATATATTTTATCTCTTCCTTAAATTTATTGCTGCTGGGAATAACAGTAATTACTTTCAGCAAATTGTCTATTTTATGTAATTTATTTCTCGTTTTGAGGGTATAGCCCAGAACAGCTATCAACAGAATTCCCATTCCGATAGACCATGAAAAAAACAACTCTTGAACAAAACCGTGTATCAAGTTATCAAGAGAATCATATGTTATTACAAGATGTAAAGTTGATTTCGGTTTTCCATTTTTATAAACAGGTGTTGCAAAGTCTACTGTATGAAAATAGTTTTCAGGCATAATTTTATGAAAAAGGTACAGATACTGCCTGTTTTTTTTATATACATCATATGGATAAATTTCAGAAGCAATTTTGCCATTTTTTAACAATAAAGCTGACTGAAAAAGTTCGTTACTATATACTCCCGATATTTTATTCACCATGCTTTTCGAATCATTTGTAATTTTAGTTATATCGTTATGAGCAAGTATTACTCCTGACTTATCTAAAAGAAAAATTTCTTTTATTGAATCACCCATGTGACGATTTTTTTGCCTGTCCAGAGTAAACTGAAATTTGCCTGCAAGTTTTGCGTACTTTTCGACTGACACAGCATTCGCTGCTTCATCAGCAAGAAAACTTAAGATAATTGAATTATCATCATTAATTTCGTTTAAAGATTTATTTATTGATTTGTGAATAAAAAAAGTAAAAACAGCAATTAGCGTAAATGTAATTAATATAAAACCTGATAAAAAAAGAGGTAAAAAAATATGACCAAATTCAGATGATATCGATATCAAGGGTTTTGCACTTCCATCCTGAGAATTCGAGTTATTTTTTTCGGTATATACAGATCTATTTAAAACTTCTTCCGCCATATTACCGTATCGGCTGAAATTCCGGGTTCAAAAGTAAATTATTTTTAAATTATTATTGTGGAATAAAATCCATCACATTTTTCATAATAAATCCGGTAAAAAAAGCAAATGGTATTATAAAAAGAAAAATACTCATGCCAATAATCAATCCTCTTTCCTTGATTATCATCAATAAATTTGCAATGCAGGGAACAAACAAGGTAATCACAACCAGAGATGTAAGTACCTGTCTCTCATCCAGCAAACCCTGAGAATACATCTGATAAAAACCTGCAGCTCCAAAATCTCTTCTCAGAAAACCCATTACAAAACTACTGGCTGACTCTGCCGGAAGACCCAATGCATTAACGGTAAAAGGTTTTAACAAATCATTTAAAGTCTGAATCGCTCCACTTTTATCCAGTAAAAATAAAATAAATGTACCAGCTAGAAAGATGGGAATTGCTTCCTTTATATACCATTTAGACCTCATGTATGTTTTACTCAAAAGATTTTTAAAATGCGGAATACGCAAAGGAGGTAGCTCAAGAAGAAACATTGAGTTTTTTCCTGGAATAATCTTTGATCCGATATAGCCCACAATAATCATCACTAAAACAATAATTGCAACCCAGGCAAGCAGGTAAGAAAAAGGTAAATAAACAGCAAGAGCAAAAATTACACCTAACTGAGCAGAGCAAGGAACACCAAGGGCCAGCAGAAGAGTAACCAGTATTCTTTCTTTTTTGCTGTCCATAACACGGGCAGTCATGGTGGCCATTGTATCACAACCAAGCCCCATAATAATGGGTAAAATTGCTTTTCCATTCAACCCCATAATTTTAAACATTCCATTTAAAAGTGCCCCCATTCTTGGAAGATAGCCCGAGTCCTCCAGAAAACTAAATGAAATAAAAAAAGTAATCACAATGGGAAAAATAATTGCAATTGAATAGGTTAGCCCCATGGACAACAAACCATATTGACCTACAAGCATATCAGTAATAAAAAGAGGCAATGAAATACTTTCGATTAACTTTATTAACGTGGGAACAACGTATTGATCAAAAACCTGAACAGACAATAAATCAACAAGAATACCTGCCCCTAAAATACCCACAAATTTATAGACTGTATATATTATACCTGTCATTAAAAAAAATCCGGTATATGGATTAATGGTCCATTTCCCGATCATATTAAGAATCGTAGAACTTGATTGTATATCTCTTGAATATACTTGTGCATATAAATCATTTGCATTTGAATTCCATATTTGTTGAAATTTTGCCATATTTAAATTTGTTTTAGCCAATAATTTTTCAGCCATAAAAATCAACTTATCGGTCAGGAATTTTTTAATACTGGTGTCTGAATAAAAGACAGAAAGAGCTAACAAAGGATTTGTTAATTTCAACATCTCTTCTATTGTAGGCTGAAACTCCGTTGAAATTTTAACATTGAAATCTGAAGATTTTATAGGAGATCTGATAATTTGAACAATCTCTGAAATTCCTTCTTTTTGAATAGCAATCGCATTTACTACCGGAACTTTCAATAAATCAGATAATTTGTTTTTATCAATTTCAATTCCCAATGAACGGGCTTCATCCATCATATTCAGCACTATAAAAAAAGGAATGCCGACAAATGTTAATTGAACAGCTAACATCAATCCTCTTTTGATGTTTTTGGCATCAATAACAAGAATAACATCAGGTTTTTTACCAGTTTGCAGTTCATGATTATATAAAATGTCTCGGGTTATTTTTTCATCTTCACTAAGAGGTACAATCGAGTTAATTCCGGGAGTATCTACAATTTTAATTGCTTTTCCTTTTATATTTAATTTACTCTGAATGTAACCTGTAGTTATTTCAACTGTCGTACCAGGATAATTTGAAATCGTGGCATACTTGTTTGTTATTGCAGTAAATATGGCCGATTTCCCGACATTGGGATTACCTACCAGATATACAGTATTTTCATTATAATCCGTTATCCTGTTATGACTATGGTCCATTAATTTTATTATATCCCCGGCTTTAATTATCGCCCATCAACTTTTACGAAATTGACGAATGAGCAATTGTTTTTACCTGTTTTTCCAGTTGAAAGCTTAAAATATTCCGAATTAGGGAGTAAACTGAATTTTCCTGGTTGAATTTTATAAGAAAATTTTGAATTTCTAAAGAAGTAGTATTTTCATAAATATTGTCGAGCATTTCCATATGTTCCAGCCTTGCATCTGAATATTGACCAGGTTCGCTTTCTCTTTTCTGTAATCTATTTTTACGTATTTTTAAATCCAATTCAACTTCAATAAATACAATATTTCCCGTTTTTTCTTCGCATAAATTAATAATTGCATCTCTATGCTCTTTCTTTGAATAAGTTGCATCTATAACAAGTGACTGATGATTTTGAAGTTTCATTGTCGCATTTTTTTCAATTTGATTATATATAGCATTTTTCTTTTGATCTGTATAATAATTATTTTTATCAACAGACTCGTCCTGGTTACCACCTTTTTCTAACACACCCTGCTTTCTAATTTGATCAGAAGATACTATTTCTATTCCTGTAATTTGCGCAAATAAATTTGACAGTGTACTTTTTCCACTGCCAACTTTCCCCATAAACACAAAAAGTACAGGCTTGTTCAGTGTTACTATATAATAAAGAGACAATCTTAAATATTTTAAAATATTATTTTTTACCTCCGATTTTTTTATATCATCAGTTATCTGACTTAATAAAAGCATATTAACTTTAGCCCTGATCATTGATTTAAAACATTTATAATAAGGAAGCAACACCTGTGCATATTTATCCTTAAAAGCATTTATAATTTTACTTTCAAAATCATGTGATGCTGAAAAATAATTTAATGAATCCAATTCCATTGATAAAAAGGAGATATCTTCTATAATATCTATTTTTCTAAAATCCTCATTAAACTCTATACAATCATATATACAAATCTGATTCTCAAAAACATAAATATGATCAACTCGTAAATCCCCATGACAATCCGCAATATATCCATTTGAAGCACGAGCATCAAAATATGACTTGTTCTTATCATAATATTGATCTATAAATATTTTTATCATTTCAAAAAGCTCCGAAGAATGCTCTTTAAACATATAATCCTTACATTCAAGAAGATTATGCAAAATTCTGGAAAAATATAATTTATCATTATCAATTTCATAAAATTTTTTACTTTTTCGGTAATAGTCTGCAAGATGTTTTTTAATTAGTTCGAGTTTATCAGAAATTAAATAATCATTTAGATAAAATAATAAATTATTTTCAGGAGGCATATAAACCATTTTTATTCCATATTCAAAAATAGTTCCACCTGTAAAATTCAGCTTTTCACCATCATACACAGTTACCATATCAAGATAAATATTATTACAAAGTTTTTTATTTAAAAACATTTCCTTTTCACAATATTCCTTTCTTTTTTCAAGTGTACTATAGTCCAAAAAATCAAAAAGCACGCCTTTTTTAAATTTATATACAAATGGTTTTGCAATAGAAATAATTGAAATATGCGTCTGAATAATCTGAATATCTGATACTTGATGCGAATAATTTTCATTATTCATTAGAAAATCTATCAGTTTTTTCTCGTGTTCCCACATATTTGCTACCAATGTTATATTCAAATTTCAATGTGTCAAAAAGAATTATGTTTCACTTCACTGCTCAAAAAAGGATTAATTTTATTTCAGGATTAATTATTTATTTATCCAATATTTTATTGTCTATCCTGATTTCATACATTATATTTTTTAAATTTTTTAATAGAACAAATAATTTTGAGATTGATATTAATGCAAACAGAATATTATTCACATTTTTTCAAATCTTTTTTACTTTTATTTTAATGGTAGGTACCTTTATTTTTTTTCATAAAAAATTTCTGTTAAGTGAGTATTTTTACGTTAAATGGTTTAGAAACTTTAAACTCAATTATTTATTGATAACGATACTGCTGATCTTTATACTTAAAACAATACTAAGTATTACTTTTACAGCAGGCACCTGGCAATGGGATTTGTTTATCACACAATTCATGTTTTTTTTCTTTGCAGCCTTTTTTGAAGAGTTTTTATTCAGAGGACCACTTTATTATTTTTTTTTAGAAAAGAACAATTCTATTAAATACATACCACAGATAATTCAGGGTTTTTTATTTTCCCTTCTCCATATTCACAACCCTGCTTTTAATATTATTCTTGCAATAAACCTTTTTTTAGCAGCCATTATTTTAGTTAATATTAATCGGAGATATTTTTTACTTGGAACTTTATTTCATTTTTTATGGAACTTTATCCAGTCTTATTTTTTTGGCTTAAATGTATCCGGGTACAGTTTTAAAGATTCTTTTTTTAAACCTGCTTCAGCAATTTTATCCTGGGAATATCAATCTTTTACTATAATTATTTTTGCTCTTACAATATGGATTTTATACAAATATAAAAACCGGTTTGAATTATGAAATTTGGAGTAGTTGATTTTTTAAATGCTTATCCACTTTATTATTATTTTGAAAGCAACTTAAATTATTTATTAATTAGAGATATTCCATCACGCCTTTCTGAAATGCTCTATGAAAAAAAAGTAGATATTGCTTTAGTATCTTCCATTGAATATTATAATCACAGAGAAAAATATAGTTTTTTTCCCAAACTTTGTATATCAAGCCAGGGTCCTGTAGAGTCGATTAGATTATTTTTACCAGGATATTTTAATCCGGAAAATAACGAGATTACAAAATCATTCTTAAATCATATGGCTAAATTTCAGGATAACCGTTTTACTTTCTACTTTGATAACGCAACAAAATCTTCTGTGATTATGCTGCAAATAATTATAAACCATTTTTTTCCCGATAAAAAATTTATTTTTAGGAAAATAAATCCTCCCTATGATGAAAAACTTTTTCATAACCTTGAAAATAATGAAGCATTATTGCTTATTGGTGACGCAGCCCTGACAAACCGTAACCGTTTATCTATAGATCTTGGACAATGGTATAATGATATTTTTAATCTGCCCTTTGTATATGCAATGTGGATATACCATCAAAATATAGATAATTTTGATTTTTCCATATTAAACGATGCTTATCAATACTCTGAAAATAATTTTGCGAAAATGGTTTTCAGTGCTTCAGAACGTTTTAAATTTGATGCAGAATTTATAAAAAAATATCTTTCTAAAAATATATCTTACAGCATGGATAATACCAAATTGAATGGATTAGAATATTTTTTTACAAAATATGAAAATATAAAAGACAAGTTTATTATAACAAAGTAAAAGAATTCAGTATTCCTTTTTTAGCACTTTGATAAACACTATTTAAATCAATTCCTCTTTCAAATTCCAGTGTAATTGTTGGAATTGATCGCTCCCACCCTGCATATGTTCCCAATGATCCCGGTGTCGGGTAACCAATATCTTCTACAATAGGCATATCAAGAAACTCTTTGATTTTTTCGGCAAATTTCATTGCAGGACCATTAATATTAATCATAGGTTTCCAGGAATGAAAGGAAATAATAAAATCAGGTTTAAACATATCTAGTATCTTCAATAAAGCTACGGTTTCAGGTTCACTACCAGGATTCGGGCCGGGGTAATATTTTGGTTCACTGGCAATCGGTGTCCAGTCTTTCGTAGGCATATTACGATTAAGATCAATTTTTGCCGCATTTCCACGCTGAAATTCAACGAATCCATCTGGATTTAAAACAGGAAGAACGCATAAATTAAATAATAAATCTTTACCATTATTATTTAACACAAACTCCCTGGTAAAATCTTCCATAAAGCGGACACCCTCGGTTTCATTCCCATGAACACCACCAATCAAAAGTACATTTTTGGCATTTTCTTGTTTGGAAGAAATAATTCGGTACATGATAGGTCGATTTTCAAGTGTATTTCCTGCTGATTTCCACTCTTTTCCGTTAAAAAAAGCATTATCATGTAAATCATACATCCTGGATGTAGCTAAAACATTTGTATCAGAGTTACTCATATTAATTTTTATTTTGCGTTATTATAGGTGTTATAAATAAGCATGGCAATTGTCATGGGTCCTACTCCACCAGGAACAGGAGTATAATACTGAACTTTTTTTTCTAATTCTTTAAGATTCAAATCTCCGGTCAACCCTTCAGAAGTTCTATGCATTCCTACATCAATTACAATTGAACCTTCTTTTACATCAGAACTTGAAATTATATTTCGTACTCCCATAGCAGATACAATAATGTCAGCCTGTTGAACATATTTTGATATCTCTTTCGTCTTGGAGTGACAGATCGTTACTGTTGCGTTGCCATAATCCATTAATAATTGTCCCATAGGCTTGCCGACAATATTCGAACGACCAAGAACTACTGCATTTTTTCCTGCAACATCGATACCAGCTTCTTTCAGCATGACCATTATTCCCAATGGAGTACATGAAACAATTCCGGATTGTCTGGTAAAAAGTTTCCCGACATTAATTAAATGAAAACCATCCACATCTTTTTGCGGATCAATAGAAAGTAAAACTTCACGCTCATTAATATGTTTTGGCAAGGGAAGTTGAACAAGTATGCCATGTATATTCTTGTCATTATTCCATTTTTGTATTATCGAAATAATTTCATTCTGTGAAATATCAGCTGGCTGTTTTTCTACAATGGAGTGATAACCCACTTCAATACAAGCCTTTTCCTTTGATCCAACATAAATTGAACTTGCAGGATCTTCACCTACCAGTAACACTGCCAAACCAGGTTTTAAATTATTTTTTGATATGTTCACTTTAATAATAGAACGGATTTCCTGAGCAAGTTTTTTTCCGTTTAAAACTTTGCCCTCGATCCATTTATTTTTGTCAATATTAAATTCAGGTATGACTATCATACTATCCTTCCATTCTATAAACATGAGAAACAAATAAAATCATTAAAACCAGAACACTGTACATATTTAACAATATAAAATTTAATTTATAATTTACTTTTGTACCTTTAAACAGCATGCGCGATGAATATAACAATAAAAGTATCGATATACCTGCGAGGGCTTTAAATATTAAAAAATCATCCAGCTTTGCAATAAACGGAATGGAATAAGCTGATACTACAGTAATAAATATACCAGTAAATGTCCATAACCGCAATTTGTATTCTTTTATTTTTGCAATTAATGTAGGTAGCCCAGCCCTGGCATAATCATCTCCGTAAAGAAAAAGCAATAACCAGAAATGGGGAATTTGCCATATAAACATAAACCAGCATACCGATAAAATAATTGGATCAAAAAGATCTCCTCCCGCCGCAACCCAGCCGATAGCCGGTGGAACACCGCCAATAACCGATCCAGGAATAACTGCATACGGAGATACTCTTTTCAGGTATGTATAAATTCCATTATACCAGCCTAATGCTGATAGTCCGAGAATGGTTGCTATTAAATTTGTTTTTAGCAACAATACAAGAGTACCTGTTATTCCATAAAAAAGAATATATATTAGAACACCTTTTTCACTTACTCTGCCCGATGGTAAAGGTCGATTTTTAGTTCTATTCATTTTTGCATCTAAAAACCGGTCCTGGTACTGATTCAATGCCGCAGAACTCAGACCTATTAAAAATATACCTAACACGGGCCAAAGCCAGAAATTTATTCTCTCCGGAGGGTATAAAAAATAACCTATCGTTGTAGTTACAGTCACAGATACTGTTATCTTTACTTTGCCCAGTTCAAGATTTAACTTGATAAATGATATTATCTTTTTGATCATTTGATTGTATAGGGTTTATTATTTACACTGTTTGCCAAGTAGAAAACAAAATATTTACCTCAGGAACTAAAATATATTCCTGGACATAATCACATCAAAGGAGTTTACATGATCGAAAAATTACCGGCAATATTTTCCAGTTTCAATGGAATAAGTTTTATATTAATGATGATTGCAGTTATCAGCATTAAAAATAAAAATGAAAAAATGCACAAATTATTTATAAGTGGTGCTTTAACATTTTCTTTTTTATTTTTAGTGTTATACCTGGTTTACCACTTCAGCATCGGTGAGCCAGTCAAATACAGCGAGACTGGTTTTATCAGAACTGTTTACTTTACAATACTTATTTCACACACTATTTTAGCTATAGTGATACTTCCTTTAATCATTAAAAGTATTTATCACGCAGTAAAAGATCAAAGAGAAAAGCACAAAAAAATAGTCAGAATCACATTTCCTATATGGGCATATGTTTCTGTCACCGGGGTAATTATTTACTTAATGCTTTGGGGATTCTAAAAATATTCCGCCGGTAATCACCGGCGGATATTTTAATTATTGAATATTATTTATCAGTTGAAATTTTATGCTGTTTGTTTTTATAATAAACAAACAATGCAATTGAACCAAAACCTACAAAAACCAGTGCAATAAGCATATAAATGGTTAACATATATGCATCTAATTTTTGCTTTGAATAAACCCCAGCACAACCTGGACATGCATACAACTTTCCTGAAATGTAAAAAAGAAAAGCAGTTCCACTTAGTACCAGACTTTTCAAATTAATAAATTTAAATACTTTCACATGTTCTCCTATGGTTACTTGGTATTGGGCAGCATGTATACAAGAACATACAAAAACGGCCATAAAGCAACTACAAATAACCAATACACATTTGCCGTTGTCGATGCATCCATGCGGTAGAATTCATCTGATGTTTTTAATAATCGATTTACTATAATTATTAAATACAATAGACCACCTAAAACATGTAATCCATGAGCTCCTACAATTGTATAAAAAAATGCGCCAAACAAACTTGAAGAAGTTGTCATACCTGCATTTATCAACTGAATCCATTCTCTACCTTGTAATATTACAAATAAAGATCCAAATATTATTGTTGTCAAAAGTAATTTTTTATACCGGGCCAGATTTATTTTTTGTTTTTTGCCAGCCTCTATAACTGCCATAAACATTGTCACACCGCTGATAATTAAAAGAAAAGTATTAAAAGCTGTTTCTAAAACCGGTAATCTTGGTTGCCAGACAGGAGGCCATGCTCCCAGATTATCAGCACGATTTACTATAAAAGCGCTGATTAATCCACCAAAAAACATTATTTCTGCAAAAATAAATAATAACATACCAAGAGTGCCGTTTTTTACAACGGCACTCCTGTTCATCATAGATCTTCTTTGTTCTGTAATCAGATCCATTTTACTCAGTAATTACTAATGGTATCATCAGAGTATCTGGCATAACTCCGAATATCCATATCAAAATCAATGCTACTGATAGATAAGTACATAGTTTTATCAACCATGGTTCATCTTTCATATACATCAACTTTGACAATACAGTATAACCTTGTACTGCTGCTAAAGCAAGAATTGCCAGAACAGCATTTTTACCCGTAAGAACAATTGATGATCCAATCATTCCCACAAGAAGTACAGCTATAGTTGCATAAGTAACTGTGTAATTTTGTTCACTGTGATAATCTTTTTCATTTGCCATAATTACCCTCCATTACTTAATCAGGTAAAACATAGGGAAAAGAATTACCCAGACAAACTCGATTAAGTACCAGTATAAACCGGCCAATTCGACTCTGTGAAGGTTCTGTCCCTTGCTTGTGCTAAGATAAACACCAAATATGGTTAGCATACCGACTAAAATATGAAGTCCATGAAAACCAGTCATTAAATAGTAATATGACCAGAAAAGACTTACCTTCATTACTTCGCCACCAGCTTCAGCACTTGCAATTGCTGCAGAGCTTACGATTGTATGCCCTTCGGCAATATCAGCTCTCCACTCAATACCAAGTTTTATAATCAAAAACACAACACCCAGTGCAATTGTCATCAACATGAATTGCTTCATTTTTTCGATGTTTTTTTCAGCAGCTGCCTTGGTTGCCAATGTCATGGTTATATTACTGACCAACAGTATCGCTGTGTTAATAGTTCCGATTAACAGGCTTAATGCACCTGCTGCCTCGTGAGATCCAAACTCTGGAAACTCAAGACGTGACAACACATAGCATCCAATAAAACCGCCAAATATAACGATTTCACCGGCAATCAAAAACCATACGCCCAATCTTCCTTTGGGTACATTTTCTATTGCTACACTCATTTCATTCTCCTTTCATTTGCAATCTGATCAGGCTTCATTTTGAGGCCAGAAGTCAGAACCGCTTCTTTTTGGATTACTAAACTCGTATGGACCTCTATAGCAAGAAGGATACTGAGCAAAGTTTCCGTGAGGTGGAGGTGAATCCGCAACCCATTCAAGTGTATTAGACTTCCATGGATTTTTTGGTGCTTTTTCACCACTTGCCAAACTCTTAAAAATATTCAAGAAAAGCAACACCTGAGCTCCCGCTAAAATCATCGCACCTGCTGTAGCCCATATACGGATACTTCCTATCCATGGAGCCATTAAAGGATCATAAAGATTATAGTCGAAAATTCTTCTGTGCTCTCCGAAAATACCTGAAAAGAAAAGAGGAAACGCAAACATATTTAAACCAATAGCTGATAACCAGAAATGTAGCTTACCTATACCTTCGCTTAACATTTTACCTGTCGCTTTTGGGAACCAGTAGTAAACTCCTGTTATGCCACCAAAAAATACGATTGGAATCAATGTGTAATGAAAGTGTGCTACAACGAAATATGTGTCGTGAGCATACATGTCAAAACCAGCAGAACCAAGATAAATACCTGTTACACCGCCAACCATGAAAAATGTCATAAAGCCCATTGCCCATAGCATAGGAGTTTTCATCTCAATTTGTCCGCCAAATACTGTTGCCACCAGAGCAAACATGATAAAAGCGAAAGGTACTGAAATAATAATAGTTGTAACACTGAAAAATTCTGCCATTCTTGGATCTATACCGGCAACAAATTGATGGTGAGCCCATACAATCATAGCGATAAAAGCTGAAGATACAGCCATAATAATGATCCATTTATGCGCAAAAAGTGGTTTTCTTGAAAATGTTGGAATAACTTCTGCAACTATACCAATAGCTGGTAAAAGTACTACGTAAACTTCAGGATGTCCAAAGAACCAGAAAAGATGTTGAAACAAAATTGGATCTCCACCTCTTGCAGGATCATAAAATCCTGTTCCGAGAACCCTGTCAAAAAGAAGCATTACTGCACCCGCAATAAGCGGACCTACAGAAAACATGAAGTCTACAGTAGCAAGATTTAACATCCAGACTACTACAGGAACGTCCATTAATTTCATTCCTTTTGCTCTCA
>Ga0224495_10002057_pt1 | contig 13529 bp, 14 predicted proteins | sample SF_Jul11_sed_USG_FD_168128 | JGI IMG/M metagenome (GOLD analysis project Ga0224495, IMG submission 168128) | Sediment microbial communities from San Francisco Bay, California, United States - SF_Jul11_sed_USGS_4_1 | ecosystem: Environmental > Aquatic > Marine > Sediment | place: USA: California... | reverse complement strand
TCCACTGGTCAAAACAAGCCTTACAGCTTCTTTCTTAAATTCTTCTGTGTGATTTTCTTTCATGGTAAACTCTCCTCATTTAAGTTTACCTAAACACCTTGTCTACTTTATCGGGGGTAATCCAAATTGGTCGCGACCGCTGATTGCGACTACAGCAAAAAATCATAAAAATTAAAAAATAGTATAAATTTATTTTTGTTTGGAATACCCAAAGTATGAGTGTATGATCGAGAATTAGCGTGACAACAAATATCTGCTTTAGAGTTTGTTCTTTGCAGATGAAATAAATGAAAAACATATGAGCGCGCAAAAAAAAGAAAAGGCAAACATGAAAGTATCTTTGATACCTTTTTATCCTCACCTTGGAGATTCAAAGGCAAACCTGAAAAAAATTGTTGAAAAAATAAAATCTGTTCAAACAGCAGAAAAGCCTGATATTATTGTTTTCCCCGAGTTGATTAATTCAGGGTACCTTATAGAAAGTCTCTCTTATAGCAGTGCTGCTAAAATTCCCGAAGAGCTGCCTGAAGAGTTGCTTGCCCTTTCGAAAGGGTGTGAAATTATTCTGGGGCTTTTAATAAATGAAAATGGAAATATCTATAACAGTGCCCTTGTATTGTCTGATAATAAAATAATACATATTCATAAAAAAATATATCTGCCTTCTTATGGATTGTTTGATGAGTCGCGCTATATTTCTCCCGGAGAGAATCTTTTTTCTTATGATGGAGCCATGGGAAAATCAGCAGTACTTGTCTGTGAGGATGCTTTTCACATTGCGCTGCCCTATGCTCTGTATGTACAGGGTGTTAAAAATGTATTTGTGATATCAAGTTCTCCGGCGCGTGGCGTAGAGGTGAACTATGAGAATGAAAATCATACGGCATCATTTTTAACCTGGCGAAAACGCCTGGAAGTATATGCCAACAGTTTTGGTCAGTTTTATTTTTATGTAAACCGCAGCGGAAGTGAAGATGGAGTTTTTTTTAATGGTGAATCTTTGTTTGTCTCTCCGAACAAGCTGATTATCGAATCGAAACCAGGAAATGATTTATGTATTGAGGTTTTTCATGATGACCTTGTTGCAGCCTTGCATGCGGGAGGTCCCTGGCAAAATGAAAATTATACGCTGAACAAGGCGATTATAATGGATTCTCATGAAAAAAGGCCAAAATAATTGTTTTAAAAAATCATTGTGTTAAAAATCCATGAAGTCTCTTGAAACACTATTACCTCTTCCCGAAATCAACTGCACACTAACAACGAAAATATTGACCACCGGGTTGGCCGATGAGATCTATAAAACCGGAGCAAAAAAAGCTGTAATTGGAGTAAGCGGAGGAATTGATTCTGCCCTTTCACTGGCGCTTTCAGTACAGGCAATCGGTGCTGAAAATATTACCGCCCTTTATATGCCTCACAAAGTAAGCGCACCATCATCTTATGCAGACGCTCTTGCTGTTACCGGTAAATTTAAAATTCCTCTTGAGGTAATTGATATTACAGAGCCGGTAGAATCTTATTTTTCCAAGGACAAAAATATCAACCAGTTTCGAAAAGGTAATATATTTGCCCGAATGAGAATGATTATTTTATATGATATTTCAGCTCGTGATAATGCTCTTGTGATAGGTACCAGCAATAAAACCGAAATTTTGCTTGGTTACAGTACAATCTGGGGAGATATGGCCTCTGCAATCAACCCGATTGGTGATCTATATAAATATCAGATCTATCAATTGTCACGTCATCTGAAAATTCCACAGTCTCTGCTTGATAAAAAACCGAGCGCAGATCTTTGGGAGGGGCAAAGTGATGAAGATGAGCTCGACCTCAGTTATGACCTGATTGACAGAACATTGTATTACAGCGTAGATCGGGGATGGAACAAAGAAAGGGTTATTGCCCTGCTGACCCAATGTAATGTTACGCAAGAAAAAGCAGAGAGTATTTTTACAAGAGTTCAGAGATCTCAATACAAGAGAAAAATGCCTCTTATTTTGAAACTAACCTACCGCACTGTTGATCGTGAATTTCGCTATCCGCGGGACTGGGGTTTATAAAAACAATAGCTTGACCAGTTTAAAATTTTTCAGCTTTATCATCAAACACGGTATTAGATGGAAGTTTACAGGATTCAGGCTGACACATTTTTTGAAGCCGTTCAAATGTGTTTTCATCCATAATGGTTTTCATATAGAGCAACTCCTCAGGTGAAAGTTCTCCAGATTTGTTTTTCTGGGCAAAAGATTCCAGTAAAAGGTTGCCGCAGGTTTTAGTGCCATTATTCAGCTCTTCATTGGCAACGGCCATTTTGAACGGTCCTGTTACAATTAATGTATGCTTTTGATTTGCTGCCAGTTGAAATTTAATGGTACTGTTAAAATGAAAAGTTTCACCGCGATAAATTGCATGGGTAGCAAGATGCTCTATCGCAGGAGAACCGCTACAGTTAAGTTCCTTGAACATGACTGTAACACTATTTGCTCTTTAATGTCTCGTCAAGGATTTTGATAATCTGGGGCTTGCAGGTTCCGCATCCTGTCGAAGCAAGGGTCACTTTAACAATCTCTTCAAGGGTGTGTGCGCCATGATGAATTGCATCAACAATTTGTTCCTGGGAAACGTTTTTACAAAGACAAACTTTTCGGGGTCTGATTATGAATTCATCATTCACTTTTCAGAAAGTCTCCCTGATAAAAGTTCATATTGTACATCTCAAAAAACCTTAAGGAACCTCAATAATGATAAACTTTCGTTTTCCTGATCTGAATGTGTATCGACCTGTTTTTAGCTCCATTTTTTCATCATGGATGGTCTGGGCATCCTCTTCATTGATTAATAAATAAAGGCCACCTGATTGTATTAATCTTTTTGCTTCACCGTTTGAACCCACCAGACCTGAAAGTCTCAGCCCGTTTAAAATACCGATCGATCCGTTTGGCGCCTCATTTTCAGGAAGTTTAAACAGGGGAATATCATCAGGTAATCCTCTTTTGTCAGGGTTGTGAATTCGATCCCACTCTGCTTTTGCCTGGGCTGCAATTTCTTTGCTATGAAAACGGGCCGTGATCTCTTCTGAAAAAAAGCTTTTTACCTCTTTGGGGTGTCGGCTTCCGTTTATTGTTTCGTTTCTCAACGCCTCGATCTGATCAAGCGATAAATCTGATAAAAGCGCAAAATATTGCCACATGAGATCATCAGAGATACTCATTAATTTACCGTAAATATTTCCCGGCTCCTCCTGAATACTGACATAGTTGCCGAGAGATTTACTCATCTTTTTTTCGCCATCAAGACCTACCAGAAGCGGAAGAGTAATAATGCATTGTGGCTCCTGCCCATATTGGGCCTGCAGATCGCGGCCCACCAGAAGATTAAATTTTTGATCTGTTCCGCCAAGTTCTACATCGGCTTTCATTTCTACAGAGTCATATCCCTGCATAAGCGGATAAAGAAATTCTACAAGGGAGATTGGCTGCCCCGATTGGTAACGTTTCGAAAAATCATCGCGCTCAAGAAGGCGAGCAACAGTATACTTAGCTGTTAAAGAGAGAATGGATTTCAGATTCAGTTTTTCGAGCCATTTCGAATTAAAAACAATTTTTGTTTTTTCAGGATCAAGAATTTTAAAAACCTGATCTTTATAGGTCTGCGCATTTTTTAAAACCTCTTCTTCAGTCAGAGGTTTGCGCGTCTCAGACTTACCCGTTGGGTCTCCAATCATGGCGGTATAATCACCAATTAAAAAATAGACATGATGGCCCAGTTCCTGAAAGGTTTTTAATTTTTGCAGCAGAACAGTATGCCCAAGGTGAAGATCGGGCGCCGTCGGGTCAAACCCTGCTTTAATAACGAGCGGAGTATTACTCTGATCCGCTTTCAGCAGTTTTTTGCGCAGAACGTCGGCAGGCAAAACCTCTTCAATTCCGTGTATGATTTTTTTATAGGCAGCCTCCAGTTTTTCTGGAAGAGGGGTGAGGTTTTCATCACGATCTGTTTTCATGACCTGTCAAATACACTTTTCCGGACAGGTGAGCAACAAATTTTGATTCGCTGAATAGATCATAAAAGTGAATCATGATAAAAATAATCAAGACAATATTAATTTCATATCAGGCCGCCTTCCAACGCCTTTTTTTTCTCCTTTGCGACGCCATGTACTTATTTTACGCAGATAAAGTTTTTCCAGGTTTATAAACTTTATATTTGAAAGTTCTGGCAGCAATACATGGTATTTTTATTGAGTGTAGTTGATTCGATCAGGGTTCTATAATTTCTTTATATTTTGCTTTCTGGTAGCGCGCCTGCTGAACAAATGTGCGCATATTTTTAAGTGTGTGGTAAGGAATATCCACGACTGTACTGTTGGCTAAAATCGGAGGTAGAGAGCCACCAGGATCAGAATATACCTGGTAGGTTATCTCCACGAGACCTTTTTCTAATGGGGTGAACTTCCAGCTTCCTTTTAATGTGGTAACCCTGACATAACCTTTCACTTCAGGACGAAAGGTTGACCGCCCTTCAAGGGCTATCGTAACAATTTTTGTCTTTTTATTTTGAGTGGTTCTGGAATAAATAAACATATCTCTTTGAGAAACAGGCCAGGGTGCGTCATTAATAATATAGGTTGTCCGCTCTGATGGATTCGGATGGTCAACCAATGTGGATTTTATACAATCATGCATCCAGTTTGTGTAAGAGTCTGTGTCATCCATAAGGGCAACAAGTGAAGAAAGAGATGTGCGTATAGTTACTACCCCCTTGAACTCTTTCAAGGTAGCCCCCTCATGAACTCTTGTATATACTTTTATATTATCCTTGTCAAGTTCCAATGTAAAAGCACTTTGGAAATTATCTGCCCTTAAACCAAAAGTAGATATTATAAAAAACAGAATAATGATGTGCAAATTAATAAAATTATCAATATTCAAATTTTTATACAGATTTTTAAAATAATCTATATTCACAAACTATTTCCAGGTGCGAATAAAAACCTCTTCGTTAAAACCCACCGTTGCCTTTTCTCCATCGGTTACCACCGGTCGTTTGATAATTTTTCCGTTTGTGCAGAAAAGTTTTATGATTTCTGTTTCACTCATTGCTTTCAGTTTTTCTTTCATTCCCGGCTCTTTGTAAGCCTGTCCCGAAGTGTTAAAGAACTTTTTAATTTCTTCATCGGACTGTTTGATTATTTTTTTCATCGCCGGTTCGGTCGGAGGGGTTTCGGTTATATCTATAAAGGTATAATCTATCTTTAGTTCGGTTAGTTTTTTTTCAGCTTTGTTGCTTGTTCCGCACTTTTTGTAGCCATAAAATTTTATCATGAAAAACATTGATTTAAAAAAAAACCTAATGTCAACTTAAAAGATAAATTATGGTTGACGATTCTTATTGCACGGAAAGCAATACTTTATGAACTACTATCTTTATTTAAAAGCTCTACATATTGTATTTATGGTAACCTGGTTTGCCGGCCTTTTTTATATTGTTCGCTTATATATTTATATTCGCGAAGCAGACTCCAAAGAGGTTTTTGACAAATCCATAATCCGAAGCCAGCTTTTAATTATGGCAAAAAGGTTATGGTACATTATTACCTGGCCGGGAATGATACTGACTTTTATTTCAGGTTTTTATCTGGTATTTTTAAATCCCGAACTGGTTCATGAAAAATGGTTCCATATAAAAATGACACTCTTGCTTATTTTAATCGCATACCATTTATATAGTGGAGTATTGCTGAAAAAAGCAGATGAAGGTACCCTGCATTTGGGATCAACCACCTTGCGCCTTTATAATGAATTGCCAACGGTTCTATTGTTTGGCATAGTATTTCTGGCAGTACTAAAAAGTGAAGTCAGTCTTCTTTATTCTTTTCTTTTTGTATTTATTATGGCAATAGCCATGATGGCAGGTGTTTTTATTTACGGAAAACTGAGAAAAGATAGCTGATCATTTTAAATACATATTTAAAATGAATATTTTTGTCACAGGTGGAACCGGTTTTATCGGTTCTCATATTGTAGAAGCTCTGGCGATCAGCGGTTATAATGTATCAGCTTTGTATAGGTCAGCTAAAAAAATTCCGGCAGGATTGTCCGGGTATAAAAACATACATTGGGTAAAGGGCGACTATACGAGATTCTCCGAGTGGGCTGGTAAACTAAAAGACCAGAATGTAATTATTAATGCAACAGGGATAATAAAAGAAACTTCCAGATCAAAGTTTTCCCTTGTACATACTAATGTTCCGCTTCAACTGTTCCTGGCAGCGGAAGATTTGGGTATCAAACGGGTGATTCAGATTTCAGCAGCAGGGGTAAATGGTAAACTTCATCTACCCTATTTTTTAACAAAAATGGCTGCTGATAATTGCCTTATTGAATCGACGCTCAGGTATACTATTTTCAGACCATCGTTGGTTTATAGCAATCGATCGGCTTCCATGCAGACTTTTTTAAACCTGTTAAAATTACCTTTGGTCCCTGTTATAGGTTTTGGAGAATATCTTTTTCAACCTGTATATGTTCGTGACCTTGCTGATGCTGTAGTTAAATCCCTGCTGCTTCCCAAAGCAGAAAGGAAGATAATTGAAATAGGTGGTCCGGAAATATTGTCTTATAATCAGATTCTGGATCTTCTGGTTGAAAATCTTGGTTTAAAAAAACATAAAAGAGTTTATTTGCCTGTTAGTATGGCTCGTTTTTTTATCAACTGGTTTCAACATCTTCCCGGGTTTCCTATTACAAAGGATCAGTTGACGATGCTGCTCGAAGGCAGTATTGTTGATACAACAGTGTATAAAAGTTTACTGAATTTACCGCAAAAAACATTTGCCCAGGCGATTAAAGAAAATTCGTTATAATGGCTGGTATAGAAAATAAAATAAAAGAGCTCTCAGAGCTGATTGTCTCTCAAATTGCAGCGGGAGAGGTGATTGAAAGTCCGGTTGCCGTTGTCAAGGAGTTACTTGAAAATTCTCTTGATGCAGAACCTGAAAAAATAGAAATTTTTATTCAGAATAATGGCCTTGAGTCTATTCAGATCCGGGACGATGGTTCAGGAATAGATAAAACGGATCTTTCTCTTGCGCTGAAAAGTTTTGCAACAAGTAAAATAAAATCGATAGAGGACATTCAGCAGATTCTAACCATGGGTTTTCGGGGAGAGGCGCTGAGTTCCATAAGGTCGGTTTCAAAGATTACAATTGAAAGCAAAGTGGCAAGTTCGCCAAACGGATGGAAAATCTCTGCAGAGGCGGACACTATACATGCAGTTTCTCCTTCAGCAATTCCTAAAGGAACCAGAGTGGTTGTTGAGGATCTTTTTTTTAATGTTCCCGTAAGAAAAAAGTTTATCTCTGCTGAAAAAAGGCTGAAAAAAGAGTATATGGATCTGGTTACCACTTATGCGATTGTACATGAGAATATATCATTTTCACTTTTTCTTGAAGGTGATAATAAAATTCAGGTACCTAAAAGTAAGAATCTGAAAGAGAGAATTGAAAAAATTTATTCTGTGGAATTTTCAGAGAAGCTGATTCCGCTCTATAACAATAAAAATGGAATAACAATAGAAGGTTTTATTTCAGGTATTAACAGTTATCATTCAACTTCGGGATTTATTAAAATTTATGTAAACAAGCGTCCGGTTGAGTATAAAGGATCCATTGCATTGTTAAGAAGAGCATATGGAGAATTATTGCCGAGTGGCTCTTTTCCTGCGGCATTTTTATTTTTTGAAATAGATCCGGATCTCATAGATGTTAATATTCATCCTCAAAAAAAAGAGGTCAGGTTCGATGACGAAATTGAATTTGAAAAATTTTTAATCACAACTTTATCGAATACACTGAGTCGCTCGGGTGCCATACCTTATTCTCATATAAAAAACAGGCCCTCTCCTGAAACAATTAACCGAAATGTTTATGCGGTAGCAGAAACTTCTTTGCAGTATGCAATAGAACTTCCGGCTCTTGAAAAAGAGACTTCGCTATCAGAAAAAGAACATTTTTCAGACCAATCAGATGTTGCGACACCTGCTGATAAAGAAAGTGATGATATTAAACCGCAGAAAATCCTCGGTAAAATTCTGGATACCTATATTGTAGCCTCTTCTGAAAAAGGAATTTTTCTTGTGGATCAGCATACTGCTCATGAGCGGATACGATATGAAGAAATTCTGGAAAAATTAAAAAAGAAAATTGCAGTATCGCAAAAGTTATTGCATCCTCTTGCTGTTCAATTTTCACCGGGTGAGAAAGAAGCTTTGAAAAATTATCAGAACGAAATTGAATCGATAGGTTTTTTTCTTGAAGATCTTGGCCCGGCAGGTATATGCATTACTGATATTCCTGAATATGTAAAAAACAATATGGAAGAGAAGGGGCTTCGTCTTTTGCTTACTCTTCTTGAAAATAACAGTAAAAATAATAACAAAGTCTCCGCAGCAGAGCTTTTTGATCAAATGGCAAAATCAATGGCATGCAGAGGCGCAGTAAAAAAAGGAGAAGAGATTTCTCTGGCTTCTATGGAAGAGCTTTTAAGGGAGCTCGTCAAGTGTAAAGAGCCATCGCGCTGCCCCCATGGAAGACCAGTAATTGTGTTTATAAATAAAAATGAAATTGATATGATGTTTAAACGGTAACCTGTATTACATACGATTCGAAACGTAGTGTTTTTTTTTGCCTTGAAAGGCGGCCCTTTTATTTTATAATTGAACTGCTTGCGGCACCATATCAGATATTCCCGAAAAAGTAAAACAGGGATCCGTGAAGGCAGGTTGATATTATTTTCTCTTGAAAAGTTTTCAAGAGAAAACCTGTTATCAGGATGTGCAAGAGCAGAGGTCTTTATCTCTGAACGTAACAGCATTGTATTTAGTGTATGATTTAACCAGAGATCCATATAATTTCCGGTTACAATAAAATTTTTTTTCTGGCAATACAGGTAGTTGGCAAGCCCGGTTCCATAAAAACCAGAACCTATGATTAATGTATCCGTTTCTATTGGCTTCATAAAACTTGCAAATTTTTTTTCATTCGTTAAAGCAGATATTGTAATGGTATTCTTCTGTTGCGCAATAAAAAAATGCCTTAACTGTTATTTTTTATGTAATTTTTTTAAGAGAGATTTTCTGAAAATAAATTTATTTACTTGTATTGAAAATCAGTTTAATCCAGCCTGCTTTCGATAAATTCTGCAACCTCTTTTAAAGATTTTTCTTTTTTCAATTCAACAAAGAGGTGACCATGCAACAATATTGCCGGGCTTATATTCAGCCTGAAAATTTCATGATAGATTTTTTTAAGCTCAGACTTTGGATATTGACTCTTTTTAGAAATATTTTCCAGATAAATTTTAAAATTGATCAGCAGAATAAAAGGATATGTAAAAATAAAAAGAAAAAGTGACGTTTTTTTGCTTCGGTTTGGAATTATATTTTCAATCGACATTCCTGAGAGCCTGCCTAAAATTCTGATTTTTTGAATTCCCATTAAAAAAATATGACCAAGGTAAATTCGCTCTTTATCAGGACTTACTCCCCAGACACTATCAATTTCATTCGGTGGCATCATGGTTCTAAAGCGCTCGCTTTCTGTTAAAAAATAACTCATTTTAGAACGTAAATTGGAATAATTAGGCGTGGTCAGAAAGAGAGAACCGCCTGTTTTCAGAACTCTGTTAAATTCGTTGAAAACTTTCAACTGATCTGAAAGGTGTTCAATTCCCTCCTGGCATATTACAAAATCCACGCTGCTGTCTTTTAGCGGCAGAGGTTGCGTCAGGTCGGCATGTTTACATTTAATATCTGCCGCTTCAAATTTCTCAGGAAACAAATCATACGGTAAAACCTGCGCACCAATCGAGGTAAGTAATAAAGAGGTAAAACCTTTTCCCGCCGGTATATCAAGAAATGTTTTTCCTGCAAACCTGGTTTTATTTTTAATAAAAAAACGTTTTACATAATATTTAATGCTGCGCGGGTTTTCATCATCTTTTAGTTTTGCCATAATCAAATCTGAATTATGAAAACAGGCAGACAATTACTTTAATTTAATCAGCGTGTCCAAACCAGTTTTCTTTTTTTTAATATTACCTAATGTAAAATAAAAAAAGGGGCGTGCTGTTATTTTTATGAAAAAGTGTCTTTTTTCAATGCCCCTGCCTGCGCCCTTTCAGGGCTTCGGCACCCCATTTTGTTTTTTAGCACGATGCTTATCAAGTAATAGTTTCAAAATAAATATTTTAGTATTAAAAATATTCTCTTGAACTAATTTATTTATATGAATTAAGAAAAGAAAAAATTTTTCTGGGCACATTTTTATGCCCAGAAAAATTCGGGGAGGGGCACTATTTTTTTATTAAAGTTGTATCTTTTCCGGTGAGGGTCATTTTATTAGAAACCATATTAAACGGAGCAAGGGGTTTATGTTTTAACAGTTTTGTCCAGTATAGATTTCGAAAAGCCATTTTACCAAGATGATTTATTTTCGTATCTTTTAATAACCCAAAAGGACCAATACCAGGAAGCGGAAATTTACCAGGAAGAGGTTCAACGGTGTAATTAAAATCAATTAAAAAGGCTTTTTTAAATCCAGATTCGATAAAGCAATTGGAATGGCCGTCAAATTCATCTTTGATCTCTTTTCCTTTTATTTCTCGCATTAAATTATCCATAACTACATCGGCCATAAAATGAGTTACTGAACCTGCTTTGGAAGTTTTTACATCTGTGACATCTCCCAGGGCATAGATAAAATCCGCTTTTTTAGATTTTAAAGTGTGTGGATCGACATCTACATAACCCGAACCATTTCCCAATTCTGAATCATCTACCATATCTGAACCACGGTTGGGGGGTATTGATACCAGAAGGTCATATGGCTCTTCATGTTTTTCATAGCTGGCAATTGTTTTCTTCTTGTTGTCTACAGAGGCAATGGTAAATTTAGGAATAACCTTGATATTTTTTTGCGTCATTGTTTCGCCGAGAATTTTTGAGGCGATTGGTTTAGAAAAGGCCCCTTCCATGGGCGTAACCAGAGCAATTTCTATTTTGTCACGTATTCCTTTTAGGTTAAAGTAGTAATCTGCCAAATATACAAATTCAAGAGGGGCAACTGGACATTTGTATGGAAGTTCAGCAATATTCATTATCAGGCGCCCTTTTTCCATTTTAGCAAGATCTTTTTGAAGCTGCATTGCGCTATCCAGAGTGTAAAACATATTGGCTCCTGAGCCAAGAGCTTTAGTCATTCCTTCAATTTCTTCTGGGTGAACGTCACATCCAAGAGCAATAACAAGGAAATCGTAATCCTGATTTCCCAGAGATGTTTCGACTGTTTTTTGTTTGTGATTAATTTTCTTTATCTCTGCCTGAATGAAATTTACTCCTGAGGGTATGAATTTCTTTTTTTCTTTTTTTACTGCAGATTCATCCTTGTATCCATAGAGGGCAAAAGGTAAAAACAGTAATCCTGGTTGATAAATATGATCCAGGTTTTTATCAATAATGGTAATATCCCACTCAGAGCTTCTGAGTTTTTTTCTCATTCCGTTTGCAATTATGGTTCCGCCTGTCCCTGAACCTAAGATTAGTAATTTTTTCATAATGGTACATATACAATATCAAAGTTATATGTAAACCAAATAAGTATAATAGTATCGATATAATTTAATATTTTAATATAATGGATAACTGATTTCTTCCGGGTTTTTATTAAATTAATTCTATATACTGTATTATTCTCCTATAATCACAGCTTTCAGTCCAGACATAGAGCTTTCCAGCTTGATTTGACAGGCTAATCGACTTGTTTCAATGGAGTTTTTTGCATATTCCAGCATATCAGTTTCTTCTGAATCAGGTGCAGATAATTTATTGTACCACTCCGGGGCAATATGAACGTGACAGGTTGCGCAGGCGCACTCCCCTCCGCATGATGCACTCATGTTAAGCCCCTTCTCTGTTACCGCCTCCATTAGTGATTTTCCTGGCTTTGCTGAAATGATCGACCATGAACCGTCTGTATTGCATACGTTAATTTCAATTAATCCATCTTCTTTAAAAATTCCCATAACAATTAGTTGGACGCAAAAAAGTATTTATTATGCAGTTAATATTTAAAAAACAAAATATTTGTTGAAATTTTATTATCATTTATTCACCTTTACCATATGATTATGAATAATTTAAAAAAATGTTGTAATAATAGTTTTTTTCTTTTAATTATTTTTTTCTGGGCAGCTACTCTTTCTGCACAATCTACTGTGGATGGAAAAGATAAATCTTCTGGTGGCAACAGGGCATATATAATAAAGGTAACAGGAAATGAGCTCCTTATTGACAAGGTTTCCAATCGTGATAACATAGGCAAGAAGTTTGAAATATTTCAGCCAGGCGAAAAAATTGTTCATCCGGTCACAAAAGAGGTTATTGAAATTGATACTTTGATCGGGGAAGCGATTTTAAAAGATGTTAAAGCTAACTACTCGATACTTACCGTATCATCTGACATTGTTTCTCAAATCAAGACAGGTCAATATTTGCTTCTTGACTCAAACACCATGGCCCGTGAGGAGGAGCTTTACAGATCTTTATATCAAAATGAAAATAACAAATTTATACCAAAACCTAATTTAATTAATATCAGTAACCGCTCTTTTTACTTTAATCAGGATGATTTATTTATTATATCAAGATTATATTACCAGAGGGAAACAAGAATCATTAATACGAATATGGGTCTTGCCCTTGATTTTATCAGCTTTGGTTTTCAGGGTGGTTATGGAAAAACTATTGCAAATATATGTAATACCCTGCCACCTTCTTCACCTTTGGTTATTTCTCAGGATTGTAAAGGAGCAAAATTAAAACCGAATTTTTTACAGGGGTTTTTTGAAACAGGAATTCGCCTTGGGGAATGGCTGCTGGTTTATATGGGCAATGGCATAGGCCTGGGAGATACAGAGGGTGCAAACTGGGGTTTTATTTTTGGCGGTGTTATTGGAAATAAAAAGAGTGTATACCTTGATGTCGGTTATTATCGTTTTGCTGATTTTATCAGATATACAACATTTGAATTTACCGCCAAGGTTGCATCAAAAGCAGCTATTACTATGGAGTTTGGATATCAGCTTTTTCCAAGCAGAACAGTTGCGACCAAGCCATATGGTATGTTTCAACTGGGAGGAAAGGTTTATCTGGGCGATACTCTTTATATAAAAATGCTGGCTGGAGCCAGTGGAATAAGTACCAAAAGACTTGGACCTCTGGCGACGCTGGAAACTGGTGTGTTGTTTTAGAGAAAATAAAAAATTTAAACCATCAAAGAGACAAAAAGGTTTTGACATTCCAATCAGTCTATATTTTACTACCTAACATAGATAATTAGGTCCATTTTTATGGACAAATAATATCTAAAAATTAAGTATGACAAAAAAAACTGGCAAGATATCATTTTTAAAAGGAGATTATGTAGTATATCCAATGCATGGCGTTGGTACTATTGTAGAGATCACCAC
>Ga0224495_10002056_pt1 | contig 13531 bp, 10 predicted proteins | sample SF_Jul11_sed_USG_FD_168128 | JGI IMG/M metagenome (GOLD analysis project Ga0224495, IMG submission 168128) | Sediment microbial communities from San Francisco Bay, California, United States - SF_Jul11_sed_USGS_4_1 | ecosystem: Environmental > Aquatic > Marine > Sediment | place: USA: California... | reverse complement strand
AAATCGCCGGCATGCGCGAGGACGGAAAGATCGAAGCGGCGGTCGTGAAGGAGATCCCGGCCGAGATCGTCGGCTCCGGGGCGGGAGGCGGGAGCCTCACCGGCCACTGGCACATCCAGACGTGTTTTCCGCCCGACATAAAGAAATACGGCCTGGACGAGTTACGCTTCGGAGATTTTGTCTTCTTGAAGGACACTCAAACCGACTACGGAAAAGGGTACTACAAGGGCGGCGGGACGGTCGGCGTCGTTTGCAGCGGGCCGAGCGATATCTCGGGCCTGGGGATTGGCGTGACGCCCGTCCTCTCGACGCGGTTCGGCAAGATCGTGCCGCGCCTCGACCCGGGCGCCAATTTGGCCAAGTATCTCGGGGTCAAAACAAAAGAAGCGACATCGGGGGCTTCAACGGCCGCTTTAAAGACCAACCGCGACCGGCTCGTCGAAACTGCCGTCCAGGCGGTCGTCCAGCCCGCCCGGGGTCCCGATTACGGTCCGGGGTACGACGGAAAACCCAAGGCCGACATCGGGATGGCCTCCATCAACTTCACGGTCTCGGTGGGGGATTCGGCCTACGGCTGGGCGGCCGCCGACCATGTCGAACCCGACGTGACTATCCAGGGACGCGACCGGCCGTCACCGAGCGAGTGCGCCGTAGCGATCCTCGGCTGTATCGGAAATGAAGCGCGGGTCGTCTCGGGCGAGGGCCGCGGGGCGCGCGGCTATTATCTCGGTCGGCATGCGGGTTCGGACGACCTTGTCTGGTTCCCCAGGGATGTCCTTGATAAGCTGGCCCTCAACGACAAAATCCAAGTCAAGGCCAAGGGCGTGGGGCTTCGGGTTGAAGGCTTTGAGGATGTCCGGGTGAACAAGATGTCGCCCGAGCTTTTTGAACGCCTGGGGATTCGAGCGGAAGGGAACGAGCTCGTCGTCCCCGTCGTTATGGAAGTCCCGGGCCATATCATGGGCTCGGGTCTCGGCGGCTATTTCATCGAGCCCGTGGACTACGATATCCAGACGACCGACCCACAGACCGTCGAAAATTACGGCTTGAAGAAGCTCAGAATCGGCGACCTCGTTGCCATCCGCGACCACTATGATGCGTACGGCCGCGGCCGCTACGAAGGGGCGGTGACGATCGGTGTTTGCGTCCACGGGTTCAGCGATTACTCCGGACACGGGCCCGGCTTGAACCCCGTCTTGAGCGCGCTGCCGGGGAAGATCAGGACGCGCCTCGACCCCGACGCCAACATCGCCTACGCCCTGGGCATCCGGAAGAAGTAGCCCGATATCCGTAGAAATAATTCGGGGGACGTTTACCTTAATACGCCTTCAGTTCCCTGGTTTGGGATATCCGTGGTCGTCGAAGCGACCATCAGCGGAGGTTTAGCCTTCTCTCTACGTCCTCGAGGGCCGCGAGGACTGTTTGAGCCTTGTCTTGATCAGGATGCTGTCCATCAGCAGACTCGGTCGCGTTATGTGGTGTGATCATTGTGGCGAGTTCCGCAGCGCTGAGAGGACGGAGAGAGAACGGCGTAAAAAACCTCCGCGGGAACGAGACGGCTACGGGTATCCCATTTTTGGATTCGAGCATTAAAGTCAACGTCCTCCGGATCAGTCGGCCTTACGAGGGAACCTGACCGTCCGGTGGAGCTTGAGGGCGGTCACCGTGCCCGAGGCATCTTGGACGAACGAGACTTTTGCAGTCGGGTCATCTCCGAAAGCTCTCAGCCCTTGTTCGTCGGGCGCTTCGAGTCTGACGATCCCTTGGCCCTTGATGTCCAGCGCCAGACCGCCCTCCAGGAACCGGACGGCGAACTCGATCTTTGCGACCGGCAGTCCATATGTCCCGAGCAGGGGAGCGAGGTCGGCAGGGGCATTCGGGTCCGTTGCCGGGTCCGCCGCGGGCTGCCTCGGGAAGGTGGTGGCTTGGTGGAGGTTGAGCGCGACGCACGGGCCGTCCGGCCCGGATTCGAACGAAAAAGCCACGTCCCGGCTCAACGCGATCGACCGGATACCCTTGGCGTCCGGCTCATTGAGGTCGACGACCATCTGGCCGGGGATGTCCACGGCCAATTTCCCGTTGCGGAAGAGGACCTTGAACTCGCGGCCGGCCAGCGGCCCCGAGGCGTGCGCGTAGGTCCCGACGTAGGGCAGAAATTCCGCCGGGACGGCGGCCGGCGCCGAAAATTCACCGCGCAATTTCCGTGCCTTTTCGAGAACCCGGCCGACGCAGGACTCGGAGTAAGCGTCGAGGACCGCGGCCGCTTCATCGACGCGTCCGGCGCGGCGAAGTTCGGAGGCCCGGTTCATGACATCCGGCACTCCCGCGGCAAAATCCTTCTCCAGAGCGTCGAACTCGGCCCGGGCGATCGGAAGCCGCGTCGCCTCGTCGGCGTTGATCCTGTCGCACAGGTCGCGGAAAAGCCACCAGAAGGAGTTTTCGGCGAAGCCGTCGCGAGAGGCCTTTTCCGGGGCGGTAATTCCCCTTCCCGCCGACCCCGCCGTCGATAGGATTTCCGGAAGCCGCCGGCCGTGGACGAAGAACGGGATGTAACAGCTCCGGCTGGGGGTCGCGGCGCACCACCAGAAAACCGGGATACTCTCGCCCGCGGCGGGGATTTCGGCGATGCACGAGCTGGCCGTCTGGTCGAGGTCGATGGACGGTGTCGAGGACCGGTCGCGGGCGATCCGCATCATGTCTTTGACGGTGACGCGACCGCTCATCCCGGCGAGGAGGCCGGCCGAGCAGGCTTGGCGGGTTCGGGCCCTCGATGCGCCCTCGAGAGCAGAGGGGGAGTCGTTGATGTAGGCGGCGGTGAAATCGAATTCCCCGACCTTTTCCTTCGGCCACCAGCCGGAGGCGGCCGCACGACCGACGAGGTCTTTCGAGGCCATGTCCCAGTCCTTGGCCAGGCTGAGCTTGTTCGAGATCGACGCCGTTCCCTGGGCGACTCTTTTCGCGACCCACTGCCGTCCGGCCGTTTCCAGGATCCAGGCCTCGCGAGCGTCGGCGATGATGAAGGAATTGTCATAAGCCCCCTCCAGGCCGGCCCCTGGCGTACCGGAGCCGAACTGGCCGTACCGCTCGATGAGCGACGTGATGACGTCGAGCGCCTCCTTGGCTGTCCGGCCCCGCTCGAGGCCGAGCCTCAGGAGGTCCATTCCGGTCGGGCCCAGGGCGGGCGATTTCCCTTCGGCGGCCGCTGCGATCATTTCCCGGAGCGGTTTCGTGCCGACGCCCTCGTTGCCGATGGCCACACCGAACTCGTTGATTCCTTCCTCGTACCCCCAGCACCAGTAAGGGCTTGAGCCGAGGGTGGCGAAGGTCTCCCGGACCTGGGGAATCCGGACCCGTCCGAGGTCGACCTGGGCGCCTTCCGGCCAGAGGGCTCTGGGATGGAGAATGAGCGGCTGGCTGTCGAAGAGGGGCCGGTCGCTGTTTTTGGCGAACAGAGTGATCCCGCGGGCGGTGGCGTTCCGCAGGGCGACCCACGTGTCGCAAGCGAGGGCGGCCGCAGCCAGGTTGAAGGTCAGGACGACCAGGACCACGATGGTGAGGATAATCTTGATTACGGTTTTCATGGTTTTTTCCTAGCTCAAGTCTTTGAATTCGAGGGAATTGAGGCCAACGTCCCCCGAATTCAAAGGAGGCAAATGAGGATCAGAACCACCCAGACAATAAGCTTGACAATCGTCTTCATGGCGTTCGAAGGCTCCTTTCTACTAGCTACGCGCGGCGCTTAGAGGTCGCGCCGGCTATAGAGTCGAACGGACAATTTCCAAGAGACATAAAGCACGGCTATGACGGCCAGAACGAGCGCGACGGCGAAGAGCGTTCCGCCCATGGCCGCCTCGCCCCAACTGACGAAGCCGCGGACGGCGGCGGTCGAACGGTCGAGGAGCTCGGCGACGAATCCGGTCTTGACCGTTCCGTCTCCGGGCTTCTCGGGCGGACTGGAGCGGACTGCGCTCAAGACCACAATGGTCACTCCCATCAAGATCCCCAGGACCGACAGGGCGGCCCGGCCGAGCCCTTTCCAGAAATAAAGCGGAAGGGTCAGGGCGAGCAAGATCAGCGCCGGGATAAGGAAAGCCAGCACGCCCCGCAGTGTGAACAGGACGCCGAGATGCGCGGCCCGAGGCCCCAAGAGGGCCCGCAGCCCGGCCACGGCTGCCAGGAATAGGCCGAGGCTGGCGGCGATGACTAAACCCCCGCTGAGATATCTCCCCGTCACGATGTCCCGCCGCCGCAGGGGCAACCCCGCGAACAGAGGGTCCGTCCGGCTGAGGTCGTCGATCAAGAGGAGGGTGGCGACGAGGAGCATGGTCAAGAAGACCCCCGTGAGGACCAGGAGATAGGGATCGAGGACGGCCAGAAGGAGGAAGACGACGTAGGAAAAGGCCGCTGGAAGCCAAAAGAGGCGGGTGATGCGGAGGTCTTTGCGGACGAGGCTAAGCATGACCGTTCTCCCGGGCGAGGAAGAAGACGATATCGTCGAGCGTGCCCCTCTCCACCACGGCGCCCTTGTCGGCCAGCTGGCGACGCGCTTCCTCCGCCCGGTCCGTCAGGGCGCGGAAGCCGTGGGGCCCGCTCTGGAGGCCCCGGATGAGGCCCCGCGTTTCGGCCGTGAGGAGCTCGTTCCCGCCTTTGATGATGGCCCATTTTTCCAGAATTTCGTCGCGGGTCGTTGAGAACAGGAGCTCGCCGGCGCGCAGGCAGGTGATATAGTCGGTGACGCGTTCGAGGTCGGACGTAATGTGGGTGGAGAAGAGGACGGACGTCCGGCCGTCTTGGATGAGGCGGGAGAGGCGCTCCAGGAGCTCGCGCCGGAAAACGGGGTCGAGGCCCGAGGTCGGCTCGTCCATGAGGATGAGCTCCGCCCGGTGGGCCAGGGCCACGGCCAGGGCGAGCTTCATCTTCATGCCGCGCGAGAGGGCGCTCACCCGCTTGCGGAGGGGGAGCTCGAACTCCGCGCAGAGCCGGCGGAACAGGGCACGGTCCCACGACTCGTAGAACGGCGCGATGACGGACCCGATCGTACCGACTTTGAGATAGCCGTAGAACGGCGGCTCGTCGAGGACGAACCCGACCCGGGCCTTGACCTCCCGTTCGTGGCGGAGGTTGTCCCGGCCGAGGACGCGCACCTCGCCCGCCGTCCGGCGGACGATGTTCAGGATGCACTTGATGATGGTCGTCTTCCCGGCGCCGTTCGGGCCGATGAGTCCCATGATGTAGCCCGGAGGGAGGGCGAACGAGACGTCCCGGAGCGTGAAGCCGGGATAGTCCTTGCGCAGGGCCTTGACTTCGAGGGCGTAGTCCATGTTGAACCTCAGAGCTCGCGGCGAAGATAGACGCGCCGGGCCAGGAGAAGGGAGCCCGCGTTGATGGCGATGACCGCGACGGCCAGAAGAGCCAGGTAGCCCGGCGTCGGCTTGAGATGGAAGAGCGATTTCAGGGCCTTGATCGCCGTGTCGAGGACGAAGCGGAACGGGTTGTTCGTGCGGCCGAAGAGAAGGGCGGAGGTGAAAAGGAGAACACCAAGAAGTTGGGTGGCAACCAATCCAATCATGAGTCCGGTGATGCCAAAGCGAATAATAAAGGGCAGGACGAAGGCGAAAGCCAGGCTGGTCAAGGCCAGGGCGAGGAGGGCTTCACGGACCGTCAAGATCTCGCGGAATGGAAATTTGGCGAAGGGGAGGACGGCGACGACGGCGACGGCGAAGAGGTAGCCCGCGCCCAGCGCCATCCAGGTCGCCGTGAACTTGGCCAGGACGACGGACGACCTGCGGACCGGGAGGCTGCAGAGCAGCGAGCTCGTCTTGAACTTGTCCTCCCGGCCGTGCACGGCAACCGGCAGGGACAGCCCGATGATGAAGCTGACCATGACGATGTATAGCCGTGGCGAAGGGAAGTAAGCCGCGGCCCAGGCGAGACAGGCGGCCGCAAAGCCCAACATGATGAGGAGGGCTTTGCGGCTCATGAGAAACTCGAGGCGGATGAGATGACGGAGTGTCCCGTGCATGGCGGACCTCACAGGTCGCGCCGGGCGTAGAGCGCCCGGGCGATCAGAAATGAGCCGGCGTTGAGGGCGACAATGGAGACGCCGAGCAGGAGCAGGTAGCCGGGCGTTGGCTCATGGCGCATGAAGAACCGGAAAAAGCTTTCGACCGCGAGGAAAAACGACCGGAGCGGGTTGCGCTGGCCGCCGAAGAGCTGGATGAAGACCATGGCCAGGACGCCGAGAAGCTGGAAGCCGATTATCGTGACCATGATGCCCTTGAACCCGAACCGGGTCATCAGGGGCAGCTGGCAGTCGAAGAAGAGCGAGCTGAAGAACAGCAGCAGAAGGAGGCCCTTGAAGTTGATGACCTCCGGCAACGGGATCTTGGAGAAGGGGAGGGCGGCCAGTGCCAGGGCGTAGACCAGTCCCAAACCGATCGCCGCCCAGGTCACGGCGTATTTGGCCAGGACGACGTCCGAGCGACGGGCGGGCAGGCTGCACAAAAGAACCGACGTTCCGAACCTGTCCTCGCGGCCCTGGAAGGCGACCGGAACGGCCAAACCCATGACCAGACTGATCAGGCCAATGTATTGCCGGGGCGAGAAGGACCGGTAGGCTGTGTACGCAAAGAAGGCGCTCAACATGACGAAGATCGTGACGAGCGCTTTCCGGTTCAGCAAGACCTCGAGCCGGACGAGTTTAAGCATGGCCGTTCCCTCGGCTGATGTAGAACATGATGTCCTCGAGCGTTGCTTTGTCGTAGACCGCCCGGCCGCCCAGTTCGGCCCGGGCCCTGGCCAGGTCCGAGGTGAGGATCTCGATCCCGTAATCCGTCCGCTTGGCCCCGCGCGAGCCCGGGACGTCGGTGGGCCGCAGGACGTCAGGCCCGGCCTTGACCACACCCCAGGTTTCCAGGACCTCGTCCTTGGCCGCGGAGAAGACGATCCGTCCCTCGTTAATGAAGGTGATATGGTCGGCGACGCGCTCCAGGTCGGTCGTGATGTGGCTCGAGAAGAGGACGGTCTTGCGCTCGTTCTGGATGATGGCCCGCAGCCGCTCCAGGAGCTCGAAGCGGAAAACGGGGTCCAGCCCGGCCGTGGGCTCGTCCATGAGGATGAGGTCGGCGTCGTGGGCCAGGGCCAGGGCGAGCGAGAACTTCATCTTCTGGCCGTGCGAGAGCTTCTTGAAGGTCGTCTTCGCCGGGAGCTCGAACTCCTCCATGAGCCGCCGGAAGAGGGCGTCATCCCACTTTTTATAGAAGGGGGCCACGGCCGAGGCGATGACGGCCAGCTTAACGTCGTCGTGAAAGCGGGGGACGTCGTAGACGAACCCGATGCGGGCCTTGACCTCGGGCTCGTGGCGGAGGTTGTCCAGCCCGAACACCCGGACCTCGCCCGCGTCGCGGCGGATGAGGTTCATGAGGAGCTTGATGATGGTCGTCTTGCCCGCGCCGTTCGGCCCGATGAGGCCCATGATGTAGCCCTGCGGGACGTCGAAGGTCACGTCCTCGAGGGTGAATCCTTTGTATTCCTTGCGCAGTCCCTTGATTTCGATGGCGTTGGTCATTAGTCTCTCTCCTTGAAGAGTAGGGTCAGCATCTCCCTGAGCTCCGCCAGGGTGATCCCGAGCAGGCGGGCCTCCTCGACGGCCTCGATCATTTTCTCCTCGACGAGCTTCATCTTTTTTTCCCGGAGGAGTTCTTTATTTTGCATGGCCACGAAGGAGCCCTTGCCCTCGACCGCATCGACGAAGCCCTCCTTATGAAGCTCCTCGTAGGCCCTTTTCGTCGTGATGACACTGATCTGCAGGTCCTGGGCTAGCTTCCGGATGGAGGGCAGGGGGTCGCCTTCCTTGAGATCCCCGCTGATGATCTGACCCTTGATCTGGCGGGTGACCTGCTCGTAAATGGGGTCGGGCGACGAGTTGGAGATGATGATCTTCATCTGGGGCCCTCCTCGCAGCTCCGTATCAGATGCCTATACTGTATCATCTGTTTATATTGACTATATACAGTATAGGCCCTTTTCCATGTTTGTCAAGCGAAAAATTTAATTCGGGGAACGTTTACCAAGTTCTCGGCCCCAAAATGGGCTATCCGCAGCCGTCTCGCTCCCGCGGAGGTTTTTAACGCCGTTCTCTCTCCGTCCTCTCGGCGCTGCGGAACTCGCCACAACGGCCTGAATCAGGGGACATGTACCTTGGGTACGTATCCCCTGATATGAATTCCCCGAATTGAATTAAGCGTTCCCCGAATTCATTGCAACAGCCTCCGAATGATGTAATAATCACCTCAAACAAAGGAGGCCGGGAGATGAAAAAACGACTTTTCGTTTTGGCGGTCACGCTCGGTTTCCTGGCCCTGTCTGCTTTGCCCGGCCCGGCCCAGGAAGGGAAGACGCTCATCCAGCAGGGGGACGAGCTTTACGAAGCGCGGGCGGACCTGTCCAAGGCGCAGGAGGCCCTGGGAAAATACCGCGAGGCCTACGTTACCAAGGAGGACGCTTATGGGGCGTCCTGGCGGATCGCCCGGGCCCATTACTGGATCGGCGACCACACACCCGACAAGGCCGAAAAAAAGCGGATCTTCGAACAGGGCATATATTACGCCAAGAAGGCCGTCGAGTTCGCGCCGGATAAGCCCGAGGGCCACTACTGGCTCGGCATCTGTTACGGGGTCTACGGCGAAGCCAAGGGTGTCCTCAAGAGCCTGTCCCTGGTCAAGCCCATCAAAGCAGCCATGAACAAGGTCCTCGAGCTCGACCCGGCCTACGACGACGGCGGACCGGACCGCGTCCTGGGACGGGTCTACCATGAGCTCCCGGGATTCGCCGGCGGCAGCAAGAAAAAATCGCTGGAGCACCTCCTCCGGTCAAAGGAGCTTGGTCCGCGGGTCGGGCTGACGCGGATCTATCTCGCCGATACCTACCTCTCCTTGGACGAGGTCGAAAAAGCCCGCGAGGAGCTGGAGTTTGTGCTGGCCATGGAGCCCGACGCCGGCCTGGCCGCCGAGACCGCCGAGGAAAAGGAGATGGCCCGGAAGCGTCTGGAAAGGAAGGAATTCCGGAAGGACGCCCCTTCGATCCCTTTCTGATGGCCCGCCCTTAGGGAGACCGCCGGGCTCTGGAGGAACCGATGAAATCGATCAGGATCGCCTCTTTCGTCGCCGCCTTAATTCTTTTACCCGGGTGTCGCTCGGGAAAGCCGGTCGCGGAAGGGCCCTTCAGCTACCAGGGCTATCCCATTCACCCGGCGGCGATCAAGGCTATTTACCTGGCCCCGGGGCAGGCCCTGGACCTGGCCAGGTTCAGGAGCACGTTCCAATATTGGGCGTGGGAAGAGCGGCCCGGCTGGTACATCGTCGATTTCGAGGAGGACCTGGCGACGGGACGCGTTCCGTTCTTCGCCTACGGGCTCTACGCCAGCCTCAACGACCTCTACCTCCTCGCGGTCTCGTTCAACGACGGCGGCGAAGGTCTGTTCGACAATCTCATTCTCGTCCGGAGAGCGGGGGATGAGCTGGCCGTCCTCAAGGCCTGGGAGGAGGGGGACCGCTGCAACGGCGGGATTATCGATCAGCGCGCCGACGGGGATTATTTCTACTATACGCGGGACCTAACGCCCGCCGCCCTGCTGGAGCTCGCTACCGAGGTCCGTTTCGACCTCACGCCGCCCGACGACCTGGAAGAGACGCCCGACAGTTGCTTTGCCGCGGCGACTTTCCGTTACAGCCTGGCTGAGGACAAGGAGGAGCTCCTGTCCGTCCGGCTCTACGATGAGGAGCAGGAGGAGACGGGCGCCCACCTCCGAGGCTATCGCTACCAGGCGTGCTTCAACAAGGTCTTCAACACGTACCTGCGGGGCGGGACGCTCGTCCTGACGCCGGCGGCCGTCAACGAATTCGCCCGGGCGTTCGAAGAGCAGTGCCTTAAAAAATAAGGAATATAAACTTCGGCTTCCCGGAAATCGCATCAGGCCATGGAGGCCTGTCGTCCCCGTCCGTGCGCCGCGCGGGGTCCTTTCCCTTCTGGGCCAACGGGAATATCGTCGCTATTTTGACCCCTTTATTCTTGAGAACAGAAGGGATAAAGGGGTTTTGTGACGAGAGCGGCCGGGCGGAGCCAGCGGGTCAAAGGCGAGCGAGGCGGATGCGAGCGTCCTCGACTTCGGCCAGCCCCGGGTCGGCATCCTTCCAGAGGTCGAGGAAGCGGCGGTAGTTCGAGCGCGCTTGGCCCTTCTTGCCCAATCGCTCGTAGACCTGGCCCAGCATGTAAAAGCTCTTGGCGTAGATGTGGCCATGGTTGATTCGCCCATAGGTTAGGGTGGATATCAGCTCGTACTCCCGGCGGGCGTTTTCGAATTCGCCGAGATTGAAATAGGCCCGGGCCAAGGGCTCGATAAAGACGATGTAGTCATCGGTGTTGATGCCCAACCAAGGTTTGTAGTTTAAACAGTATTCGACGGCCTTGGCGTCATTACCGCGGGCGATCTCGGTCACGGCCATCCGAACATCGTATCTGTACAGCGGCCGCCTCATCTCGAGGCCCTTCAGGATTCGCTCGAACGTTGCCCGGAATTGCTCCGCGCTTTGTACGGCGTCTTCGAAGGACTTCATCTCCGCCAAAATTCGTGTTTTGAGGATGTCGAGCGTGTAAGGAGGAAGGAATCTTGGATCGGCGGCCGCGCATTCTTTCAAGCCCTCCGGAAACCTTCCCAAGGCCAGATTGAGCTCAGCCAACCCGAAATAACATCTTGCTTCAGCAGCCATGGAAGCCAGTTTGTTCTTATCCTTGATTGCGAGGTCGAGGCCCTGCCGCCACTGCGCTTCGGCGTCCTTGAACCGTCCCTGCAGCTGGTAGAGAGACGCCAGGTTCCGGCAGGCCGCGATAAGGGTCCCGTTGTCCTTTTCTTGGGCGAGCATCTGGAATTCCTTCTCGGCTTCGTCCAAGTCACCCCGGAGAAGAAAGATCCGGCCGTGCTCTTCAGGAAGACGAAGCCGTTTATCGAGCGCACAGGCCTTGGCCGCTTCGGCCAGGGCGTTCTTGAACTTCCCTTCGAGGACATAGGTCTTGGACAAGACGGACCGCAAGACCGCGTTGTCCTGAACGTTGCGAAGGAACAGTTCGGCGAAGTAGCGCGCTTTTCCGGGCATCCCGGCGTCGGAATAGGATATCGCCAGAACCTGGTAGGGGTAAGAATTTTCGGTCTTGTTTTTTACCGTGACCTCAAGATGGTCGCACGCCTTCTCCCATTCCATCAGGAAAAGGGCGTATCTCTCCGCGATTTTGATGTGAACGAATTCGTCGTCGGTGTAAAGCTCTAAAGCCTTTTGATAGGCCTGCAGGGCTTCAGCAACCCGTCCCTGCGTGAACAGATAAGCGCCTTGGATAATCAGTCTTTCGCGGTCGGAGACGCGGACTCCCTGGCTCAAGTCGAAGGCTTTCTTGAGATACTCGTTGGATTTCGGAGTATTCCTCAGATTCCCGTACCAGCTAGCTAGCGACCTGTAGGCCATGGCGAATCCCGCGTCCAGGGCGACCGCCTTCTCCATGGTTTTTATGGCCGCTTCATAATCATGCTTCAAAACGGCCTGTTTATTGGCCTCGATGTAGAACTGGAGCGCCTCCGGGGTGGCCGTAATCTGTCCGACGTCCAGGTCGATGTCCCCGGCGATCTGCTCCGGAGTCAGCTCCAGCAGAGGCTTGATTTTCCTGGTCAGCTCGTCGATCATCGGCGACCAGCTCGCAACCAAGCCTTTAGCGCTCTCGGCCCCGGCCCGCGTCCAGGCGCCCGCTTTCAGGATATCGACGTCGATCCGCAGCTCCTCCCCGGATTTCGTGAAGCTCCCCCGGATGACATGATTGATGGCTCCTTTTTCAACCAGCCGGTTAAATGATTCCCGGGTATACGAAGACGCCCCTTCCTGGCCCAGTCCGGCGAGAATCTCGTTCACGCGATCCATGGGCAGGACAAAGAGGAACTTGGATTGGGATAGATCGGTATTCAGCGTCAGCGGGATGGCGTCTTTCAAGTGATCCAGACCCTCGTCTCCACTTTTATTATCGAAGGCCAAAAACGCCACACGCGGTTTGTCCGTGGGGATGGAAAGGGAAGAGCCCTTGCCGTCCCGAACGATGAGCCACGCGCCGACAACGGTCACGACGGCCAAAACCACCAGCGCAACCGGAAGGAGCCGCCGGATCAGCGGCTTCTCCGGCCCGGCGGCGATCCGGGGCATAATCCGGACGGAAGCCCGTTCCTTGGCCGGGAGCGCCTCGTTCACCCCGGTCAGGTCCGTGAGAAGCTCTTCGATGCTTTGGTACCGCTTATCCCTGTCCTTCTCCAAGCAGCGCAGAACGAGCCGGACAAGAGGATCCGGAACGTCCGGATTGAACTTCCGGGGATCCGGAGGGGCCTCGTATTTCTGCTTGTGGGCGATGTCGAGTACCGAATCCCCGCTGAAGGGAACGCGGCCGGCCAGCATCTCGTAAAGGGTCACTCCGAAGGAGTAGATATCGGCCCGCCGGTCCGCCTCCTGGCCCTCGACCTGTTCGGGGCTCATGTATTCCGGCGTGCCGATGATCGTTCCCGCCACCGTAACCCCCGGCGCTTCCAGGGTCCGGGCGATCCCGAAGTCCATGATCTTGGCGGTCCCGTCGCGGTCGATCATGATGTTGTGCGGCTTGAGGTCGCGGTGGACGATCCCCAAGGTATGGGCTTCCGCCAGGCCGTCGGCGACTTGGAGCGCGACGGACACGGCCTGACCCAGGCCGAGGCGGCCCTTGCGCTTGAGGAAACGCTTGAGGTCCTCGCCCCGCACGTACTCCATAGTGATGTAGAGGGCTTTCCCTACTTCCCCCAGGTCGTGCGTCCGGCAGACGTTCTTATGGGTGATCTTGCGGGCGATCTTGATTTCATTGCGGAAGCGCTCGACCGTCCGCTTCTCCGCGGCGATCTCCGGCTTGAGGAACTTGAGGGCGACTTCCTCGTCGAGCTTCTTGTCGAAGACCCGGTAGACCTTGCCCATGCCGCCCGTGCCAAGCTCATCGATGATCTCGTAGCGCCCGGCGAAGAGCGTTCCACGCGTTAATTCATCGGAGGTCGTATCCAGCGTTTTAGTGAAGGAGGCTTCGGGACGGTCGGCCGGAGTCAAGCGCGTCCCGCAATCGGCGCAGAATTGCTTGGTTTCAGGGTTCTCCGCCTGGCACTTCGGGCACTTCATGGTTCGAGCTCCCCGCTGCCGAGGTTGGCTCGAAGATATCAACATCAGGGGTCAAAGTCAACCCGGCCGAGAGCCTCGATGGGCTTGACTTGAGCCCCTTATCTACCCCATACTGCTCTCAGCCGGAAAGCGCCAAAGATCAAAAATCCCCCGGGGGTCTGGGCATAGCCCGAAAGCATGGATTTTAGTCAAAGGAGGGTGCGATGAGAAAGATCTGCTCAGTCCTCGGCGCGATTTGTCTTGCGGCCGGCATTTCCTTCGGCCAGGAACAATACGGCCACATCCGGGGCATCGTCGTCGACAAGGACGGC
>Ga0224495_10002055_pt1 | contig 13531 bp, 12 predicted proteins | sample SF_Jul11_sed_USG_FD_168128 | JGI IMG/M metagenome (GOLD analysis project Ga0224495, IMG submission 168128) | Sediment microbial communities from San Francisco Bay, California, United States - SF_Jul11_sed_USGS_4_1 | ecosystem: Environmental > Aquatic > Marine > Sediment | place: USA: California... | reverse complement strand
CTTCTGCAACAAAAGATGATGCTCCAGAGTTACAGTCTAAAATACTTTTAGCATTTAATTCGTTTAAGTTTAAGTTAAAAAACTTTAAATACTCAGTCAGTGTACGTCCATAAAATGCAATACGGTCTAATTGTATATTATCAATCAAGTTATATTGGCCATTCATTTTTTATGCTCATATTAAAACACGATTTTTTGTAAAATAAAACAAATTTCAATAAAATTAACATAATTTTTTATTAATTTTATTTTTCATTTATATAATTTACTTTTTAATTTGTCTTTGTAGAAATCATTCTGAGGTATATATATGGAAAGATTTATGAGTGTCATAGGCTGTTTTACCATTATAGGAGTTGCATATCTTTTGTCTAACAGCAAAAAATCAATTAACTGGAAATTGGTTTTATGGGGATTGCTTATCCAATTGGTTATTGGTATATTAGTTATTCCAGATAGCTTTTTTAACACCTGGATTAAAGATATATTTAACGTTAGTATTTCTCCTGGACAGTGGTTTTTTAATAATATGAACGATATTATTATGAAAATCCTTAGTTTTAGTGACATTGGAATGAATTTTCTTTTGGGAAGCTTTATAGAAAAAGGCAAAGTAAGCCCAGTCTTTGAAAACTTCATGTTCAGAGGGCTTCCCATAATAATATTTTTCTCTTCCCTTATTGCAATACTATATCACTACAAAATTATGCAAAAAATCGTTAACTGCTTTGCATTTATAATGAGGAAATTTATGGGGACAAGTGGTGCAGAGAGTTTAGCGGTATCATCAAATATTTTTGTTGGTATGATAGAGGCACCCCTAACAATTAGACCTTTCATTTCCCAAATGACACAATCAGAATTATTTTCTGTAATGGTAGCAGGTATGGCAACTATTGCTGGTAGCGTAATGGGAGTTTATGTTGGAATGTTAGAAAGCCATTTCCCCAATATTGCAGGACATCTTTTAACTGCAAGTTTAATGAGTGCTCCTGCAGCACTAGTTTTATCTAAAATTATGATCCCAGAACTTGATCAGCCAGTAACTTTGGGTCAAAAAGTTGATGTCCCTGTTACAACTGTAAATGGTATTGATGCTTTATCTAGTGGTGCAATTGACGGTTTAAAACTTGTATTTAACGTTGGAGCCGTACTTTTAGTTTTTATCGCATTATTAAACCTTATTGATTTTATAATTGTTAAACCTCAAACCTATTTTAACATTACTCAACCAATAAATATTCAAAGTATAGCAGGCTATATCTTTGCTCCCATAAGCTTTTTACTTGGCGTTCCAAGTGAAGATGTACTTACAGCTGGAACTCTACTTGGAGAAAAAGTAGTTCTCAACGAATTGATCGCATATAATCACCTCGGAAATATCCTAAAAGACTATGATTCGCAAGTTTACAATCCTCTTCTAAAAGCTCTACAAGGAGATAACTGGGAAGTTTATGCTCCTCTAACTAACATCCTAAAAGAAAATAATCTATTATTAACTGAAAGATCCAAACTCATCCTATCTTATGCATTATGTGGTTTTGCTAATTTCGGTTCTATAGGCATTATGATAGGAGGTATAAGTGGTATGATACCAAACAGAGCAAAAGATTTGGCTAAGTTAGGTTTCAAATCCATGTTAGGAGGGTTGTTAGCGGGATTCTTAACAGCATGCATTGCCGGTATAATTGTATAAACCACTTTGATGCGGATTATTTTACTTCAAATTATAAAACCATAAATATAAGGTATTTAAAGTTTAAAGATTTTCTAATCTTTTAATTAAATATACCGAAACGTTTAAAGTATTCTATTGATTTTTTATTAATAAATATTATTTTATCTTACAAGATATTTAAATTACTTTGTAAATTATATATCGGGCAGTAGCGCAGCTCGGTTAGCGCACTAGACTGGGGGTCTAGGGGTCGCAGGTTCAAATCCTGTCTGCCCGAAACGGATGATAATGAATGTATTATTGACTAACGACGATGGCATTAATGGTGAGGGACTTATACGTCTGAGAGAGGTTTTACAGACCGTTAAAGATATTAAGCTAACTGTAATTGCTCCTGATAGTGAAAGAAGTGCTTCTAGTCATCGTATCACTATTTTTGAACCTCTCATTCTAAAAGAAATCGATAAAAATACTTTTACTCTAAGTGGTACACCAGCAGATTGTGTAAAAATTGCTTTGGATGGCTTTCTAAAGGAGAAAGTAGATCTTGTGGTTTCTGGTGTCAATAATGGACCAAATATGGGAATTGATACATTTTATTCTGGTACTGTAGCAGCGGCAAGAGAAGCATGCTTTCATTCAATCCCTGCAGTAGCATTCTCTATTGATGGATACACTCACGAAAAAGAGTTTGATACAGCTACTCACTTTGCATTAATAATTATTCGTAAACTTTTGCTGCGTAAATTACCTAATAATATTCTCTTAAATGTTAATATTCCAAATGTTAAAAAGGAAATTGTAAGAGGTATTAAAGTAACTTCTTTAGGGAATAGAATTTATAGAGATCAAGTTATTGAAAGAGAAGCTCCTTTCGGGTGGAAGTACTTTTGGATTGGTGGAGAACTTCCTGGTTATGGCTACAAAGAAAACAGCGATTTTAATACTGTAGAAAATAATTTTGTTTCTCTTACTCCTCTTCAGCAGGATAATACAGCATATTCCACTATTGACGAGCTAATAAAGTGGGATTTTTAGTTTTTAATAAATAACTAATTACATGATATTTATATGATTTCAAATCTGGAGTACTTTCATGAATGATGATATCAAAGGAATGTGGGAAAAAGTAAATTTATCTGTAAATTCCACGCAAGAAGAAATTAGGTCTCTTTTAAATAAAGGTAAAGAATTATATCAAATGGAGGACTATGCAAAGGGTTTAGAAGTTCTTACTAAATGTGTGGATGAAGATCCTGATAATCTAGAAGCTCATTATATTCTTGGACTAATTTACACCAAAAAAAAGGATTTTAACCGTGCTATCCTACATTTTAATGAAATTACTCAATCTAGATATCAATATCTCTATGTATACCAGGTACGTAGCATTTTAAGCTATATTTATTCAATGCAAGGTGACTATGAATCAGCTAAAGAACAACTAACAGAAGTTCTAAAGTATAATGAGAAAGACATTAAATCCCTATCAATTATGGGATACATTTACTACAAAGAAAAAGATTATAATACAGCAAAAGAATACTACACAAAGATTTTAGGTATTGACGGAGAAAATGCAAATGCCTATAATTCGTTGGGTGTAATAGAAATAGAATTAGAAGAAAATGTTGAAAAGGGTATTTCCATATGTAAGAGAGCATTGGAACTTCAACCGGATACCCCTGCATATTTAGATTCCATTGGATGGGGCTACTACAAAATAAATGATGAAATTAAAGCTATTGGATATTTAAGAAAAGCCTTTGAAAAAGCTCCTGACAACCAGGAAATTAAAAATCATTTAAAAGCCATTTTGAATATTTAATGTCATAACTATAACAAAAATCAATAAGTTAATTCTAATGATTGGTTTAAAGCTTCTAGCAACTTGATTTTTTAACAAAGACAAGCAAAAAACCCCAATACGCTAAGTATCGGGGTTTTCAATATATATAAACTATGTTTGAATAATCTAAAGAAGATTTTATAAATTTTTAACAGCAGTAACAATATCCATTACAGCTTTTTTACCGTCCGAAAAAAACATGTAAGAATTATCCAAAGCGAAAAGGGGATTTGGTATACCAGCAAAACCTGGACTCAAACTGCGTTTAATTATAATAACTGTTTTAGCTTTATCTGCATCAATAATTGGCATTCCTGCAATAGGACTGTCTGCCTTATCTCTAGCATCTGTATTAACCACATCATTTGCTCCAAGTACAATTGCAACATCGACTTGAGATAAAGTCTGGTTTATTTCATCCATTTCCTTAAGTTTATCATATGGAATATCTACCTCAGCAAGAAGAACATTCATGTGCCCTGGCATTCTACCAGCCACAGGGTGTATTGCAAATTCAACATCTATACCTTTGCTTTCTAATAATACAGTTAAATCTTTTACTGCATGTTGTGCTTGACCTACAGCCATACCATACCCTGGTATTATAACAACTTTTTGGGCTGTATCTAAGAATATGGCTATATCATCAGCCGTAACAGCTTTAATTTTGTTTCCATAAACCTCATCTGCACTGGATGTTTGTGCTACAGCACCAAATCCACCAAATAAAACGTTAGCTAATGATCTATTCATTGCTTTACACATAAGTTGTGTAAGAATGATTCCTGATGCACCAACTAATGAACCAGCAATAATTAATACATAGTTATTATCAATAAATCCAGTTGCTGCACCTGCAATACCTGAGTAGGAGTTTAAGAGAGCAATTACAACTGGCATATCTGCTCCTCCAATAGCAATTACAAGTAAAACTCCCAATACTGATGATAACACAACGATGATCCAATAAAAGTATTCATATTTAACAGGATCCATAACAATGAACACACCGAGTACTATGGAAGATAAAATTAATATTAGTTTAACAATTTGCTCTCCAGGATAACGAACAGCAGCATCTGGTATAAATTTAAGCCCTTGAAGCTTTCCAAAAGCTATAAAACTACCCCAAAATGTTACTGCACCAATTAAACCAGATGCAATTGTAGCTATTATAAGCTGTATATTAACACTTTGATTTACTCCTGTTAGCTTAACAGGTCCTGCAACTTCTAAAAGAGCAGCACCACCAATTAATACTGAGGCTAGTCCACCAAAACCATTAAACAATGCAACAAGTTGTGGCATGGCTGTCATTTCAATTTTATAGGAGAGGACTGCTCCAATACCACTTCCAACTACTATACCAGCTATGATCCAATACCAGCTTAAAACATCATTCGCCCATAATACGGTTATAATTGCTATTAACATTCCTATGGCACCTAATAAGTTACCTCTAACAGCTGTACGAGGATGAGCTAGTCCCTTTAATCCAATAATAAAGAATATAGAGGCAATTAGGTAAGCAACATTAGAAATTATCTTTATAGTTGTTTCAGTCATAGTTTATTCCTTCCTCTTAAACTTTTCTAGCATACGATGAGTCACTAAAAAACCACCAACAACATTGATAGTAGCAAAAACAATAGCTATAACACCCAAAATAGTAGATACTTCACTAGGTACTTTTCCTGCTGAAATTAGAGCTCCCACTATTGTTATGCCTGAAATTGCGTTTGATCCAGACATTAATGGAGTATGTAATAATGGTGGAACTTTTGCAATTACTTCAAAACCAACAAAAATTGCTAATACGAAAATTGTAAAAATTGCAACTAAATCCATAAAATTTGCCTCCTCTAAAGATAAAATTACTTAAATTAAAATTCCTAAAGCCTCTTTCACACGAGGATTAACTATCTCCCCGTTTCTAGTAACCATAGAATCTCGTATAATTTCATCTTGTAAATTAAGTTCAATTTTTTTATCTTTTACCATAATTTGTAAGAAGTTAGTTAAATTTTTAGAATACATTTGGCTAGCATGATAAGGTACAGTAGAAGGGATATTTACAGGTCCTAAAATAGTAACATCATATTTTATAATAGTTTCACCATATTTGGTTAATTCGCAGTTTCCTCCACGTTCAGCAGCCATGTCCACAATTACTGAGCCTGGTTTCATTCCTTTAACCATCTCTTCAGTAACAAGAATAGGAGATTTTTTGCCTGGGATTGCCGCTGTAGTAATGACAACATCACTTTCTGCAATAACTCGACTCATCAATTCCCGTTGTTTTTTATAGAATTCTTCACCCATCTCCTTGGCATATCCACCTTTATCTTCAGCGTTAGATGCTTCAATTTCTAATTCTACGAATTTTGCGCCTAAACTTTGAACTTGCTCTTTAACTGCTGGACGAACATCATAGGCTTGAACAATAGAACCCAAGCGTTTAGCAGTTGCAATTGCCTGTAATCCAGCAACTCCAACACCAATAATTAATGTTTTTGCTGCTGTCATAGTACCTCCAGCTGTTGTCATCATAGGAAGTATTTTTGGGAGAGTATTGGCAGCTATCAATACAGATTTATATCCTGCTATATTTGCCATTGAGGATAATGCATCCATACTTTGCGCTCTAGTAATTCGAGGGACTAATTCAACAGCAAAAGATGTAACTTTTTTCTTAGCAAGTTCCATAGCAGATTCTTTTGCTAGTAAAGGTTCCAAGAAACCTATAATAATTTGTCCTTCTTTCATTAGCTTGTAATCATTATTAGCATTAGGATTTGCTCCAGGTCCCATAACCTGAAGTATAACATCTGCTGATTTATAAACATCTTCCCGTTTATCGATAATTTTTGCACCCTTTTCTCGATAGTCATCATCGGGAAAACCAGCTCTTAATCCAGCACCAGTTTCAATGTGAACTTCGAATCCAAGCTTAGCTACTTCGGTAATCCTTATTGGAATTAAAGCAACACGGTTTTCACCAGTTAAAGTTTCTTTGGGAACACCTATAATCATATGTTAACTCCCGTAATGTTCTATAAATAAACATTAAAATTAAATTATTTAGTATAAATTTTGTTAATATCATCTGATTAACCCTCAAAAATACTAATTTTTTAAAAAAAGGCAAGAGTATAAATAATAAATACAAATTAAAAATTAACTTATTGTTTTAAATTGTTTTAAAAAAAAAATTAATATTTATTAAATTATATTAATACCGATTATCAAAGAAAAATAATCTGCAGTTTAAAGACCTACTTGACTTCACAATATGGGGCTATTATATTCTGAATTAAGTTTTAGCTGCCAAATTATAAGGGGTAAATAATGGTGTTTTTTGGGCTTGTTCAAATTATTAGTTTGTTTTTAGCTGGATTTATTGTCAGTTATAATTTTTTGGTAGATAAGATTACTGAATTAGAGAAGGTTAGAAGTTTGGTGGAGAAATCAAAATTGTATGTTGGCTTGTTATCAGTATTTATGGGAATTTGGTCTTTATTTAATCCTTATTACAGAATTGTAATAGATAAAAACTATTTTGAAATGCCGTTTGGTAGTGTGAGTTTTATTGGTGATCTTATACCTTCAATTTTATTAATTATATGTGGAGTAACACTTGCAAGTGTGGTGTTAAAATATATTAATTTGTCTGATGACAGCCTAAAATCAGATTTTAGGAAAACCAAAACACAAGAATTATTAGATAAATATAGCTTTTTACTTGGTATAATTACTTTTATATTTGGTTTTTTACATTTAGTAGATGTGATAGGCGGTGGGTATCCACTAATTTAATATTATGAAAATTATGCGATGGAACAGTGATAAACCAGTTAGTCAATCAGAAATAGAATCTGAGATGAGAAAGCAGGGTTTAGACTGTTATGTATGGCAGGATGGTATTAGTGCTTATTATCCAACACATTCACATCCCTATACTGAAATACGTTGGGTTATCTATGGATCGATAACCTTTGGAGTTAACGGTAGTGAGGTAACATTGTATCCTGGAGATTGTCTTGAGTTGCCTTCTAATGTCCTTCATTATGCTAAAACGTCTGATGAGAGAGTTACAGTTTATTTATGTGCTTCTAAACCATGATTCTTGCGAATGATTTATTAAATGCAGTTTTTATAGAACGAGTTAACCGTTATCTAGCCATTGTTTTACTTGATAAACAACAAGTTGAAGCATTCATACCTAATCCTGGAAGGATGAAAGAACTTTTAATAAGTGGAATAAATGTCTTATTAAGAGAAATAAAAAGTGAAAAACGTAAAACTGCTTATGACCTTGTTGTTGTTGAGTATAATAACATTAATGTGTGTATTGACAGTATGATTCCCAATAAATTTTTATTTGAAATTCTCTCTCAAAAAAGGTTAAGTGAATTTGCTAAGTATACAAACATAAGAAAAGAAGCCAAATTTAAGAATAGTAGGTTTGATTTTTTCTTATCTGGTTATGGAAATGGATGTTTTATAGAAGCTAAATCGTGTACCCTAGTAGAAAATAACATTGCTCTTTTTCCCGATGCTCCTACTAAAAGAGGTTCTAAACATATGCATGAATTGGTTTATGCTATAGAAGAGGGTTATGAGGCTTATGTTATTATTGTTATACAACGAAATGATGCAAAATTATTTAAACCAAATGTAGAAACAGATCCTGAGTTTGCAGAAGCTATAAAATATGCTGTGAGTAAAGGGGTTAAGGTGATTGCCATAAGTACAATCATCTCTAGTAAAGAGATACACTTTTATAAGCAAATTGAGGTAATAATTTGATACATTTTTTAAAAAGTTTTGGTTTTTTGTTAGTTTATTGTGTAGTAAGTGTTATACTAATTTTTATTTTTGATAATGTTTTTCCAAAGCATAATGTAGAAATTTCATTGGTTACATCTATTATCCCAATTGGGATTTTAGCCTATTATTTTCGTGAAGCAAGGTATATACTATTTTCTATTATTAGTGCCAATCTTATATTTTTGAGTTTTCCTGATCTGGACTTCTTTTACCTAATTTATTTTGCTTTTATACCCTTATTTATCTTAGTAAAACAGGATTTAACTTATAAATCTCTTTTTTTATATGGTATGGCAGCAGGTATTGTTAATTCTGTAGGGGGATTTTATTGGCTGAATCACACTATTATAGATTTTGGCCATCTTTCAGGGTATGCTTCTACCCCAATTTTTATATTGTTTACAATTGCCTTCAGTCTTAAATTTCCTGTTATTGTTATTGGTTTACGACTTGTAGAAAAGCATATAAAAATTAATAGACTTATAACTTTCCCTATAGTAATTACTTTGGCCGATTTTCTTATCCCAGAACTATTTCCTTGGTATTTTGGTAATTCACAACATACAAACTTCTATTTTATTCAAATAGCAGAAATTACGAGTGTTGTGGGCATAACTTATCTCATCGGATTTATTAATACATTATTTTATGAAATATATCTTACAGCTAAAACCAAAACAAAGTTACCTATAAAAGGTATTACAGTAGGAATAATTTTAATAGTTGGAGTTTACATTTTTGGATTCATAAGAGTTTCCCAAATTAAGGATATGCAAAAAACTGCTCAGACAATAAATGTAGGGATTATTCAACCCAACACTCCAATGACATACAAAAGAAAAAGTAGAGAACAGATTTTCCAGACCATTAATACTTTATCACATCAGGTTTTAAATGAAGCAAAACAAAAAAGTTTAAAACTTGATTTACTAGTCTGGCCAGAATCATCAGCATCATTTTCTTATTCCCATCCATACTTGGGAATGTATTCTCGAAAATATCTAACATTGATCAACAGTTTGGCTCGCGATAATGATCTTTATGTTTTCTTTGGTGACCTTGACCTAGAAAGAAATAGAAACAAAATAGACTTTTTTAACACAGCAAGTCTCGTTGGTCCTGATCTTAAACCTCCTTATGAAACAGGAAATAAATATCATAAAATATATCTTTTGGCTTTTGGAGAGTATATTCCACTAGGTCCTTTTGGCGAATGGTTTCCCTCACTGAAAAGTGCATTTAAAAAAGTTTTTAAAGAGGTCGGTGACCATACAAAAGGAGACTCAATAAAAGTGTTTAATTTTCCCAAAGCTAAATTGGCACCACAAATATGCTATGAGATAATCATACCATCTTTTACCAGACAGTTTATTAAGGAAGGTGGAGAGCTAATAATTAATATCACAAATGATATCTGGTTTGGTATAACAAAAGCTTCAAAGCAACATCTTATTATAGCAAGTTTTAGAGCCATAGAAAATCGTGTTCCCATTGTTAGATCAACAAATTCAGGGATTTCAACTTTCATTGATCCACTAGGAGATATTGTTACAAGAGAGACTCCTTTGGATAGAACTGATACTCTAATACACACAGTTCGTCCACTCAAAATTACTTCTGTATACACATTTATGGGAGATGTTTTTAGTTATATTCTAATTGGAACAATGTTTTTTATTATTTTTTTTAGAAAAAAGCTTGCTGATATAAAACTTTTAATGAGATAGCGTTTAAGCTAAATATATTTAATATAAATTAATAATATGAAAATAAAATTTAATTTCCTTACTAATTCTATAATTATAGTAGTCTTACTAATCATTCTTACATCATTTGTATATTATTATACCCACAAGACGCATCACAGTAAAAAGGATAAAAAGGTATCAATTGATTTGGGTAGTACAACCAATACAAATCAATACATTATTGATTTCCCTTTCAAATTTACTTTTCCAAATATTCATGACTCCTCTATCAGCATTAGAGCAGTTGGCGATATTCTATTACATAAAAGATTACAAACTTTTGCCCTCTCACACAAAGATCAATACAATTATTTTTTTAAATCAATTCTAAAAGAGTTACAGGAAGCGGATATCACATTTGGAAACATGGAATCACCCATTTCAAAAAGCCATCCAATTTCAGGGTGGCCCAGATTTAACATTCACACAAACTTAATCCCAGCTTTAAAAACATCAGGGTTTGACATTGTCTCAACAGCAAACAATCATGCATTAGATAAAGGTAAAAAAGGTGTTATAGAAACTATTAAAGCACTTAGTAATGCAAATATTATCCCTGTGGGAACATATTTTAGAGGGGAATCACCTCTAAAAATCATTTCCAAAAAGGGAATTAACATTGGCTTTTTGGCTTTTAGTGAATATACCAATGGATTGCCTGTTCCTAAAACAGAAGTATCAATTTCTCTTCTTGATATGAGAAATAAAAAACATGTTAAAAATGCCATAAAGTTAATTAGAGCATCAAAAAAGAAAGTTGATTTTTTAATTATATCCTATCATTTTGGAAATGAATACATTTTAAATCCCGAACCATGGAAGGAAAAAATTGTATATCAAATTCTTAATGCTGGTGGAGATGCTCTGCTGGGGCATCATCCACACGTTTTACAACATGCTGAAAAATATAAAACAATGGATGGTAGAGAAACTTTCATTATTTATAGTTTGGGTAATTTTATATCTGGCATGAGCGTTTTGCCAAAGTATGGAAATATCCTATCGAATTATGCACATCGCGGTGATGGGCTAATTTTGGATATTAATCTAGTGAAAAGTAAGGATAGAACATATATTCGTAAAGTAGGTTTTATCCCAACATGGACTCTTATGAGCTTAGGCCATGAAATAAACCCTAAAAACAGCAATAAAATAAAAATGGATGAACTTGGTAAATATACTGAAACTTTAAGTTTTAAAGTAATTAATTTAAGCAAAGAAATTTATGCTCTCAATGATAATGAAAAATTTAATGAATTAAAAAAGTTTTTTACCAAAAGAAAAGAAGTTATAATAAATCAAATGATAAAAAAATTACCTGATGAAAAAACAAATGAAGTTAAATAGTTATTATTTATAATAATTAGATTAATGCAAAGTGCCCAATTTTAAAAATGTATTAGTATACAATATTTAGATAGATTGAAAATTTTTGTATGTTTAAATTGAATTCTAAAAACTTACCTTCAAATCCTGGTGTATATATTATGAAAAATGTAGATGCCGAAATAATCTATATTGGAAAGGCAAAGGACATTAGAAAACGTGTGTCATCCTACTTTTCAAAGTCTATAAAAGATCCAAAAACTCAAGTACTGGTAAAACATATAAATGAAATAGATTATATTGTTACAGACAGTGAACTTGAAGCTCTAATTTTGGAATGTAATCTCATTAAAGAAAAAAAACCAAGATATAATATTGATCTTAAGGATAATAAGAGCTACCCATTTATAAAAGTAACTTTAAATGAAACTTATCCTCGTATTTTTAAAACACGTAAATTTAAAAGAGATGCTAGTAGATATTTTGGACCATATCCAAATGTTCAGCTAATTTACAGAAACTTGAAGCTCATTCATCAACTCTTTCCTATTAGGTCTTGTGATCTCGATTTACCCAGTAAAAGAAAGAATATTGATCCCTGTTTGGACTATTTCATTAAGCGATGCGATGGTTGTTGTATTAATAAAATAACTCCTGAAAAGTATAAGGAATATATTGACGAAGTAATTCTTTTTCTGGGTGGTAAATATGGAAAGTTAATTAAATTATTAAATGAAAAAATGATGGAAGCCTCTAAGGAACTTAAATATGAAATTGCTGCCAAGATTAAAAATCAGATTGAAGCAGTAAAAGAAATAAATGAAAAACAGAGAGTTTATTCTACAGAGGATTTAGATATTGATGTACTCGGTTTTTATCTGAAGGAGAGGATAATTATTCTTTCATTATTATTTATTAGAGAGGGAAAGCTTTTAGGGAAGAGGATTTTTGTGTTAAAAGAAGATGACATTTATGATTATTTCTCACCTGAATGGATAATTAGCTACACTCTCAAAAATTATTATAGTAATGATCACGAAATACCAGATGAAATTATTCTTCCAATAATCCCTCTAGAAAAGGATTTGCTTATGAATTACATAAGTAAGTTAAAAAATGAAAAAGTAAAGATCACTGTTCCTAAAGGAGGTAGAAAACTTGAATGGGTTACATTAGCCTCTCAAAACGCACAGTTTGGATATATGGAAGAGAAAAAGGTTACAGGAAAAGAATTGATACTTAGTGAGCTTAAACTTGTATTAAATCTTTCCGTTGAACCAAGGAGAATTGAAGGGTTTGATATTGCAAATACTGATGGACACAATGCTGTGGCATCAATGGTTTCTTTTTTGAATGGTATAGCTGATAAAAAAAATTATAGATATTATAAAATACGTACTATAGAGGGTCCTAATGATGTTGGCATGATAAAAGAAGTTATTGCAAGACGATACCAAAAGCTTAAAAATGAGTCTCTTGCATTACCTGACCTTATACTTATAGATGGTGGCAAAGGTCAACTAAATGGTGCAAAAGAAGTTATTGATACTCTTGGTCTTAATATACCTGTAATTAGTTTGGCAAAGCGGGAAGAAGAAATTTTTATACCTGGAAATAAAGTGCCAATAAAATTAGCAGATAATTCACAATGTTTAAGACTGCTTCAAACGGTAAGAGATGAAGCACATCGTTTTGGAAACTCTTTTCACAAAAAGCTACGAGATAAAAAAACTGTTAAATCAATATTTGATGAGATTAAGGGAGTTGGCAAACAACGTAAAACATCTCTTATGAAGCATTTTAAAACTTTGAATAACATTAAACAAGCAAGTTTACAGGAATTATATGAAGTCGAGTGTCTTGATAAGCCTACAGCTAAAAGAATTTATGAGTTCTTTCATTAAACAAATTCAATTTGCTTAATAACATGAATTCAATGGTTATAATTATTTATTGATTTTTAATTTAAATAAACCCTCTAATTATATTTATACTATAATTTTAATATGACACAAGATTTAAGCTTCAGCATACCGTCTTATCAGTTGGTGGAAGGCTTTTTTAAAACACAAAGTATTATTAATTACAATGTTTAGCCTC
>Ga0224495_10002054_pt1 | contig 13536 bp, 10 predicted proteins | sample SF_Jul11_sed_USG_FD_168128 | JGI IMG/M metagenome (GOLD analysis project Ga0224495, IMG submission 168128) | Sediment microbial communities from San Francisco Bay, California, United States - SF_Jul11_sed_USGS_4_1 | ecosystem: Environmental > Aquatic > Marine > Sediment | place: USA: California... | reverse complement strand
CTTTCTTATTGAAATCCATTATTTCCAGATGTGTTCTTTGTCCGGTAACAACATTTTCCATTACCAATTGAGCAGGACGGATTATTCCATGAAAATTTTTTACATCTCGGTATTTCAATGTTTTTAAATGATGACCCGAATTATCATAAAAATATTGCTGTATTGGCTGATTATCTTTCTTGTTTACCCACAATCTGATTATAAAGTAAGTAGTTGCTTTTTCAGGCTTAGCCGTCATATCGATAACAATCTGTTTCTCTGACTCTTTAATAACATTTACATTGTACTCTTCAAGCCAGTTTAACTTCATCACATCGGCATTGTTAAAATCACCGTTTGCAATAGAATCTCTGTCAGCAAGCCTTACAACTTTTCTTGAATCAGGCAGATAGCTCCATATTTCGCCATCTTTATTTAATATCTGTCTCCCCGACTCTGTCGCCGGAGATTTAAATATTATATGAATGGTTCTGCTATTTTTTGCCAGAATATCAAGAAGGTAACTCTTTTCTGTACCATCCGTACGATAGTTCGTAAACCGGTAGGATGCCTGCCACTCTCCGGGAGAAAGTTTTTTTAATACTTCACCAACTATAGATTCGGCCTTTTTATCTTTGCCGGAATTTTCTGCTGTTAAACCAGAGCTAATAATCATACCTATCAGAATTACACTTAATTTAATTGTTTTCATTTTTTCTCCTCATTAAAAAATATTATAATAATAAACATATTATATATGCACCATCGCTTCTAACGGACTAAGTCTTGATGCCGTATACGCAGGATACAGAGCTCCAATAATTCCAGCCACAAAACCGACAAAGGCTGTTATCACAGTAAATGCAAAAGTTGCATAGGGCCTTAATATCACCGGAGTATCGGTTCCCGGAATAGTAAAACTGATTCCAAAGCTATTTAAAAGAATCAGCAATATTCCGCCCCCGATAATGCCGGCAATGGTTCCAGCCGTACTTATCATTCCACTCTCTATTAAAAAAAGAGTCATGATATGCCTTCTTCTATAACCAATCGCCATCAATGTTCCTATTTCGCGAGTTCGTTCCGATACCGTCATGAGGCTGGTGATTACAATGGCTACGGTTACAAACATTACAATGATCACCATGATAACCCCATAAAAACCATTCTGCAAAGCCATCACGTTCACAAAAAATTTTTGAACCTCATCCCAGGGATAAGCCTCGAGATCATATTTATTCAGAATTTTGTTCAAACTTTCTGCAACTTCAAAACGGTATTTCGTATTATCAAGAGAAAGAAGTATCTGGGTTACCCTGTCCGGAGCGCTCAACAAATCACGCGCACTGTTTAAAATCATATATAAAATTGTTTTATCAGCTGTTGGGTTAGAGGTCTCCATAACCCCACCGAGCCGGGCTGTCATGGAACGCTGAGAACCATACAAATCCATTGTAAGCAAAATCAATTCATCGCCAATCGTAGCTATTCGTTTTCTGCCATTTTCTTCAATAAAAAATCCCTCCTGCATATAGGGACCTATCAATGCCTGATGATATTCCGAAACCTCTGCTTTGAGATTTTTCATGGACCCTTTGACCAAAGGCTTGTTAAAATCTATATCATCCGTAGCTGCATCACCCACATCACTTGTAATATTTTTTGAAAGAATAATAGAATGCTCCAGAACTGGATTCAAAAAGGAGGCTTCCTTGTCCGCTCTCAGCATTGTTTTCAATCGGGGTGAGACCAGCTCCTCTGTAACAGGATCCACTGCAATTGCCATAAAAGGAGTAGTTGTTTGTGATAATTGATGGTTTACCATACCCGCAAATTGCAGACGTGGCGCTGCAGCCGTAACATGAGGTACCTCCAGAATCTTTGTTTTCAGTTCCTCATTGTAGACAAAAGTATAATCAAGAGACTTTGCAGGCAAAGCCTTTCGATACCCTTTTTTTGAAATTTGAATTTCCCCAGACATACCTTTTGTCATATTTTCAACGATTTCACGTTGCAGACCATTGATAAACCCTCTTACAGTAAATACAAAGGCAATCCCAAGCGCAATAATGAATCCCGTTAGAAGTGTTCTTCGCGTATTCCTTAATACATTCTTTAAACCCAGCCTGAAAAATTTCTTCATAAACTCCCCCGATAAATAATGAGTGATTACTCACTATTTTATATTATATAGTCCATGTCGACTATTTTTTGTGTCATTTTCTATTTTTTTATTCCATCAAACATAATTTGTACAAGATCTTCTACTTCCTTCTCATCACTTTTCCATTTTTTATCCGGAAAAAGAATAACCCGTACTATCACAAAACCTAAAATTGAAGACAGAACAGACCTGAAAATCAACTGAGGTTCTACTTTTTTCAATATCCCTTTATCCTGATGCTGCCTGATAAAATCCGATACAACCGGAAATATCTCACTGGTTAATTTCTCTTCAGCAAAAGAACGAAGGTCACTATTAAAGAGCATTGCCTGAATCCATATTTTAAGCATACTGGTGTGCTCTCTGGCAAAACCGACTCTCTCAAGAAAAATTGCCTTAAGAAATATTTTAAAATCAGGATACTCCTTATCAAGCAAGGTAATCACTTTTTTTCTTAAAACAGGAAGCATCACCTTTTGAATTACCGGTAATGCAATAAAATTAAATAGTTTTTGCTTACTCTGAAAATGCTTGAAAATCAACCCCTCTGCAACACCTGCTTTGCGGGCAATCTGGTTCGTGGAAGTTCCCGCATACCCAAACTCCGCAAAAAGATCTACTGCTGCATCATAAATATTTTTTTGCTTCTCAGTCATATCTTCAAAAATTTGATCTATCTCCTGCTCAATACTCTCCATTTTTTCTTTGGGGGATGAATATATTTTAGAATTATTCTTTTTCATTGGTGGACAAAGTGATTACTCACACATAATATTCTGTCAACTAATTTACAAATATACTCACAACTAACTCACGCTGTTTGATCTTATACACGGAAAACATATATTAAAAATTATATTAAATATCTTGCTTTCTTGTCCATGTAATTCAAAATAGATATAACGGACTGAATATCCGCCTGATTTAAGTTAAATTATTAAAAAGAGGGAGAATTTAAAATGACAAGAAAAAGATTGTTTTTTACAACATTGTTTTTTACACTATATTCATTATTGCTGGTAACCGCCTGCAACAAGAAAAAAGGTGAATCACTGGAAATCTCAATGTCCGAATTTTCAGAACTATACAAAAAAAACAGCGCAATTCAGATACTTGATGTGAGAACACCGGAAGAATATAATGAAGGTCACGTTCCTAATGCGAGACTTTTGACATTAAATAACCTGGTTGACGGCTCGCAAAGTGTTCCTTTTGATAAAAACTCAGAAATATATATTATTTGCCGCTCTGGAAATAGATCCATGACAGCAACGAAATTTTTAAAGCAGGCCGGCTATGAACATGTTGCCTCCGTTGCCGGTGGAACCATGGGCTGGATCAGTGAAGGCAACCCTATTCAAAAAGAAGAACAAAAATAATTCACCTTGCTGCTGAAGAGACTTCAAAAATCTCTTCAGCCCGTTAAAATATATGCCTGTCCCGAAATCTTGAAAAAGGAATGAACAAACCTGATATTTTCTGGAAAGGAAATACTCCTTTTTCTGCCACATATGATGATCAATATTACAACGAAACTGACGGGCTGAATGAATCTCGTTTTGTATTTCTCGATCATAACCATATTCCTGAAATATGGTCAAATAAAAATCGGGATTCTATACATTTTTTCGAAACCGGATTTGGCACTGGCCTGAATTTTTTACTCACATTGAAAAGCTTTCTTGAATCAGCAGGTACAGATCAGTGGTTGCACTATTATTCTGTAGAAAAATTTCCTCTCTCCATTTCAGATTTAAAAAAAGCTCATAACTCATTTCCCGGGATATCTCATGAGAGCACATTGTTACTGGAACAATATGCTCCCTCCAGAGGATTTAATCGAATCATTTTTCATAAAGAAAACTGTACACTGACATTAATCATTGGTGATGTACAAAATCAAATTCAGCAGGTTATAACCTCTAATGACTCAAGCCGCCGTTTCCATGTCTGGTATCTGGATGGATTCAATCCCGCAACAAACAAGGATATGTGGAATCCGATTCTTTTTAATGAGATGAAAAGACTATCCGCACCCAACGCGACCTTCAGTACATTTACTGCCGCAGGGTTCGTAAGGCGCTCCCTGATGGAATCTGGTTTTACAGTAAATCGCGTAAAAGGCTTTGCCCAAAAAAGAGAGATGCTCTCAGGAAAATTTACAGACTCCGAATTTTACCCTGAATTCCATAACGACCCCTGGTTTTCTATTCCGAAATCACGCCCTCTTCAAAAAAGCGCAGCTATTATCGGAGCAGGTCTTGCCGGATGTGCAGTAGCCGAAGCCTTGAGCAGAAGAGGTTATCAAATTAACTTAATAGATAAAGAGCCTGATATTGCTCTCGGTGCATCAAGTAACAAATTGGGAATATTTTTTCCTGTATTACAAAAAAAACCCACACCTACTTCACTCTACTCTTTTCACGCATATAACTATCTTCTTCGTCACCTTGAATTTCTGCATAGGCACAATCTGAAAACAGGATTTCATCAAACAGGACTCTTGCAAATAATTGAAAACGAAAAAAACAGAGAACGATTTATTTCAGCATTAAATAACCATGATTTCATTAACGATGATCTCTGCATGGTTTCACAAAAAGACATAAAGAATATAACAGGAATAGATACTCCCCATGAAGGTATATTATTTAAAAAAGCAGGATATCTATCACCTCGAGATCTTTGCAACGCAAATATTGCGATGATTAAAAAAAGAGATGTTGCATTTAATTTTATAAATAATTATCATCTTTCTAATATTGCATATATAGAAAATAAATGGCAACTGAAAAATCTGCAGAATAACCAGACGGTTTCCGCAGACATTGTGATTTTTTGCAACTCCGCAGAGGTAAAAAACATGGCACAATTGGAATGGCTACCCATTAATCACTTTCGTGGCCAGCTTTTTGAACTCACTGCAAACAACCTCTCTAAAAACCTAAAAATGCCTCTATGTGGTGAAAATTATATTTTGCCTGAACATGAAAATACTCACATTACAGGTGCTACTTTTGACCACTCATCTGATTTAAATATTCGGCCGAAAGATAACCATATAATCTGGAATTCTATATCCCGTTTGATTCCTGAAATTTCCATTTCCATGGCCGATATCAATGTAGAAAAAATGTCATCAAAAGCAGGACTTCGATCTGCAGCCATCGATCATTTTCCTGTTATTGGTGCACTACCTGATCAACCTCAATTTCTAAAAACTTTTTCATCATTAAGACATGGAGAACTGCACATGAGAAGATCTTTAAAGAATAATTTCAATCTGGAAAATTGCTGGCATCCTTCACTCTATACGATGAGCGGACTTGGTTCCCGGGGAATATTATATTCTCAACTCGGTGCTGAACTTTTAGCGTCTATAATTAATAATGAACCACTTCCCATTGAACAAAGTCTTGTAAATGCTCTCAACCCAGCCCGTTTTTTAGTAAGATCTCTGCGCAAATTATAATAACCTGAAAAACCATTTTTTAAATCTCTTTTTTTTATTAACTGGACAAAGTAAATTTGTATTGTATTTCGGGTTAAATTATGAATGAAATTATTGTTTTTTTGTTAAAAGTCTTACCACTGAATATTCTATCTCTGCTCTTTGGGGTTATTGCATCTTTGAATTTGCCCAGGCCTCTTTTAAAAGGAATTTTTCATTTTTATGTTATCCACTACAACGTTAAAACAAGTGAAGCAGAAAAAAACCTGGAAGAGTATAAAACTATTAATGAATTTTTTACCCGAAAGCTTAAACCTGGATTAAGACCTGTTGATAGCCGGGCTACCTCCATAGTCTCTCCTGTTGATGGAAAAGTATTATCCTTTGGAAAGATTACAGAGAATACTCTTGAACAGGTAAAGGGAATGACTACCAATATGCAGGATTTAATCGATATTCCTGGATACAAAACCCGGTTTTCTGGCGGTAATTATATAATAATTTATCTCTCACCCCGGGACTATCACAGAATTCATTACCCTGTGTCGGGAAAGTTAAGTGGTTACAGTTATATTCCTGGAAAATTGTTTCCTGTTAACTACTTTGCGGTTTCATCAATTAAAAATCTATTCTCTGTAAATGAAAGAGTCGCCACTTACATAGAAACAAAAAATGGACTTTGCTCTTTAATTAAAGTCGGTGCAACTAATGTGGGATCCATTGTAGTAAACTATGATTCCTCTTTAAAAACCAATAAACTATTTTCAAAAGGCACTACCCAGTTATACACTACTCCGCAAGAGGTAAAAAAAGGAGAAGAGCTGGGCCGGTTTGAAATGGGATCTACTGTTATTTTACTTTTTGAAAAAGATAAAACTCACCTGGAAAAATTAAGTCGTAACCAGCTTCTCCAGTATGGAGAATCCATTGCTGAATGGGTTAAATAATATATCCGGAAGAGAAGGGAGGCAAAATGAAAGAAAGTAAAAAAATAGGTATCGTCGGTCTTGGTAAGATGGGTTCCACTATCGCAAGAATGCTAAGCAAGGCAGGATATGACGTTTCAGGCTATGATTTATCAGAAATAAAGCTCCCTCAGAAAATAGCAGTAAAATCAACATTTTCAGAACTACTGAAAGATGAACAACCGTTAATTTTAGCAGTAAAACCAGCACAAATAAATGCAGTTGCTTCTATAATAACAGATAACAGATTAATTATATCTATTGCTGCCGGAGTAGGAATTGAGCAATTAAATGAGTTTAGAAATGTAAAGGGTCCCACCATTAGAGCAATGCCGAACACACCCCTGATATCAGGCCACGGTGTTACAGTGCTTTGTGCAGCTGAAGATTGCACAGAAACAGCAAAAGAAGAAGCTCTAGAGTTATTTAAAACAGGTGGTGAAGCCTTTTTTATTGAGAATGAAAACTGGATGCATGCAATTACAGCGATCTCAGGGTCTGGACCCGCTTTCATTGAGCTTATATTACAAACTATTGAAGACGCAGGGGTATACCTCGGGCTTCCTCGTGATACTGCACGAAAATTGGTACTTGAAACTACAGCTGGAACAACTCATATGATAAAAAAAAGCCAGAAAGCTCCGCAAGATCATATCCATGATGTTACATCTCCTGCGGGAACAACAATCGCAGGTTTAAAAACTCTTAAAGATTATTCTGTCGAGAGAGGAATATGGCGCGCCATTGTTCAAGCTGCTGAGCGATCACGCCAATTAGGGAGCTGATGGACAACAAATCCCCCGAAAGATCAATTATACAAAAATTAAAAGAAGTTTGTAATCGATCAGGCTTTATTCCTGGAGAAGGAATAGGAGATGATGCAGCATTTCTATTAACCTCATCTCTTGAGCACAATAAACTTGTAATAACAACCGACAGTATCGTTGAAAATGTCCACTTTAAACAATGCTGGTCAACCTGGTCAGATGTGGCAACCAAGCTTTTTGAAATGAACCTCTCTGATCTATATGTTAAAGGAGCTGTTCCTCACTGGGCTTTACTGAATATAAATTGTGACCGCAACTTTATGAACCATGGAATAGATGAATTTGCAGACACATTAGGTGAACTTTTTTTAAAATTTAATTTAGCACTTATTGGAGGTGATACTACAGCTTCAGCGACCAACACCTTCTCATTGACCATGTTAGGAGTTGCCTCAGAATATCTATACAGGAAAAATAACACAATTGAAAAAGGTGACCTAATTGTTCAATGCGGACAGATCGGCGGTAGTAATTATGGAATGGAAATGCTTAAAAAAGAGATCCCGATTTCTGAAAGTATTAAATTAAAATATACTGCTCCCCGTGCACAGAAAAACACCAAATGGTTGTTTGATTTAAAAGCAAAAGCTACCATTGATCAATCTGACACACTTTATGAAACACTTGAAATACTCTCAAAGGAAAACAAAATCGAAATGGAAATTGATATTGATAAAATCAATATTATACCCGAACTAACCATAAATAAACCACCCTCTACCCCGCCTGAAAATTATTGCAGGCAAATTCTTCAATCTTCTGAAGATCTTTCCATTATTGCAATACTTCCCGGTCATATGAAAGAAAAAGCTGAACAAATCAAAGAAATTAATATCATTGGAAACGTACGCAATACAGGTAAAGAGTACCTATCCTTGATATATCAAAACAAATCTATGAATGAAATTATTAATAAAAATTTAATATTCAACCATTTTGATATTATTTAAATTAATTTCCAAACCATCTTTCCATAGTACAATAATTAAAGATAAAAAGATGAATTAGGGAATTAAAGTATGAATATAATCAAAAAATTGTGAAAAGAATAAACCAAAATAGATATTGGTGACTCCCAAAAACCCTAACCATAGCTTATCACCCATAGAAATCTCAAGGGCTTCCCTTGGTTTGACATCTTGAACAAGAAACATTGCTTTTAAAACTCGTGCATAGTAATATAAAGAAACTACCACATTGATTAAACCCACAATAACCAGCCAATAAAGTTCTTTTTCAACCGCAGCCGCAAATATATACCATTTCCCGATAAAACCTGCAAAGGGTGGTAAACCAGCCATAGAAAAAAGAAATATAGACATCATAACCGCAAGAAATGCATGATTTTTACCTCTCCATGCTAAACCGTTAAAATCATCAATCTGCTCCGTTTTCCATTTATAAACAATCGCATTTATAACATAAAATGCTCCCAGATTCATTAACAGATATACGAAAAGATAAAACAACAAGGCTTCTGTACCTCGACCATTAAACACCACTATTCCTATTAACAGATATCCTGCATGGCTGATAGACGAATAGGCCATCATTCTCTTGATATTCTCCTGTTTCAAAGCCAGAAGATTTCCTGCGGTCATTGTTATCGCAGCCAACAATCCAAAAATAAACTGCAACGACGGTTTAATTCCTTCGGAAACCCCGGGAAGAGTATCGGTATCTGCAAAAAAATTGAAATAGAATACCCGCACCAGCAGAGCCAATACGGCCGCCTTTGGCCCTACTGAAAATAGTGCTGTTACCGGAACAGGAGCAACCTGATAGGCATCGGGGGCCCAAAAATGAAGAGGAATTGCTGCGATTTTTGCACTTATTCCTACCAGAAACAAGATTACAGCAAGAAGAACAAAAGGCTGCATGGACTCATTATATAGCAGAAATATATCCGATATTTTTAATGTTCCACTGGCTCCAAAAAGCATCGAAATACCAAAAAGCATCACTGCAGATGAGATCCCGCCAAAAACAGCATATTTAATGCTGGCTTCGGTTGCCCTTTTTTTTCCAGTAACAAGACCTGTTAAAAGATAAGAGCATAGTGCAACCCATTCTAGAGATAGATAAATCATTAAAAGATCAGTTGAAGCTGATATGAAAGACATTCCTGCAGTCAAAGCTATGATTAAAACAAGGAACTCGCCAAACAGATAATCCGCTATTTCAAATGAACGTTGTGCCATAACTATTACAACAAAAGCAAGCCCAAAATAAAGAAGCCTGAAATAGACAGCCATCTCATCAAATTTAAGCACCGAATAAAATAATGAACTTTGATAATAGGTCGAAGCCGAATATAATGAAATTAAAATTGCAATTAAAATTCCAAATAATGCCTCATAATAAAGTGTACCTCTTCGAGCGTTTCCTGAAGCTGAACGAATTATTAAATAAAAAGCAACTAGACAGAGAACCAGTTCAGGTAAGATAGCTAATATATTTTCCAGCATGGAGCAATACCCGATTTAACCCTTACCAAAAATATTCGATATGCTGTTTAACCAATTATGTGTAATGGGTGTTGTTACATTAAAAATTTCAACCATTTTGTTCATCGTTGGCTCAACAAGATCTAAAAACGGTGCTGGATAAACTCCCAACAGCACAACAAAAAATGCAACCGGCAATATGGAAATCACCTCGATTTTGTTTATATCAGGAAACGATCTGTATTCATCATGTTTAACCTGATCAAAAAATACCCGCATATATGCCCAAAGTAGATAGGCCGCAGTTAATACAACCCCGAGAGCTGCAACCGCCGTCAAATATGGATAAACCTTAAATGAACCCAGAAGCACAAGAACCTCTGATATAAAGCTGCTTAATCCTGGCAGACCAAGACCGGCAAAAAAAGCAAATGCTGCAAAGGCTGAGTATCTTGGCATAAGCTGCACCAGGCCACCAAAACCGTCAATATCTCTATGGTGTGCTCTGTCGTAAATTACTCCCACCAGAATAAACAATATAGAAGTTATAGTTCCATGATTAAACATCTGAAAAACGGCCCCATTAATGCCTTCAACATTCAGGGCAGCCATTCCCAGCATTACATACCCCATATGACTGATACTCGAATATGCAATAAGCTTTTTTAAGTCTGTCTGAGCCATCGCCACAAAAGCGCCATAAATAATATTCACAACACCAAGCGCCCCCAAAGCCAGAGGAACATACATGATTGTCTCATCCGGGAAAAGAGGATAAGATATACGAAGAAGTCCATAAGTCCCCATTTTCAATAAAACTCCCGCCAGAATAACAGAAATCGCTGTGGGTGCTTCCACGTGAGCATCAGGCAGCCATGTATGAAATGGAAAGGCTGGAATTTTTATAGCAAATCCGATAAAAAGTAAAAACCAGGAAGCTATTCTTATGCTCTCAATATTTAAATAAGATGGATAGTTTCTACTCACCATGATTGATGAAAGTTCCACCAGAGAAAATGTACCGGTAGCAAAATAAAACAAAAGCATTACCAAAAGCATAAAAACTGAACCCAAAAGAGTATAGAGAAAAAACTTGATTGCGGCATACTCTCTTCTTGGCCCACCCCAAATTCCAATTAAAAAATACATAGGTAAAAGCATCACTTCCCAAAAGACATAAAAAAGAAAAAAATCAAGAGCAATAAATACACCCGTCATTGCTGTTGCCAGAATTAAATATAGTACAAAATAACCTTTTACTGCCTTTGTTATACTGAAAGAAGCAAATACTCCAATAAAAGAAACAAGGGCACTTAAAATAACCATAGTTATCGATAATCCATCTACACCCACATAATAATTTACATTAAATGAAGAGATCCATGAATATTTTTCTACAAACTGAAAAAGATCTGCCTGATATAAGCCAGTACTTTGAGGAGAAAAGAGAGTATAAAGTTTAAATGACAACAGTACCGGTATCGCAGTAAAAAAAACTGAAATCCAGCGAATCAAGCTCCATCGTGACGATGGTAAAAGCGAAATCACTGCGGCTCCGAAAAGTGGTGTAAATGTTATTATTGTTAAAATGTGATTTTCCATAAAATCTCCTAATCTCATCCTTAAAAAATACGTACTAAAATATATGCTGTCAGGGAGCTCCCTAAAATATAAAACAGGTAACGATTAAGTGAGCCATTTTGCCATTGGCGAATAGAGTTACCATAATAATCTGTAACCATTGCAACGATATTTACAACTCCATCGACCACAACACGATCAAAAAAGCCATGTATCTGGGAAATCACCTTTGTTACAACAGATGTAAAATTTACAAAGGCATCAATAATTTTTTGATCAAATGAATAGAGCCAATATCGAACTTTCAATACCGGTTTTATTATGACCACTCCATAAACTTCATCGATAAAATATTTATGATACACGAGGGTATGAATCCAGCCAGCGCCTGATGCAATATTTTTTGCTAACGCTGGTTTTAAAATATAAATAAAATATGCACCTGCCAAACCTGCAAATGCTGCACCTGTAGAAACAAGCATTAACAAAATTTCCAGGTGATGATTCTCTTCAGATACTGCATGACTTTCTGTTAAAACGGGAGCAAGCCAGTGATGTAAAATATTAGTGCCACCAAGAACTCCCGGGAGACCAATATATCCGCCAATAATTGCCCATATTGCCAGAACAACAAGCGGAATTGTCATACTTAAAGGAGATTCATGAACCTGTTCATAGCTATGCTGATCAGCCCTGTACTTTCCCCAAAAAGTTAAAAAAAGCAACCTGAACATATAAAAGGATGTGATTGCAGCTGTTGCCACACCCACAAGCCAAAGAAAATGAGGCAGCCAGGGAAATATATTATTCGGTGTCGAGTAAACCATCCACAAAATTTCATCCTTGCTGAAAAAGCCTGAAAGCCCCGGGATTCCGGCAATGGCCAGGGTACCGATTAAAAATGTATAAAAGGTAACCGGAATTTTTTTCCGAAGGCCACCCATTTTGCGAATATCCTGTTCATGATGTGTTGCCATTATCACTGAACCAGCTCCCAGAAATAACAGTGCTTTAAAAAAAGCATGCGTCATAACATGAAATATACCTGCACTAAAAGCACCGCTTCCCATGGCTAAAAACATATATCCCAGCTGACTAACTGTTGAGTATGCCAATACTTTTTTAATATCAAACTGGGTTAAGCCTATTGTTGCCGCAAAGAAAGCCGTTGCAGCTGCAATAATAGAAATGAGTGTCAGCGTCACCGGAGAGGCTGCAAATAAAAAACCAAGACGCGCAATTAGATAGATTCCGGCTGTCACCATAGTTGCAGCATGTATCAATGCAGAAACCGGTGTAGGGCCGGCCATTGCATCCGGAAGCCACACATATAATGGAATCTGAGCCGATTTACCTGTCGCACCAATAAACAAAAGAATAGTTATCGTTGTAATATACCATTGCGGTAAATTACCAACAATTTCCTTTAAAGATTTAAAGTCTACAACAGGTACCCCACCATACTGGAAAATACCCCAAAATAACATAAAAAAACCAATAATAAAAGCAAAGTCTCCAATTCGGTTCACAATAAAAGCTTTCATCCCGGCAGTTGCAAATTCACGATCTTTGTGCCAGAACCCTATCAACAAATAAGAACACAAGCCTACCCCTTCCCAGCCAACAAAAAGAAGTAAAATGTTATCCGCTAAAATCAAAATCAACATGGAAAAGGTGAACAGATTAAGATAAGCAAAATATCTTGGTAATGATAGATCCTCCTCCATATATGCCGCTGAGTAAAGATGAATTAAAAATCCTACCCCGGTAATCAGTAAAATAAAAACAATTGAAAGCTGATCAACCCATAAAGCAGCATCTACATGCAAAGTTCCCGAATTGATCCATGTATATAAATTTTGAGAAATTATTCGTTCTTGTTCCGGTAACGCAACTAATTTTAACAAAAGAGCTATGGATACAATAAATGAAACAAAAACAAGCAAAGGTGAAATAATGGATGAAAATTTCTTTAAGCCTTCCGATGCATTATGGCCTGCAAAAAAGGAAATGAATCCATTTATGATAAAACCGGCAAGAGGTGCGCCAGGTATAAGCCAGATAAAATTTTCAATAGTTATCATATCTACCCTTTTAATTTATTTAATTTGTCACTCATCAC
>Ga0224495_10002053_pt1 | contig 13537 bp, 9 predicted proteins | sample SF_Jul11_sed_USG_FD_168128 | JGI IMG/M metagenome (GOLD analysis project Ga0224495, IMG submission 168128) | Sediment microbial communities from San Francisco Bay, California, United States - SF_Jul11_sed_USGS_4_1 | ecosystem: Environmental > Aquatic > Marine > Sediment | place: USA: California... | reverse complement strand
TCTTGACTATAATATCTTACCAAATAGAGAAATGAGTATCATTTTTGTTCACGGTTCAGGCGGTTGTGGAGATATCTGGCGGTATCAAACCGACTACTTCCCGGGTAGCCATGCTGTCGACCTGCCCGGACACCCCGATGGCCAGATCCTTAAGAGCGTAGAAGAATGTGTTGGTTGGCTCAGCAAGTACATCAAAGAGAGGGGATTCCAAGACGTGATCCTGGCTGGACACTCCTTAGGTGGGGCTATAGTCATGACGTATGCCCTCAGATACCCCCAAGAACTGAAGGGGATTATCATCATTGGCAGTGGGGCCAGGCTTAGGGTTCACCCTGAGTTTTTGGCTCCGTGCGAAGAAGCTATCAAGGGCGATGGCCAGAAGTGGCATGAAATGGTCGAAGAGATGTACCGCTTGACGCCGCCGGATTATAAGAGGACACTCACAGAAAAACAGAAGACCATCGGTCCTGCCGTCATGCTCAATGACTTCCTGTGCTGCGATAAGTTTGATGTCATGGATAGAGTCCACGAAATAAAGCTGCCAGCACTCATCATCTGCGGTGAACTGGACGCAATGACGCCGGTCAAATACGCTAGTTACCTGGGAGCCGAGATCGCCAACTCGAAGGTGGTGATTGTTCCCCAGGCCGGCCACCTTGTCCTTGCCGAGAAGCCGGGAGTGGTCAATAAGGCTATAGAAGACTTCCTTACGGGGATATCCTCCTGAAGCTCTTTCCTCTTCGCGCCAAACCCTCTGCATGAAAGCTTTTGAAGCTCCCAACGCCGGGGACACATTCAGAAATAGTCAACAATTTGCTCGCAACTTGTGCTAAACTTCTTTGTTGATATAGCTACGGAGAATTGGACGCGAGGTCGGCCGGATGAAAGTTAGGACATACATGTCCCAGGGAGGCATCTTGCCCCGTGGCTTCATCGAGAGAGTGAGGCGGATCGTCGGGGATGACCACTTTTCACAACGAGAGGGCGACCTCATCTCATACAGTCTGGACTACTGGTTATATGGCGTATTCCTTTCCCAGAAAGGAGACCTGCCGGCGCTTCCCTCCGCCGTCATATCCCCGGCATCCGCTGCCCAGATACAGGAAATTGTCCGGTGCGCCGGCGAGTACAGGGTGCCCATCACGCCCTTTGGCGGAGGTTCCGGAGTGCTGGGTGGGGCAATCCCTTTGAATGGAAGCGTTGTACTGAACCTGCAGAGAATGAGCAGGTTCCTCAATCTGGACGAGGCCTCACTGGTGGCTGAATTCGAAGCAGGGATAATGGGCGCCAATCTGGAACTCGAACTGACCCGCCGTGGATATTCGGCGGGCAACATACCGCAGTCTCTCTACTGCTCCACCCTGGGCGGATGGATCTCCACCAGGGCAGCCGGGCAGTTCTCCACCAAATACGGAAAAATCGAGGACATGGTGCTGGGCATGGAGGTCGTGCTGCCTGACGGCAACCTGCTGAACATCAAACCTGTCCCCAGAAGGTCGGTTGGTCCGTCGCTGAGAGACCTCTTCCTGGGTGGTGAGGGTACACTCGGCATTGTAACCAGGGCCAGCATTTCGATTCACCCCCTGCCCGGGCTGACAGTCAAGCAGTCATTCATTTTCCCTTCCATCGAGGTGGCAGTCGATGTCGTGCGCCAGGTGTTAAGGGCCGAAGCCAGACCTGCGGTAGTCAGGATCTTCGACGAAGCCGAGAGCGGAAGGTATTTTCCCGGGATAGGGAGAAAAGTGGTCACAATCTTCATATCGGAAGGGGAAACCGAATACACCACTCTGGATGCCAGGGTCATCAGGCGTATCTCCAGGGAAAACGGGGGAAAATCCAGCGGGGAAGGACCCGTCGACATCTGGCTGAAAAAAAGGTTCGATATCGGGCTGGGGCCGGTGCTGATGCAGTACGGCGGGATCGTCGATACCATCGAAGTGTCGGCCCTGTTCAAGGATGCTGCCAAGCTGTACAGGGACATGGTTGCCGCAATGAAGGCGGTTGAAGGCACGTTGGAGGTCTCCGGGCATTACTCTCACTTCTATCGAGAAGGGGCCTGCCTGTACATCACCTTTGCCGGCATCCCCAAGGACCCACTGCGCTACTATCAGGACACTTGGGACGCTGCCATGAAGGCTACGCTCCAGAACAACGGCTCGATAAGTCATCATCACGGCATCGGTTTCTGGAGAATTCAATATCTGGAACAGGAACTTGGGACGAGCGGAGTGAGGCTCATGAAATCCATAAAGGACGCACTCGACCCTCAAGGCATATTGAATCGAGGAAAACTTGTCGATGGCGGAAGATAAGAAAGAGACAGAAAAGATCGGCAGATGCGCCATGTGCGCCGATATGTGCAAGTATAGTTGTCCTACATATCTGGCCGCGGGACGGGAGACTCTGAGCCCTCAGAAGATGGCCAGGCTCATCCTTTACGACGAGAAAGGCTTGCTGGAGGATAAGAAGGATTTCCTGGACTTGATGTTCCAGAGTGCGATGTGCGGGGCATGCAGCAGGCACTGTATCTATGATGACTATGACCTGAGGAAGTTCATTCACAGGGCGAGGGTCAAAGCCTTCGAAAGCGGGGTCATTCCGGAGGACGTAAGGAAAAGGGTGGAGACATTCAGGAGATTTGGCAATCCGAACGGCGAGAGGAAGCTTATAGCTAGAGGGGCTGGAGACACAGGTTATTTCATTTCCTGCTCTTCGTACAAAGACGAAGACCTGCTGAAGGCTACCGAGAAGATGCTCTCGAAATCGGGGCTTGCCATAAGACGATTTGGGGGCGGTGATATGTGCTGCGGCGCGCCTCTGTACTATGCGGGAGATATGAAGGGATTCAGGCAAGCCTCCCTCAAGATGAAAGCCGAAATTGAGAAAAAGCGGTTGCGCCGTGTTGTTATTGATTGTCCTACCTGCGTCAAGACGATGACGGAAATGTACCGGGAGATAGGGGTGGAGTTGGATGTGGAGATCACGCATAGCGTGCAGTTCATAGAGGGTCTTCTCAAACAGTGGAAACTACGGTTCAGGAGAAACAGGAGGGTCGTCACTTTGCATGACCCCTGCATATTATCATATGACCTTGCGTTGTCCAGTGCGCCCAGAGAAATCATCGCAACATTAGGCTTCAATCTGAAAGAGCCTGTTTACACGAAAGAGCACACCCACTGCTGCGGCGGGGCATACGGCGCGAAGATCGGAGACCACCGCCTTAAGGACGCCGTCACCTCCATGAGATTGAATGAGCTCAAACAAACTGGCGCTGACATTTACGTTACCGCCTGCCCCACATGCAAAGCGGTGCTGTCCGAAATCAATATGAAATACATAACGGAACTGGTCGCGGAGAAGATCGTTGCCAAACGATAGAGCGCTGGCGCGCGAAATACAGGGCGAGATAGAAAAAGCGACCGGTCAGAAGGTCGCGATCTCGGTGAGATACGGCATTGCCAGGCTGCACGGGCACCTGTCATTGCATCAGGCCGCTCTGGATGCCGGGTACATTGCTGCAAGGTTCGACAAAGTGCGGGAAGTAGTGAACGACATCGTGTTTCCCGGTAAGATGCGCTTCAAGCCCCCACGCAAGGTTTCGGATGAACTCACCGGCAGGGAGTTCGATGTGGTCATCGTCGGTGGCGGAGTTATCGGACTGTCGGTGGCCAGGGAGCTCTCGCAGTTCAATCTGAGCATTGCCCTGTTGGAAAGGCATAACGACGTTGGAATGGACCAGACCACTCATAGTAACGCCATGATACACCCTGCCATTCAGGCCAAGTACGGCACACGCAGGTGGGAAATGAACTACAAGGGCAATCCTATGTGGGATGAAATTGCCAGCCAACTGGATGTAGATTTCAGGAGAGTCGGTACGCTGATCGTTGCCGAGAACGCCGTAGAGGAGGCGTTGCTTCCCTACGCGGTGAACGTCGCCATCAAGCATAACGACCCTGAACCGAAGTTGCTGGATAGGGCGGGACTGGACAGTCTGGAGCCGGGACTGGCGCCCAATGTCAGAAAAGGTGTGCTCATCTGCAACACAGGCATCATAAATGTGTTCGAGTTACTCATCGCCTGCGCCGAGAATGCGCTGTCGAACGGTGTCAGCATCTTCTTGAACACAGGCGTTACAGGGGTCCACACCGAGGAGTCTGCCATCAAGGCAATTGACACCAGCAGAGGCACGGTGAAGGCTGGGCTCCTGATAAATGCCGCCGGGCTGTATGCCGACAGGATAGCGGAGTACGCCGGCGACAGGTTCTTCACCATCCATCCCAGGAAGGGCGAGACCGTCATCTTCGACAAATCGTATCAACCTGTGCGTACCATTTTCGCTCCGGTCAGCATTGCGGCGGAAACGGAGGAGACAAAGTATACGAAGGGCGGCGGTATTATTCCTACCACGGACGGGAATCTTCAGTTCGGCCCTACCGCCATTGAGGTGTGCAATAGAGAGGACGTGTCAACTACTGCGGAGGGATGCAACAGTCTGTTCGACAAATTTGCGCCAGTGCTGGAGAGGTTGAAGCCCGACTATGAGAAGCCCGACAGAGGGAAGATAATCGCCCAGTTTGCCGGCTGCCGGGCAGCCACTTATAAGGAGGACTTCATTATCGAGCCCTCCAAAAAAGTGCGCGGCTTGGTGCATGTGGCCGGGATTCAATCGCCGGGCCTGGCATCGGCGCCGGCCATCGCGGAGAGGGTCAGGGAAATCATTCGAGAGGAGCGGCACCCATCTGTCAATGATAGGTTCAATCCCATAAGGAAAAGACAGGTGCGTCTGTCGGAGCTGAGCCTGAAAGAGCAGGACGAGCTTATTCGGGCCAACCCTCTATACGGGCACATCGTGTGCCGCTGCGAAAGTGTGAGCGAGGCAGAAGTTGTGCGGACACTACATGGCAAAATTGCCGCCAGCAGCCTTGACGGAGTAAAAAGGAGGACGAGGGTCGGGCAGGGCAGATGCCAGGGCGGTTTCTGCACGCCCAGGATTGTGGAGATAGCCAGCAGGGAGATGAACATCGGCAAGGAACATGTGGTCAAGAGCGAGGGCAAATCTTATGTGTTGAGCGGGAGGACTAAATGAGCAATGCGGTGAAACACTTCATCGTCATCGATGGCGGCACGCAAAATATCAAGGCATTCATCTTCGACGAAAACGGAAACGAAGTTCACGGCGAGTCATCGCCGGTAACCCCTTATTTTGCACCGCAGCCTGGTTTCGCGGAACAGGATGCCGCAGCCTATCTTAGGATAGCGCAGGAAATGACCAGGAAGGTGGTGCAGAACTCGCGAGTACCGGCGGATACTCTTGCCGGGGTTGCCATCACCACCCATAGAAGCACTATCGTGCCGGTTGACCGGGATGGTAGTCCGATTCGCCCCGCCATCACCTGGCTGGACGAGCGCAAGACCGATGGATTGAAGTTGCCCGGCGGCCCCGTTATGTCGCTAGCCTTCAAAGCTGCTCGCATGGAGGAGAGGCTGAGGGAGTATCAGAGGAGGTCCAAATTCAACTGGCTTAAAAGGCATGAGCCTGAGAGTTATGCGCGGACATTCAAGTTTCTCACCATCTCATCGCACATCCTGCACTCGTTGACCGGTGAGTTCAAGGATTGTTCCTCGATGATTGTTGGCCTGTTCCCTATCGACCTGAAGGGGCTTCAGTGGCATCCCTGGAAAATCATCTATCAGATTTTCGGCGTGGAGCGTGACAGGCTGCCGGACCTGGTTTCGCCAGTGGAGATTGCCGGCAGGGTCTCCGAGGAAGGCGCCCGCCGGTTCGGTGTCCCGCAGGGTCTTCCCGTAATCGTAGGTGCCGGGGACAAACAGTCGGAGTTGCTGGGAGCCGGGGTAACCGGCAGTGGTATTGCCGAAATCAGCTATGGGACTGCGGCGGTGATTGAGCTGCTGTCCGGCAAATATGTCACCCACCCCAGGATGGACTTCTTCACCTGGGGGTCCGGCATTCCCGGACATTGGGCGCTGGAGGGCTTTGTGGGCAGGGGATACTGGATGGTTTCGTGGTTCAAAGGCGAATTCGGCAAACGCGAGGAGGATGAGGCTTCGAAACTGGGTGTATCGCCGGAAGCTGTGCTCGATAAACAGTTGACCGATATCCCGGCCGGCTCAATGGGCCTGCTGGTGCAGCCTTACTGGCATCCGCGGGAAAACGACCCGCTATCGAAAGGGGCGATGATTGGCTTTTCCGGCGAGCACACCAGAAGGCACGTTTACAGGGCAATCATCGAGGGGATTGCCTACGAGTTGCGCAGACTGGGTGAATTAATGGTCAAGCACTCGGGCAGGGCTATAACGGAATTGAGGGTCGGCGGCGGGGGGTCTCAGAGTGACGAAATCATGCAGATTACGGCCGATGTTTTCGGTTTGCCGTCCATGAGGATGCACACCAGCAACCTGGCGGCGCTGGGGGCCGCTATCGACGCGGCGGTGGCATTGGGTGTCCACAAGAGCTTCCCTGGGGCCGTAGAAAAGATGGTCAGGGTCAAGAGCACTTTCCAGCCGGTAAGCGAGAACGTCAGAATCTATGACCGGTTGTTCAGGGAAGTCTATGTCAGGATGTATCCTGCGCTGTCCCCGCTTCACAACCGGATTGCGGAGATAACGAACTACCCCAAACTGATATAGCACATTTCTGGCTTTCAGAATGATGGAAGTTGATGTAGCAGTCATCGGGAGCGGCCCGGCCGGGCTTACTGCCGCCATGCATGCTCATAAGAGCGGCGCCAGGAAAGTCCTGCTCCTGGAACGGGAGGAAGAGCTGGGAGGCATTCTGAAGCAATGCATCCATAACGGCTTCGGCCTGGAGCAGTTCAAGCAGGACTACACCGGCCCGGAGTATGCCGAGCGCCTTATCAAGGAAGTAGAGCAGACCGGTGTGCAATGCTTCCTGAATACACTGGTGACCGACCTCTCGCCAGACAGGGTCATAACGGCGCTCAGCCCCGAGCATGGCGCCATTGAGATTAAGGCCAAGAGCATAATCCTGGCCATGGGCTGCCGTGAACGCACCAGGCCCAGCGTCGGCATCCCGGGCACGCGCCCGGCAGGCATATTCACCGCCGGAGTAGCGCAGAGGTTCGTCAATATCGATGGCTATCTTCCAGGCAAGAAAGTGGTCATTCTGGGCTCCGGCGACATCGGTCTCATCATGGCCAGGAGGCTGGCGCTGGAGGGCGCCAGGGTCATCGGGGTATATGAGATAATGAGCTACCCTGGCGGCTTGAAGAGAAACATCGTGCAGTGCCTCAACGATTTCGATATACCCCTCCACCTCTCTCACACGGTGACCGAAATAAGAGGCAAAGAACGGGTAGAGGGCGTTGTCATCTCGAAGGTTGACAGCAGTCTGCGTCCCGTGCCCGGAAGTGAGCAGTCAATTGAATGCGACACGTTGCTGCTTTCAGTGGGACTGATTCCGGAGAACGAACTCTCGAAGAAGGCCGGTATAGAGCTCAGCGCCGATACCAAAGGCCCCGTGACCACGGAGACTATGGAGATCTCAGTGCCCGGCATATTCACCTGCGGCAACGTCTCCACAGTGTTCGACCTTGTTGACTATGTTGCCCAAACGGGCGCCGCTGCCGGCACTTTTGCTGCGCGATATGCATCGGGCGGTCTGGGCACTAATAGAAGGTATGTGGACGTCGTGCCCGGTGAGAACGTAAGACTGCTATTTCCCCAGCGCTACAGCTTTCAGGATGACTTGGTCCTGTTCATTCGCGCCGCAGAGCCTGTGGAAAAACCTGTGACCATAGAGGTAACGCCGCCCGGTTCAAAAATCAACAGACTCTATGCGCGACCCAACGAGATGCTAAGGGTGAAAGTCCCGAAAGAAAAACTCGCCGAGGTCAGGCAATCAATTACGGTCAGCATAAGAGAGAAGTAGCATGGCTGCCGAGAAGAAACACTTTGTCTGCGTGGTCTGCCCCATCGGGTGTGAGATCGACGTAGTCCACGATGGCAGCAAAATTATCTCCATGGAAGGCAACAAATGCGAAAAGTCTGAGGAATTCGTGAGCCAGGAGCTAGTAGAACCCATGCGCATATTGACCACGACCGTGCGAATTCAAGACTCGAGGTGGCCGGTCATCCCTGTACGCACCGATAAGGCCGTTCCCAAACGGTTATTCCCGCGCGTAATGAAGCAATTGAGGCGCATCAAGCTGCAGGCTCCTGTCAACATGTTGGACGTGGTGGTTAAGGATGTCCTGCACACAGGGGCGAATATCATGGCTACCAGGACTATGCCACGTGGATAGCCAAATCACCTGTAGCTACAATTGTCGTGGGGTCTGAGCCGTCTATCTACGGGATGACCATAGAGCAAGTCTCGCCAAGATTTGGGGAACGTGAAAAGACGTACAGGAAGTTTTCAACCCTTTTTCTCGGAAGTCCAATTTGCTAGACTAGGGGTTTTAGTATCTCCAACACAATGCTTTCATAGCCTCTAATGTTGGTTCGGTTCCTTCTAAATTCTGGCAGAGACAGAAGCTGCTCGACAGTCATGGGGGGATTACTGAGCATCGCTTCAATAGTGCTGTTATGGAAGATAGCCATAATTGGGATTCTTTTATCGTCCGCAATTACCCATCTTAATTTCTTAAGCATGCTCCTGCAATATTCGTTCGCCTCTTGTTTATCCCTAGGGAATTCACGACGCTTGGGACGAACAGAATCAACGATGCTTTTGAACTTTTCGGGAGTCAAATCTGGTATTTCTTCGGTAACTGTGTACTCGGCTTCGGTAAGGTAATCGGCTAATCGAGGATAGTTTCTAGCCAAAACAGAGAATATCTTCTTCACCTTCAACTTGCTGTCACTCCTAATCATCATCTCATTTGAACTATGGCTAAATGACAGGACATTTAGGCTGCCTGCGTATAATATATGCCCATCTATGGCCACTACTTTTTCGTGCGTTCCGTAGTGCTGGTACACTTCGATGCCCATGTCCTTTAGTCTACGGTGTAGTTGCTCTAATTCTTGCTCTCTGCTCATTTGTTCCCTCGGAGGTTTGGTGAATATCTTGATGCCTACGCCTTTGGATAAGAGGTTCCCAAATTGGGGCATCAACCGTTCCATGCGGTCGGTGGTCATATAGCCAGATATGAAAATGACTTCCTTCTCAGCACCTGCCAAATCTCTACCGAGGTATGGGTAGAAACTTCTTTGGTTCAATACCGCTTCCTTCCCTGAGAACTCCTCTTCGCTAAACAATGCGACATCAGGATACTCGTATCCCGGCACGTAGTATGGAACAAGTTCAGAACCGTCTACAACAACCTTCCGCTTTATCAAGTCAGCTATGATACTTCTAGTCTTTGAATCTCCGGGCAGGTTATTTAGCAGATGTTGATTGTGGGATATTATCAGCAGTTTTTCCCTTGGTCTCGAAAACGCTACAGTAAGCAATCTCAACGCATCGTTCTCGCTCTGGGGTTTTCCGACGTACTTTTCGTGTCTATCGTTAACTAGGACACCGACTTTTCTTGCACCTGGTGCCTCTACAAGGTCAAAAATTACGTAGGTTTTTTCTAAGCCTTGAAATCTGTGGACCGTTCCTAAATCTATGTCTCTGAGTCCCAGCTCATTCAACGTTTCTCCTATGAAACTGGCCTGACTCCTATAGGGTGTTATTATCCCTATTTCCTTCTGTCCGATGTGATTACCATCAATCAGATCGTGAAGGACTCTTTCCAGTATCTGAACGTGATAAAGGTTATAGCGAGACGACCATTTTGGCCCCAGTTTTTCAGTCGACATACAGGCATTAGCGTTGGAAGTATCTATCAACACTACTCTACACTCTGGTTTTGGAATCAGGTTGTTGTATCTACCTTGTTCCCTGTCCTCTTCTCGCCTTCTGTTGTGCAATTCTCCTTTGTAGAATTCGGTATTTACGACTCGAAATATCTCCTCATGCATTCTGTATTGATTGTCCAGGGGCTGAATTCGATGGTCATCTGGACTCTTTTCCGCGGCATCCGCTTCTTGAAATATATCTTTCGCCAGCCATCGTTCAGCAACATTCGTTTTTGCCAATTTTATAGGCGCCAATTGTTTTGGGTCACCGAATATTGACACCTTTTCCTTAGCTAGAGAACATACATAGAACAACATCGGCAGGGGCGCAATACTGGCTTCATCGATAACAACGACATCGAACCGCATATTCATCAGAATCGGGTCTGTAAAGGTTTTTGCCAATGTGCTCACTATGACCTTCGCATTGTTTAGAATTCCTTCGTTCAATCTGGAAATCCTAAGTTCAATATCAGCAATTCTTGCCTTTGTTTCCTCTAAACTGTTTTCCGTTTCCTTTAGCACATTTTCTATGTGCTCTATCCTCATTCCCTCTGGTATGCGCCCAGACTTATCTGACAAAGACGCACTCAATCCCTCTATTTCATGTGAAAGCAATTTCAATCGTCTCTCTTCTCCGAGTCGACTTCTGGTTTTCTCTGCTCTTTCCCCATTCAAACGGTCAATCGCCAATTTGAGATTCTTGGGACTTGTCCCTTTGAAGAAGTTAATGACCACGTTCCTTCTTTGTGCGACACGAAGAACCTGCTCACTCTCAGAGACCAACCGGTCTAGTTCGTCTTGTCTGCGCAAGGACCGACTTATCACATACTCGCTTGCGGAAATGGCTCTCCTCAAACCTGCCATCTGTTCTCTCATGTCTTCACATTCCAAAGAGACCTGCTTGTATTCGTAGTATCCCTCATTCTTATGAATCAAACCTTTTGCCAGTTCGGTTAGTGCGTCCTTTTCTATTTGCAGCTCTTTGCTTAGCCGTTCATATATTTTTTCAATCGTGAGCTGCTTTACTCCCTCGTTCTGAAGAACCGGTATTCCGATTCTGACAATTTCCCCGTTGCTAAGTAGATCCCTAACCGTTTCTGCATGGTCATACCTAATAAACTGCTCTATTACGTTGTCACAGGCAACGTTAGTGTGACAGGATACCAGAACCTTCTTCCCGTTGTTAGCAAGCTCATTGACCAGATTAACGAGTGTTCTTGTCTTTCCTGTTCCGGGAGGCCCATGAATATAGGAAACTTCGTTCCCAAGGCAGGTCTTTATTGCTTTGATTTGAAATGAATCGGGTTTGTTTCCGTCTTTGTCCTCCAAGACAAACAATAACTGCCCCGTAGAACACTCCGGGCTAACACGATTGAACGCTTTCAGGGCTAGGTCGACATTCCGAGCACCCTGACCCAAAAGCGACAAGGCATCCTTCAATTTCCTGAGTACATAAGTCGCATCTATCTTTAGGAGAGCAAATGAAATGGCGTCACCTTCAAAACCTGTTATACAGACTTCGAGCTTGAATTCTAGAAATCTAACAACTGATGCTCGATAACCTCTTCCCATAATCTCTATTTGCGCGGGAGTTTCATCCAGAACTGGTATCTTTCTCTCCAGACTGAATTGATATACATTTCCTCCAGCCACCTCGCCGATAAGCTCACCCTCTTTTAGTATTAAGACTCTATCTCCACCCCGAGCCTCCACAGCTTTCATTTCGTCCTGTAAAGCTTGGTCAAATTGAGCCAGTAATTCACGAGTATTGTGGATTTCCTTCGCTGACTCTTCTATCTTCTTGAGAGTACTTGTGTCACTATCAAAGAAGGAAATCCTAGAACAATTTGCATAAGGGCACACATATCCCCCTGACTCCAGACCGTCTTGGACACTAACTGGCTTTCCACAGTAAGGGCAGTCCCTAATCATCGTGTATTCCTAGTCTAACGAACCATTGACAACTCTGAGATAGCTCACCGTATCTCCCGTTTGAATATATCATATGGGCGTCCGCGGGGGCTGTCAACACGCCTCGACTATGCGCTGAGACAAGGTCAGAGCATGACTTGGGGCTTTGTCGGGGAATTAGACAATCGGCCAGTCTGTGCGACAATCTGTGCCATGTTATGATGCTAACTCTGCACTTCTCCGCCTAATCTTCTAAATCATGGATACTGGTGTCATGAGTTGGCGCTACGAAAATCATGGATAAGGCAATGGCCCTAAACAGAAAGATGGCTTACGAAGGAAAGCAAGAACATTGACAGTCTGTGTGGGGTGATATAGGATAGGTCAGAATTTCAAGGAAATTAAGCTGTTGCGAAATGCCTCATGGCAAGCTTTCAGGCTGGGGGAGATGGCCAAATACATAATTGCCCATGACGTGGGCACCAGCGGCAACAAGGCGGTGCTGGTGGATAGTGAAGGGCGTGTCCACGGCAAGTGTTTCGAGCCTTATCAGACCTATCATCCGAGTCCGGGCTGGGTGGAGCAGGAGCCGGAGGATTGGTGGCGGGCGGCCAGAGTGCCCCCGCCTCAGGCTTCGACTGGGACGGCAAAGGGAACTCATACCGGTCTGTATGACCGAGTTTCAAAAGTGTGTGCGGCCACGCACCTTTTGGCGCCCGGATTTTGCTATAATGGTTTCAGTTGAGTCCTGGAGATGCGTTACAGTGGTAATGGACACTCAAGGGAGATGAAGGATGATCACAGAATATATCAACGCTGCCCTGAGCAAGGCAAAATACGAAATTATCGACGATGAAGAGCCCTATTATGGCGAGGTTCCAGAGCTGGAGGGGGTATGGGCTACCGGGGAGACACTTGAGGAATGCCGTCATAATTTAGCTGAGGTTATTGACGGCTGGCTGGTACTAAGACTCAAAAGAGGATTGCCTATCCCTACAATAGGTGGACACAGAGTGGAGGAACTGAAAAGGTTAGAAGTCAGTGGCTGAGCTGTCACCTGTCTCATGGACAGACTTGGTGAGACGGCTGAGGAAGCTGGGTTTCGAAGGTCCATATCAAGGCGGAAAACATCCCTACATGATAAAGGGTGATTTGGTGCTGACCATTCCTAACCCGCACCGTGCAGATGTTGGAGTAAGTCTCCTCTCGCGAATCTTGACACGCGCCCGTATCGCCCGTGAGGAGTGGCTAAGGCGATAATTCCAAAACCAACCAGGTGACAAGCCTGAACGCCACCCTAAAACTTCCTTGTTCGATCCGCTGGGTTCGACTTCTCATTTCTCAAATTTGCCAGATTAAGCTTGCTCATCTCACGCTGATTGACAGTGTGTGGGGGGTGATATAGGATAAGTCAGGATTCCAACGGGATTGAGCCGTCATGGTATGCCTCATGGCAAGCATTCCGGTAGGGGGAGATGGCCAAATATATAGTTGCCCATGACGTGGGCACCAGCGGTAATAAGGCAGTGCTGGTGGATACTGAAGGGCGTGTCCACGGCAAGTGTTTTGAGGCTTATCAGACTTACCATCCGAGCCCGGGTTGGGTGGAGCAGGAGCCCGGGGACTGGTGGCGGGCGGTGTCGAAGACTACCATGCTTCTCCTTGAGCGTACAGGCGTATCACCCGGCGACGTGCTTTGTATTACCTATGCTGCGCAGTTGCTGGGCATTGTGCCGATGGATGCCAGGAGTGGCCCATTGCGGCGGGCCATAATCTGGATGGATTGCCGGGCCGG
>Ga0224495_10002052_pt1 | contig 13538 bp, 8 predicted proteins | sample SF_Jul11_sed_USG_FD_168128 | JGI IMG/M metagenome (GOLD analysis project Ga0224495, IMG submission 168128) | Sediment microbial communities from San Francisco Bay, California, United States - SF_Jul11_sed_USGS_4_1 | ecosystem: Environmental > Aquatic > Marine > Sediment | place: USA: California... | reverse complement strand
CCGGGCTTTCGTGGTTGAACAAAATGCCGTTGCAGGCGTAAATGCCATAGGCCTCGCGATAATTGACGGTAATCCAGTAGGCATACAGCTTGGCCACCGCATAGGGTGAACGAGGGTAGAACGGCGTGGTTTCCTTTTGCGGGGTTTCCTGCACCAAGCCATACAGCTCGGAGGTCGAGGCCTGGTAGAAGCGGGTCTTTTTTTCCAACCCGAGGATGCGAATAGCTTCGAGAATGCGCAGTGTGCCGATACCGTCAGCATTTGCAGTGTACTCAGGTGTTTCAAAAGATACTGCGACATGGCTCATCGCAGCGAGATTGTAGATTTCGTCCGGTTGAACTTGCTGGATGATGCGGATCAGATTGGTGGAGTCGGTCAGGTCTCCGTAGTGCAGTTTGAATTTTGCATTATCGACATGCGGGTCCTGGTACAGATGGTCGATGCGATCGGTGTTGAACAGCGAAGAGCGCCGTTTCACGCCGTGCACGATGTAGCCCTTCTTCAGCAACAACTCGGCCAGATAGGCACCATCCTGTCCGGTGATCCCGGTAATTAATGCGCGTTTTGGAATCATCAGCAGTCCTTAACAATGAGTAAAATGAAAAATAAGTCACGTGTTCTTTGTGAATCGACCCTAACTCTTCTTCCACTATCTCTTGATTTCCATGAAGATAAACTGAAGTATCGCGCTGACACTATCACCGTGGCCTCAGGTCGGCCTTCTTTGCTCCCAATTCCACGCGTGGCTCACAATAGTATTGAGTTTGGCGTACTTTGGCTTCCAGCCTAAAATAGTCTTTGCATTAGAAGCCTCTGCCACAAGACGAGCAGGATCGCCTCCACGCCGCGGCCCATATTCCATCGGCACGTCCAATCCCGTTACCTTCTTCACTGCATCGAGAACCTCTTTCACACTATACCCCGATCCACTGCCCAAGTTAAAGGCAGACGTTGCACCCTCGTTCAAGAGGAACTCAAGTGCAAGCAGGTGTGCGTCAGCCAGATCATCCACATGAATATAGTCTCGAATGCAGGTGCCGTCGGGTGTGTCATAGTCATTGCCGTAAACTTTCAATGGTGGCCGATGCCCCAAGACAGTTTGCAGTGCCAGCGGGATTAAATGTGTCTCGGGGTTATGTCGCTCCCCAATGCGCGCCTTCGGATCAGCTCCGGCAGCATTGAAATAGCGCAAAGCAACGGAACGCAGACCATAAGCACGATCAAAATCACGCAGCATCGCCTCAACCATGTATTTGCTCATCCCGTAAGGATTGATTGGCTGTCGGGGATGCGCCTCATTGATGGGAACATAAGCTGGCTCACCAAATACGGCTGCCGTAGAAGAGAAAATCAGCGGCACTAAGCAGCGTTCTTTCATGGCCTCAAGTAAATTCAGCGTATTGGCCACATTGTTCTGATAATACTTTGCCGGATTGACAACAGATTCGCCCACTTGTATGAACGAAGCAAAATGCAACACGCCATCAAACTTTACAGACGAAAACAAATCATCCAGTAATGTTCGATTGCCAAAGTCCCCTACGACCAATTCTCCGCCCAACAAGCTATCGCGAAAGCCGGATGAAAGATCATCCAACACTGTGACTTTGTGACCCTCATCAAGCAGACACTTCACCATGTGCGAGCCTATATAGCCACAACCACCAATAACCAGCAAGGATTTCCTAATCTTCATCTAAATGACAAGCGATTCAAAGTTGCGATATTTTCCTGCCAAATGACCGTTTACACAAAATTCATACACCCTCATGTACGGTTATCTGACTGTGTATTTCGTTTAGTTAAATTTATTCTGCATACTAGTCTGTATGCCAGACCCAATACTTCAAACCTTAGCTAGTATAACTCTGCTGCTTAATAACCCTGGTAAAGCCATAAATATTTGCAAACAGTACTTACAAATTTTCATCACTATATTTTCTCTTTACGCTTTTAACTTGCCGCTGGCTTCTTTTTCTCGCGTCTCTTTGGATAACCCGAAGTTGCAGTCTGTCGCTGGGTAGATTTCTCTGGCCTTATCGCTGCTGCGTGCTCTCTCTGGGTCGACACCGACTTATTTGTGCCAGTGCTCATTGGCTCGATGCACAGTGCCTCGACACGCACGTGCGCATCAGTGGTTACCCACAAACGTACCTGAAAGTCCCATACCGGATTTTGAATATCCAAGTAAGGCAACTCGACGATCACCCCACCCTTTTCTGCCTCGCTTACCTCTTGCCGCGCTAACGTTATCTCCCTGTCTTTATCCCAAGCGATAACGTCCATAAGCACTCCAACAGCACCTGACTCGAAATTGCCTTCCAAACGCACTACATATCTTCCTGCAGGTAAATACGCATAAGGCCCGTAAACTAAAAAGCCCTCCCGCCCATCAGTAACCATCACCATACCTTCGCGTCGCCCAACCTGATTAATTAGCCTTACATCCGCACCAGGATAGCGCCGTGTAGCTGTTGTCGCCAAAACGTATATATCCAATATTGCAGGCGCAAATCCCCGCTCATCTAACAAGCAGTTTCTATCCTGCAATAGTGTAAGCACGAGACGATAATTGCCGGGCTCTTGTGGTGCCAAAACGCGCATTCGAGTGCTAACCGTCTGTCCCGGCAGAACCTTTAAAACAGGCAAGGGTGTTTGCTCCACATCGCACGTTCCCGGAACCGTCGCCTGGCTTAACCAGCGATATGTAAGACGGACCGAGTGAAAATCAGTGTTAAACCAGGTTTCAGATGAGCCGTTTACCAGCCTCACGTGAAGTTCGAAGGCCTCACCAACGACTACATCACCGAATACCGATTCAATATGGAGCATGCCTGTTGCATCTTTAATTAGGCTGACAACGGTCTCGCTCTTCTTTTGGTAATCTATATCGAAAGGCAGGCGCACATCACCCACGCTGGTCAACATTTGCGGCAAAGTCACATGAAATGTTAGTAGTTTGTCATACCAGGCCAGTTCACGACTAACATCTCCTTTGCTCTCAATAAAGCTGAAACCTGCTGAATATTGCCCCTTTGGCAAATTCGCACCAAGATAATATCGAATCTCATGAGTACCTTGCCCGATATTCAACAATGGTTTACCTAGCAGCATAGTATTGGTTCCGAATAACAGACGTTCACCATTATCCATGATATGAATACCAATCATCATCTGAGCCAATTCCACAGACAAGGAGAATTTGAGCTCAAAAACTAGAACCCCTCCGCTCTCGATTTCAATTACATTGCCATTGCAATGCGCCGAAATCAGCACAAATTCTGGCTTAGCTCGCTCAACAAACATTTGAACAGGCTCAGTTTGCTGATGAAAAGGCACCCAATCGCTCTCGATACGGCAGGGTTTTGGTGTTTTTTTCTTCCGCAACTCGTTATACCGCGCACACATAACGCGATAAAACTCAATGTCAAGTTCATTCAGCTCCTTGAGCTTTTGCTGAAATTTAGGTGAGAGATTATTAATTTTAATCTTTTGGGTTGTGGTATTGACATGAGGCAGTCGCTGTATTGTTGCCAGCCCCAATAAATCTGAAACGTCAACCAGAAACTCAGGCATCGCCTCGTACATCCCCCAAACGTCATACTGTTCTATCGCAATCAGCGCATCAGCCAGCTTTTGATCATCACTACGCAAATTGAAACTTAGTATGCTTGAGAAATGTTCAACATAGTAGTTGCTTATCATTGAACGAAAAAGCGGATCTAAGTCCTCACCCTCAGAATCAATAAATCGTTTTGCAGACTCCCATTCAGGCACTTGCCCTAATTCACGTGAATGTCCATATTCATGATTATTAACGATGAAAAACAACAGGGATACCGTACGATTTAGTGGTTCTCTCAGCAGAGTAATGTGTTTATATCTCGGATCAAGACCACCTCCATAAAACCAGCAATGAGCACAGATTACGCTGTAAGCACCTCCGTAGCGGCGGATAAGATTCCGATATGAATCTTCAAGATGCCCTGTTGCGACCCCGTTTCCTAAACATTTCTGTAGCCAATCAGTGATTGACAACCCAGCTGTTTTTGCTAAATGGTCGAAAAATACGCGTCCCGAGAAAATTGATTTGGCCACTTATGAAATTCTCTTAATCCAAAATAAATATGTTATATATCCATTTATATTTCACAATGGTTTCAAGATGCTATTTGTACATAGCGCCGTAGATAACTCCTTCAGTAGACCATGACGAGGCGTTTTTGCCTATGGGCTTAATTACAACGTGTGATGCCATTACATTTGATTTTAAAATTGCATGGCGACAAGGTTGAACATAGGGAAACCATGAGAAAAGATCGTGATATGTAGATAAATACGGTGCCGTCAATATTTGAATTTGTGAAGACCAGCTATGGTTTAAAAACACAGGGAGAATCACTTGGGTACAAGCAGGTAGTGAAATTTCAATTAACCAATCATCTCCCCTTAGGTGTGCAGCATTACCTTCCGGTGTAATTTGCATGTCTCCGGTGTATGCAATACTTGAATTGTCAAAGGAAATAAATTTATAGCATTCCTTCCGATAATCATCAGCGTTTATTCTTTGGGCAATTAATTTAGTTCCAATTTTTTTAGCGGCAAGAAAAAAATCACAGCCATGTTCTGGATACATTCTCCCAATCTGTGCAACGCAAATCTCGAAACCTGCATCTTCAACCAAAGTAATCCATTGATCAGGGCTAAAGAAATATGGATGTTCTGGATTTTCTTCCCATCCAAATGGGACGGCCATCAACAGCATTCCATCTAGGCGCAAAATACGATTTAATTCTGAAAACGTTTTTGCCAGATTAATGCTATGCTCTATACAATGCGAAGAAAAAATATAATCAAACTTTTCACTTTCAAATTCAAATTGGTCATTAAACCCTACATCAAAGTTGGCCGGATTGAAGCCAAAATTCTCGCCAAGATTGCGTGATCCCTCTACCGCTGCAGCATCAATATCCAAATAATGATAATCGATATTTTTTGATTTGATGTACTCAAGAAGTAATGGGTATAGATTCCCCCCGCCGACATCGAGAACTTTAGATCCGTCTGCAATAAATCTTCCCGCCTCTTTCCATCTGTCCAAATATGCATGATGCCGCTTGACTATATATGCCTCTACATTGCCCTCTCTTCGCTTTACGCCCTCGTACCAATTTGCAGACATATCTGCTTGACGCTTCGCAAAAGTATCCCTATCCATAAATATTTCCTTAAATTTTGTCGACATAGTTACTTGTTGTTACCTCATTATTCACTCAATATATTTTCCTTAATTTCGGAGTTAAATTTTCCTGAGATACGGCTGGCGGCTCTATCTATAGCTCTGCCATATAAGGCAACAAGATTTGTACAAATTACGTTAGGAGTAAAACGGTTTTCGTAAGAATGCCTTCCGTGCTGGCCCAAGCGTATGCGTAATTCAGAATTAATTAACATTCTAATGATCTCCGAGGCTAGTTTTGCCGCGTTCCCCACTTCGATTAGGCTACCGCATCCGCTTTGTCCAAGTACCTCGGGTATTCCTCCCACATCGCAGCCAATGCTTGGCACTCCAAACATCATCGCCTCTACGTAGATAAGACCAAATGACTCGAATCGGGATGGCGCAACAAACAACGCAGAGGATCTGAAATATCCATCGACCTCCTTATCGCTAATTTTTCCGAGAAACGTTACTTGGTCAGCAAGTTCAGGATTATTTTTTTCAAAAATTTGCCTAAAGGTTTCAGTAGAGTCAGGCGCAAAAATTGTATCGTCGCCAGCAATAATAAAATGCGCTTGGGGGACAGCCTCAAGCACAGCCGGAATGGATTCCAGAAGTATGTCAATACCTTTACGCAACTCCAAACGACCAAGAAAAAAAACATCAAGAGTTTCAGTTCGTTTCTCGATATAGTCCGATGCTCGATCTTCAAGTGCTAAACTGCATATCTCTGTTCGTTCGCTGGAAATGGAAATTCCGTTTTTGAATTCAATTTCCGAGACAATTGCCCGACTAATTCCTCGGATTGTGTCACAATTATTAAGAATAAAATTTTCAGCTTCAATTGCAGGCAGAACAAATTCACTCATATGTTTTTCGTTATTCCTCCATTCTGGGTGCGTTTCCAGAGCTATCCCCAATGTTGTCTGTAGGCTAACAACAGTTGGAAACTCCTTTGCACATACGAGAGCAATAGCTTCGTTATCCCAAATTGGAGCTTCGACAATATCCACCTTGTGGCGACGATTAATATTTCTTATTTCATCGAGCATGGCTCTGGAATAGCACCATTGACTGGGGTGGACCTTGAAAGTGAGCGAGGTAGGCTGGTCATCATACCAACCTGCTGTCAACCGATGTACCCATACACCATTTTCCCAATCGATTGTCGGATTCTGCTGTACGAGAGTTAAAACATGTACGGTATGGCCTAAACTGGCTAATGCACGTGCTTGTGTTTGTACAAATCGCGCAATCCCCGAATCGACAACATCATATTGGCGGCACATTAGTACTACGCACAAAGTTGAACCAACCGATTCTTCTGCAACACAAGGCAAAAATTCAGATTTATTCTCAGCCAGCAAACTTTCACCAAGGTACCGTTTAGTACCTTGCTGGTAACAATCCAATGCTCGCTGTTTAGCTTTGGCATAGACATCTGGAAGGTTAGTTAGTTTTTCGGTGTCCAATTGCCCATGCTCGACAAACCAGCGCGCATCACGTAAATGTGCTTGAAATACGTTCTCGCCATGTTGTAATGCAGCATCAACACCAAAATATGGAGAAGCATACTTAAGTGCAAAATACAGCGAATTTTTTAATATCGGGTAATGATGCACTGTCGCCTTTTTGGCTGTGCGCATATGACTCGGTAGAAACTTATGGTGAACGTAAGCATTTTCAATTTGAACGATTTTATATCCACGATCTATGATTCTGACGCAAACATCTGTCTCATCAAGAAAATACTCATATTCCTCATCAAAGCCACCTATGGATAGAAGCAAGTCTCGACGAAAGGAGCAATTCGTTCCAATAAGCGCGCTAAATTTGAATGCATGAGGAAAAGAATAGAGATCTGATGGATTGCTGCTTTCCTTCGACCATGCACTTCCATATCGATCGCACAAAATGTATTTTGTTTGATAGTCAACTCCAGTTTGGTCAAATACAAAACCGCCTACACCTCCAATATCATCACAAGTATATGCGTCCAAGAGCCTCTTTGCCCAATACGGCTCTGGGAAAGCATCATCATCAATAAAAGCAATTACATCCCCTGAGGATGCTGCAATTCCAATGTTTCTAGATATCGAAAGATTGAAATTAGAACATTGGTGAATTTTTATTCGCCCTTTGTACTTACTTAAAATCTCATTGGTATGGTCTGTTGAAGGACCATTTACTGCGACAATTTCGATATTATTTGCTGCCTGCTGAAGCAAGGACTGTATTGTTTTATCGAGGCTCTCGGCACGATTGCAAGTGTTAATTACGACAGATAGTGTCTTTGGTTTTATCCAGCTCATCAATATTTCCACCTTCCCAATTGTTGGTTACCACTTATGTTGCTTTTTGTATATGTTTAGTCGCACGCCTATTATTACTAGCTTGTAGCAAGTCGGCATCAACAATATTGGTGCTTGTTTCCTGATCTAACCGATAAGATTCTGACTGTGCCAACATCAAATCCATTTGAGATTTATACTCGTAAAGTGCCCTTGCATTTTCACGGTTCGCTATAGGATATGATGTAACTAGATTACTAACCAACTCTTGGAATTTATAGTTTTCATTCGTCGTTTGTGATTTTTGCACCAAGGCTTCCACATCATTTAGGCGACGCTGTGTTTCACGCATGAAAGATACTGCCGATGACATTGCATTGAAGCTCGCATCGGTTATGTCTCTAATTTCAGATTGATTCTCTAATCGTCGAATAGCACGCGCATAAGAACGTACATTAAACAAATGTAGAAACACCGATGCGAGCGCTCCCACAAAAGGTAAAGCCATGAAATTTTGAATCAATCGCTTGCGTCGCAACCCCAAAACCTTGACACCTAATTTACGCCCCTCGTCACTATTGACTATACAGTCGATTATCTCGGCCTTGTGATCTCCTGCATGTAGCCTCATTAAATAATAATCTTTACCTGACGAATCGGCCTGCCGGTGTAATAGTTTCAAATAACAGTTTTCGACAAAATCCCCACCACCACATTCCTCAAGTTCGGATAGATGAATTATTGACGAATTTATATTTTTGATATTTCGAGCGCGCACACTCATATCGGCGGAATTAAATATCATAGAAATTAAAAACTGCGGAAACATGGCATACTTATTCAACCAAACTGCGATTTGTAGTCCGCTAGGTTTTCCACCACCTTTGCGAGCTTCAGGCGAGGCTACTAGTTGCCCAAGAATGTGCAGCTTGGTCACGCCGTTACGGAGCCGATCTAGGTAATAGTTGAATCCTATGGAATCGGGTGCCCGTTTTAATAGCGTCAGATAGGCACATTCAATAAACTGGCCGTCTTGGTACTGTAGCAATGTCCTCAAATTTGGTGCCGCATTTATCTGGGTTGCCGGGGTTGGCTGCGTCGCCTGAGCAGAATGTTCGCTTTTCATGGTTGTCTCCGAAAAAGTACCGTTGGGAGTAAATTTTTGAATACTGTCGGTGGATGTACCTTGCTCAGCATACGATATAGGCTCGTCAACCAATTGCTCGGCAGTATGACCTAAAGGCCAAATTAGTTTAGGTGTACTTCTAAACCAGCCCGCAATTGCACGCAATGGGGCAGTAATCCGCCAAGACAAGTCGTTGCGCAGGGCATCGAGCTCGATTTGAGTAGCGGTGCGTGCTTGTTGCAGCTTTAGGCAGTTTTCTCGCTCAATGACCAATTGATCATTGAGTTGGTGCTGCACATTAATGGCCTGATCAATTTCACTGCGCAGTTGAATATCGACGATATGTGCAGCATGTAGCTCACGCTGACGCGCCTTTTCCTGTATGCGTGCTTCATTCCGCGCTTGTTCTCTTTCAGCAATTAATGTCTTCTCGCGAATAGCCCATTCGTCGTGCAGCCGCTCAATCTCTGCGCTGGCTTCTTCAAGTTGCTCGTGTAACGTTTGCTCCCGAGCCTTATGCGCCTTCGTTTCCCGTTCGGCTTGCTCCGCCAACGCTTGGCGCAACGCATCTAGCTGCTCCATCGCCGCCCGATCCCGTTCGATCAACTCGCGCAAATGCGCCTGCGCCTGTCGATGCACTTCATCCCTGTTCTGTTGTCCGAGAGAAATCAATATTTTTTCTTTTTCGAACCATTCCGCTTTGCGGAGCTGATTCTCAGCTCGTTCAGCTTCAATGCGGCCCTGCAGTTCTTGAATACGTGTCACGTGCTGTTGAGATGACTGCTCGCCATTTATAATTGCCGCCTGGAGTTCTAGTTGAATATTTTCAATCTTCTGTTGCAATTCGGCTTTATTCTTGTTGAATTTACTATTCAGGTACTGGCAAAGAGAAGAACTTGCGCTGCCGTCGACCGAAAATCCATCAAACACATTGGGTGGAACGCGAAATGCCTGCACAATATCTTTGTGTTCCAAAGAGAGATAAAAACGATTAAGCCCATCGAAATAGACGAATCTGTAACCTTTTTTGAGTAGCAGCGATTCCCATATCTCCCAGTTTTCCTCAGGTGAACAGGGGATAGTACTCTCTATCACGATGACCCAAGGTCGCGCCTCGTGATGCTTCCAACCTTCAAGAACTTGGCTTTCCATCCCTTCAACATCGATCTTGAGCCAGTGGATTTCTCGTTTCTCCACCTTGTCAAAAATATCGTCCAACGTAATGCTAGGAACCAGAATTTCTTGAACTGTTATACCCCGTTGTTCATAGTCGTGAGCAATACTTTTGATCCCTGTCGATAGCCCGCCCCCAGGGATTTCGTACAGCTTCACCTTGCCGCGCAGATTTGAGACTGCAGCCTGTATGACCGATTCATCAGGCCTTTGCTGACGCAACAAGTCTGCATAAGTTGAGGTGGGTTCTACATGTATGCCTCGCCATCCATGTTCATAAAATGCTTTGCTCACCGAGTCTATAATCGGATGCTGCGCACCGATATCAATGTAAAAGCCACGTTCAATATGCCCTAGCGCGCGCCACAACATGACGTCTTCAAAGTTTTGCGCATATGAGATAATGCTCATGCTGCGCCCTCCCTCATTCGAGGTAGACTCATTTTCATATGATGGTCTTGCTCAATTGGGATTTGCCCAAGCCCGAGGCAGTTAAGCAATTCTTGGGCGCTATCCTTCCAGTTGTGCTGCGGTACATTAAGTGGAATCTGCCCAACAGCAATCTTGGCCAGCCATAATTCAATGTCATTCACTAAACTCTCGGTGCTGGCACCCGAAAAGAATGTAACAAAATTTCCGCCGATTTCCCGTAGCACCGGAATATCGCGAGCCAGAACGGGTTTGTTGCGATAGCTGGCCTCAATTAGCGGCAGACCAAATCCTTCTTCATGCGAGGCAATAATTACTCCGGTGCAGGCACCATAGAGCAAGTCCAGAAACTCGTCGCTTGCGTTGTCCAGCCAATAAAGGCGGTGTTTGTTTTGCGGGTGCGCGCGCAGATGTTTTTGCAGTTTCTCGGTTTTCCATCCGGGTTTGCCAACAAAAACAAGGTTGATATCGCCGCCTTGCAGCCAGAGCTTTTCAAATGCATCCAACACTTGGCCGTGGCCTTTGCGCGGCTCAAGTGTGCCGACCAACATCACTGTGGGTTTGCTGGCGAAAGCCGTCAATAGCTGCGCACTGTCCTCTAGCAGTCCTCGACTGGGTGAACTGGATTCAATATCTGCCCCCAGCGGGATGGTGCTGATGGGTACAACTCCTCTTGCAAGCTTGTACTTCTGAAACAACCACTCATTGAGTTCTGATTTTACTGAGTTGGATATGCAGATGGCGCTGTCCGTAAATATGGCGATGGTTCTTAACCAGCGGTGAAAGTTTCTGGTCGTTTTGGAATTAAACCAGTGCGGGTGCAAGACGGGAAGCAAGTCGTAAACAACGATATGAATCTTTGCACCCGAGCACTTCCACTGTTCCAGTTGAATTTTATGCAGGGACAGCAAGTGCGCTGCAAGATCCAATCCAAGAAAGATGTCCCCAGGCCCGGTTTCAACAGCGGAGGTCACATTCAAGCTTGATGTTTGCGCGTCCGGCAGCCCGAACTGCTCGGGCGCGTAGCGGTAACCCTTATTGCGCGTAGCGAAAACCGGCCGTACCCGGAAGCCAACCGGCGGCTGCCTGAGCAATTGCAGGAGTAGAGCCCTGACGACGCGCTGTATCCCGGTACGGTTATCATTTTTTATGATAACAGACACATCGACCAGCAATTGCTTTTCTCTGCCGGTGGTTGCAGGCAAGATACTTTTACATGCATCGCGTTGCAGGTATTTTCGTGCCATCGGCACGGGCAGTCTGTTAAGCAGCGCCATTTTTGCAATTGAAAAAAAATTGATCATGATCAAGCTTAGTGCTCCTGATAAAACCTGAAAGCATCATCCACCTGCTCGAACGATGTGAGTTTTCCATCCAAGAGTACTGATGCACGCTCACAATATGCTCGAATAAAGCCCGGGGAATGCGAGACGATGATCATGGCGCGATCTTTGCGTTTTTCAAAAAGCTCGATACGGCATTTTTCTTGAAATCGTGAGTCGCCAACTGCCACGATTTCGTCGATTAAAAAACAATCAAACTCAACCACCATGGAAATGGCAAAAGCCAGCCTCGCACGCATGCCTGATGAGTAGGTTTTAACCGGTTCATACAAATATTGGCCCAGTTCGGAGAACTCCTGCACGAAGGGAATCTTGTCTTCGGTGCTGGCACCGTATACGCGGCAAATAAAGCGCAAGTTGTCCAATCCCGTCAAGGCGCCCTGGAAAGCACCGCCAAAAGCCAGCGGCCATGAAACGCTGATACCCCGATGAATACTGCCGGAGGTTGGCTGCTCTGCACCGCTGATCAGCCGGATCAGTGTGGATTTACCCGATCCGTTGCGTCCAAGAATGCCGATCTTTTCTCCGGCGCCGATACTCAGGTTGATGTTATCCAGCACCGTGCGTGGCCCATGCCGCGTTGGGTATTGCTTGACCAGGTTGCTGATCTGGATCATTCCGGCGTCACTCTTCGACCTTCAATACGAAGCATTGCCAAGCCAAGCAAGCTCAAGCAAAGGCAAAGGAATGCCGTGTATGGAATATCGTAATGCGCATGCACGGCCGAGCCAAAATAGCCTTCGCGCAACAATTCGACGCCATGTACCATGGGTAAATACAATACAAATTTTTGCGCTGCGGGAGGCAGCCAATCCACCATAAAGGCGGCGCCTGATAAAGGGAAAAGGAGGTAAGCCGCAGGATGCCAGATTTTTTCGACAATCTCGGTGCGCGCGCTCCATGCCCCGATCAGTATGCCCAGCGACACGCCAAACCAGATCAGCATAAACCAGCCCTGCATGATTTTAATAATATCTTCGGGCGGTTTCATCCATCCGATCGAGGTAAAAAAGATGCCTAAAATAAGGAATGAAATCGTTGCTCCAGCACCCTCTAACAAAAGCCGCGAAACAAAAATATCCATCACTTTTACATTGCGGTGATACATCAAAGCGAGATTTGGCTCTATCGACCCACACAGACGGGCCGGCATATTGCGCCAAACCAGCACCGAGGAATAACCGGTAAGCGCGAAAGCAACAATGGGCAAATTGGAGCCGTGATTTAAGCCTGCCAACGTCCATAACGCAGTTACCCCCAGTGTGAACATCATGGGCTCGACAAACAGCCACAGGAAACCGATATTATGCCGGCCATAACGGGTCAGGATTTCGCGCATCAGCAACGCGCCGATCACGCGTGCCTGTATCGCTAGTGAGCGCCGCAAAGGGGTTGGCTTATTCATTTCTGATTTAATCCTGATGCTCTCGCACTCCGGCTAGGAGCATGGTGAGTATGCCCCAAGCCATCAAGCCCAGCACAAAAGTGGCGAACACATTGCGAATTCGCCGGGGTTCCATAGCGATGTCCGGCTTGCTCGGCTGGACGATGCGCTCAAGGTACAGTTGCTTACGTTGCGCATCGTTGCGGGCTTGCTCCAGGGAGGTGAGCGCCGCGGCGAGTTGCTTTTCGGCAAAACCGCGCTCCAGTATCAGTGCTTCATAGTCGGTCGATTTATTGGCGAGCGAGCGGTCACCTCCGGCCACCTTGGCGGTTTCCGAATTGATTTCGGTTTGCAGGGTCTCGATACGCTGTTGCAAAGAGGGGATTTGCGGGTTATCGCGCGTTAGCATGCGTATCTGGGCAAGCTGGATTTTAGTGGCGATCAGTTCGTCTTGCACTTTTGAAATTTGCTGCAATTGCAATGCCGATTGTTTTTCGGGATCGAATATGCCTTTTCGATTTCTGAAGTTGGAAACGGCCAGCGAGGCTGCTTTGGCTTTTTGCTCCGCTAT
>Ga0224495_10002051_pt1 | contig 13549 bp, 14 predicted proteins | sample SF_Jul11_sed_USG_FD_168128 | JGI IMG/M metagenome (GOLD analysis project Ga0224495, IMG submission 168128) | Sediment microbial communities from San Francisco Bay, California, United States - SF_Jul11_sed_USGS_4_1 | ecosystem: Environmental > Aquatic > Marine > Sediment | place: USA: California... | reverse complement strand
ACGATACGCCCGGGCATAGAACGAGCCAGCTCTTTCCTGGCTGCAAAAAACCCCAGCAGGGGGCCACCGAAGGAGACGGGATTGCCCAGCGGCTGACCTTCACCCACCACAATGTCTGCGCCGTAATCGGCGGGAGTTCTTAGTATCGCCTGGGCTATGGGGTCCACACTCATGATCAGCTTGCCGCCGACACCGTGAACGATGTCCGACACGGCCTCCACATCTTCCAGCAGACCAAAGAAGTTGGGTTGACTCACCAGGACCGCCGCTGTCCGATCGTCAGCCATTTCCTTGATACGCTCGGTGTCCGTCAAACCGTCCTTAACCGCCGCCACTGCCAATTCCGCGCCGCGGCCGGCCAGGTACGTCGCGATCACCTCCCGATAAAGGGGATTGACCGTCTCCGAGACAATCACTTTGCTCTTTTTAGTCACCTTTGTAGCCAGAACCATGGCCTCGGCGGCGGCCGTAGCGCCATCATACATGGAGGCGTTGGTGACGTCCATCCCGGTCAGGCGGCAGATGTGGCTCTGGAATTCGTAAATCACCTGCAGCGTCCCCTGGGCAACCTCGGCCTGGTAGGGAGTATAAGCCGTCACGAATTCAGGCCGGCTGATTATGGTAGCCACCGCGGCGGGGATAAAATGGTCATAAACCCCGCCCCCGGCAAAGCAGACCAGCCCTTCGCGGCTGGTACCGGCCAGGCTCCTGATTTCCCGCAGTAATTCCAGCTCAGACAGACTGGGTATATCCAGCGGCTTTTTCAGCCGCAGGCCATCAGGCATTCCGGCAAGCAGCTCCTCGAAGCTGCCGACGCCTATGCGTTGCAGCATGTTCCGACGGTCATCATCCGTATTCGGTATATATGGCATAACTACATCAAGATTTTCTATCAACAACTCGGCTGCAGGAGCAATCTTTGATCGCTCACGCGCCGACCAGTTCGCCGTAGAAGCCGGCATCAAGCAGTTGCTCGACCTCCGGCGGATTCGAAATCTCCATTTTCAACATCCAGCCGTCACCGTAAGGATCCCTGTTGATGGCCATGGGCTCATCTTCGAGCGCTGAGTTGACTTCAACAACTTTACCCGACAGCGGCGAATATATATCAGAAACCGCTTTAACGGCCTCGATGGTGCCGAAAGATTGCATGTGAGTTAATTCGTCGCCGACCTGGGGCAATTCTATAAAGACTATATCTCCCAGCTCTCCCTGCGCATAATCGGTAATACCTACAGTTGCCGTGTTACCGTCGACCTTCACCCACTCATGCTCCTTGGTGTACTTCAAGTCCTCCGGTATGTTCACTTTTTCCTCCAGCGTTTACAGTCTATTAGCGATCACGAATTGTCACTGATATCTGACGCCACCTCGTCAAGGTCATCTGCGGTTTTCTCTTCGGCGGCCTCTTCTGGTGGTCGCTTAATGGTCACGGCGCTTTTTTTTTCGTCGGGAAGTGGCGCCTTCCGGCGGAAGGTCGTCTCCAAAAACTGGTTATCGTATCGCCCGGCGATGAAATCGGGATGCTCCAGAATCTCTTTATGGAAATCAACCGTAGTGGGTATACCCTCTACGATGAATTCCTCCAGCGCATTCCGCATTTTGCGGATAGCCGTTTCCCGCGTGCGGGCTTTCACGATTAGCTTGGCGATCATCGAGTCGTAATACGGGGGGATGATGTACCCGGTGTAAACCGCTCGGTCGGCCCGAACTCCCGGCCCGCCGGGAATATGTAAAGCGGTGATCTCACCGGGTGTGGGGCGGAAATCCTTATCAACATCCTCGGCGTTGATTCGGCATTCGATCGCGACCCACTTCGGCTTGAGGTCCTCCTGACGATACGCCAGTTTCTCGCCCAACGCCACCCTGAGCTGATCCTGAACCAGATCTACCTCGTAAGACTCCTCGGTAATCGGATGTTCGACCTGAATGCGCGTGTTCATCTCCATGAAGTAGAAATTGCGATCGCGGTCGACAAGAAATTCCATCGTACCCACTCCACGGTAGTTAACCAGGCGGGCGCCGTTGACGGCTGCCAGCCCCATTTTTTCACGCAAATCATCGGTCATAATGGGTGAGGGTGTCTCTTCGAGCAGTTTCTGGTGACGGCGCTGAATGGAACAGTCGCGCTCGCCAAAATGGAAGAAGTTGCCGTACGTATCTCCGATAATCTGAATCTCCACATGGTGCGGATTGAGGATTACCTTTTCAAGGTAGAGGTCAGGATTGCCAAAAGCGTTGCCCGCCTCGCTGGAGGCGATGTGGAACCCGCGCTCGAGTTCGGCGAGTTCCCGGCAGATACGCATCCCTTTACCGCCGCCGCCGGCGACGGCCTTCAGAATCACCGGATAACCCATCTTCTCGGCCAACTCGGCCGCCTCCTCGAAACACGATATTGCCCCGTCCGAGCCCGGGATAACAGGGACGCCGGCCTTTTTCATCAACTCCTTGGCCATCACTTTGTCGCCTAATTGCCGAATCTGGTCGGGAGTAGGGCCGATAAACGTAAGGTCACATGATTCGCAGATCTCGGCGAAATCGGCGTTTTCAGCTAAGAAACCGTATCCCGGATGTATGGCACCCGCATTGGTGACCTCTGCGGCCGATATTATTCTCTTCGTGTCCAGGTAGGATTTGTTCGACGGCCCTTCGCCGATACAGATATCTTCGTCGGCAAAGCGCACGTGCAGGGCATCACGGTCAGCCGTCGAATAGACAGCCACTGTACTCAGACCTAACTCGTGGCAGGCTCTGATGATTCGCAGGGCAATCTCGCCCCGATTAGCGATTAAGACTTTTTCAAACAATCCGTTTCCTTATGTACCGACGGTCTTGCTCTAAACCGCCAAAAACACCAGCGGAATATACGACATATCCCCTTTCTTGACAACCATAAAGGCAAGAACATTGGTGGAATTCGAGCCGGACCGAACCGCTCTAAGTTGCTGACGGTCATAGCTCACGTGCCTGCTCGAACCAGGTTGCAGGCGTCCGGCCGAACAGCCCATCGCCAAGTTTGGAAATTGGCGCGCCGAGCCGCCCCCTAAAACTTTTTGAAATCGCTGGATTTATCCGTTGTATCGCCGCCGCCCTCAGAATCGGCCTGCCAGCGATCGGAGGTTCCGGTAATGCCGCGCAGCCGCAGATCAAAGTCATCCGGATTGGAGGCATGAGCCATCGCCTCCTCGAACGAGATCAGCCCCTGCTTATGCAGTTTCATAATCGATTGGTCAAAAGTCTGCATGCCATACTGCACACCACCCTGTTCCAGCAGGTCAGGGATGTCCGTGGTCTTCTCGGGACTGATTATACATTCTTTGATGGCACCCGAGTTGACCATGATCTCCATGGCCGGCACCCGGCCCGGCATGTCATCACGCGCCAGAAGTCTCTGGCATATGACGGACTTGAGTGTGCCCGCCAGAAGCAGCCTGATCTGCTGATGCTGGTGCGGAGGGAAAAACGATATTATGCGCGTGATCGTCTCAACGACGTTCAGCGTGTGAAGCGTAGTCAGAACAAGATGGCCGGTATCCGCCGCCGTCAAAGCAATGGACATCGTCTCCAAATCGCGGACCTCACCTATGAGAATGACGTCGGGATCTTGACGGAAGGCATGGCGCAGGGCGGAAGCAAAGTTTTCTGTGTCACCGCCTACCTCCCGCTGCGATATTATCGACTTCTTGTCGCGATAAATGTATTCGATGGGGTCCTCGACTGTCAGGATGTTGTCGCATCGAGTGGAGTTCATTTCCTCGATCATGGCCGCCAGGGTCGTAGACTTTCCCGAACCGGTGGTGCCGGTGATGACAATCAGGCCGCGCCGGGCATGGGCTAGGTCTCTTACAGTATCGGGAAGGTTCAGAGTGTCAAATGACGGTATGGTTGTATTGACGGCCCGGATGGCAATACCGGATGTTCCCCTCTGCCGAAACAGATTGATACGAAACCGTCCCAACTTGGCTACGGAAAGGGCCAGGTCCATCTCGTTCTTGCGGCGGAACCGTTCGAGCTGCTTCTCATTGAGCACCTGGGATGTGATTTGATCCATCAGATCGATGGTTACCGGATCGGTGGCAATCTGCTCGAGCCTGCCGTTGACCCGCAGGTGCGGGCGTATCCCCACGCGGATGTGAAGGTCGGATGCCTTACGGTTTAGCATCTCAACCAGCATCTGCTTGAAATTCATGGAAATCCCTTTCCGCTGTTTGCTGTTTAACCTTCCGGATCGATTAGAAACATGGCCTGACCAAACTCGACAAGCTGGGCGTTTTCCACCAGGACCTTGATAACACGACCGCTGACTTCAGATTCGATTTCGTTCATCAGTTTCATGGCCTCGACAATACATACAACCTGACCGACGGAGATCTTTTCGTCGGCCGATACGTAGGGAGGGGCATCGGGGGCCGGCGCAGCGTAAAAAGTCCCTACCATGGGCGATTTGATTTCCGTGTAACGGCCGGTCTCGTCTGCCGCCGGGACTTCCGGAGTCGGGACCACGGGCTCCGGCATACCGTCGGCGGCAGGCGCCGGCCTCGGCGGCGTCGGTGTCTGGACCAGAGCCGGGGCCGTGCTGTGGCCGTTTGAAGGCATACTTTGCCGATGATTGATCTTGACCTTCCGCCCCCAGCTGGAAACCTCGATGGATTCGATGTCGGATTCTTCGACTATCTGTATCAGTTTCCTGATATACTTTTCATTAACAAACATTGTGTCCTTACCGTCAAAAGAGAATAAACCAATCCCTTGAGTTGTCAGGGCAACTCCAGTAAATTTAATACAAAATTAGCATTACAGTTCCAACAAGTTTTTTGGCGCTTTGTTGAGGACTCTCCCACCGGAGCGCGTGACAACGACATCATCCTCAATGCGCACCCCGCCCCAGCCTGAGATGTAGATACCAGGTTCGATTGTTATGACGTTATTTACCATCAACTTATCGGGTGATGCGGCGCCGACTCGGGGCCCCACATGGACAAAAAAGCCGATGCCGTGACCGGTTCCATGACCGAAGTTCTTACCGTAACCTGCCTTAGTAATTATCTTCCGGCAGGCGGCATCCACCTTTTTCGCCTCTATCCCAGCCCTAACTTTCTTAATTCCAGCGACTTGCGCCTTCAATACGAGACTGTAAATTTTCTTCTGCCGTGGAGTAGCTTTGCCTGCCACGACTGTCCGTGTAATGTCAGAGACATAGCCATTGACCTTGGCCCCAAAATCGAAGGTTACCAGGTCACCTTTCTTGATTTTCTTGGCCGAAGCCACTCCGTGGGGCAGCGCTGAGCGGTATCCGGAGGCAATAATAGTCTCAAAGGCCGGGTCTTCGGAGCCAAACATCTTCATCTGGTATTCGAGTTCGGCGGCCAGGTCTCTTTCACGAACACCTGGAGCCACCATACCGAGTACTCTCTCGAAAGCCAAATCTGCGATGTGGGCCGCATGGGCAATATGCTTCAATTCGATGGCATCCTTGACCCATCCCAGCTCCGCGAAGACATTGGCGGCCGGCACCAGGAGTACTTTGGGGAGCGCCTGTTTAGCTCTGTCGCGGCCGGCCACGGACAAATGCTCGCTGTCAAAGCCATAGCGGGAATTGGCCGCGTGGAATCCTGGAAAGTCCTTCAGGGCCGCTAGCATATCTCCCTTTACAGTGTGCACACCGGCGCCGCTGACCTGTTTGTCGGCCTGTTCCGTATACCGTGAATCCGTGAACATATCCGCCTTCCGGCCGGTGATTAGCAGCAGTGCGGCAGAGCCGGTAAAGCCGGTCAGGTAACGCACGTGATCGAGATTGCTGACAATTAAGGCATCGAGGTTCTCCCGCCTCATCTTCTTTCGGAGTTCGCCGATTCGTTTTGCTGACATTTTAACGTCCCTTCTCTTTGACAATCTGTTCCGCCTGGGAAAGCTTCTCCTGCAGTCGGGGGTTCTGACTGCGTTCGGCCAGCGTACGAAAGACCTGGGCCGCCAGCCGGTGATGACCCTGCGCCATGTACAGATCACCCATAGTTTCCGTGTAGAAATATATATCTCTGAGGAATGTTTTCTTCTGGGTCAGGGTCTCTCCCGGGCGAGTGATGGTGATAGTCCGGGTGGTCTCTTTGTGATGGTCTGCCACCGGTGACCTCAGGCCGCGGCAGTGCGGGTCAATCTCCAGAACCCGTTGATAGTGGGCGACGGCCATGATGTCGTCACCCTCGGCCCACTTGATGTCGCCCAGGCCCTTCAGAGCTACGATATTGTCCGGGTCATGAGACAGCACCCTGTAGAACTCCTCGACGGCGGATCGCAGTTGGCCGGCCCGATAAAGAGCCTGCGCGTAAATCAATCTCCCCGATAGGAGGTTGGGCTGCTGGCTGAGGTGCTCCCGGCACAACTCGACCGCCCGGGAACATTTGCCCTCAATTAAGAACTGAGCGGCTTGCGCCGGCCAGTAACCCTCGGCAGCCAGCACGGCGGTGGTGCTTTGCCGGGATTTATCCAGCAGGTTGTCCATAAGATTATAAATATAACGGCTCGCGGCGGGAAAAAGCAAGCACGGCCTGGCCAACGTGATGACCGGTCAGGACCTTTGTCAGCGTTTCAAGTTTTGCAGAACAGCGGTTGTCGACCGCCCCCGTGTGAGTCTTATGCGCTTCACTATCCCTCCGTATGACTGAACGAAATCGGCGCCGACAATCTCGGAAATTTCGTAATCTGCACCCTTAGCCAGGACATCCGGTCTGACCTGACGGATGAGGGCGTCGGGCGTGGCCTCTCCAAACATTACCACGTAGTCGACAGATCTAAGGGCCAGGAGGATCGCCGCCCGGTCACCCTGTTTGTGAATCGGTCGATTCGCGCCTTTCAGCCGACGGGCGGAGGTGTCGGTGTTCAGCCCGACGATGAGAATGTCACCAAACGATTTCGCCCGCGCGAGGTAGTCAACATGACCCCGATGCAAGACGTCAAACACACCGTTGGTAAAAACCACTCTCCTGCGGGCGCGTCTCAGTCTCGTCATCAACCGGGGCAGGTCTTTTCGTTTAATCAGGTTTTTTATCGTCATTTCTCGTAGCGCCCACGTGGTTTAATATTCGAATCTGGTGGTCGAGGTTTCCACTGTCTGCACCTGAATCATCCTTGTCCCGGAACCGACGGCGGAATTGACCGTCTTCTTTTTCCTCTCGATATCCCGCGACAGCAGAGTGGCCACTTCGACAAGTCTCTCGGTCTGAATATCGAAAAAGGAAGTCATGCCGGCAAGACTGTCGAGTACATTTGCCGACAGGCCAAACCTCTGCGCGATGTCGTCGAGATTACAGCCCATGAGTCGAGCCAGCACTTGCGGTTTACTGTGCGCTTCCGATACCAGGCGGGCGACCAGCCGACCGTCGAACCGCAGGGTGTCAGTAATCGTGGTGGCCTCGAACAGGCTCAGCCTGTCACCCGTCCAGGCGGTATACGGCACCTCCTGGTAAACGATTTTGCCTATCTCCAGTTTTTCGCCGGCCAGATGACTGAATCGGGCGTTCCACTGAGCCGCCTCCTCGGCTGCCATTTTCTCCGAAGTATAGGCTTCTTTCAACGACCGGGCGGCATCGGGAGAAAGAATAGAGTCGATGCGTCTAAAAACCTCATCGTAACCAGATACCGAGGCAGCTCGGCCGGCGTCATCAAGCTGGTACACGATAGGCATACCTATCATCGCGTCCAGCAAAGGGTTCTGCAGGCGGGCCGTGTCGGTTCTCAATTCATATGACTCGACAACGCCGGTTAGCATATAGCCGTCCGCCAGTTCGTGAATATCATAGTGCACCGTCACTTCCGTGTAGACTGTGTCCGCGGTCCTGTTGTTGGTCGTGACACGCTGGTCCGTCACCGTAAACCGGACGTCGTCCGGCGGACTGAATGTGAAGCGGGGACCTTCAGCGGAACCACAGCCGATACAAAAACACAAAACGGTAATAAACGGGGAAATTTGTCTTACCGACTTCACGCGTCGTCTAAGACCGCGAGATCGCCGCAGCCAGATTGCCGTTGGCAACATTCCGCTCCAGTTCCTTGCGGAGTTCGTCTTTGGTGACGGTAGCCGTACCTATTTCGCCGACTGTTATCCCGGCCCCGGCGTTCGCCGCAAGAGCCGCCTCAGCCAGCCCCGCCCCGGCGCACACGGCCGATACAAAAGTGGCAATAACGGTATCACCGGCACCCGTGACATCGAATACCTGTCGCGCAAACGTCGGGATGTGGGTAGGTTCGGCGTCGGACTGAAACAGAGACATGCCGTCAGAGCCACGAGTAATCAGAATCGATCGGGCCTGGAGCTTCCTAAGCAGACCGTTACCGACCTCGATCAGGTCGCTTTCGGTCAGAATCCGCCGACCGTAGGCAAAGCCGGCTTCGTGGTGATTGGGGGTTATGACCGAAACATTGCGATAATTGAGAAAATTCGTCTCCTTGGGGTCGACGGCAACAAAGATGTCGCGGGCCAGACAGATTTGAGTGACTTGCTCCAGAAGCGATTTGGTGATCACGCCTTTGCCGTAATCGGAGATTATAACGGCCTTTATCTTGTCGACGACCGTGTTAAAGCGGTGTAAGACCTTCTCTTCCATCTCCTCGTCGAGAGGATAAGCATCTTCCCGGTCCGCCCGCACGACCTGCTGACTGTGAGCGATCACTCGGGTTTTTATGGTGGTGCGGCGCTGCCGATCGTTGATGAGAAAGTCCGATGAGATCGATTTCTGCTTCAGCAGCTGGCTTACTTTAATTGAGGCTTCGTCTTCGCCGACCGTCCCCAGCAAGATCGGCTCGTCACCGAGGGCTCTGATGTTGGCCGCCACGTTGGCCGCCCCGCCGAGCAAGATCTTCTCGGACTGTATCTCCACCACCGGCACCGGCGCTTCAGGGGATATCCTGTTCACCTGGCCGAAGAGGTATTCGTCCAGCATGACATCGCCCAGGATCAAAATCTTGGCCTGGCCGATTCTGTCAGTCATGGCCCTGATACTCTCGGCGTTCAACGGCATATCATCGCGTCCCAACTGTTCGCGCAGAACCAATTAGCTCTGCAAATGAGTTGACTTGAGCGTTGAATATATTAAAATGAAGTTCCTTAAACAAGTGAAGAAATAAGTCCGCAACCAGAAAAAGGAATTATATAAAGATGGGTCAAAACCAACCACAACCGCAGCAGCAGATCAATATCGAGCTGGGTGAAAAGGAAGCCGAGGGGATTTACGCCAATTTGGCCATGATTATCCACTCCCCCACTGAAATGATCATCGATTTCGCCCGGGTCATGCCCCGCCTCCCCAAGGCCAAGGTACTGTCCCGTATCATTATGACTCCCATGCATGCCAAGTTACTGCAAAAGGCTCTGACCGACAACATCAAGAAATTCGAAGAGCAGTACGGGGAGATCAAGCTGCACGGTGTCCCGGGGCAGGCGGCCAAAACCATTGGTTTCCAGTCCAGCACTACTGACGTGGAGGGTGGCAAATGAGTCAGGGTTACTTCGCTTTTGTGCTCCACAGCCATCTTCCCTATGTTCTTTCCCACGGCCGCTGGCCCCATGGCACGGACTGGTTGTGCGAGGCCGCCGCGGAGACTTACCTGCCCATACTCCGGATTCTCAACGAACTGGTCGAAGAGGGCTGTAAGCCAAAACTCACGATAGGCCTGTCGCCCGTCCTCTGTGAGCAACTCGCCGACAACTCCTTTAAGGAGGAGTTTGTCGTCTACCTCAACCAGAAGACTCGGGCGGCGGAACACGACAGTGAGGAATTCTACAAATATGGTCAGGAGAATATGCTGGCCAACGCGCACATGTGGGAAAAGTTCTACAATCTCAATCTGGAACACTTTAACAACATCGGCCACGATATCCTCTTTGAATTCAGGAAATTGCAGGATGACGGGTATCTCGAAATCATGACGTGCGGCGCCACCCACGGATACTATCCGTTGCTGTCCCGCGACGAATCATTGCAGGCTCAGACCAAAATGGCCGTTAAAAACTACCGCAAGCATTTCGGACGCCCCCCGCGCGGTCTCTGGCTGCCCGAGTGTGCTTACCGTCCGCGTTACGAATGGACTCCGCCGGTACCCATCCGGGGCCGGCAGTCGCCTTACATGCGCAAGGGCGTGGACGAGTTCCTGAGTGAAAACGGGCTGGACTTCTTCGTCATCGACTCGGTTCTCTTGAAAGGCGGTAAATCGATCGGCGTGTATATTGATCGGTTCGAGGCCCTCAGACTGCTGTGGGGACAGTTCGAAAAAAGCTACGTCCAGCGTGATGAAGAAAAAGAGAAAACACCGCGTGAAGTCTACCTGGTATCATCAGCTCCCGAAGGCAAGAAGCCGACGGCTATCTTCACCCGGGACCCCGAGACGGGGTTGCTGGTCTGGTCCGGCGAGCACGGCTACCCCGGAGACGGCAATTATCTCGATTTCCACAAGAAACGCTTTCCGGGCGGCCACCGGTACTGGGAGGTTACATCGGCCAAATCCGACCTGGCCGACAAGATGGAGTATCATCGCGAGTGGGCCATGGCCCGCCTGCCGGAAAACTGCAGTCATTTCTCGTCAAAAGTAGAGGAAATTCTCTCGGCCTATTATCAGGACAGCCGGAAAGAAGGCGTGCTGGTGGCTCCTTACGACGCCGAGCTGTTCGGGCATTGGTGGTTTGAAGGCCCCTTGTTTCTCAAGCAGGTTCTCAAGAATATCTGCCAGAGCGACAAGGTTGAATTGACATCACTGGCGGAGCATTACGACCGTAGCCAGCCGACCAAGATCGTCTCCATTCCCGAGGGCAGTTGGGGCCAGGGCAATCACCACTATATCTGGCTGAACGAGCACTGCGAATGGACCTGGAAGCATATCTATGAATCCGAGGCCAAGATGCATGAACTGGCCGCCCACTGGTGGGAGAACCGCGGTTCCATTGACGGTGCCCTTGTCGACATTCTCAAACAAGCCGCGCGTGAGCTGATGCTCATGTCGGCCTCGGACTGGCAGTTTCTGATCTCGACCTTTGCGGCCCGTGATTATGCCGAGCTTCGCCTGAGCGAACATTACGAGGACTTCAAACACCTGGCAGCTATGGCTGACAAGATAATAAAGGGCGAAGAAGTGACGCCCGGCGAATGGCAGTTTTTCGCTGACTGTAAAACTCGAGACAGTCTCTTCGAGGATATCGAACTCGAGTGGTTTGCACACGTGGAATTCCCGGCGGTGGAGACGACCCGGGCGTAGAAAACCACGTCGGTGGCGGCGGCGTGAGATACCTTTGAGGCAGGCGGGAACATATACCCGCCCTGCCGGCGGCGGCGGCGCGCCGGACACATCTTTTTTGTTGCCTCCAATCATATCCTCAGGACATAGTTAAGCATGACTGTCGCCAAGAAACTCACCAAGTGCCCCTACTGCAAGGAGACCATCGCTGCCGAGGCCATAAGATGTCGGCATTGCCATGCCGACCTGGTTGACAAGACGGGCAGGAGAACGTCTTTCTTTTCAAGATACAATACCTTTCGCACAGGGTTTATAGTTGGGATTCTTTTCACTCTTGTTGTGGGGTTCCTTGTCTATCTTCAATTTTATGTAAGTCGTTAGGAATCAATATGTTATACGCGGGCATGAAACCCGGTCCGGCGTCGCCGGCCACGTGCAGTAAGGCATTTTCATAATCTGCCGAAACAGTATAAATGACCGAGTCTTTGACAACTGATTGGTTAGCAACCTGAGCTGTGGGGGATGACCTTGGCAAGTCCCAAAGCTTCCGTTTTGATCGTTGATGAGGAAAGCCTCATCCGTAAAATCCTCGCACGAATTGTCACGAGGGAGGGTTATGCCGTCACAGAAGCCGTCGACGGACGCGAGGCTCTAGAGAAAATGAGTCAGACACAATACGACTTCGTCATCTCGGCCATCAAGTTGCCCAAGATGAACGGGTTCGAGCTTCTGACTGAAATTAAAACCAGCTACCCCGAGACGATGGTCCTGTTGATAACCGCTTACACGAACGACGTCAGCGCCGAGGATGTTTTGACTCACGGGGCTGACTACTACGTTACCAGGCCGTTCAAGAACGTCGAGATCGCGCGGACTCTTTCCGCCCTGTACCTGAAACTGCAAAAAAACAGATCAGCGAAAGCACGTAGATAGCGTTTGCCTGAGAACGCGATGCGACTGCATAGTGCCTGATGCGAACGGTACCGGTTGTCTTTGCGTGTGAAGCGGATAAACCGGCCGGCGTGACTACTTGCGCACTTTGACGGCCAGTATCCTTTGTCCCTCGACCTTGTCTACTTCGAACTCAAGATCGTTCCATCGGATTTTCTGGCCTTCGCTGGGCACCGACCCCACCAGATCATATATCAATCCGCCGACCGTATCGTAGTCGGCTTGAGGATAATCGGTATCGAACAGATCCTGAAGTTTTTCCACCATCAAAGAGGCACTGACAAGAAAGCCGCCTTCCTGCAGCCGCGTAACGTCGGCCTTCTCGAAATCGTGCTCGTCCTCAATTTCGCCGAAGATCTCTTCGATGATATCTTCCAGAGTGACCAGTCCGGCTACGCCGCCGTATTCATCCACAGCGATGGCGATATGCAGGTGCTTGGTCTGAAATTCGTGCAGAAGTTCCCCGATAATCTTGCTCTGCGGCACGAAGAACGGTTTGCGCAGGTGATCCGATATAAAGAATCTCTCGCCCGGTTCGGGCATCCGGTTAAACAGGTCCTTGACGTAGACCAGGCCGATGATCTTGTCGATCGTACCCTCGTACACGGGATACCGGGAGTGACCATCCCGCGCAATGAGTTCGCGGATGTCCTTGAAACTCATCCCCTTCTCAATTCCCACGATGTCCATCCGGGGGACCATGATTTCTCTGACAACCGTCTGGTCCAGAAGGAAGATCTGGCCGATCATCTCTTTCTCGTTTTCTTCGACAATGGACTCCCCGATGCCGGCCTCTTCGGCCAGAGTCTCGATGGCCCGTTCCACGATTTCTTCTTTCTCCTCCTCGCTGACGGGTTGCTCCTGGCCGGTTTTTTTCAGACCTCGGCGATAGAGACGGACCACCGGCGTCAGCAAAACGTACAGGGTCGAAATAATCCATATGTATCGCGTCATACGGATATTGACGGCCTTGCGCGAGGAACGGCGGGGCAGGAACTCGACCGACACAATGTATAACAGCCAGAGGATTATCAAACCGACCGGGTACACCGCGAAGCGGCTGACGCCGACGGTAGAGGAGATAAGATCCAGAAGGCGCACCGACAACAGGGTGGTCGCTATGAGGACGACAGATTTGTAAATGATGGCTACCTGGGTGAGCGCGCGCGGGTCATCGGCCAGCTTCTTCAAAAACTCCCGGTGCGAGTGGGACACGTTTGGGAGAAGTTTTTCTACCTCGTCCGGGTCGATATAGACGGCCAGCGCGTACGTCGAGACGATATATCCGGTCAGAAAAAGGATGATGATGACTGCGGCTGCCGCAAACTCTATCATGGCTGCCGGCTCCCGTACAGCTGCCGCAGGCAGTTTTCTTCAC
>Ga0224495_10002050_pt1 | contig 13553 bp, 15 predicted proteins | sample SF_Jul11_sed_USG_FD_168128 | JGI IMG/M metagenome (GOLD analysis project Ga0224495, IMG submission 168128) | Sediment microbial communities from San Francisco Bay, California, United States - SF_Jul11_sed_USGS_4_1 | ecosystem: Environmental > Aquatic > Marine > Sediment | place: USA: California... | reverse complement strand
AACCGAAACCGAGTTGGTTGTAACGATTGCCAAAGCATTGGAACAAGTCACAGCAAGTGACTGTCTCGGCTGGTTCAAGTCCTGTGGTTATGCGGCATAGATATATGAAAAATTCAATTGCTATAATGCCCGCTCCATGACTGTCGCGGCTCTGATTTCATTGGCGAAGCAGGATGCTTCGCCCACATTATCCCTGCAGGGCGACGGCCGAGGCGAGGGCGAAGTTGGCGGTGTGGGTGATGGACAGGGTGATTTGTTCGATACCTTTTTCGTTGGCCAGCTCTTTGACCTTACCGGAGATGGTGACGATGGGCTGGCCCAGCGGGTTGTTGACGACCTCGATATCCGTCCAGGCGATGCCGTCGCGCCAGCCGGTGCCGATCAATTTCATCACGGCCTCCTTGGCTGCGAACCGACCGGCCAGTTTCTCGATGCGGTTTTTGACCTTGTCTGCGTCAGCCAGTTCCGCAGACGTAAACACCCGCTGCGGAAACCGCTCCGGGTGCTTGTCGAGCATCTGCTCGATCCGCTCAAAATCCACCAGATCAATCCCGTGTGCGATAATCTTCATGGCTAAGACCGGCCCCATTGACGGTAGGCCTGTTCGATACAAAAGTCCTCAAAACGATCCATTTGGGCCAGATCGGTTTTCTTAAGGAGTTTTTCGACCAGTTGCTGATACTGTCGCTGGCCTTCCTGATTCCGCATCAGTTGCCCGATCAGCAGTTCGACCTCGTCCAGCGGTTTGCACCCGCCGGGCCTGAGCGTATCGAGCTTCAGCACGAATACGTGTCCGTCGATCTGGATGGGTCCGGCAATCTGTCCGGGTTGCATCTGGACCGCTTGTTCCTTCAGCGAGCGATAGGGTTCGGTCAGCGACGTGTCTTCGATCTTCATCGGTGTTACTTTACCTCCAATGGGGGCTAAGTTACCGTGATACTGCCCGGCCAGTGCGGCAAAATCGGCGCCGTTGTTCAGTTCGCTGACCAATTCGCCTGCGATGCGTTCGGCGGCGGTCTGCGGGATTTCGCCCTCGGCGACCTGTCCGGCGGCCAGCAGGTCCGGCTGGATGTCGATAACGCTGAAGCCCACGCGGCTGTCGCTGCAGATTTCCGGGATTTCATGTTTGTGCTCATTGTAGAAGTCACGAAGCTGCTGCTGCGAAAATCGCTTTTCGGTGTTGAATTTGCTGGACAGGTAGGACTGGGTCATAATCAGCTTTTTCTGAAACTCCCGAAACGACCGCCAATCCATACCTCTTTCCCGGATTTTGCTTTCGGCCAGTGCATAGTCGTTGCCGTAACTGGCGACAAAATTGGCGATTTCAGCGTCCACGGTCTTATCGAGCAGGTCGTCGATGTTTTCCGGTGCGGTTTTCCGGGCTTCCTGATAGAGCAGGATGTCGGTGACCTTGCCCCGGATGGCTTCGCGGATGAAGGGCCGGGCCTGTTCCTTAAATGCCGATTCGGGCATTGTCGGGGCGGCGGGCTTGAGAATGTTTTCGGTGACCGCCAGGATTTCGTCGGAGGTGACCGTTTCGGACTGGACGCCCAGGGCCATGCTGGTGCCGGTGGGGGCGGGCAGTTCGCTCATCCGGACGGGCAGGCCGATCTGCTGCATCTGTTCTTCGGTGTATTTGCCGTATGTTTCCTTGCTGCCGCAGCCGATGCAGAACAGCGAAACCGCCACAGCGGCAACACATGAAATTGTCGCGTTTTTCACTTTTACTCGCATACAGGTTCCATAAAGTCTTGTTTTTGTTCCCATGAATGGTAAATTATACGCAAATTACACCGTTTTGAAACCCCTTTTACAAAGAAATATCGCGGGTAAGATTTCGTTGCTTATTTTGGCCGGGTTGCTAAAATTGCGGTAATGGACATTTTGACTGAAAGGAGTCGATTATGAAAAGGGCACATCTGCTTTATCTCTCGTTCCTGATTTTCTGCCTTGGCATTGGAGGTCTGTTTGCGGCAGAATCCGCGCAGACGGATACGCCCCAAGGCGTTCTCAAACTCCCGGACAATGTCAGCATTGAGCTGATTTCGCCGGAGCGCGGGATGCTGATGCTCAGCGCCAAAAACGGGCAGGTCGAGTTGCCGCAGGGGAAATACCGCTTGGAAAGCTGGACGCTGGAACGCAAAGACGAACGTGGCAGGACATGGAAACTGTCCGGCGATGTGAATACGGCCCGCGTGGTCGAGGTGGGGCCGGAACCGACAGACCTGCCCATCAAGACCGAACCGATCGTTTGCGATCTGAAGATTCATGCCGGCACAACAACCATGAATTTTACGCTGGGGCTGACAGGGCCGACCGGCGAGCGGCTGCGTGTCTCCGGCGATGCGCCGGGCATTAAACCCGATCAACTGCCGCAACCGACGTTTGTGCTGTACAATGCTGACAAGAGTTTCGAAAAGTCGCATAATTTTCAGTCTCAGTGCTGCGGCAATTACCGACTCAGCTGGACCCCGCCGACCGATGTCGCGGGCCCGTTCTTTGTGGATCTCAAAGTGGCCGGGCCGTTCAAAATCGACTTTGAGCCGGTCAATATCTCCGAGGCCCATGAAGCGAAAATCGCCGAACAGCAGGCCGCACATAAGAAACAAATGCGGCAGGTCTATCTGATTGGATTTTGTTATCTGATTATTCTGGCGGTCATTATTAGCGTACTGATAATATCCCGCAAATCGATTGCCGCGGGAATACAGGAGGGCCGAGGCAAACGGGCCATTAAACGGCTTGCATGGCTGCTGGCTTTTTTTGTTCTTTTGCTGATGCTGAATCCGCTGGTCTCCCTCATGTTTGAAGATTCCGAACCCATCGAAGCAGTTGCGGAGTCCGGTTTGATTGTAGGCCTGCTGCTGATTGGAGCATTTCTGGTGTGGGGTATTCGCAAGGTTCGTACCAAGTGGCCATTTGTGACCATCATGCTGTACGGGGTCATCTTTGTATTTTTATTGATTCCTGTTGCGATGGCCGTATTTCTGATTGTGGGTCACCCCGACACAGATGTAACGGATATCGGCATTGATGAATTTGGCGATTTTTATACTTGGCTGTTCACGTTTTCGGGAAAACTTGAGACATTTTCTACCTGGCTTGTTATTTTGGCGATACTAACCGCACAGGCGTGCTTACTGATTGTTCCGGTGCGGATCAAACACCAGCGTCCGAAGGCGCGTCGGGGTATCTGGTTTACGGCGATTGTCGCGGCGCTGCTTTACACAGTCCTGCTGTTCTTTGCGGCTTTGTCGATCATGGCGGCGGTGTGGGGCGATGAGATTTCCGAGCCGGATTTCTGGGTTCTTGTGGGCATTCTGCCCTTAAACTGGATCGGCTGGTCGATTGTTTTCTGCCTCTTCAGCCGGAACATGGAGCCGGACAGTTTCATCCGGCGATTGATGCGGTGGCTGATCGGCGGGTCAATCCTGGAACTGCTGATCGCGGTACCGAGCCATATTATCATCCGGCATCGGGATGTCTGCTGTGCGCATGGCCTGACCGCGGCGGGACTGACCACCGGCATTGCGGTGATCTTCTTCGCGTTCGGGCCGGGCTTGTATTTCCTCTATGCCGACCGCATCCGCGGCAAGCAGCCGCATCTGCCTCCGCAGGAACCGGCAGAGGGACCAGCGCCCGAAATTCCGCCGCAGGAATAACGCGTTGACAAAATGGCGTGTATTACGGTAAGATGCGTCGTCGGCATGGAATCCTGTGCCGGCGGCGTTTTTGTTTGGCAATATTGAAAAAAGAGCTTAATGGGAAGATTATGCCGATTTTTGAATATAAATGTACGAAATGCGGGGGTGTGAATGAGGTGCTGGTGCCGTCCGCCTCCGCGAAAGCGCCGGCGTGCCCGGCCTGCGGGAATAAGAAAACGGAAAAGCAGTTTTCCAGTTTCGCCGCCGTGGTCAAGGAACCCGCCCCAGCGGCATCCAAATGCCAGACCTGCCCCGGCGCCGGCGGCTGCCCCAACTTTAACGGATAGCAGCCATCATAAAAAACAGGGCAATTGAATAAGTAACAAGGGCGGAAATAGGCCACTGTCTTGGTTTTCTTGATCGGGCGTCATCGTGTGGATATCACTCAATACTCGAAACGAGATCATCATCCCAAGGCATTGTTTTGGGTATTTTTTTCGAGAGCTCAAAATTTTTTTATGCCATGGCGTAAATCGAAGTTTTTATAAGACTCTATGCAAAATGGACTTACATTGATGCAAGTGTCGCCCGCTTAACATTTCAGTTTCTGAAGTGTTAAAAATTCGAATTTTTTTGTAACAAAACTGTTCGGAAGGCGTATTATATATACAGAAAGACGAACAAAACCTGAACGTTCAAGGAAGAAACAAATGGGACCCGAATTTGAAAAGGCAATAAATGAACTGTCGCTGCGGATGCGGATGATCCGAGCAATCCAGGAAGACAACGCCCCCAGCGGCGCGCTGAGCGAACGCGAATCACTGATTTTGCAGCTCTTGGGCGAACGCGGCCAGATGACCGTCTCCCAGATCGCCGAGGCCTGGCCCAACGTCAGCGAAAGTACGATTTCTATGACGATTACAAAGCTCTGGCGAAAGCTTGGACTGGTTTCCAAGACCATCAGCCCCGAAAACCAGCGGATCACGCTGGTCGAGCTGACCGGCAAAGGCAAAAAGGAACTGGAAATCATTCTCGCCCAGCGTAATGAACGCCTCAAAGCGCTCTTTGACTCGATTCATATGACGGACGACGAAAGGCAGGTTTTGATCAGCATCTGCCAACGCGGCGTAAAGATGCTGGATCAATTTCTCAGTCCCGAAGCAAAACTATAGTGGTCGCGATTGAAATTTCCGTTGGGTTGCGGCGATGTAGGGCTGCGATCGCAAGTTACGACTTCGCCCGCGGGAATTTATTACCCTGAAGGGTATAAAAGTAAATAATGCCTCTAGCGAGGCAAACACTATAAAACTGACTCATGAGCAGTTAAGAATCCTTTGATTGAAAACACCTTTGTAGAAAAGGAAATGAAAGCTGGCGCGCTGAAAAAGGGAAAAGACCGATTTGGGCGTCAGGGAAAGGAGACTTGACATGCGTATTCAGAAACAATTTGTTCTCATGGCGGGAATTGTATTCTTAAGCTCGCTGCTGATGGTGCCTGCACTGGGCCGCGGTAGCAAGGGCGAATCCAGTTCGAAATCCGCTGGACGTTCCCAGGCAAAGTCTGCGCCCAAAGCAAGCAAACCAACTCGATCATCGACACCTTCCAAAGCGACAAGATCCGCACCGGCCCCGAAAGCGGCCCGGTCGCCGAGGGCGTCCGCTTCGTCAAGGCCGTCCGCACCGGCACCAAGAACCAATTCGTCGGCCGCTGCTTCGGCGTCTTCGAGGCGATCTGCCCGGCCATCCGCCCCTGCGCCGCGAGCAGCTGCATCGGCCCCCCGGTCCTCGAATCCTGCGCCGTCTGTTCAGAGCAGCTCATCTGCGCTTCAGCCGAACAGATCCGCGGTTTCGAGCAATGCTTCCGGCAGCAGGGCCGTCCGATCTCGACCGGTAAACAGAACGGTTGAAGTTGCCTCCAGAAGCACGCAGACCCCCTCTGCTTCGGTCCGAGCCCGGACATCTTCGACGGTTGGCGGCAGCAACAGCAGCGACAACAGCCGCACATCCCGGACAATTATCCCGCAGAATACGCCAACGACGGTCACAACGAGGATTTCTTCAACAAAATCAACCCCGGCCGCTCAACGCAAAACACCTAAAGCCGCCTCATCCGGCGTGGTCAGTAAAATCGAATTGCGTCCATCGAAACAGTCCGGAACAACACCGGCAACGCGTTCCTCAACGGTTAAATCTGATACGACATTTGATTTTCGGGGACGTGCATCAACCCGTGGAAAAACAAAAACGTCCACTCCGACTGTTGCAAAGTCCGACACTGGCCGATCACGTATGAAGATCATCGATGTTAACGCTGAGACGAAAAGCACCACCACCCGACAGGTTGATACGAAGTATCTCTCCAAGGATGCTGGCAGGGTTCGAATCGACCCGCAGACCTCGTCGGCTTCCCGGTACGTCTGGCGAAAAACCGCACCGCGGACGACCGGCGAAAGCCGCATCAGCCGCCCGGCGTCGGTTACGGTCTCTACTGAAATTGAATCCAATCCCACAAGAAGATTACGAGGCCCCGGAACCACGACAACCAGAGACGCGGATACAGCAATCGTTACCGCAAGTGATCTGGGTACCGCACGAACCCGCATACGGCGGTCCCGAGAGGCCGAACCGACGATCGTGGTAAACGGAGATAATAACGTGATTGTGCAAGGCAATGTGACGGCTTCCAATCCGCGGCCGGTGATTACAACACGCCGGCTGACCCGCGATATAAGCCATGTGCGTTACGGCTCACACTGGAAAAGCCACAGCGGCTTCTACTTTTCTTTCGCTTGGTCCAATTCCAGTTGCGGCCGTGTGGCCTATCTGCCGTATCGGTACCACCACTCCTGGTGCCATTATCCGATCGGCTACTATCCTTACTACGGCCTGTCGTATTATTACCCGGGTTATCACCGCAGGTTTATCTATGTCAGCTTGGGTGGCTACTGGCCCAGTTGGTATCGGTACCGCCGGTATTACTGGTACGGCTGTCATCCGTATTACTGGTATGGGGCAACCGTTATTAGAGAGCCGGAACAGAACGTGACCTATAACACGTACAACTATTACAACACCGATCCGCAGCCGTCCGGCTATGGACTTTCCAGTTCGCCGACACCGTATTATGATCTGGGCAAGCCGGACCCGGATAAAGTGGATGTGCCTGAATACGAAACGGCGGCCGATCTGTGCTTTGCCAATGCGGTGGAATTGTTCGAAGCGGGAAACTACGACGACGCGGTTCTTCAACTGCGTGAAGCGGTTTCCATCTCGCCGGAAGATATTGTGCTGCCGTTCACCTATGCCCAGGCCCTGTTTGCCAATGGCGATTATGCCCTTGCAGCCGGTGTTCTGCGTGAGGCGATTGCACAGATTCCCGAAGACGAACTGACGATTTATTATCCGCGCGGTCTGTACAAAGACGACGCGGTTTTGACCGAACAGATCAACCAACTGGAAGCAGCGACAGACAAGAAACCGTTTGATTCGGATTATCAACTCCTGCTGGGCTATCAGTATCTGGGACTCGGCGAACTGGATAAGGCACATCAGCCATTGACGAAAGCGGCCCAAAGTGTCGCCAACACATCGACCGCAGGCAAACTTCTGGAACTGGCGGCTAAACTCCAAGCTGAAACCCTCGAAAACGAATAGGAGAAAACAATGATGAAGCATCAAGCAGAGATAATATGCGCAGCGAGCTTGCTTTTAGGATTGGGTTCCTCTGGGACGGCATTCGAAGTCTTCCCTGTTCAGGAGCCGAGCAATTTACAGCAAAGACCGGCGGTTGACAATGGAAAGATCGTCTGGCAGCAGGACATGGGCAGCAATGGCTGGGACATTTACGGCGTTGATCTTCTGGGCCCGGATGCTCCGACGTATTTTATTGTCGATGTTTTTCAGTTTGACCAAGAGCAGCCGGCACTCTGGAATGACCGGGTGGTTTATCAGGACAACTCTTACGGCGACTGGGATGTGTATGTGTCTGATATTTCTGATGTAAACAATCCTGTCTCATATCTTATAACGCCCAATGAGCAGGATTACCTCAATGACCAGACGAACCCGGCGATCCATGGCAATACCGCGGCTTGGCAGGACGAATTTGCCTCCGGCGATTGGGACATTGTCGCTGCGGATATAACGGAACCCAATGCGACCTATGTCTATCCGGTTCAGCTTACGGATGAGGATCACTATTATGCCAATCAGCAAAGTCCGGCGATCTACCGCAATCGCCTGATCTGGCAGGATAACTGGCTGGGGGATTGGGATATTGCTTCTGCTGACCTGTGGCTGAAAACCTCGCCCTTGGATCAATTTCTTTCCGCGTCAAGCCTTCAACAGGAAAATCCTGCGGTCTGGGGTGACTGGATCGTCTGGCAGGAGGATTTCGGCGATGGGGACTTTGATATCTATGCGGCGGATATTTCCGACCCGGAAGACCCGGTCGAATTTGCATTAGTTAGCGACACTGCCGCCCAAATCAATCCGGCCATCTCCGGCCATCTGGTGGTCTGGCAGGACAGCCGCAACGGCAATTGGGATATTTACGGCTACAATCTAATTACGCGTCAGGAATTTCAGATTACCACAAATTCGGCGGATCAGACAAACCCGGCAATCAGCGGTTCATTGGTGGCCTGGGAGGACAGCAGGGCAGTACCGATAACGATCTATTATACATGGCTTGAAGGTGATGTCATCGCAGATTGCCCGAGCCGATTGACAGGCGATGTCAACAGCGACTGCCGGGTCGACCTGACGGATTACGCACTACTGGCTCAGGAATGGTTGACCTGCGCATTGGATCCAATATCCGCATGTACAAATTAGCCGCGTTCTCTATTTATAGGACCTGATTTTTTGGCTTTTTCCTGTAATATATCCGGGATATACGTCTTTTCTGGTTATCAGGGTGGGTTTTTGCGTCGATATGTCTGATACGAAAAGCAATAATTGAATCGATAAAACGATGGGATTAGATTATTTAAAACAGAATCCGATGTCCGGCTTCGACGATGCAGTGTCCAATCCTGCTCCCAAACGGTCCGGATGTAAATTTCCCAAAGGCAAGTTCTCTGTCCTGCTGGGCGGGAGTCTGATTGCATGGGCCATTCTTCTTGTTTCCGTTTTCGATCTGAACGTCTTTTCAATGAACAGCATATCGGTGCCTCATATTCCGCAAAAACTGTCGGTCAGCGGGATTGTTTACAGCGAGATGTCACCGTCGGTCATTATATCAAACGAAGTTTACGGTATCGGGGACGTTGTGGATGACTACACCGTCACCCGGATTGCCCGGACCGAAGTTGAGTTCCAAAAGGGCGACAAAAAAATCATCCGGCAGGTGCGTTAACGAAAATTGATGTCTCTCGCCTAACTAGCGAAGATTCAATCCCTTAGCGGTTTGTCCTACCTTTGCAGAGCCGTTTTCGACACATATTTTTTATGCCCAACGAGGAGTTTGTCTGATTAATTTCTTGGATTTTGACCGATGTTATGGTATAGTGAGTATTGTGGGTTGACCCCTGCGATGTTCGTGACAGAGGCTGACTTTGGGAGAACCGATGATATCCCTAAGGGAGGCCAGGCCGGATTGGACCGAACAGGCCTGCTTGACAGGAAGTTCGGACAACCGCAACGGCGTCCCACCTTGAAATAAGGGGTTTCTTTCAAGGCCTGCTGCACGGCACCGGCGGAGGTATACCTAATACATAAAGGCCTGTTAGCGCAGGCCTTTTTTTTGCGCACAATTTTCCCGAAGTGTTCCCGCTTCGGGAAAACAGTAAAATTCCACAGAGTTATAAATTTTTCAAAAAATTGAATTGAATATTCTCACAAATTTTTTGAGAACAAAAATATTAATTCTCAATAACAGCTTAAAAGTATAACGTTCAGCCATCCTGAAAACATCGCTCGATCAAAAGTTTCCTGAAATTTTCACCCCCAAAAATAAAGCAAACAATATCTCAATATTCGCGTCTTATACTATGGAAACCATAACATTTTATTGAAAGGGAAAATTATGTTAACGGTAAAAAAACAAAAAATCGATATTCACATCCGGCTGCTTGATAAATTTAATAACTACAGAGACCACTCGACACCTCGTATTTCAAAAAAAGCCGGATACGGCTCCGTTTTTCGAGGCCCGCTATCGGTGAACACACCGCTCGACACATGTAATTGGGACGGCTTGATGTTTACAAAATCTTCAATGCTGCCGAAACTGTTTTGGGAGCACTAAAATATTAACCTTAACGTGGGAGATGAAAAATGATATTAAACAACAGTTATCTTGAAAGAATGCGGTACAGAGATCCTGAAACGCTCAAGCACTGGGAAAATCATATCGTAAAGCCGTCTTTTGTATACGCGGTGATGATTTTAGGATATGAACAAGACGCACTGGACGTTTGCCAGGAAACTCAGATTGTCATGCTTGATAAAATCAAGTATAATGAAGCAAGGCACATCATTAGCCCTAAAGCTTTTGCAATTAAAACCGCAAGAAACAAATCTTACGATATACTGAAATATCGTGCAAGGGTTTCGGAGTTACTTCCGATTTACTGGGAATACACTCAGGCACATCTGGGGCAACATTACGAAGAAATCATGACGATGCCAACCGGTAAGCTTCTGGAACTTTTGGATAAACTTACCGGCCAGCAACGTCAGGCAATCTATCTATCATTCATTGAAGGACTTAGCAAAGAAAAGGTTGCAGAGATCATGAAGATCGAACCGGTAACTGTCCGAGGTCATATTGCAAAAGCCCTTAAATCGCTTCGCAGGATGATAGCATCGATTGCAAATGAAAGTTTTACGTCGGATCCTTAATCGCTTCCAATGCGGCGTTTAACAATGTTTCTCTACATTGTTGATAGGACTGTTCGATCTGCCTGGACGTCAAATTGGTGCGAAATTGCTCAGAAGCCGTTTCAAGGCGATGGGCAAGAATCATCAGGTCTTCGGCTTCGGGGGTGTCTGCCGTTGACCTGATTTTTTCTATGTACTCTGCAATATCCGGTTCCATACCGGCCCTCTTCAAGCATAAGTATTCCTCGATAATATCCCAAAAAAACTCTTCATTCATCTCCTTAAAATTACCCATTTTGTCATCTGTGATAAGCATTTTGGTTCCTTTCAAGTGAAATATTTTCAAAATCCTGCTCAATTTCATATTTACAAAATTTTTTTACCCCCCTTTTTTGCGTCCCAAACAAGGGTAATCTCTTTCTTTAAGTAGCAACATTCCATAATTTGTTTGAAAAGAAATGGAATTTTTTAAAATATCTATAGAATAATCCGAAATTATTTATAAAATACTTTTTTATCTGGAATTGGAGAATTGTTCACAAGCTGAGAAATCAATTTAAGGTGTACAAATTGGGGCATTTATGGCAAAAGCACATAAAAGTAGAAGCGATTATCCATCGGAGGAGAAAATCCTCATTGGCATCTTCGACTATTTGTATCGAAGAAAAGGCCAAGGCATCCCTTTAGAAGAAGTCAAAAACGCGTTTCCGTTTAGCGATACTCATCAAGACAAGATTAAATCAAACTTTGAGCATGCCGTTTTGGCTATCGAGAAAGAGTCCAGTTTTATCAAAGTCTTGAAAGATGACAACGGTATTAAAAGCTTAATCCTTGAAACTGATCCTGATACCACCGGACCTGTCATAGAATCTATGTTCCCATGTTGGGATAAACATATGCACAATGATGTCTTGTCAAAAACCATTTCCGAAGTTTCAAGCCGTAAACACCTTAAAAACGCCTTAGTGAAACATCTTTCAGATGAAAAAATCGACAGCTTGGCATGTTGCAAAGGGGGCACTTGTTTTGTTATGGCAAGGGAAATATTTGAACAAGTGAACCAGCCCACCAAACTCATTACGGCAAATCTCCTGCTTATCTGCGAAGCAATGAGGCGCGGAATCGGATTAGTGTTGCCTTTTGGAACAATCAACACTCAAACGGCCTACATTAATTCCGATGAAATTGTTTTCAAAGATCACCAGGCCACGAATGAAAATATGCTCCTTTCAGATATTTATGCCGACTTCCGACTGATTAGCTTTCGTAGTGTTTACCTGGATGAGAAAAATAATTTGTGCTTCTCCGGGAGTGGGGGGGAAAAAGATACACTCATGGTCAAGGCCTGTTTCAAACCAAAACCTGAAAAAGGAGATAATGTAATCATTGTAATCGGTTCCGAAAAGATTGCAAAGATGATGGGCGAAAAGGTTGTATCAACCAAATCTGACGAATTATTCGATGAAAATATTACGTATACAATGATCACCGACATTAATAATCCGGACCCAAAAAATATCCAGAAATGGAAGGTCTTAAACAAGTTTCTCGAAATCGGCGACAATACAAGTGTCTACACACACCTAGAGACATTTAATGAACCAGTATCCCTGGATTTTAACTAAATCGCTGCATTCAAGCAATATTACATACTCTGAAGATGATCTATGTTGGGTAATCAATGACAGGTAGGCTTTATCAACAAAATCGTATACATTGTTGGTTAAAAGTAAGTTCTATAACTACAAACTAAGAACCTCTAACAAAAAGAACAAAAGTGCTCGATATTAGCACTGTAAACACGGTTTTTGGTCATAAAGTTTGAGGCTCTAAGAACTATTTCACGCACATCGGCCCGGCGACTTTTTGCATCGTGTCATTATCGAAAAGCAGACGCAGCAATTCAATCGCAAATTCCAACGCCGTTCCCGGCCCCTGACTGGTGATGCAGTTGCCATCTACGACGACGCGCCGGTCCGCCTTTGTCTGATTCGGAAGTTTATTCGCCATAGAGGGATGGCCGGTTGCCTGTTTGTCGTCCAACAGTCCGTGGGGAGCCAGGGCCACCGCGGGAGAGGCACATATCGCGGCGTAGAGTCGGCCGGACTGCTTTTGTTTTTTGAGCATCTCGATCAGGGGTGTACAGTCCCGCAAATGTTCGGCGCCGGGCAGGCCGCCGGGCAGGACAATCAGGTCGTAGGTTTTTTCTTTGCAGTCGCCGATGACACAATCGGCCGCAAGTTTGACGCCGCGGGAGGCGGTAATGTTCAGTTCGCCAACCGCCGCGACCGTGACCTCTGCGTCAGCGCGGCGCAGGACATCGATAATCGTTACGGCTTCGAGTTCTTCAGTTCCATCGGCCACCGCGACTAATGCTGTTTTGGACATGGACGGACTCCAATAAAGTTATACCCTTCAGGGTAGTAAATTCCCGCGCGTAAACAGGAAATTTTAATCGTGATCCGTATACACGCTTATCCTACCCCGATTATCCCGAAATTCCGGCAGAATTTCAAGCCATGTTTTGGCAACAGATTATGAAAAACTCACGATGCGGCACGCCGCTGATTTTTGGATTGTAAACGCTCCTTTGAACGGGATAAAATTGAATGTTTCAGGATAGACGCCGGTAAACGAACGGATTGCCTGCGCGGCTGTGTATGGCCGCGGGACTTGCCTGACTGTTTCATGATAGACCCTCTCTTGAATGGATGTTTCCACATGTTTGCATGCTGCACAGTTGTATCGCTTCATTATCGTATCTACGCGCAGAAACAATTTTTGTTCGCTGCCGGATAGGGGGTTTGTCCGTAAATGGAATCTCCCGAAAATGTTTATGGTTCATTCGCACTCTATATCTGTTGCAGAGGTGATTTTGTCATGCAGGAAACAATTCTTAACACCACAAATTAACATAACTCTTTCTGCAATAACGGGTTAAGCTTTAATTGGGGGGGCGCTTGAAATAGTGTTATATTTCAAGGAACTTTTTGGATTTGTCCGATAACAGTGGCATGGTTTAACTGTTTTTTTAGGAGTACTTACCATGCCAGCAAAACTGATTGACCAAACGGATAACAAGCT
>Ga0224495_10002049_pt1 | contig 13556 bp, 12 predicted proteins | sample SF_Jul11_sed_USG_FD_168128 | JGI IMG/M metagenome (GOLD analysis project Ga0224495, IMG submission 168128) | Sediment microbial communities from San Francisco Bay, California, United States - SF_Jul11_sed_USGS_4_1 | ecosystem: Environmental > Aquatic > Marine > Sediment | place: USA: California... | reverse complement strand
CACTTCGCAAGTCTCGACCGGCTGCTGAGTTCCGAACCGACCTTGCGCGCGGTCGCCGGAAAAGCCATCGAATTGCATTCGCTCGCCCGGTTGTGCTCGAGGATGCTGCCTCCCGAATTGCGCGACAGCATTCGCGTCGCAAACTTCAAGCAGGGTGTCCTGACGCTCCACGCATCCAACCCCGCCGTGGCGTCCAAGCTCAAGCTTTATTCCGCAAGCCTCAGTAAGTCTTTGTCCAGTCAGGGGGTTGAGGTTAGTTCAGTTTTTATACGGGTGCAACCAAAGATATCACATGCGCCTGCTGCGCCGCAGCATTATAAGTCCATTTCTCCCGCGTCACTTGCCCAACTGGCCACCCTCTGCGAACGCCTGCCGCCTTCGTCGCCGGTAAGGGCCGCATTGCGCGACCTGCTGGCGCATCAGACGGCTAGCGCTACAGCAAGACGACCAGACGCTCCAGCAAGAACAACAGCAGAATCAGGACCAGAAGGAAGACCGCGTAGGTGAACAAGCGAAGCGCCCACCGCAGATACTTGCGGTCGCGGGACATGAAGAACAGCAGTACCAGCACGGCAATTCCCGCCGCAGTCAGGAATCCTATTATCCGTAAGAAAAGCATTTCTGCGCCCTGAGAGGATGCGCGTTGGCTTCGGGGTTTCCCGTATTCCGGATTGTTCGCAGTTAGGCGAACTGTCTGACCAAGCCGGCCACGGATTCCGGCGTGTCTTCGGGCCGCTCGAAGGTGGTCAGTTCCCAGGCTGCGGTATCGGAAAGCAAGGCACGCAGCAGCTTGTTGTTGAGGGCGTGGCCGGACTTGTGGGCACTGAAGGCGCCCAGCAATGGTTTGCCGAGTAAGTAGACGTCACCGATCGCATCGAGCACCTTGTGACGGATGAACTCGTCCGCAAACCGCAAGCCATCGGCATTGAGCACACGGTACTCGTCAAGCACCACCGCGTTATCCAGACCGCCGCCCAGCGCAAGCCCCGCTTCGCGCATTGCCTCGACATCCTGCATGAACCCAAAGGTACGCGCCCGCGCAATCTCCTTCAGGTAAGAGGTTCTCGAAAAATCCAGATCTACGGACTGCCCGGTCCGATCAATCACAGGATGATTGAATACGATTGAAAAGGAAAATCGAAGGCCCTCGTGGGGATCAAGCCGAGCCCACTTGTCGCCTTCCGTTACTTCAATGCGACGCTTGATGCGCACGAAGCGTTTTGGCGCTGCCTGCTCTTCAATACCCGCCTGCTGCAACAGCAGCACGAAGGGTGCCGCGCTGCCATCCATGATCGGCACTTCGGGCCCGTCGAGATCGATATAGACGTTGTCGATCCCCAGCCCTGCGAGAGCCGACATCAGGTGCTCCACCGTATGCACTCTGGTCGTACCCAGCACGAGGCATGAGGATAGCCGCGTGTCGCCGACGAGATCAGAACGTGCCGGTATATCTACGGGGGAGGGTAGATCGACACGTCGGAACACCACACCGGTCTCGGGTTGTGCCGGCCGCAGGGCCAGAGTGACCTTTTCTCCGGTGTGCAATCCGATGCCGGTGACACGGATGAGCGATTTGATAGTGCGTTGGCGAAGCATGGGGCGATTCGTAGGCAAGCATTGATTGTAGCAGAGCGCCCTCTCTCCATGAGAGCGGAATAAGCGTGAATTGCGTCACACGCGAGCCTTCAATACGCTCGGTTTCGTTTGGCCACGCGATCAGTCCGCCTGCTTGCGCAGAAACGCCGGGATGTCGTACTTGTCGACGCCGCTCTGCTGCAAAGCTTCGACCGTCGAGGCGCGGTTACGGCGGATTACCGCTGGCACCGCGTCGAGCTGGTGGTAGTCGATTGCCGCAGCCGGCTGATTGTCGGTGCCGGTCTTCTGGGACACCACGAGCTGCGGCTTGCTCTGACGCATCGAGGCATGCGAACCCAGGCCGGTCGCGACCACCGTTACGCGCAACGAATCACCCAGCGTATCGTCGAACACCCCGCCATAGATGATGGTCGCATCTTCAGCGGCGAAAGCGCGCACCGTGTTCATCACCTCCTTGGTCTCCCTCAACTTGAGACTGCTGCGAGATGCGGTAATGTTGACGAGCACGCCACGCGCCCCCGCCAGGTTCACCCCCTCGAGCAATGGACAGGCGATTGCCTGCTCCGCAGCGACGCGCGAACGGTCAATTCCATTCGCGGAGGCCGAACCCATCATCGCCATGCCCTGCTCCGACATCACCGTGCGCACGTCCTGGAAGTCAACGTTGACCAATCCGGGTTGATTGATGATTTCGGCGATTCCGCCGACAGCGCTATTCAGGACATCATCGGCGGCACGAAACGCGTCCTCCTGCGTCACATCCTCGCCGAGCACTTCCTCGAGTTTGTCGTTGAGAATCACGATAAGCGAGTCGACATGCGGTACGAGCGCCTCGATTCCCGCTTCAGCGATGCGCATGCGCCTCGATCCCTCGAAGGTGAACGGTTTGGTCACCACGGCAACCGTGAGAATACCCAGCGAGCGCGTAATCTCGGCGATCACGGGGGCAGCGCCGGTTCCCGTACCACCTCCCATGCCGGCGGTGATGAACACCATATGCGCGCCGGCAAGCGCCTCCTCGATGCGCTCGCGCTCCGCGTGCGCCACTGCGCGCGCCTCCTCGGGCTTGGCGCCCGATCCCAGACCGCTGGTGCCGATCTGGATCTGGTGTCGCGCCTGATTGCGCGAGAGCACCTGCGCATCGGTATTGATTGCCATGAACTCCACGCCCTCGACGCCCTTCGCGATCATGTGATTGATCGCATTTCCGCCCGCCCCACCGACCCCGATCACCTTGATGATCGGCCCTGCCACCTGGCTGTCTACGATCTCGAACATTTTATTTTCTCCTTGCCTGATGTGAACCGAAAGTCCTCGGAAATAGTCTTCAGAAATTGCGTTGGAACCATTCGCGCATCCTCGATAACACGGCCTTAAACGAACCGCTTTGCCGAGACAGGCGCCCCTGCTGCATCTGCGCCGCGCCCTCAAACAACAACCCTACAGCGGTGGCATAGCGGGGATTTCGCACCACCTCGGCGAGCCCTCCCGCGTAGCGCGGCGTTCCCACGCGAACGGGCATATGGAAGATTTCCTCACCCAGCTCGACCATGCCGCGCATCACCGCCGAACCACCGGTGAGGACGATTCCGGACGAAAGCAATTCCTCGAAGCCTGAATCTCGCAGCACGTGCTGCGCAAGCGAGAACAGTTCCTCCACGCGCGGACCTATTACCTCGGCGAGGGTCTGGCGCGACATTGAACGCGGCGCGCGTTCTCCAATGCCGGGCACTTCGATCATTTCGTTCGGGTCGGCAAGTTGGCGTAGCGCAACGCCGTGCAGTACTTTGATGTGCTCGGCTTCGGCAGTAGGGGTGCGCAGGGCCATCGCGATGTCGTTGGTCACCTGATCACCCGCCACCGGTATCACGGCGGTATGTCGGATCGCGCCGTGAGTGAAGACAGCAATGTCGCTCGTTCCGCCACCGATATCGACCAGACACACACCGAGATCCTTCTCGTCCTCGGAGAGCACCGCGCGCGACGAGGCGAGAGGCTGCAGGATGAGATCGTTGACCTCCAGGCCGCAGCGGCGCACGCACTTGACGATGTTCTGCGCCGCGGACACCGCCCCGGTGACGATATGAACCTTCACTTCCAGGCGCACGCCGCTCATTCCGATCGGCTCGCGCACGTCTTCCTGGCCGTCGATAATGAACTCCTGTCGCAGCACGTGCAGAATCTGCTGGTCGGTGGGAATGTTCACCGCACGCGCGGTCTCCATCGCGCGCTGTACGTCAAGCGCGGTGACTTCCTTGTCCTTGATCGCCACCATGCCTGTGGAGTTGAAGCTCTTGATGTGGCTGCCTGCGATGCCCACGAACGCCGAAGTGATCTTGCAGTCCGCCATCAGCTCGGCCTCCTCGAGGGCGCGCTGGATCGAGTTGACGGTGGATTCGATATTGACGACCACGCCCTTCTTGAGACCGCGCGATTCGTGGCTGCCCATGCCGAGAATTTCCAGACTGCCATCGGCGCGCAACTCGGCGACCAGCGCAGCGACCTTGGAGGTACCGATATCCAGGCCAACAATCAAACTGGGATTCTCCTTTGCCATGGCGTCCTACCCCCTCCTCCGGGGCGGCGATTTCGCATCGCGTTCCAGGTCTGGCACGCGCAGCGCGAAGCCGTTCGTGTAGCGCAAATCCACGTAGTCATGTTGTCCCGCCAGTCGTTGCACGGTTTGTGGGTACACCGCCGCAAATCGTGCCAGGCGCGCTTCCGCGGGATCGTTCGGCGCGTCGCGTCCTAGCTGGATGCGCAGCCCGCCAGCGACGCGCAATTGCCAAGCGAAGCGCGGCGAGAGCCCAACGCGTACGATCTCCATTCCCAGGGGTGCGAGGCGTGCCGCGAACAGGCGGTAGCGACGGGTAACTTCAGGCTCGCTTCCGGGAGGGCCCTCGAAGACCGGTAGCGATCCATCAACGGTCCCGGGAAAGCGCTCGCCGAAGAGGTTCACCCCGCCCCCATCGAGCCACTTTGCGAGGGCTATATGTTCTTCGATATCGATTTCAAGTCGATCAGGCCAGACACGACGCACTGTCACGCGGCGCACCCAGGGCAACTGTTCGAACTGGACGCGCAGCGCAGCGAGATCGACGGCCAGGAAGTTGCGGCCGCGCAGTCCACGCGCGGTGCTCTCTATCTGGGCCCGTGACGTGTGCTTCAGGGTTCCATGTACGACCAGTTCGCGCAGCGGAAACACCGCCGGTCGCGTCAGCAGTCGCAACGCCGCGAACGCGAACAGGCACAGCGCAAGTCCGCACAGCAGACCCGCGGCGGCATTGAGTGCGCGGGGGTTATGCCACACGCGGGCTTCCTTCCAAGGTGAGAGCGGCCGAATCCAGAATCCTCAGGCACAGATCCTCGTAGGAAAGGCCCGCTGCACGCGCGGCCATCGGAACGAGCGAGTGGTCGGTCATGCCCGGCGCCGTATTCACTTCGAGCAGATGGGGTTTACCCTCATCATCCAGCATCAGATCGACGCGACCCCAGCCGCGGCAGCCGAGCGCCCGAAACGCGGCCAGACAGAGTGCGCGAATCTCGCGTTCGGTTTCGTCGGCCAGTCCGCTGGGCACGATGTAGCGCGTGTCGTCGGCTACGTACTTGGCCTGATAGTCGTAGAAGTCGCGCGCGGTCTCGAGGCGTATGAGGGGCAGGGTCTCGCCATCGAGTATCGCGCCGGTGAGTTCCACTCCATCGATGAACTTCTCTGCCATCACCATCCGGTCATAGTTGACCGCGAGCGTATAGGCCTCGTCGAGCGCGTCGGCCGCGCGGACCTTGCTCATGCCGATCGAGGATCCCTCGTTGACCGGCTTCACCATCAGCGGCAGGCCGAGGCGCGCGGCGACCTCGCGCCAGTCGCTATCGGCGCTGAGCAATTCGTGCGCGGGTGTGGGCAGTCCGGCGACCTGCCACAGCATCTTGCTGCGCATTTTGTCCATCGCGAGAGCGGACGCCAGCACCCCGCTTCCGGTGTAGGGAATACCCAGCCACTCGAGCGCTCCCTGGATTGTTCCGTCTTCGCCGAAGCGGCCGTGCAGGACGATGAAAGCGCGCTCGAAACGCTCCGCGATCAGGGCCTCCAGGCCACGCTCGGCAGGATCGAAGGCGTGCGCATCCACCCCGCGCCGGGTCAGTGCCTGCAGCACCATCGATCCGCTTTTGATCGACACTTCGCGTTCGGCGGAACGTCCGCCGAGCAGCACGGCAACCTTTCCGTAGCGTGCACTCACTCTGGTTCTCCGACGATGCGAACTTCGGATTCAAGTTCCATGCCGGTCTGCTGGCGCACCGATTCACGCACGGTTTCGATCAGAGCCTCGATGTCGGAGGCGCGTGCCCCCCCCTTTGGATTGACGATGAAGTTGGCGTGTTTTTCGGAAACGCGCGCCCCGCCGCGTTCAAGTCCCTTGAGGCCGCAGGTCTCAATGAGCCGTGCCGCGTGATCGCCGATCGGATTGCGGAACACGCTGCCCGCATTGGGCAATTGCAGCGGCTGGGATGCGGCGCGGCGTGCGAGGAATTCCCTGATCTTCGCTCGCGCGGCTCTGGTATCGCCTTCCACCAATCTGAAGTAGGCGCCGACGAACCATTCATCGTGACCGAGCCGCCCACCCTCCTTCAACTCGCAATGGCGATAGCCGATCCGGAATTCGCCCTTCTCGCGGGACTTGAGATGACCTTGTCGATCGATGGTCATCGCGCGATCGACGATGTCCCAACATTCGCCGCCGAAGCAACCCGCATTCATCGTCAGCGCTCCGCCCACGGTTCCGGGAATTCCGGCGAGAAATTCCGCGCCGGTCAATCCGTTCATGACCGCGAAGCGCGCGACTTTGGGACTCGCCACACCGGCCTCGGCGTAGATCCGATTCAGAATCAGTTCGGGGCGCTTCGCCGACCCGTGCGTCAGGATCACCGTGCCGCGAAAACCGCGATCGCGCACCAGCAGGTTCGATCCCAGTCCGACGAAGAGCACCGGCTCCTGAGGATCGAGTCGCTGCAGGAATGCGGAAAGATCTTCCGTGTCGGCCGGAACATAGCAGCGATCGGCTACACCGCCGGTGCGCCAGCTGACATGGCGCCCCATCGGTTCATTGAGTCGCAATTCCCCGCGCAAGCCACCCGGCTCGATGTTCAGTTGCAGCGCCGCGTTCATTTCCCCCGCCCTGCCATCGCGACCACCTGTGCGGCCACCGCACCGACCGAACCCGCACCCATGGTGAGGACCACGTCGCCGTCCCGCGCCCCGCGACAGATGGCCTGCGGAAGCTCGGCGATATTCTCGACGAAGACCGGTTCTATTCGTCCGGCGACGCGCACCGCGCGGGCAAGCGAGCGCCCGTCGGCGGCGACGACGGGCGGCTCGCCAGCGGCGTACACCTCCGCAAGCAGCAGCGCGTCGGCCGATGACAGCACCCGAACGAAATCCTCGAACAAATCGCGTGTGCGCGTATAGCGATGGGGCTGAAAGGCAAGTACGATGCGCCGACCGGGGAATGCGCCGCGCGCCGCGGCGAGTGTCGCCGCCATCTCCGCGGGGTGATGGCCGTAGTCATCGATCAACGTGAACGAACCTCCGCCCTCGATCTGAATCTCCCCCCAGCGCTGGAATCGACGCCCAACACCGCGAAATGCGCTGAGCGCCTTGAGCAACGCATCATCCGGGATCGACAACTCGTCGGCCACTGCGATGGCGGCCAGCGCGTTGAGCACATTGTGCTGCCCCGGCAAATTCAGCGTCACTTCGATGGGCGAACCGCCCTCGCGCAACGCGCGAAAGCGCATCCTGCCTTCCGCGTGAACGACGTCTACCGCGCGCACCGCGGCGTCGGCTCCTGACCCGTAGGTCACAACCGGTTTCGAGACGAAAGGGAGAATTTCGCGCACATGCGGATCATCGATGCACAATATCGCGCTGCCATAGAAGGGGAGGTTCTGCAGAAAGGTCACGAACGCCTGCTTCAGTCGTGCAAAATCGTGCTGATAGGTGTCCATGTGATCGGCGTCGATATTGGTGACCACGGCGATCATCGGCTGCAAGTGAAGAAACGACGCGTCCGATTCGTCCGCCTCGACCACGATGTACTCGCCCGTACCCAAACGTGCGTTCGATCCGGCGGCGGTAAGGCGGCCCCCGATCACGAAAGTTGGATCGAGCCCGGCCTCGGCGAGTACGCTCGCGACCAGGCTGGTAGTCGTTGTCTTGCCATGGGTGCCGGCCACCGCGATGCCACGCTTCAAGCGCATCAGTTCGGCGAGCATCAGCGCTCGGGGCACGACCGGAACGCGTGCCGCGCGCGCGGCAATTACCTCCGGATTGTCGCCGCGCACCGCGGTGGAAACCACGACCGCGTCGACACCCTCGATGTTCCTGGCATCGTGCGCCAGGTCGACTCTTATGCCGAGACCAGCGAGCCGACGCGTGACCGCGTTGTCCGCCAGATCGGATCCACTCACCTCGTAGCCCAAATTGAGCAGCACCTCGGCGATGCCGCTCATTCCCGAGCCACCGATACCGACAAAGTGCACGCGCCTGACCTTGTGTTTCACGCGAGCCTCCCTTCGGCGAGTTGCATACAGCGATCGGCAACCACTTGCGCGGCGGCAGGTTTGCCAAGGGCTCTTGCCGCGCGCGCCATTTCGAGCAGGTGCGCCCGATCCGTCGACCGCAGTAGCGCGGCAAGTTCTTCCGCAGTGATCGCCGACTGCGGCAACAGCAGCGCTGCGCCGTGCTCGGAAAGGAACCGCGCATTGGCGCTCTGGTGATCGTCGACCGCGTGCGGATAGGGGACGAGTACGCTCGCGACGCCTGCCGCAGCGAGTTCGGCGACGGTGGTGGCTCCCGCGCGGCAGATCACAAGGTCGGCTGCGGCATAGCGCGCCGCCATGTCGTCGACGAAGGCGAGAAGTTCGCCGGCGACACCCGCTCGGGCGTACGCCGCCTGCAGCGCTTCCAGATGCCGCTCGCCGGACTGGTGAACCACGGCCGGTCGCTCGGTCTCAGGAATCAACGCGAGCGCGCGCGGCACGATTTCGTTCAATGCCTGCGCGCCCAGACTGCCGCCAACCACCAACAGACTGAGGCGCCCGCTACGCCCGGCGTAGCGCCGATCGGGATCGGCGATCGCCGCGATCGACTCGCGCACCGGATTGCCGCTCCATTCGGCATCCTTGAGCACGCCCGGAAAGGCGACCAGCACGCATTCGGCGAGGCCGGCGAGGATCCTGTTGGCGAGTCCGGGAATCGCGTTCTGCTCGTGGATCGCGAGCGGCCGGCGCAGCATCGAAGCCATCATGCCGCCGGGGAACGCGACGTAGCCGCCCATCCCCAGTACCACATCCGGGCGTTCGCGCAGAATCGCGCGCGCGCTCTGCCAGAATGCGAAGAGCAGGCTGAAGGGCAGGAAAAGTCGTGCCAGCCAACTGCCGCCGCGCGCGGCGATGGCGCGGATCGGCGACAGATCGTACCCGCGCGCGGGTACGAGGCGCGCTTCCATTCCCGTGGGGGAACCCATCCAGATTACGCGCCAGCCCCGGTTGCGCAGCACGTCGGCCACCGCCAGACCGGGAAACACATGTCCGCCGGTGCCCCCGGCCATAATCAGGATGCTGCGATTCATGCCGGCAGCCCCCGCGCGAGTTGGCGAGTTTCCCAGTCGATGCGCAGCAGGATCGCGATCGCCACGCAGTTGGTCACCAGCCCCGAACCGCCGAAGCTCATCAGCGGTAGCGTCAGCCCCTTGGTAGGGAGCAGCCCCATGTTCACGCCCATGTTGATGAGCGCCTGCGATCCGATCCAGATGCCGACGCCCTGCGCCGCGAGCGCGGCGAAGTGCCTCTCGCGCAGCGCCGCTTGCCGCCCGATCGAGAACGCCCGCGCGACCACCCAGGCAAACAGGGCGATCACCGCGAGCACGCCCGCGATGCCCAGTTCCTCCGCAACCACCGCGAGCAGGAAGTCGGTATGCGCCTCGGGCAGGTAGAAGAGCTTCTCGACACTGGCGCCCAGCCCCACGCCCAACCATTCGCCGCGACCGAAGGCGATCAGCGCATGCGAGAGCTGGTAGCCCTTGCCGTAGGCGTCGGCCCAGGGGTCGAGGTAGCCGAATATCCGGTGCATGCGATACGGCGATGAGAGCACCAGCAGCGCGAAGCCGGCAGTGAGCATCACGATGAGCAGAGTGAAATGCCTGCCGTTCATGCCGCCGAGGAACAGCACCCCGAACGCGATCATTGCGACCACGACGAGCGCGCCGAAATCGGGTTCGCTGAGCAGCAGCCACGCCACGAGCAGCATCACGCCCACCATCGGCAGCAGTCCCTTCCTAAAGTTCTTGAGCACCGCATGCCGGCGTACCGTGTAATCGGCCGCATAAAGCACTGCGGCAAGCTTCATCAGCTCCGACGGTTGCACGTTGAAGAGACGCATTCCCAGCCAGCGACGCGCGCCGTTCACCTCGCGTCCCAGACCGGGCACGAGCACCAGAATAAGCAGCACGATGCCGCCAACGAACAGCCACGGCGCCGCTTTCTGCCAGAGGCGTACCGGCACGAGAAATACCGCGATCGCCGCGCACAGCGCGAGCACGAGAAATGTGCCATGGCGGAAGAGAAAGTACGCCGGATTATTCCCCGCAAAGCGGTTTGCCTCGGCGGTGGCGATCGAAGCGGAGTACACCATCACCAGTCCGAGGGCGGCAAGCAGCAAACCTGCCCAGGCGAGCGAGCGATCGTACTCGGCGCTCGGCGCGTTCTGCGCATAGACGTAGCTAGCCACCGAGCCCCCTTGCCGCCGCGGCGAAAACGTCACCACGGTGCTTGTAGTCCCTGAACATGTCGAAGCTAGCGCATGCGGGCGAAAGCAGCACCGCGTCGCCTTCGCACGCGCAGTCTGCCGCGCGACGCACCGCCTCTTCGAGCGAACCCAGGCGTTCGACCGGAACCGCGCATCCGGCGAGCGCTCTTCCGATAAGCGGCGCGTCGCGACCAATCAGCAGCACGCGCCGCGCGTAACGCGCGACCGGGTCCGCGAGCGGCGCGAAGTCCTGGCCCTTGCCGTCGCCGCCCGCGATCAATACGATCTGACGTCGCAGTCCCTGCAACGCAGCGATCGTCGCCCCAACGTTGGTGCCCTTGGAATCGTCGAAATAATCGACTCCCCGATACACCGCGACGTGCTCGACACGGTGGGGCAGCCCCGCAAAGCTCTTCAGCCCCGCGGCAATCGCGGCGTGGCTGACGCCGACCGCGCGCGCGAGCGCCGCCGCAGCGAGCGCATTGGCCAGATTGTGCTCGCCGTGAATGTTTAACTCGGCGGCATCGAGAATGGGCGTTCGGCCCTGCGCGAGCCACCTCGTCGTGCCGACCACGCGCGCGCCGAGGTCCTCGTCTTCGGAGGGGACATCGAGTCCGAAGCTCATCCGCCTGCGCCCGGGAAGCGACATTGCCATCGATCGCGCATCGTCGCGATTGAGCACTTGCAGACCGTCACCGATGAAGATACGCGCTTTCGCGGCGCCGTATTCGGCGAGTCCCGCATAACGGTCGAGATGGTCCTCGCTAAGATTGAGCATGGTCGCCGCATCGGGCTCGAGCGCCCAGGCGGTCTCCAACTGATAGCTGGAGAGTTCGAGCACCCAGACCTCGGGCATCTTCCCGGCATCGAGGCGCAGCGCGAGTGCATCGAGCGCGGCGGGACCGATGTTGCCGGCGACCTCGCAATCGATACCCGCCGTGCGCAGCAGATGACCGGTCAGCGCGGTAACGGTGGTCTTGCCGTTGGTTCCGGTGACCGCAAGTACCCGACAGCTGCTGCGCGCGCGCACATGCCACGCGAAGAGTTCGATGTCGCCTACCACCGGGATGCCTCGCGCAATCGCCTGGGTGATCAGCGGCTGCGCGAGCGGCAGCCCCGGACTGATACACAGCAGATCGACGCCATCGAGCAGCGAGGGCTCGAAGGGGCCGGCGCGCAGCGGCACGTCGGGCAAGGCAGCAGCGAGTTGTGCGGCCTGGGGGGGCGATCGGCGCGTATCCGCGACAATCGGCCTTGCGTGCTCGCGCGTCAGCCATTTCGCAGCCGAAAAGCCCGTCGCCCCAAGTCCGAGAACGAGTGCGCGCGCGCCGGAAAGGGCGCGCGGCGCGGGTCTGGCCAACTGTGCGAAATGGGGCAGGTTCATATCGACGGTCAGCGCAGCTTGAGAGTCGAAAGCCCGAACAACACCAGCATCATGGTGATGATCCAGAAGCGCACGACGACTTGCGACTCCTTCCATCCCTTGAGCTCGTAATGATGATGGAGCGGTGCCATGCGAAAGACTCGCTTGCCACCGCTTGCCTTGAAGTAGAGGACCTGGATCATCACCGAGAGCGTCTCCATGACGAACACGCCACCCATGATGAAAAGTACAATTTCCTGGCGCACGATCACCGCGATCGTTCCGAGGGCGCCGCCCAGCGCGAGCGCCCCCACGTCGCCCATGAAGACCTCCGCCGGATAGGCGTTGAACCAGAGAAACCCAAGTCCCGCGCCGGCGAGCGCGCCGCAGAACACCGCCAATTCTCCCGAGCCGGGGATGTGCGGAAGGCCCAGGTACCGGGAAAATACCGAGTGCCCGGCAACATAGGCGAACACGCCAAGTCCGCTGCCCACCAGCACCGTTGGCATGATCGCGAGGCCATCCAGGCCGTCGGTGAGATTGACCGCATTGGAGGTACCTACGATCACAAAGAAACTGAGCACGACGAAACCGAATGCCCCGAGTGGGTAGGCGACGTTCTTGAAGAATGGCACGATCAACTCGGACAGAGACGGGGTGCCTTGCGCGATCGACGCAAGGTAGAGCGCCGCAGCGAGACCGATGACCGATTGCCAGAAGAACTTCGCCCGCGCCGACAACCCCTTCGGATTGCGCCGCACGACCTTGCGATAATCGTCTACCCAGCCGACCACACCAAACGCCAGCGTCACGAGCAGGACCACCCAGAGCAGGCGATTCCCCAAGTCGCCCCACAGCAGCGTGGTAATGCCGATCGAGAGCAATATCAGTGCTCCTCCCATGGTCGGCGTGCCGGCCTTGGCAAGGTGGCTCTGGGGACCGTCGTCGCGCACCGCTTGTCCGATCTTGTACGCGGTGAGCTTGCGGATCACGTACGGTCCGAGCAAGAAAGATATCGCGAGCGCGGTGAGGCAGGCCAGTACCGCGCGCAGCGTGATGTAGTTGAAAACGTTGAACAGGCGAATGTCCTTCGCCAGCCATTGCGCGAGTTCGAGCAGCATCAATGTTCCCCTTGCACGGTCGCACCGAGCAGTGCGGCGACTACCCGTTCCATACGCATGAATCGCGACCCCTTAATAAGCAGCGTGGCACGCGGCGCGGCGCGCGTTCGCGTGAGTTCGATCAAATCGTCGATTGATGATGCGTGGCTGCCTGTCGCACCGAATGCCTCGACGGTGTCGCGCGTCGCTTCGCCAATCGCGAGCAGAACCGTAACGCCCTTGCAGCGCGCGTAGCGGCCGACCTCGCGATGAAACTCGGGGCCGCGGTCGCCCACCTCCCCCATGTCGCCGAGTACCAGGACCGTCGGCGGCCGACACGCGGCGAGTACGTCGATGGCGGCACGCACCGAGTCCGGGTTCGCGTTGTAGCTGTCGTCGATTACGGTGACACCGCTGGGCGCGCGCTTTACCTGCAGTCGACCGACGTAGGGGCGAAAATCCTCGAGTCCGGTACGGATCGTCGCCGGCGGAATTCCCGCCGCGTGCGCGCAGGCCGCCGCAGCGAGCGCATTGCGCACGTTGTGCAGCCCGGGAATGCCGAGCGTCGCGGTCGCGGTACCGGCGGGCGTGCGCAGACGCACCTCGCTCAGCAACTGCTTGAGCGTATAGCCGCCGAGCACCTCGGCTTGCCGGGCACCCGCGCCACCCTCCAGGGCAAATCCGAGGATCGACC